>PJEL010005425.1_pt1 | contig 10303 bp, 7 predicted proteins | sample 1853271 | NCBI WGS metagenome assembly PJEL01 (sample SAMN08108733, study PRJNA415343) | Invertebrate metagenome, whole genome shotgun sequencing project. | host: Globobulimina | place: Sweden: Gullmar Fjord | collected 2015-08 | reverse complement strand
CACTGCTTGCAGGAGAGAGAACTGAATTTCCAACACTTGATCTCGATCCTGATGACAGCGCCTCACTTCTATATACGTCAGGTTCCACTGGAAAACCCAAGGGAGTACTCTCCTCCCATCGAGCAATGTTGACGCCTCTAGCAGCTTGGGCCTACAGTGGCGCTATCGCGGTATTCACGAAATTAACAGAAGCGGAACTGGATCCCTGGAAGCAGTGGTTGTTTCAGGAGACGGAAGATGTTCCAGAGATTAATCCAGATTCTGGCCTGATAGCGACACCTGAAAATCCTGGTATGCTGATGACATTTCCCCTTTTTCACGTGTCAGGTTTGATCGTTCAATTTTTGAACAGCTTTTTGTCGAAGCGTAAGCTGGTAATGATGAAGAAGTGGAATCCAGAAAGAGCCCTGGAACTGATTGAACAGGAAAAGCTGACCGGGTTTGATGGCGTTCCCACACAATCCTGGGATTTACTCAAGTCAACCGATTTTGGGAAACGGGACACCAGTACATTGTTGGTGATGAACGCAGGGGGGGCAAAACGCCCCGTTGAGCAAGCGAAACAGATTGAAGACGGGTTTGATCGCAATGTCGGGTCTGCCGGTTATGGTTTGACTGAAACCAACGGTTTGGCAACCCATATTATGGGAGAGGACTATGTGGGGCGACCAGCGAGTGCCGGACGTCCACTGGAACCTCTGGTGGAAATGGAGATCAGGGATCACCAGGGCAACTCGTTGTCCGCCAACAGCGAAGGTGAAATCTGTCTGAAATCCTGTGCGCTGTTTGATGGTTATTGGAACAGGCCCGAAGCCACGGCCGAAGTTCTTCAGAATGGATGGTTTCGTACGGGAGACCTGGGTTATCTGGATGAAGAGGGGTTTCTTTTTATTAGCGGCAGGGCAAAAAATATCGTCATTCGAGGGGGCGAAAATATCGGATGTTATGAAGTGGAAGAAGTTCTATACGAGCATCCTGCCATATTTGAAGCAGTGGTCTTCGGACTTCCGGATGAGCGGTTGGGTGAAATTCTAGGTGCGAGAATTATGGTGGCTCCAGGCCAGACAACAAACGAAGATGAGCTTAAAAAGTATGTGGGTACTCGTCTCGCCAAGTTTAAAGTTCCGGCAGTGATCTGGATACAGACAGATCCGCTTCCCCGAATTGCGAGCGGTAAAGTGGACATCGTTCGTTTAAAAAAAGAAGCTGTTTCATCAATGTCACTGAATTAAAGCCGGAGAGGGAGTTTTCAATAAAATAAGTTATCTATAATGTGATAAATATGGCAACGGATCTCAGTTTAATTAATAAAGACAGTCTAACGATCAAGGTCTATCTGCAAATCAAGGAAGCGATCATGTCCGGCCATTTTCAACCTGGAGAACGTCTGGCCATGCGCACACTTGCAAAAAAAATGGGAACAAGTATTACACCGGTGAGAGAGGCACTTCTAAAGCTGGTTTCTCTTGGGGCGTTGGAAATGAGACCTGCATCAACGATTACGGTTCCAATCCTGAATAAAAAAAAGTACCTTGAAAACAGAACTATCAGACTCGCTATGGAGGGTCTGGGGGCGGCTGAAGCGGTACAGAAAATCAAAAAACGTGGACTGAACCGCTTAATCAAAATTCATGAGGAAATGATCAAGACGATTGTTGCAGGTAACTTTAAAGGGATTATTGCAAAGAACTATCAGTTTCATCTTGAATTGTGCAAAGCCGCTGAAATGCCCGCCTTGTTGGAAATTGTAGAGATTCTCTGGCTGAAAATCGGTCCTTCCATTGGGCTGCTTTACCCTTCATCAACCACTGCAAGGTCGCTGTCAAAACAACCAAATTACCATCAGACAATCATCGACGCCTTGGTAAAACGTGACTCCGATGCTGCCAGATCAGCTATCGAAGAGGATCTGGTAAGTGGAGGAGCCGCATTACTGGCTTATTTTGAAAAGATGGAGCCGTAATTTATCAGCGTAGAAAGCAAAACAGAACATAACAGGAGATAAAAGCATCAGAATTTTTAAAATTGGAATTGCTGCGTTTATCGGTATTCTGGTGGTTTCTCACACGGGTATGTATGGAGCCTGTCAGACCAAACGCAATATCTCTGATTTGTTAATGAAGAAAATTGCGGAAACGGCGGACTGATTGGCATTGGGGGATAATTCTGTTCGATACTTATTAGAGAATCTGCCTGAAGATAGTTGATTTTTCGAACCCGGGGGACACGTATTTTAATACTTGCTCCCTGATTTGGTCATTCTCAAATAAATTATGAAAGTACTCAATTTGCTGGGCGAAGAAAGTTTCAGGACAAAGAAGATATTTATTTTTCTGGTTATTCTGACAGTCTCCGCAACTTTTGGGCTTCAAGTATGGCGCATGCTGTACAACAACTTTGCTGTTGAGGTGGTTGGATTAAACGGATTCGAAAATGGTGTCGTGCAGTCGATCAGGGAAATCCCCGGTTTTCTGGCCCTGCTGGTCATTTACCTCCTGTTGATCATCAAAGAGCACCGACTGGCCGCTCTATCAGTCTTGATAATGGGTCTGGGTGTTTGCCTGACTGGACTGTTGCCCAACTTTTTTGGGTTGATTTTTACAACTTTACTGATGTCTTTTGGTTTCCATTATTTCGAAACTCTGAACCAGTCTTTAACCCTGCAACATTTTGATACTCGAACTTCTCCGCTAGTGTTTGGCAGACTGCGATCTCTCGGATCCGCAAGTAATATTCTGGTGGGTGGCCTTGTGTTTGGATTAACCGTTGTTCTCTCGTTTCAATACATCTTTATTCTTTTTGGGTTATTGGTCTCAATGGTTGCCCTGTATTGCTTCAAGATGGATCCGGTGGATAAAAACATAACCCCCCAGAAAAAAGGGCTGATTCTTAAAAAGGAGTATTGGCTGTTTTACACCCTTACCTGTCTGGCTGGCGCCAGAAGACAAGTTTTTGTGGCCTTCGCTGTCTTCCTGCTCGTCAAGAATTTTGAATACTCGGTACGTATTATTGCTATCTTGTTTGTAGTGAATAATGTGGTTAATTATTTTCTCAGCCCTATCATCGGCAAAGCAATTAATCGTTATGGTGAACGACGAATCCTCTCCCTCGAATACTTCAGCTTGATCTTCATCTTCCTAACCTATGCCTTCACAAATAGTGCTCTGGTAGTCGGAATCATGTACATCCTTGATCATATCTTTTTCAATTTCAGTATTGCTATACGAACCTATTTTCAGAAGATTTGTAAAAAAGAAGATATTGCGCCATCCATGGCGGTTGGTTTTACAATTAATCATATTGTTGCAGTAGTCATTCCCACAATTGGCGGTTGGTTATGGCTGGTTGATCATAAAATCCCATTCATTGCAGGTGCGGTAATAAGTATTGTATCGTTGGGTTTTACACAGTTTATTAATGTCCGGGAGACTCAACCGTAGTCTGCCAGTAGCCCTACAAAAACAAATGGGTGTTTATTTGCTTAAAATGATAGTTCCACTGATCAAATACGATTCCAATCGAAAGTGAATTAGTTTTTGAGCCGACGCTTGGTTATCAGAAACTGCTGCGGATCGGCATGCTCAGAGTATGCTTAATCGAGCGAGATGGCTGGCTTTGAGATTGACAGAGACGTTTTCATAAATGCTATAATGGGCAACTGGTCAGGCTCATGTGGATGTTGGCCGGGAAACAAAACAATCCAGTTATTTAAAATTTTCAGGTTCGATCTTTTCGAAAAAAAAGATCTGGAAAACTCAAAATTGTACCGAATGGAATATTCTCATTTTCAGAAATCCTATCGGAGAAAGCCATGTCACAATTGGAACTTGAAGATATCAATGAAGAAATTGATGAAGATGCCCAAAAAGACAGATATCTTTCTTTTCATATGGATAAAGAATCTTATGGTATTTAAATTCAGTATGTAACAGAAATAATCGTCATGCAGGAGTTTACAAAGGTTCCTGATTTACCCGAATCAATATTAGGGGTGGTGAATCTTCGCGGCAATGTGATTTCGGTTATGGATATGAGAAACCGATTTCATTTAGAATCAAAAGAGATAGACGACCGCACCTGTATTGTGGTAGTTGATATCAAGGATATTGCCATTGGTCTGCTGGTTGACACGGTAAATGAGATGATGGTTATTTCGGAATAAAAAGCAGTTATATCATGGGAATGGGAAAGGTCGATGCACAAGCAAAAATTCTATTTGATATCCAGAAAATCTTACATGAAGAAGAACTGGAACAGGTACAACAAGTTCATTAAATGGTCATTTTGCATTCTGAATTCTAGTGAGCAAACCTATGAGAAATAGATATCATTTTTTCCTGCTGGCAGTGATTTTGTTAATAGGCTTGGTCAGCGAAGGGGCTGTAGCCAAAACCAGACCTGTGGCGGATAAAGGGGTAATGGACTTGCAGGCATGGGATCTAAATACGGACGGAACTGTCAATCTGGATGGGGAGTGGGAATTTTACTGGGATCGTCTTTTATCTCCCGACGATTTCAGGCAGGGTGAAAGGGGCCATGGCTCTGCATTCATTTCTGTCCCTGGGTATTGGGACAGTTTTGAAATTGATGGCAAGCCACTTGGGGGAATTGGAGTAGCCACCTTTCGTCTGCAGATAAAAAACCTGCAACCAAATCAACTGTTGGCGTTGGATATTCCCCTGATGCACACGGCGTATACCTTATGGAGCAACGGCAGAATTATTTCTCAAAACGGCTCTGTTGGCCGCTCCCTTGAAGAGTCAATTCCCCAGTATCTCCCAAAAACGCCTGGTTTTGTTTCCGGAGACGGTACAGTTGAACTGGTGCTGCAAGTTTCCAACTTTCACCATCACAATGGTGGAATCTGGCAAACCTTGAAGCTGGGCACGAGTCAAGCGGTAAACACCATCAACCAGTTTCGGACGGCATTTGATCTGTTTCTGTTAGGTGCAATATTCATCATGAGTATTTACCATTTTGGACTTTTTGCCTTGCGTCACAAGGAAGGTTCGACCATGTTCTTTGGTTTGGTCTGCCTGTTAATATCTTTTCGGTTAAGTGTGCATGGCTGCACTATTTTCACGGTTCTATTTCCCGGGTTCTCCTGGCAGCTCTTGGTGAAACTGGACTACCTGGTGCTCTATTTCGGTCTGATTTTTTTCAGTGCGTTTGTTCAATCTCTTTATCCTCAGGAGTTTTCTCGTAAGGTTCTATATGTGATCATGGTACCCTGCCTCGGGTTTGTCCTCTTCACGATTGCGGTTCCGGCGCTAATCTTTACTTCCTACCTGGTCTATTTTCAGGCGGTCATGGGATTAAGTATTCTCTACTACATGTATGTGCTGATCAGGGCCATCATCCGTAAACGGGAAGGAGCAGTTGTCGTTCTTGGGGGATTTGTCGTTTTAACCATTACACTGGTGAATGATGTTCTCTACAACCACGAGATAATTCACACTGCCGATTTGGTGGGGGCCGGGCTTTTTATGTTGATTTTCTCCCAGTCTTTTGTGCTTTCAATGCGATTTTCCAAGGCGTTTGTTACGGTCGAGGAGTTGTCAGCCAATTTGGAGGAGAAAGTAAAAGATCGCACTGCTGCCATCAAAGATTTGCTGGACAACACAGGACAGGGATTCTTTTCGTTCACATCAGACTATACGATTCAACAAGATACCTCCCGGGCAGTCCAGGAATTCTTTGGCAAACCAATCGAAAATGAGAATGCATTGAAAATGATGTTTCCGAATGATTTGAAAGAACGACAGGAATTAATGGACCTCATTTTCGACCAAAACGGCAACCTGGATCTGTTTGAGGAGTTGCTTCCCTCGGAACTGGCAAAGGATGATAATGTCTATCAGATAGATTATCACTGGATTCCGGCACAAAATCAATTAAGTGGTCGAATAATGATTGTGCTGACGGATATTACCACGCAACGGGAGTTGGAACACCAATTAAAGGAAGATGAAGAACGAAACCAGATGATCGTGAAGATTGCCGTTGATCGGCATGGTTTCCTGAGTTTTCTAAACGCGATAAATCAATGTATAGCTGAAGCCCGGCGAAATCTTGAGCTGCCGCTGTCTGATATTCAACCGGACGTTCTGTTTCGTCAATACCACACCATCAAAGGGGGATTGGCCAGCTATATGTTCAAAGAGGGTGCTGAGAAAGCCCATTCAATTGAATCCCAGATGGAACCAGTACGCAGTGGACAGGCACAACTGGATGCTGAACAGGTGGAGGCCATCAATCAGGAGACGAAAGAGCTGGAAAGAATCCTGCAGCAGACCTTGCAGAGTCTGGCCCATGTGCTGCCCAAGGAGTTGCTCAGCGCCGGTAGTCAGAACTTCTTCCGAGTCTCGGAACAAAAGGTTCATGCGCTCGAATCAGCACTGGCACAAGCTTCAACAGTAGATGTGGCGTTAAAAGAAGCTGTGCTGGATCTACGTTATCAGCCTGTCAGAAATATCATGAAGAAGTTTGCAGATGACGCCAAAGAGCTTGGCAACCAACTGCAAAAACCGCTCAACGTTGTACTTAAGGGGGACGATACCGAGATTATTCATGATCCTTTTAATCCCTTTTTCGCTTCCTTAATCCATTTGATTCGAAATGCAGTTGATCATGGGGTTGAACCTCCTGATGTACGGATGATGCTTGGGAAGCCAGAAATGGGTGAAATGACAATTGAAGCCCGTGTTGAAGGGGGTGATTTTATTATTGGGATTGCGGATGATGGAGGTGGCATCAATATTGCGATCGTCAAATCCAAGGCTGTGGAAAAGGGCTTGATCAACGCGGAACAAGCAGAAAGCATGTCTGAACAGGAGGTTGCCCAGCTAATTTTTAAACCCGGATTTTCCACCAATGAAACCGTTTCAGACTTGTCAGGCCGTGGTGTAGGCATGGATGCAGTTGCAGGTGAAGTTGCTGACTTGAACGGAAAAATTGACATTCAGAGCCAGATGGATCAGGGAACGACATTTACGATAACCTTGCCGATGCCGTCACAAGTTTAAAATGATCTAAGGGTCGGCTCATAAATTATGTGAAGTTATTTATGAACGATCCCTGAGCCAATTCTGACACAGTATTGCTGTGACTATGAAACTAACCCCCCGTTTTTTCATAACGGGGGGACCTTCTAGCTTTCCCTTTCCCCCGAACAAACTCCAGTACAGCGCCTTAGGATCAACCGAGTCAGGCAAGTAATATATTTCACTTATTAGGTCTATCATGTTAACCTGATATTATATTATTAGTTGCTGATGTTGTTCACTGGTCTATCTGGCCGGAAAACTATTACCTATCCATTATGTTTCAAAGATTGTTTAAACGCAGATTAAATATCGGAACCGTTCTGCTGATCAATTCCGTTGGTATTACGGTTTTCTCACTGCTCCTGATTGGTTATCTCTGGATATCCCAGGAAAGACAACGATTTATCGAAGAGGCAGACACATTAAGGTTTGAGTACATCTTTTCTCAAAAAATGTTGTTAAAAACTGAAGTGGAACGTGCTATCAGGTATATCCGCTTTCATAGAGACGAGATTGAATTCCGTTTGAAGAAATCATTAAAAAACAGGGTATACGAAGGATATAGCATTGCTTCCAGTATCTGGGATGTCAATAAAGGGAAAAAGTCGGATGCTGAAATTATCGAAATGATCCGTGATGCCTTAAGTGCAATTCGATTCAATGATGGTCGGGGTTACTATTTTGCAACACAGGTTGATGGGATTGTGAAGATTCTTGCAGATCGACCAGGCGAAGTAGGCAAAAATTATTGGAATTCCAGAGATTCTAATGGCAAATACTTCGCCAGAGAGATGTCGAGGATTGCCACTGAAGAGAAGGAAGGGTACGTGAACTATACAATGTCCAAACCGGGTGCCGTTGGTGATGATTATCGAAAAATGGCATTTGTAAAGAGATTTGAGCCGTATAACTGGTACATTGGCGCCGGTGAATACCTGGATGATTTCGAAGCAACCGTTAAAGATGATGTATTGCGTTTAATCCGAAGCACCGTATACGGCCGGGGAGGTTACATTTTTGCCGGAACCTGGGATGGAGTAGCTCTTTCAGGTCCGGCTGCTGGAAAAAATATGATCAATATCACCGATGCAAATGGCGTCAAGATTGTACAAGAGCTGATCAGGGTATCACAAGAGGGTGGTGGATATGTGACTTATGTCATGCCAAAATTGGAAGGCAAAAAACATGCACCGAAGCTCAGCTATGCGGATGGGGTTTATAAATGGAAATGGTATGTCGGCGCTGGTGTTTATATTGGTGAAATCGATGAAGTCATTGCAGAAAAACGACTTTTTCTTGAAAAGCAGATTCGAGAAAAAATATTCAGTATCATTGGCATTTTAGTGTCATGCCTCATTATTATATTCTTTATCATTAGGTTCATTTCCAATCGGATTCGCCGTAATATGCAGTCCCTAACCGATTTTTTTGAAACATCGTCCACAAAGTTTGTCCCGATTGATATCAAAAAGCTTCATTTTCCTGAGTTTTTAGAGTTGGCTGAATCAGCAAACAGGATGGTAGACGAGAAAAACCGTGCGAGTGAAGCACTTATAGAGAGTGAAGGCCAGCTGCGGGGGATACTGGATTCTGTTCAAATTGGCATTGTGATCATTGATCCAGAGAATTTTGAGATTGTTAGTATTAATCCGTACGCAGAGAAAATGATCAACCTGCCTCAGAAAGAGATTCTTGGTCAAAAATGCAACCAATTCATTTGCCCTCAACATGTGGATCAGTGTCCTGCTAAAACTTCGGAAATAAAGGATCACATTCTAGACAAATGTGTGGTCAATGCGGCCGGTCAAGAGATCCCCATTCTTAAATCCTTTGCAAAAATTTATCTCAATGGGAAAGAACACTTTCTGGAAAGTTTTATTGACATCACCGATGTAAAAGCCCGAGAGAGAGAGATTCAGGATCTCCGAAATTATCTAAAAAATATTATTGATTCAATGCCCTCCGCTATTATTGCGGTTGACTCTAAAGGTCGCATTGCTCAATGTAACGTTGAAACTGAAACCATTATTGGTGTCCCGTCCGTTGACGCTACGGGCATGCCGTGGAAAGAGCTGCTCTCAGCCCTCCAGGTTGAGTTGAATTTGATTGACGCTGCAATCACAGAAAGAAAACCATTTCAAGCGGAAAATGTTAAACTTCTGCAGAGGGACGTATTAAAATATCTGGATATATCCGTTTATCCCCTGGTAACACACGTAAAGGGCGGAGCAGTTATCAGAATTGATGAAGTCACGGAAAGGGTAAAACTATCTGAGTTGCTGATTCAAACAGAGAAAATGATGTCTGTTGGGGGACTGGCTGCTGGCATGGCCCATGAAATCAATAATCCCCTGGCGGCGATTATCCAGAGTGTTCAGGTTCTGGAACGAAGACTTAAACTTGATTCCTCAGCATTGGGGGATATTGCAAATCAATCAGGCATCACAGCAGAAAATATCCATTCTCTTTTAGAAAAACAAAAAGTCTATAAGATGATTGCTGCGATTAAAGAATCCGGATTTCGAGCAGCAAAAATCGTCAGCAATATGCTATCGTTCAGTAAAAAAAGTGAATATGACGTCAGTGTACACAATATTGCCGATTTGATGGATAAAACCATTGACCTTGCCACCAACGACTATGATCTTAAAAAGCAATTTGATTTTAAAAAGATAAAGATTCAGCGTCATTACGAGGATCCCAGCCCTGAATTTCTTTGTGAAGCAGGTCAGATTCAACAGGTATTTCTCAATATCCTGAAGAATGGCGCCCATGCCATGATGGAAACAGCACATGCCAGGAGCCCCCAGTTTGACTTATACATAAAATCGGATGAACAATCCGTCTATATTCAAATTGTAGACAACGGGCCAGGGATGGATGACGAATTAAAAAGGCGGATATTTGAGCCGTTTTTCACTACAAAAAAGGGAAACCTGGGTACAGGTTTGGGACTGTCGGTTTCTTACTTCATCATTACTGAAAACCTGGGAGGTACGATCAGAGTTGATTCTACTCCTGGAAAGGGATCTCAATTTAATCTGATGTTTCCGATAAAACCCAGCGATGGATCCGATATCTGAATTGTGTCTGATGATTTGTCCGTTCCCACCCCTATTTCAACACTGATTGAGGCCATTTATCCAATCTGCGTCATAAAACTTCTGTTGCAGCACACCGCTTGTTATCAACCGGGTACAACCTCCAAATCAGAATCAAGCACAATTAAAGATTGAGTCCTTTTCAGAATTTATTGA
>PJEL010005424.1_pt1 | contig 10304 bp, 8 predicted proteins | sample 1853271 | NCBI WGS metagenome assembly PJEL01 (sample SAMN08108733, study PRJNA415343) | Invertebrate metagenome, whole genome shotgun sequencing project. | host: Globobulimina | place: Sweden: Gullmar Fjord | collected 2015-08 | reverse complement strand
AATACCATTGAGAACAAGGAAGATTTTTTTGCAAGCCCCACCTATTCGTCCTATATGATCACAATCGGTGAGGAATTTTTGCGGTTCAGCCGTCTTGTCGCAGCGGATCGCCTGTTGCTCTACGGAACGGACAAAAGGCTTCTTGTCTCCTATCACCGGGAGGGGGACCACGAACAGGTCGGTACCTATATCCTTTCCGAAGGCGGCCAGGACATCTGGCTGTCAATCGATGATTACAGCCAGTTTCTCATCAAAAAAAAACAGATGTTTCAAATTGCTTTTCCTAAAGATCTGAGAACAAAATTCAACCGGGAAATCCCCGGGGTAATGATGCATGAGCATTTCCAGGAAGATGGGAAACTGGGGATGAGGATTATCACCCCCATTCATCATAGAGAACATAATGTCGGAGTGCTGGTTGCTGAAACCACCTATGCTCAAAACAGAGCGGAACGATATGCCGCCCTGAGCAAGACCCAGGTCAATTTCTTTGTCCAAAACCAATGGAGCATAGGAACCCTTCCGGCTCAAACCCGGTTGGCCATCCATCCGTTTTCCAGGCAGCGTATCCATAATGAACTGTTTCAGATGGGTCCCAGCACAGATATAAAAGTTGTTGAAATTGCAGAGAAAAAATATTACCAGGGCCAATACGCTTTCATCAATTCACAAGGGACTCCTGTTGGAGGGATCAGTGCAAGCCTTTCCCAAAAAATTGAGAAAAAAGAGATCAGGAGAATGCTGTCCTGGGTAATTTTGATAACCGCCGTTGCCATTGCCGTCTCTTTTATCCTTACAATTATTTTCAGTCGAAAAACCATCCGCTTTATCCATGATTTAACCCAAACAACATCAGCCATTGCAAACGGGGAACTGAACCAGCCCATAGATACCAGCGGCAAAGATGAGCTTGGGGTCCTTGCCAGATCTTTTTCAAAAATGCGCCAGGCAGTCAATGACCGGATTACCGAATTGAATAATGAAATTATTGAACGCAAACAAGCGGAAGAGATAATCAAAAAAAGGGAAGCAGAAAAAGTAGTTCTTGAAAAACAACTCCATCAAGCTCAGAAAATGGAGGCCATCGGCACCCTTGCCGGGGGTATTGCCCATGATTTCAATAATATTCTGGGCATCATCCTCGGGTATTCAGACATTTTGAAAAACAAACTGCCCCCGGATGATCACATGATGAATTCAATCGACCAGATTGCCACAGCAGGAAACCGGGCCAAAAAACTTGTCAGCCAGATTCTGGCATTCAGCCGCCATAGTTCTGAAGAACTCATACCAATCCGGCCTGACCTAATCATCAACGAGGTTCTGGAAATGCTTCGGGCCTCGATTCCGACGACCATAAAAATCGATTCCAGCATCGGTCAATGCGGCACCACCATTGCCGACCCAACCCAGCTGCATCAGGTCATGATGAATCTTTGCACCAATGCTTATCATGCCATGCGGGAAACCGGGGGAGAACTTAAGATTTTATTGGAACCCCTTATGATGGAAGAGGTGGATATAAAGGTACTGGCCCTTCAGCTTTCCCCGGGACCTTACATTAAGCTTGAGGTGAGCGATACGGGCCACGGCATGGATAAATCAACCCAGCTCAAAATTTTTGATCCCTATTTTACCACGAAAAAAAAGGGAGAAGGAACCGGGCTGGGTCTGTCAGTGGTCCACGGGGTTGTAAAGTCCTATGGCGGAAATATTTCTGTTTACAGTGAACCTGGCGAGGGCACAACCTTCTGTGTTTATCTGCCAAAATCCGGCCTGGAATCAGACCCGTCAGTTGACCAGGCCGTTAGCCCCGTCCCAGGGGGGACCGAACATCTTTTACTGGTTGACGATGAAAAATCCATTCTTCAAATGGAGCAGGAAATACTTGAAACCCTTGGGTATCAGATAACCATATGCAGCAGCAGTCCTGAGGCCCTTAAGCAATTCCAGAACCAGGCTCGGGACATTTCCCTGGTCATCACGGATATGACCATGCCGGACATGACCGGTGTTGAATTGATTCAAAAGATCCAGAAGATAAATCCTGAAATCCCGGTTATTCTCTGTTCAGGGTTCAGTGAGCTGATCGATGAGGCAAAGGCAAGGCAGATGGGCATTGCCAGGTTTTTAATGAAGCCTGTACTGCAAAGGGAGCTTGCAATCGCCGTCAGGGAAGCCTTGGACCATTATATAGAATCTTCATAGATCATTGAAAAAAGTATCAATTGAGCTATCTATCCGGAACCCTTTTGTGTCCGAGTTCAGTTTTTTCAGGATCGACTTAAAAAAATTAGGTTTTTTAACCAAACATGCTGACGGGCAAGTCGCAGTTGTTTGTTAGCAATGACAAAGAAAAATTAAAAGTATGGCGGGAACTGTTGAATTAGATGAGTTACTGAAAACCATGTCACCTGAAATTCAGAATGGTGAGTTCGTGTTTTGTACAGTTGATGGTGACTACTCCGATTATTCACATTTGATTCCACTGGCGTCATTCGTGGAATCAGAGGGTTTGACCCTAATAGTTTCCGTTGAAGCGGCAGAGAAAGCCCAGCTATCGTATGAAAGTATATTTAAGCAAATCACGCTAACAGTCCATTCAAGTTTGAACGCAGTGGGGTTAACGGCTGCTATTGCAACAAAATTGGCTTCATATGGCATAAGTGCAAATGTAGTGGCTGGGTATTATCACGATCATATATTTGTACAAACAGAAAAAGCGGATGAAGCTTTATTGGCATTAAAAAAGTTCAGTACTGCTAAAAAATAAATTGCTATCCTATGACAGGGACGCAAACGTGATTGAGGAGATATATAGTAAACAGAAATAAGAGATTCCAATGCAAAAAAAACATCTAATTGGGATCAAAATACTACCGACTATAGATGGTATCAAGAGAGACGAGTCAAATCCGATGAATTGCCGAGCGATTCATCCACCAGTCCGGGCTTTTTAAGATTTGCCATTATACAGGATATGGTATGGATAGGTTTTTCAATTTCAGGTTTGAAATTAAAATATATAGGAAAATTCAAAATCAAACCCACCATTATTTTTTATTAAAGATAATTTTTGTTCTGTCCCCGGGAAGGTTTTTTTTAGAATCTGCTAAAATGTTATGTATACCTCCTGTCTCAATTTAGGAGTTTCAGTAAAGAAAATTTTCCACACCCTGTAGCCTACAAAATTATTCAAAATGTTTTGAGAGATGAATAATAAATTGATCGATTTTTTCTTTCATATCATCTTGAATATCTTTGAATTGTATACCTACTCTAATACTATTGTAATCTATACTCAAACTTTTAATGATTCCTTTAAAGGTCTGTTTGCCAGACAGGCCAATAAATTGAGAAAGGATGGTTATTTCATCGCCTTTTTCAAAAGAGGTTTCACTTGAATGGGATAATTTCTTTGAAATGAATTGGATGCCATCTCTACTGAAGTCTTTGATAATTCCATTTGTTTCAAGTTGATTTTTAATGATTATTGCAGGAAGAAGAAGAGGAAACCGTTTGGTTTTTCGCAAATCAAATTTTTCAGCATCTTGAGGATAAGACAAAAATAACATTCGATCCGGTGTGGAAATTGATGCTAAAATACGGTTTTCAAACCCAATGGCTTGGCCGGAATGGATGTATCTTACCTTCACCATAGTGCCCATGACAATTTTATTTTTGGGGATCAATGAAATGGAGGGTAACGCAATGATGTAATTAGGCTTCTTTTTTCCAACTCTTCATACGTTGGTTTTTCAGTCATATCTGTCGCCTAATATTCCGAATCAATTTAATACGCTATTTTCAAATACTTGTTTTTTAAAACAGAGACTTATTTTTATTTTTAATATTTCGAATATAATAATCGAATAAGTCCTTTATGATGTGTCCAATATTCCTATCCGGCATCTAACTCTTTAAAGGGGAAATTTATCAATTCTATTTAATATTCAACCAAAATTGCTGACTTTGTATTTAGGTTGCCATTTTTTTTCGAATTTACCTTATACCCAATCCCTTTAAAAAAACGGGAAGCACCAGACATAATATATAAAATTCCGTCAAAAAAAGATACTTTAATCAATTTATATTAACCATAGCAGGCAAAACCGAAAGGCTTACTGGAGATCTGTTTTGATATTCAGGTGTGTCTCCAATATAGTTTACAGAAGGGTTTGTCCCTTTGAGTCTGCTTCCAGTCCATTTGAATTTAAAATATGAAACAAAAAACTTGCCGATACCAGAGGTCTATAATTGTTTTGAAAAATGGGGACTGGTGAAAGAAGCGATTAGTAGTTTTTGTTGTTTGACTCCTGATTGATAAATACCATTAAAGCACGCTTTTGACAGATCAGATCCGTCCATATTTTTAACTTTTCTAAATTGTGTAAGTTGCAACCGCATTCCGACCGGACTGCTTTGCCTCGTACATGGCCAAGTCAGCCCTCCTGATTGTTTCTTGGGGATCCAGGCCCCAGGATACACTGTCGACAATCCCGATGCTTAAGGAGACCTTCTTGCTGCCCTCCCATTGGCCCAGTACCTCGTAGATACCTTGATTAAACTGATTCTGAATCTCTTTTGCTCTTTTTCGGGCATCTTCCAGATCACAATTTTCAAGCAGGACGAGAAACTCATCCCCGCCGTAACGGGCACACACATCGCTCTTTCGGGAGTGCTGCTTAAGATTTTGACCAAAATAAGCAATCAGATCATCGCCATAGCTGTGGCCCAGTTCATCATTTACCGTTTTAAAATGATCCACATCAAAAAACAGGACACAATCACACACTGCTTCACGCTGTGAAAGAACGATCCGCTGCTCCAGGATTTCAGTAAAATACTCCCGTGAATATAGGGCAGAGAGTTTATCATAAATCAAGCTATGGTAAATTTTTTCTTTTTCTTTTTTTACCCGTATCAGCTCTGAATTTTGCAATTCTGCAAATCGGCCGCTGTATAAGGCCAGACAGAAGGTCATGATGATAGGCCCCAGTGAGAGCTTCATATTCACCAAACCAAGAACTGCGCCAAAGACACCGTCAAAAAGAGCTTCAAGAAACCAGAAAACCAACCCGAAAAGGATGGGCGTCAGCAAATGCATCTCTTCTTTGTTCTGGAACAGGCCCCTGACAAATCGGATGATCAGTAGGAAATCTGCCAGTAAAATCGTTGCCAGCAAATAAGGAAAGAGAGGCCCTTTTAATACTGAACTATGGGTTTTATCAGGGTTCAGGGTCTGGGTAAAAAGAAAATCCATCGGCAAAAATATCAGAATCATCAAAAAAATAACCAGTACCAGGGTGGCTCTGCCTAAAGTTTTGGAAGTTTTATGGATCATTTCAGAGCTTAAAAGAAAACTGGAATAAACTATAAATGCGCCGCCAGCATAACAGATACGGGTCCAGAAAAGGACAGTCTCAGGCTTATTTGCCGATGCGTAGAGGGAGTATCCGCTCAGATAGATAAAAAAAGAAAACATAGAAAGTGCTATAATCAGATACAGTCGCTCTTTTTTTACGATGAGGTAGGATGTAAAATAGTAGACGGCAAAGGTCAGGGTCATTATTGCGCCAATGCTGCTGCTGATAGAATCAATGTTGATGTTAATAATCATTTTTGTTGTTTGAGCCTTTCAATTATCTTAGGTTAACTCAAAAATAGCATAAAAAATCTGAATGGAAAATGGTTAAACATTGAAGTCTCCTAAGAATAAAGCATAGTATTGTGTATTCCATTATCTGGCATGTGAAATTTCTTAACTTCTAACTTTTGATTTCATATATGAGTTTGGGGACTTAAAACAGGACATTCTGTCAGTGTGATTTTTATATATAGATCACATTTTGGCAGATTCTTGGAAAATAATTTTTGGGGCCTGGACCAAAATCAGGTTATTCTCCAATATACAGTATGGAGGATCGGTTCATTTGCATATGCGGTTTTGACAAGTTCCTATACGGTCCCCTTTTCAAGCTGGACGACCCTGTTATCCACCTTGAGTTTTCTCATATTTGCTTCTTTAATTTCCTGACCCTGGGTCTTGGCAACCGCATCTTCTGCATGGGCTGATAAAATAAATTGACCGCTGACACTGACAGCCAGTATGGCAGCAAAGGCCAGTGCCAGCATATTCTTTTTAATATTCAATTTTTCTCCTTTTTAAAAATTCAGGCTTTTTCTAAAGTGTGGAACGCATGGCGGAACTGTTTAAAAAATCTTCATCTGCGGTTTGAATGGTATGATTGATGATATCAATCATCTCTTTCTTGTCGTTTGGAAGCAGTCCGGCAATGGAAGAGGCATTCGTCGGATGGGGCCACCCATAATATTTTTTATCTGCAAGAGCTTCAGACTTATCGATTTATGCCTAAGCACTGATGGTATATACAGTCGCTAAGACCCTTTATTGAAAAGGCGTTTAATACTTTTACAAACACTCAATCTATTTGTTATTCATGCTTAGATCGGAAAAGTTCATTTCCATTAGCGCTGATCATTTTTTGACAATGGTGGCAGACCATATTGAGCTTTTTCCCATTTCCTTTGAAAAGAAATTTATTGCAGTGTGGGCAGATGTATTCTTTGAGATTTGAATCACTCTGCATCGGTGGGATTATCGGTTCTGTATTATTTGAATTGTCCATTCTGTCTCACAAAATATGTTTAAAATAGAATGTATCATGGATACTATAAAACCAATCAATATTTATTTTTTATCAGCCCTCTCTCTCATATGTTTTGCACCAAGTTTTGAAATAATATTGGCCAGAAGATACCGATAGCAAGATAAATGCTACATATTGTATCTGATGGTTTAAATTATTCCAAACTCAATTTCTTCCCAACAGTCCAAAATGAAAAAGCGAGGACTGGAAAAAGATATGAATCCTGTATGTCTGACAAAGCATATTGTGGTTGGGGGAAAATTTATTGAATTAAGACTTGACGGCAGTGAAAATTTCATTTATTGAATTCTGTATACAAAATACAAAACTCAATAAATGAACATCTAAAAAGGAATGGGCATGAAAAATCTTGGCGATGAATATGAAAACCTGGATCAGAAAGTTTACCAGGTCATCAAAGATATGATTGAAGACCGGAAATTGTTGCCGGGTCACAAGATTCCACAGGAAAAACTGGCCCAAGAACTGGGGATTTCCCGGACTCCGTTGATATCTGCCTTGAAATTTTTAGAACATGAAAAACTGGTGGAAGTCAAACCCAGGCGAGGGTTCTTTGTCCGACTGTTCACTATCCGGGAAATGATCGGAATTTTTGAAATCCGGGAGGTCTTGGAAGGGCTTGCAGCCAGAAGGGCCGCCGAGTGTGTCACAGATGGAGAATGTGAGACACTTAAAGGTATTTTTAAGGTGTTTGAAGGTGTCCGGGAGATTACAGACATTCCGGCCTATTCCAGGGCAGACAGAAAGTTCCACACCATGATCACCCACCTTGCTTCCCGGGAATTTTTAACCACCATGCTCCAGACCTTTAACATTATCAGCCTGACCTACCAGAACATTACCAGGGAAGGGCTTATTCAGGATCCAAATATCACCCTTCAGGACCATATTTATATTATTGAAGCCATCTGCTCCCGGGATGCCAACCGGGCAGAAAGCCTAATGCGAGATCATTTTAAAAAAGCCATTGATCAATTGAAATTGAAGATTAAAGACAATTAAACAAAAAGAACAGGCGCAAAAAAAATATTCAAAGGAGGTGAAAAACCGGTTTTCCCCATGGCAACAAGGGCAGGCAGACAGCCTGCAAAAAAACCCGGTAGCGGGTGTGCGTAAATTAATTTTTAGGAGAGTCTACACATGAAAAAAATTTTAGTAGTTTGTTTGGTATTGGTTCTGGCAACTGCCGGCAATGTCTTTGCCGGTAAAAAATATCCCAGCAGAAATATCACGGCCGCTGTTGTCTGGGGCGCCGGTGGCGGGACAGATACCTGTGTGAGAATTATCACCGCTGAAATGCAGAATTTTCTGGATGTTAATATCAATGTTATCAACAAAACCGGTGGGGTTGCAGGTTCCGTGGGCATGAGCCATGCATACAAACAAAAACATGATGGATATACCCTTTGCGGCCTGTCTGAATCCAATGTCACCGCCGGTGTACAGGGCGGATGGGACAAAAAATTTGACGTGTGGGATACCTTTATTGTGGGCGGATCTCCCGATGTCATTTCCGTAACTGCCAATTCTCCCTACAAAACATTTAAAGACCTTGTTGAAGCTGCCAAAAAAAATCCCAAAAGCATCAAAGCATCTGCATCCGGAGCGGGTTCCATCCATCACTTGAACCTTTTGGCCGTTGAAAAAGGGTCCGGAGCAAAATTTAATTTCATTCCCTATAAAGGGTCTGCTCCCAGCCAGAACGCCGCCATGACCGGTGAGGTTATGGTAGTTGTTACCTCCCTTGCTGAACAACAGCAATTGCTTAGGGGCGGAAAATTAAGAGCCCTTGGTATGCTGATTCCTGGTTCCTTTGACGTAGCAGACCTGGGAACCATCCCTTCTGCATTTGACGGGTATCCCGGAATGTCCAAATACCTGCCCATCTCCCAGGCCATTGGATTTGCCGTTCCTGCTGATGTCCCTGCAGAGGCTAAAAAAATTCTGGTAGAAACCTTTAACAAAGCCATGGCCACTGACAAGGTAAAAACCTGGGCCAAGGATAACTATTATCTACTTTCCGGAAAAACCGGTGCAGAGTCCAAGGCTGTTTTTGATGCCCTTGAATCAAATTTTACATGGACACTGTTTGAGCTTGGCGCTGCAAAGATTAACCCTGCAGACTTAGGAATTGCCAAACCCTAGCCCAAAAGTTTGATTATTTGATTTAAAGAGATAAGAGAAGGGCCGACATCCTAAGGGATGCCGGCCGCAGGAGCCGGGCTTTGCTGTCCACGCCAATGACCAAAAAAGCCCGGCTCTCATCAAAAGCGTTATACCTAAAATGTAAGGATACTTCAACCATGATGGACAAAGATAAACTCAGGAAGGCAGATTTGTTTTCCGGCAGCATTATCTTTCTTTTGGGGCTATATGTCGTCTGTGAGTCCCTGCAGATGCCAATGAAAGATTCCTGGGGCGGGGTTCAAAATGTCTGGTATGTGTCTCCAGCTATCTTCCCCTTGTTTGTGGGGGCTATGATCATGCTTCTTGGCGGTTTTCTGGTGAAGGTCGCATTCAAAAGTGTGGGCTTAAAGGGGCTGACAGATGTTACAAATTTTTTGTTCAGCCCGGAAATGACGGCCTTTTTAAAGCAGACGCAAAATATACGATTTTATGCCATTTTAACCCTGCTCATAAGCTTTGTCTTTATCATGATTCCCAGAATTGATTTTTTCTTGGCAGCGATTCTTTTTCTAGAGGTCTTTATTCCCATGTTTTATCTGGATGATGCTGGCCTCTTAAAAAAAATGCTCTTGTTTTATCTGGGCCAGATGGGGGTGTTAAGTCTTTTTTTTATGACTGGACTCGACACGGTATTCGTCTCCCTGGGGTTCCCCGGCGATATTCTGGTGCTTTTTTTCATCGCTACCTTTGCCTTCTTTGCTTTCTCTCTGGTTAAACAGGATGCGCTGAAAAAGAAAAAATTTAAAACAGGATTGATCCTGGCCGTGGCAACCCCCATTCTCATCGGGTTGATCTTTAAATATCTGTTGATGGTTCCCATGCCTTTTGAAGGAATGTTTGTAGCACTCACGGATGCGGTTTGGTACTTTGAATTTTAGGTTGTTTAAGGAGTTGTGTATCTTATGCTTTTATTAGAACGTATGGGGTCTTTTTTTGATATTGTCTTTGGCATAGTTGCCGATCCCACATCCCTTGCCATTCTTTTCGGGTCGGTTCTGTTGGGGATCATCTTCGGGGCCATGCCCGGATTAACCTCCACTCTGGGGGTGGCCCTTTTGACCGCCCTGACATACAGCATGGATACCCCCCTTGCCATGGTCTGCCTGTTGTCCATTTATGTGGGCGGCACCTATGGCGGATCCTATGCAGCCATTCTGATCAATATCCCGGGCACGGCAGCCGCCGCTGCCACGGCCATGGACGGTTATCCGCTGGCATGTAAGGGGGAAGGGGGAAGGGCCATAGGTCTTACCACCACTTCCTCTGCCATCGGTACGGCCATGAGCATGTTGTTTGTGGTGAGTATTGCGCCGATTATTTCAAATTTTGCTTTGCAGTTTACCTCCTTTGAATTCTTTTCGCTGGCCTTTTTCGGAATCCTTATTTCCGCAAGTTTGACCAGTCCGGACGTGGTCATCAAGGGAT
>PJEL010005423.1_pt1 | contig 10305 bp, 11 predicted proteins | sample 1853271 | NCBI WGS metagenome assembly PJEL01 (sample SAMN08108733, study PRJNA415343) | Invertebrate metagenome, whole genome shotgun sequencing project. | host: Globobulimina | place: Sweden: Gullmar Fjord | collected 2015-08 | reverse complement strand
ACTATGAGGTAATCATAAGTATTACCGCCTCAAAAATTGTTGGTCAAAATCAACAGCATTACTTATTTGTATTTACTGATATTACAGCTCAAAAGAAGGCGGAACAAGAGCTTCGTTTTTTAGCTAGTTATGACCAGTTAACTGGCTTACCTAATCGCTCAATGCTGCTTAATAAAATTCAAAAAAGCATTGTCAATGCACAAGTTAACTCTACCTCTTTAGCATTACTATTTATTGATTTGGATAAGTTTAAACAAGTTAATGATTCGTTAGGTCATGCAAGCGGAGATGTTTTATTAAAAGAGGTCGCTAAGCGTTTAACCTCGACACTTAGAACTAATGAAGTGATTGCACGAATTGGTGGCGATGAGTTTGTCGTTTTAGTTGAAGGTTTTGCTGATGTACAGGCAATTAACATCATAGCACAAAAGCTTATTAAACAACTGCAACTGCCTTTTTCCCTTAATGACAATATTGTTAGCATTGGCGCGAGTATAGGCATTGCCACTTATCCAGAACATGGTTGTAGTGGTGAATTGTTATTAAGCTCTGCTGATCTCGCTATGTATTATGCTAAAAGTGAAGGGCGTAATAATTTCCAATTCTTTTCTGAACGTATGAATACTGAGGCATCTATGCGTTTAGAGAATGAGTCAAATATTAAACTTGCTCATGCTAATGATGAGTTTATTAACTATTATCAACCTATTGTGGATGCTAAAAAAGGTGAAACCCTTGGCGTAGAACTATTAATGCGTTGGCAAAGTGAACATGGTTTGTTGGGCCCTTATAAATTTATCCCCATTGCCGAAGAGATTGGTTTAATTATTGAAATGACAGAGCGCGCTTTAATCCGTGGACTAAAAGACTTACAGCATTGGCAACAGCTTAATCCTGATTTTTATCTATCGATAAATTTATCAGCAAATCATTTTATTCAAGATGATTTAGTGGCGTTTATTGAACAGCAACTCAAGGATTTTAATATTTCAGCTAATTCATTGAGAATTGAAGTCACGGAAAGTATGTTCATCTCAGAGCCCGATAAAGCTATTGAAATAATGAAGTCCTTATCGCAATTAGGGGTTAAATTAGCATTAGATGACTTTGGTACCGGATATTCATCCTTAGCGTATTTAAAGCAATTACCATTAGATATAATTAAACTTGATAGGACCTTTGTTTCTGGTTTAGGGGAAAACTCGGCTGATGAAGCTATTGTAGAAAGTACGCTAGTGTTGGCAAGTCATCTTAATATGACTTGTATCGCCGAGGGCGTTGAAACATACATTCAAAGAGATTATTTACTCAATAAAAACTGTAACTTTATTCAGGGATTCTTATATAGCAAGCCTGTACCTGTAAATGAAATAATGCTGAAAATCGAGCTTGAGGCACGTTCATACTCTGAAAGTAGTGACCCTATAGTTGCCTAATTGCTTTTAATATTTTTATTTATAATTTATATCTCGATATTCATAAAGCACCACTAACCACTGTGCTTTATCTGCGAGGCTATGAAATATAACTCTATCACCAATGCTTGCTGACTCCTTAATCTAATGATTGAAAACAACTGCGGTGCTATTGCTCGTATCAATCAAAGTAAAGGTATATTCTCTTATTAGTTCAAATGAGTACAGGTTGTACAAAAAGGTAACAGTTTTTAAATATGAAATAAGTATAGTGTTTGTATCTTTTATTGAATAATAGCTGATTTTTATGCTCTGTATTTTTAGGCTTTTTATGAATAATGTTACTTACTGCTCAACGATCAGGAATCTAGACTGGTACTTGTGGTGGTTAAACGGCAATAATAAAAAATGAAATTTAACGGTTAGTCTTATCATTTCTGCTGGTTGACCTAAGATATTGATGGGGAATGAAAAAGCACCTATTAGGGTGCTTTTTCATTGAACTGACTCGACCCTGTATTAGAGCTGAGAAATTTAGTGAAAGAGAGGTTTGGTGACTATTTTTTATTCACTAATAAAGAGCGTCTAGATACCAAGCCCATAATGCCTAATGCAAAAATAGCAATAGTAGTTGGCTCAGGTACCGCAACTGAGGAAGTTACCTGAACAAGACTTGTTGCAGGTGTCGCATCACACCCTTGAAAGCTAGCATTGATAAGAATTCCTGCACAGGCGCTACCTGCTTCAAAAGCAAAACCTGTTCCTGCTGAGTTCCAGCGTTGACCAGTCCCAGAATGAGAGTATCCGCCTAGAAGGAACAATTCGCTAGTGATGCTAAAATTAAAGTTGTCCTGATTATCAACATTAAAAATATGATCAACTAGTGAATATGAATCATTAGCAAAGCTTAAGCTAATTAATTCTTCATCTCTTATAAAATTATCAAAATTTAAATCTTCAGCAATAAAACTGCCAGTTAGGTAAGTTTCGCCAGCTAATTGAAATTCAAAATCGTATTCAATAATTCCAGCATTGGCCAAGCCACTAACAGATAAAATTAGACCAGCAATAGCTGCTTTTAACATTTTTATATTCATCGTATTTTCCCTTGTAATACATTCCCTTAAATAGAAAAGCATTCTTAATTATTGTATATCCTTAACGAAGCACAAACTGTACCAGATGAAGTTATTCGTTGTATTTCAATCGTTTATGTGGTTCTTGGTGGTAATTAAATTCAAAGCTGTAAAATAACAGGACACTTTTCACAGTTGTAGTTGTTTGTTTTTAACATGTTTTGTTTAATACAACTCAATTAACTAACCATTACCACCCAAGAAAACATTCCTGTATAATCCCACGTATTAAACAAGTGCCTTAGCTTCCCCCCTGAGTTTGCAATAAGGGCATTTCAACCACCATTTATGACGTTGCTCTTCTCTTGATTAGAGACTAGAAAAAGCACCTGTTACAAAATTTAGAATAAGTAGAGAGCACATGACCGTAGAACAATTCGACCCGCAAGCACCTAAGAAAAGCAGTAACTCTGCTGAAAGCCAAACAACCACCTTAGACATTCCAGCTAAAATAATTGAAGAGCAGCATCAGGCCGTTGTCAATTCAGCGAATGAAAACAAAGAGGCAAAAGGCGCGAAAGTCGGATTTGTTTCATTGGGCTGCCTAAGGTAGTGTAAGCGTTGCTTTGTAGCGTCATGTATTTCTTCTTACTTCTCAGTCAAATACTCAACCAAGCCTTGTCGTAACTCTTTATCTAACAAGCCACTGGCAACACCACAATCAACAGGTACATCTATATTAAGTATTTGTCGTATAGCAAAAATAAACGATAAGTTTAAACAAACCTTTTCACCTATAGCTAAACAGCTACCGTCTAAGTCTTTGTGTAGCTTATATTTCCAAGCTTTGTATTTAAGCAGAGACTTAAAAATAATAAGCATTTTACATTTGAGGTTGTTTATTTGTGCGGACGGTAATAACTGGTGGGCAATAAGCTCATAGTCCATTGCTATAAGCTGTTTACCAGTTAAGTGATTAAAATTTAATGTCATCAATATAATGAATTGTAGTGATAAATTAATAATTTAACGAAAACTCACCTAATATTGCCATTACTTTTTACCTACCGCCTTAATTGCCATTAGCTTAGTGTCAAAATCACCAGCCTTAACAGCAGCGATTACAACGTCATAGACACCGATTAAAGCTGTCGAATCGTCTACCGCTATCGCATATAAGCCTTTTGCGAGTTCAAGGGATTTTGACCCGTATTTGATAGGTGTAAAGTATTGCCCGTCAATTTTGTAAAACCATGGCTTAATTTGTTTAGGCACACGCACTTTATTTTTAATGCCTGTTTCTGGGTCTGTCACATACTTATATTTGAAAGCTTTAAACTCTTCGTTTTCAACAAGACAATGAGCCATTTCTCGCTGTACTTCTAGCCGCGCTATAAGTTTGTTTTGTCGTTGAATAAGTGGGTCAGTAGGGTGCTTAGGTGGAGCTACGGTAATATTAAGTTTACTTAAAAGTGATTTCGTCATAAGTGACTCCTTTGGTTGATAATTAAACAAAGTTTATTGTTGTATTAACCAAAGGACGACCGAATTATGCAAAGGCACTTACAGTGCTAAAAAATGTACGTTTTTCGTGGTTTTTTAGCCACTAACTAGCTTGTCTGGGCATATACTATTACTTCTTAGAGCCATTTTTAATAATTCGTATGACTCTTGAACTTCTAGTTTTGCCAAAATATTCGCCTTATGCGCATGTACTGTTTTGGGCATAATATTGAGGTTTGATGATATGGCCTTTATTGAATAGCCTGTTGCTAGTAAACAAAATATATCATGTTCACGGCTGGTTAATTTGCTAACTTTTGAGTGCTCTAGTTTATTTTTATCAAAGCGAATGTTTTTTATAATATCAGAAGCTAAAAAGCTATTGCCACCAACGACACTATTAATCGCTTCAAAGAGTTCTTCTGATGCGTTATTTTTAGAGATATATGCATTAGCCCCAGCATTTATAGCATCGCTAACGTATGGATCGCTATCGTACATGCTAACAATGATGATTTTAGCTGTAGGTATGTTTGATTTAATAACAGGGATTAAATGTAAGCCGTTTTTATCTGGCAAAGAAAGGTCAAGAATGACGATATCAAAGTGGACTTTTTCTATTGAGCAAACAGCTTCATGAAAGCTACTTGCTTCTAACACAACTTTATAACCTTGCTCTAGCTCTAGTAGACGCTTAAACCCCTCTCGTACTATTGAGTGATCGTCAATCAGTGCAATATCCATATTTACTAACCTAGTTAAGAGTTTGATTGTTAAATCATATTTAACAATTATATACTGATTGTAACAATACCGTTGAACCTATTAAAATGCAAAACTTAAACACTAAGTACCTATCTGTTTTTTCGTTTATTTCGATAACTTACGGTATGCTCTGGTACTACACTTGGTTTTTACCCGTTAACTTTGTTGTCGTTAATAATACTGCTAGTTGGTTCCTACCAGCAGGCTTTCGCTTTGCCGCATTATTAATGCTTCCAAGAAAGTATTGGTTAGCAATAATTCTTGGGGAATGGACTGCTATTAAGTTGCTAAATGACCTTAAAGATCCAATGGGATTTTTAGCCGAGTTTGTTTCTATAGCACCACCAGTGTTGATCTACCTAACTGCGGCACATATACACTTAAAGTTGTATGGCAAAGCAGCATTTAATAATGTTAAGCAAACAATTTCGTTATTATTCTTTGGCTTTAGTGCTGCTATCTTAACGGCTGCTGTTTTAGTTACTAGTATGATTTATCATGGAAAGTATGCTCCACTTGGCACAGAAATACTTTTTAGCGAAATACACTTGGCTAATATATTTGCATTTGCTTTAGGTGACATTGTTGGAATGCTTTTAATTGTTCCTAGCATAATATTTATTGCAGACTTACTAAAAAGAAGGGCGGTAATAAAGGTTAACTTTAACCTTAGAGTACTAATACAAGTTGTCGTAGCAGCAGTTCTGGTTACTTTATTATTTTCTAATTTGCATCAGATACCTTTGTATTACATTCAAATGATTGTTGTAATGCTGGTGATTACTTGTGCATATAAATATGGCTGGCAAGGTGCTGTAGCAAGCGTATTTACAATGTGTATTGTAATTGTCCTCGCAGCGCTATTGTCTGATACACAAAGTTCAATGATTGAAAACCAAGTGTACTTAATAACTATTGCTGTTATTGCGTTAATACTCGGAACATCGATATCTCAACAAAATCAATTAACCCGCCAACTAGTTGAACAGAACTTATCGTTAGAAAAGTTGAACGTTGGGTTAAATGAAGAAGTTAAAAAGAATCAACAATTAGCAGCAAAAGTCATTAGCATTCAAGAGTCTGAAAGAAAGAGAATATCTACTGAATTACATGACGATATCGGGCAAAACATTACAGCAATTAATACCGAGGTAAAAATAATAGAGCGTTTATCAACAAACCAAATGGTTGAAACTTCAATCAGTAATATTAAACAGCTAACAAACACTATTTACTCAACAGCACATCATTTAATGAGCATGTTACGCCCACGTGTAATTGATGAGTTAGGGCTAGAAAAAGCACTAGATAGCAGCCAATTTCATCAACTACTCAACAAAGCTGATATTAACTATCATGTAAATATTAAAGGTGAATTTGAAAGCCTTGATGATGTAGTGAAAATTGCAATTTACCGTATCGTGCAAGAGTCTGCCACTAATGCAATAAAACATTCGCAAGCAAGTAACTTTTACTTAGATCTATCTCTAGATAACCAATCGTTATCCTTAATAATAAAAGATGATGGAATCGGCTTCGATACAGTTAATGTAGATACATTTAAAGGACGCTTTGGCTTACTGGGTATAGAAGAGCGAGTGTTATCTTTACAAGGTAAGTTTGAGTTGAGCAGTAGTGATGCAGGCTCTAAAATCATTGTAAAAATATAATCTTAGCAATGTTATTCGCACTGTAAATAGTATTCTAGCGAACTAGGAATCTCCTACCTTATCCTCGTAGTATATCCATAATCTCAATGGAAAGTTTACGAGGGCAAGTATGCCGTTATTAATAACACTTATTTTATTCTTGTTTATACACGCGTTTAATCTAATGACAATCGCAGGCCTTTGCATTGGCTTTATTATTAGTGGCACTTTTGTTTACTTTACTGGTAGCTGGTTTGTAAAGTGCTTAACAATTGCATTATGTTCGCTTTTTTATATAAGCAACAATTACAGTTGGGAAGCAATGGCAATACCTATGGCACTCAGTACACTTTTAATAATAGTTAAGCGCTATTACAAGGCATTAGGTTTCGGGCTATTGGTTGGTTATATAGGTAGTAGGTAATGTCCATTATTAAGAGTGATGCTAACTATTCATTCAAACTAGGAATATCTCCTATAGACACTAGGAAACCCCTACCTTATTCTCGTAGCATGTTACATATAAAATATAGATTAAGTTCGTTAGATCTCTGTTTTATATATCATTTAATATGCTTTATAGGGAATAAAAATGCGTAGATTAATTTTGTTAATGGCTTTACCTTTCGTATTAACTGCTTGTGGTGGGGGAGGTTCAAGTGATACTACAGAACCCGTTAAAGAGCTTCCTAAACCATCAATTACAGTTGTAGAAAATCAAAGTGTTAATGAAAACAGCACTAGCACTATTTCATTTACTATTGCTAACTATGCTGGTGAAATGGCCGTTGAGCAAATATCTGGGCTGTCAATTAGCAGCCAAGTGACTACAAATAATATTGAAATTACTACACCAGAAATATCAAAAGACGAAGTGTCTGTAATTCGTTTGAAGCTTGTTGATTCGAATTACAGCTCAATATATAAAGATATCACTATTCATATCACTAACGATATTAGCAAGTTATATGCTTATGACTTCAATCAATATCTAATTTCAGATAATACAGTCATTGAAAATGATGCATACAAGATTGAATACTTTGGTATGTATAGTGAGAAGACTTCGGAGCTCTATACAGAAGCAGTTTGCTACCCTGATCCAAATGTGTGTAATGATGAAAATAATATATTTGCATATGAAATTAATAACTATGGCTATGGGGATTTCAATAATGATGGGTTGATGGATGTCGTTATTACTAAAGGATATTCGCCTCATACTATTGCAAGAGACTGGCAATATACCACGCCGTCCGTACCACTTTTCTTTTTGCAAACTCAAGATGGTACATTAGAACTGAATAATTCGATTGTAGAAAACTACGATAGTTTAAGCCAATGTTGGTCGTATCGTGTTGCAATTGCTGATTTCAATGGTGATGGAAGAGACGACTTTATCGCATCATCTTTTTGTCAATCATATGAGGGGTTTAATGGTAACCCTGACTTTAAGCTCCCAGATGATGAGAAAGAAAAGCCATTATTGTTACTTTCTAATGATGAAGGTAAGTTAGTAGAAAGTAAAGATAATATAAATATTGATATGAGTACTTACTGGGGAGCTCATGAAATATCTGTTGGTGATGTTAATAATGATGGGTTTGATGATATTTATACAGGTGGGCATGTTCTTATAAACGACGGGCAAGGCTTTTTTACAGATCAAACAAATTCTTTTGTTGATGATGCTACTGGAGCTGGTGGTTCAGCAATTGGTGATATTAATGGCGATGGTAAAAGTGATTTAATAAAAGATCATGTAGCCTACATTTCTAATGCTAATAACGACAGCTTTAAAAAAGTTAATTTACCAGCAGGTTTTTGGGGGACTAATAATACGCGGAGTAACTATTCTAAAGTAGCAAATATACTTCCTGATGTACCAGGTAATGAAATTATCTTAGCTGAAACAAGAACAAACCCATATTACGATGGGCGTTACATACAATTGTATAGTTACCAAAATGATTCTTTTGTTTCTCATAGCAATGTTTTAATAGGGAACGAAAGTAGAGTAGGAACTGGCTTTGAAGACAATATCTATAAAAGTGGTGAAGGAACGTTTACTTTAATTGATACCAATTCTGATGGATTACTTGATCTTGTTGATATTACTGCTGGAGCATTAAATACAAGTAATGGCAGCTTTGATGGAGTCGATGTTTTCAAAAATAAAGGGGACGGAACTTTTGAGTTGCAAAGTAATGACACTATTACTTATATCGCACCAGACGATATTGTAGGCTTTGAAGATAGTGATAATGTTAGAGCTTGGGGAGTTCCTGCTGCTATACCTATTCAACTACAAAAGGATAAGCCAGTGAGTTGGCTGACCTTTGTTGAACCCTATCCTGAACAATGGCCAATTCAAGAAAGAAATTATGTCTACTATACAGTTAAGGCTAAATAGCTTCATAACTACTTAACCCCAAAGGGCGCATACGCGCCCTTGAACTTTTCAGCAACACAGTTAAAGAGCTAACTTTTTATTACTCTACTCTTACATAAATAATCAATTTCGGAACGAACTAACCCAACTAAGAGTTGTAATTTATTTCGCCTATTCAATACCTCGAAACTACCAACCTCATTTAATACACTAACCAACTGTTTAAGCACATATTCCAGAGTCGATAGTACATTGATACTGGGCAGTGATTTCTGTGCGAGTATTACGCTGTAATAACTCCTATGCATACCTAAAAATTGTTCACTAAATTGATATCCTGATTTGCACAGATTTAAACTTTTTAACTGCGCATATATTTCCTGTAACTCCATTGTTTCTCCTTTTTGAAAAGGGTCATTAAACCCGTTTTAACTATTTATCAATAAATCGCTAATTGCTTAATTAGAAATCCATTTTATATAACGAGCTTCAGACACCTAAAAAGCTTACTTCCCAAGAGTAATAGAAGTAATTAAAAAGCAACGTTTATTCACGTTTTTACTAATTAATTAGCGCCAAAAGATAAATAAAAGCATGTGTTAATTTATAAGGATATTTATGAAAATAAAAAACAAGAATCAGCAAGCTATTGTTGAATGGGTTAATAATAGCAAGACAAAATTTAATTATGCAGCAACACTTACTTTTCCTAATGATACTTCGTCACAAGAGCAAGCTAAAAAGATATGTAGTCAATTTTGTAATTTTTATAACTCTGAACTTGGTTATAAAAACTATAAACGCAAAGTAAGACATGACAAGACGAAAGCAGCCCCAATATATGCAAGCTTAGAAGGTGATGGGCAAGTACAGGACTATCACTATCATCTTGCCCTTTATAAGCCTGAAAGCATACCTGATTGGAAATTTGAACTATTGGTAAAATACTGCTGGAAACGAGCAACATTTTCAGAGTTTTGCAAAACATATTTCAAGCCAATAACTAATAACGGTTGGTTAAGTTATATAACTAAACAAGTCAGCTCTACAAACACCGATTCTTTAGACGAAATAAACACAAACATACACTAACAGCTTATGGATTAGCAGCGAGTAGATAGTAGCTCTGTCGTTGACATAAGTTTAAACAGGCTCACTACAGTGGGCTTGTTTTGAGAGTGTGTCACTTATATCACTATTTAATTATTTTCCTTTATATTCAAGTAACTTAAAAACAAAGACACAATAGATAGGTGCGCAGTTTACGAAGCAATTCTATCTTGCAGTGTTTTTCGACTGGCTTTGCTAGACGAGCTAATAACATCATTAATTTTCAATTAGCTAACTAAGATCGAATTGAGTTACACGGTTTCAAAAACCGATAGCACAATACAATATCATTTGTAGTTCTGAAAGTTACTCAAAAAACACTTTTAAAAGTAGTTCACTAGAACGACGATAACTAACCAAAATAACTTTCGTATACGAAACATTTATAATTTATA
>PJEL010005422.1_pt1 | contig 10306 bp, 5 predicted proteins | sample 1853271 | NCBI WGS metagenome assembly PJEL01 (sample SAMN08108733, study PRJNA415343) | Invertebrate metagenome, whole genome shotgun sequencing project. | host: Globobulimina | place: Sweden: Gullmar Fjord | collected 2015-08 | reverse complement strand
ATGGCATCTACGCTGACAAACAAGATCACATACATGACAGATGGTATAAAACGTTTTTGGAAAGGCGACAGAGACTACAGACTGGAAAAAAAATCTCATGACGAAATGGGCCAACTTGCACAAGCGTTCAATGAAATGGCCGATAGGTTTCAACAGTATATTGACGACATCGAATCATCAAAGCAGATGACTATGGACATCAATATCAGGCTGAAGGAAGAAATAAAAGAGCGGCTACAAGCTGAAGATGAGTTGGCCATACACAGAGACAATCTGGAAGACCTCGTCAAAGAGCGTACCATCGAGCTGAAGAAGGAGATAGCCGAACGTGAAATGGCAGAGGATGAAATACGCAAGCGAACCCAAAAAGTCCAACACCAGCAGAGTGCTTTGATCAGACTCATTACAGACAATTCTTTGTTTGAAAGAGATTTTCTGGAAGCGTTAAAAATTGTATTAAGCGTGTCTGCCGATACCCTTGCTGTTGAAAGATCAAGTGTCTGGCTGCTGGTTGAGTCCCAAAATCAACTGCAGTGTCTGGATCTATTTTTGAGATCGAAAAATACACATACCACTGTGAAGCCTTTTCAGATGAGTCATTATACCAATTATATGGAGACTATAAAAAACAAACGATCTATTGAGATTCATAATACAGGGACAGATCCAAGAACCATTGAATTTCTCAATTCAGGCTATATTAGCGAATATGGTATCACCTCCAGATTGGATGCAGCCATACGGATGAATGGGGAGTATGTTGGTATCGTTTGTTTCGAGCATACTGGTGACATTCGCCATTGGTCGGCTGAAGAAGGCCTCTTCGCCGGAGAACTGAGTGATATCATAGCTCAGATTTTACTGGCCAGGGAACGTAAACAAGCCGCAGAAACACTTAGTATCAGTAAAAAACGGTATGAGATTGTCGCTCAACACAGCAGCCAGGTGATTTATGATAATGATATTATGATGAAAACAATAAGCTGGGCAGGAGCAGTCTCACAGGTAACCGGGTATAGTCTGGAAGAGTTCGTCGGTTTCAGTCTGGAAGAATGGAAACGGTTGATTCATGCGGATGATCTTGCTCATTTTGAATACAACACCAATATCAGAAAAAAAACCTTGGGCAACTTTAAACTTGTTTACCGTATCAAACAAAAAAACGGGGACTATATCTCCGTGGAAGATGAAGGAGCATTTTTGCGGAATGATGAAGGATATGTCACCCGTGTACTTGGAACCATAAAAAATATAATGGAACGGTTACGTACCCAGGAGGTGATCATCCAAACTGAAAAAATGCTTTCCGTTGGTGGACTTGCTGCCGGTATGGCTCATGAAATCAACAATCCACTCGCTGCCATATTGCAGAATGTCCAGGTCATTCAAAAAAGACTGTTTGAAGACCTTGCGACCAATAGAAAAGTGGCCGAAGAACTTGGTTTGGATCTGGATACCGTAAAAGAATATCTAATACGAAGGAAGCTCCCGAGGTCCATTGAACACATCATGCTGGCGGGACAAAGAGCCGCAAAAATTGTCAGCAACATGCTCGCATTCAGCAGAAAGAGTGAAGCCCAGTTTACTCCCCATGATCTCCGAAGTTTAATTGATAGAACCATACAACTTGCTGAAAATGACTATGATCTTAAAAAACAGCATGATTTCAAAATGATCGATATCGTGCGTGAATACGATGAAAACATACCTGAAGTTGTCTGTGAAGGGAGTAAAATCCAGCAGGTTGTCCTCAATCTGCTAAAAAATAGTGCTTACGCCATTTCTGAATCAAAAAAAGATGAGACTCCCAGGATTACTGTCCGTGCGTTTGCAAAAAACAAAATGGCTTATATAGAGGTAGAAGACAACGGATACGGCATGGATGAGACGGTTCGTAAACGGGTTTTTGAACCCTTTTACACAACCAAGGCTGTAGGTGTTGGAACTGGCTTGGGTCTTTCTGTATCCTACTTTATTGTAAAGGAAAATCATGGGGGCATGATGGAAGTGAGGTCAGAACCAGGAGAAGGGACTACCTTTATCATTAAGTTGCCTATTGTCACCGGTAGACAATAATGGGATCGTTGAAATCCCAAAAAAAGAAAAATTATTCGGATTGGCTTATCATTTGGAATTCTATATATATGTGAGAGGCCACTGTAAAATCCTTCCATACAGTTCCCATAGCATCCCTACCACTCGCAGTAACTCTTCCAATTGATATTGTGTCGATTTAACTATTTAGATGAAGCGGTACAAGAGTACAATGTCATTCTTGTAAAACTAACTAAACTATCATATAATCCTAGAATATAGTTCCTGATATTCTGATATACTAAGCCACCAACAGATTAATGAAATTCATCACCAGATATTAGGTTACATAACAGACAGTATTTTAGGTACTTATCCATGTCAAATAAGCCAACCTATGAAGAATTAGAACAACGAGTAAAAGAATTAGATCAGGATATCGTTAAGCATAAACAAATAGAGGAAGAACTGCGGGAAAGTCAATTCCTCTATTCTGAGATGTTCGAACAGTCAACCACCTGTATTCAATTTTTTGATCCGGATGGATATTGTCTGAGAGTCAATCCCACGTTCTGTAAAATATTTGGTGTGCATGCAGAAGATTTGATTGATGGAAAGTACAATATACTGAAAGATAAAGATCTCATGAACCCAAGGATTATGAAATTTGTGGAAGAGATATTTAATGAAAAAAGGGTGAACAAGTGGGAGGGGCGATATGATATTGGGATCTCAGCAGACTTGTTTGGAATCTCCACAACTAGAAGAAAACAGATTGACATTGATACAATTGGGTATCCTATCCTGGACAGTTCGGGCCAACTGAAATATGTGGTATTCCATACACGTGACATTACTGAGCGCAAACAGGAGAGAGAAGCACTGCGAGAAAGTGAAGAGAAGTATCGTGATCTGGTTGAAAACAGCACCGATGTGATATTCTCAATGGATATGGAAGGCAGTTTTACATTTATCAGCAAAGCAATTGAAGATATCACAGGATATACCCCACAAGAAGTGCTCGGCAAACCATTTCATCAATATCTTTATCCGGACGATTTACCGAAACTGCAGGATCACTTTCGGCAAGTTATTGCTGGCAATGGAAAAAACGTTGAATACAGAATTATCCATAAAACAGGCAAGGTACTCTGGGTCAGCAGCCACAGCTCCGCTAACCATCATGGTGAAAAAGTTGTCGGATTCAGTGGCAAGACAACCAACATCAACGAACGAAAAGAGGCTGAAAAAGCCCTGCGAGAAAGTGAGTTCTTCTTCTCCCAGATGTTTGAGCAATCTTCGACAGCCACATGCCTTTATGACCCAAATGGGTTCATTTTACGTGTAAATTCTGAATTCTGTAAGCTGTTTGGTGTTGATGAAAAAGTGATCACTGATGGGAGATATAACGTTTTTGAAGATGAGGCCGCAAAAGCCGCCGGAATTATCCCATTGATGAAAAGGGTATTTGAAAAAAAGAAGACAAATAAATGGGAATTCAATTTTGATATTGACCTCGCTTCAGATTCAACCGGAACGCCAACAGTGAAAGCTGGGAGAATTTACCTTGATGTCTTTGGATATCCGATTCTGGATGATGATCGAGAGCTGAAATATGTCGTTCTTCAGCATTATGATATAACTGAAAAAAAGAAAACTCAGGAGCTTCTGATCCAGAATGAAAAGATGATGTCTGTAGGCGGCCTGGCTGCAGGTATGGCTCATGAGCTGAACAATCCGCTTGGTGGAATTATGCAGGGGACACAGAATATCTTACGACGTTTTTCACCCAATCTGAAATCCAACCTCAAACCGGCAGAAGAGTCCGGAATTGACCTGGAGAAGCTCCAGCAATATATGGAAAAAAGGGGAATTCATTCATACCTCAACGGAATTCTTGATTCCGGGAAAAGAGCCTCACAAATAATCCTGAGTATGCTGCAGTTCAGCCGTAAAAGCGAATCCGAGATCACCTCAGTGAACCTTGTAAATCTTATGGAGAATATCCTTGAACTCGCCGGCAAGGACTATAATCTTAAAAAGAAGCACGATTTCAGAACGATAGATATAAAAAAAGATTTCGACTCAGATCTGCCACTTGTGCCCTGCACTGCGACTGAAATTGAGCAGGTTATTCTTAATCTTTTAAATAACGCAGCCTGGGCGATGTCCAGTGAAAAGGGTGTAGATCAGCCTCAGATCAATCTGAGAATTAATACTGAGAAAGAGACAGTGCGCATTGAGATCGAGGATAATGGCCCGGGAATGGATGAAGAAACTCGAAAGCGGGTATTTGAACCTTTTTTTACGACCAAACCAGTGCGCGAAGGAACTGGACTAGGACTTTCAGTTTCATACATGATCATCACCAATAATCATAATGGCACAATGGAGGTAGAATCCAAGCTTGGAGGAGGAACCAAGTTCATTATCAGACTGCCGTTGAACTGAGATTTAACATCATTGTAAATTAAAAAGAGAGCCCGATATCTTTAGGTCCCTTAACCGAATTCATTCTCCTCTAAACCAACCACATAAGGGAAGGCAATCTTCTCGACCGGATAATATGATGTATTGAAGGGTTAAAGATCAATTATTGCTACACCCCCAATTTTTCAGCCAGCAAATGGTTTGCATTTTCAGAACAAGCCATGTATCAAATCATTAAGCCTTTGAGAAAAGGGGTGTTTGCCATCAGAGTTTTTATTCGATCAGGAAAGAATTATTTCCTGGATTGATCGATTATTCACAAACACTATTATTCTCCAAGTTTTTTGAATTTTCTTTGGTTTTTTATAAACCGGAGTTCTGCCTGTGCTCTGTATCAATGTAATTGAGGGAACTTTGTCTTGATCTATATTTTCCTATCTCTGTTCTGAGTAGAGGTATTATAGCCCGAAGCAAGCTAGGAACTGGATTAAAAAACGATCATATCATTTAGTATTCTTAATAAACTGGAGGAAAAATGAACATTTCGAGAAGAAAGTTTTTGATTAGGGGTGGCGAGTTTGTCTGTATGTCGGCTTTGTTGGGATGTGGCCATGTTAAGGCGGCCAGTATCGGGAAAGTGCAAGAGTTTGAAATTTTTCCAGCTAATTATGTGCCCAACCAGATTCTTTTTTCAGATCAAAAACCGGTTGTCAGTGTGGTGAGAATTAACAGCAAATGGAGCGAAGCAAAAGGAACCGAATATGCGACTGCCAAGGCAATTGATCTTATAGGGGGTATGAGTGAAGTAACCAAAGGCAAAGAGCGTATTCTGCTGAAGCCTAATTTGGTTAATCCAACAACCACTGACACCACTAATCCCAGAGTGATTGAAGCCCTGGCCAAACTGATGAAAAGTTCCGGAAAAGAGGTGGTCGTCGGAGAAGCCGGAGCCGCATCCATGGCCAACATCGACACTTCAATACAGGGTTATGTGTGCAGGACCAAAAACTCAGAAGCCCTCCAAGGCATACAAAATGACATTTTCAAGGCAACCGGATACGAAGATGTTTCAAAAAATCTTGGCATTCCCCTGGTTAATCTTCATGTCGGAAATATGATCAAAATGGAGGTGCCTGATAACTTCGTTTTCAAAGAAATATATATTCACGAAGCCATGTACAATGCAGACCTGATCTGTTCCGTGCCGATGATGAAAACTCATGGATTGGCAACAGTTACATTATCTATGAAAAACGTTGGTATCGGTGGGTATCCTGGAATGATGTATGGCACAGTGCGGTCTCTCGTACACAAAGCAGGTCTCAGAGTGGACCCCACCGGGACCTCTTCTGTGACCATCGATATGGTAAAAGCCAATAAATTGGGTTTGAGTGTAATTGATGCAACTACTGCCATGCAGGGGCAGGGCCCTGCTGTGAGCCAGGGAGGAAGCCTGGTGGAGATGAATTTGATAATAGCCAGCAAAAATGCGTTGGCAGCCGATATGGTTGCAGCCAATATTATGGGTTTTGAACCCACTGAAATTGATACGTTCAAATGGGCCTGGAAAGCAGGCATGACCCCTTCAAACATCGAGGATGTAGAAGTGGTTGGCGAAAAAATCGAAAATGTCCAACAGCAATTCCAGAGAGCCCAAGTATACCCCTACACCATGCTCGCAGATTGGTACGGACCTCCTTGCGGATAAAAATTCTTTCCTAAGCATAGCAGGCCGAGCGGCCTGCTATCTACACTCCTTCCTATTCATTCACTGTCCGCTTGGCTGACGGCAAAAATGCTACCCAATATTGAAAGACTCTCCGAAAAATAATTTTGATAATTACAGATACTGACCACACTGACCATCATGGTGAAAAAGTTGTGGAATTCAGTGACAAGACAACCAACATCAACGAACGAAAACAGTCGGGAAAAGCCCTGCGAAAAAGTGAGTTCTTCTTCACCCCGATGGCCACCACGACAGATACATTACGATAGCTCATCTAGCTCCTTCTCATAGCTCAACATCCAGCCGCAAACCTCAAGTCCTTTCATGAAACATTACTTCTTTTTTCTTTGACAAAACAGTCTCAATTTTAAATAATGCACAGATGGCAACTATTCTGATGAACAAAGTATATTAAGGAGAACAATGAAACTGAAGAAATCTGCGTTAATTGAAAGACTGATTGAAGAGATGGCCTCCTCTACTGATGGAGAGACCAGCGCTAAAGTCAAAACCGATACGGCCAGAGAAACGGTCAATCTGTTTTTCGACTCCATCAAAGAAGCACTTAAAGGTGGAGATAGAGTTGAAATACGTGGTTTCGGATCATTTCATGTGAAGGAATATGAGGGGTACACAGGGAGGAATCCAAAAACAGGGCAGCGCGTCGAGGTTCAACCAAAAAAATTGCCGGTATTTCGTGCTGGGAGAGAATTAAAAACTATGGTGGACAATTAAAACCAGGATTAATTAATCCCTAGGATCTATCTTCTCAATTTGGCGGGCAGTTCTTTGATACTCTTCAGATAAGTTACTGCAACTCTTTTAATCTCAGACAACGTCATTCCCTTCAACTCCTTTTTATTACTTTCTGGGCTTAATTGTTCAAATTTCTCGCTCAAGTCTTTAATTGTTTTCTCGTGTGCAGTAATTAATTTTTTGAGAGATTTGATTAGTTCGGTTTCCTTTGCTGGTTTATCCTATTTCCATAAACTCATATAGGTTCTAAGACTTGTCTTTTTGATGTCTGGAAATACAGCTTGCAGATTGTCAAAAGATGTTTCAACATTCTTGTTCAGATACTCATGGACCTTCTGAACGGCGCTTTTCTTTCTGATTTTCTTTTTCGGTGCTGATTTTGATTTTTAACTTTTTACTGGTCCAAATAACTTTCGTTTGAGCTTATAGAATTCTAACTCCAGAGTGACAGGTTTGATGTCAGGTAATTGGCTCTGTAACTCATCTAAAGAGAAGCTGGGGTTTGTTCTCAACACTTCTTCTATTTATTGTATAGCGCTCATTGTTGCTCCTTTGATATTATTATTTTTATGAAGGACCCAGACTATTGCAACGCTTGAATGGATGTCAGTGCTGGAATGGTCAAATGATGTATTGTTTATCGATATATATTTTTTGTTCCTTTCTAAATAAATACAAAAAACCACATAAAAAAGGACATTATTTATGGACAATAAGTACACTGTGTACGTAAAAAGCGGCCACGCTAAATTTTTAATAAGAAAGACAGATCAAGAGGAAATCGAAGAAACCTTAGAATCCTTCGTGGATAATCGCTATGTTACATCTTCGGATGAATTTGATATCCTAATCAATAGCATTAGTCCTATGGATTTTCAAGTCGGGATCCCCAATGATGGACATGTTCTAAAACGAGACCATTCCACTGGAAAATGGAAAAAAATCAACCAACACCAATATGGCAGATACCTTCGTAGCAATTGGCAGGAAGTAGAAAAAGGTAAATGAGGAAGAATCAAATCCGTTAGTAGTAGCTAAGCTATTTGATCCGGTAGGTCGCGCCACATAGTATCTCACTGAATATGATCCTGTTGAGAAAATTGCATTTTGCAACGTTGCTGGTCTTCTCCAGGACGTGTGGGGGTATTCCTCGCTAATTGAACTCGAAAGCATAGAAAGACCTTTCAGAGTGACTATAGAGAGGGATCTTTACTTTGTGCAGAAGCGGTTGAGTTGCGTGAAGAAGTGAATTGATGGCGGGGTGCATGCGCTCTAACGTTTTTTGTTGGAATGTCTCTTACTACTCAGAAGAAGTTAAGTTGGGTGAATAACCAAAATTTGCAGCTGGCTTTCAATCTTCATTGCGATAATGACGTTGTCTTCAACGATGAGTATTTTGGCTTTTTTCATTCTTAAGTTTCGAAACTGAATTTGATAATGAATTTTGTACTGTTTGTTCCTGAGGTCAACAATTCATTTCATCTTCTTTCCATGACTTCTGTTTCCTGTTCATATGGCAAAATAATATAAAACGTCGCTCCACCTTCGGGATTATTCTCAGCCCATATTTTTCCTTGGTGAGCGTGTATGATTTCTTTGCAGATCGCAAGACCGATCCCAGTCCCTCCCGCTCCTGTTTTTGTTCTACTGCTCTGGCTAAATGTATTAAAAACAAAGTTCGTTTCATTATCTGGAATGCCGGGACCATTGTCTCTAATAGAAATAGTGATTGCCCGAACCTTTTTTTTGCCAGATATGTGCTGATTCGCACTCGGTCCCCCGGAATTAATAGAAATGATAATCTCTTTTCCAACTGGAGAGAATTTAATCGCGTTGGAAAGCAGATTTCGCAATACTTGGTTGATTTTCAACTCATCGCAAAAGACAAGTGTGGAAAGTTGGTTGTTTTTTATCTTAAAGAGAATCGATTTTTCTTTTGCTACCGGTGAGAACCCCGTGACCAGGTTTTCAACAGTTTGCGCCAGATCTGTTCTTTTCATCTGATAATCTACCTTACCCGATTCCAGCTTGGACAGATCAAGTAAATTGTTTACCAGGACCATCATTTGATTACCGGCAAACTCAATTTTTCCAAAGCATTCCAAGGTTCTTTCTTTTGAACTGTTAAACCGTTTGATTCCGATATGCGAATAACTGAGAATGTGGTGCATCGGAGTTCGTAATTCATGTGACATATTTGCCAGAAAATCACTTTTCAACTGATTCGCTCTCTCAGCTTCTTCTTTTGCTTCTTTATAGTCTTTTGTTCGCTTTTCAACCTTTATTTCCAACTCTTCATGGGCTTCGCTCAGCAATTGATTTACGTTTTCAAGATTTTTCTTTTGCTTACGCAATTCTTCTTGGTATAAATATATGATCTTAACAATTAAATAACATACTAAAAATGAAGTAATAATACCCGTGATAATATAGTCATAGGTAGTTTTTCCATGAAAATACAAACTTGAGAGCGAAACAATCAATGTTGATGTTAAAACAGAGACACCTAAAAAATGAAAAATATTTAGACGCTCAACAACATTTAATACCGTTCTCTTTTCGGGTAAATTAATGTAGTTTTTCATAAATTATAAAAATTGTTAATCGTATTCATTGAATGAAACCATTTAACCGGCACAACTGGTTGATAACGATAATTGCGTGAGACTAAACTTCGCAGGCTGCTTAAATTTCCACTGCGATAATGGTTTCATCTTCGACTATGAGTATTCGAATTTTCCGTTTCGATGTTAAATTTGCAAATGAATTTCGATCTATATGAGCTATTATACTAATAATTTGGTTAATTCCAAATAATTAGCGATCTCCCCAAGTTTCTTTACTAGTCATTATTATACCAGAATGTACCAGAATAAAATAGACATCACAGAGACATTATATTTCTTTAGGTACTAATCCAATTCCTATTAAGATGATTTCATGCGAGTCATCATGTCGGCCAGTCTCGCAAGAGGGCATTGATATTCCTGAGAAGGCGCATTCCAAACCTGAGAAAAGAGGAAGTAAATGAATGAATTAAGCTTCTCTAGCACTCGTGGAGGAATGATGAAATTAATAACAGAAGAATTCGAAGAGCTACCCGTTTTTATGTACACAGTTTCGAAGAAATGATGAATTGTGGGATCCGGAAACCAGAGTTGAATCTCCTGAATTCCTTGTTATTAGGGGATTTCAAGCCAAGAATGGTTTTGATATGTCGTTTAATTGTTTATTTAAAGGAGAATGCAGTAGGGATTTTTGAGGAGGCACAACTGTACTATCAGGGATGGGAGCTGATCAACAGTCTCCCGAATAGTCAAAGGAGTCGTCAAATAGCGTTGATTTCGCAATCAATGC
>PJEL010005421.1_pt1 | contig 10308 bp, 8 predicted proteins | sample 1853271 | NCBI WGS metagenome assembly PJEL01 (sample SAMN08108733, study PRJNA415343) | Invertebrate metagenome, whole genome shotgun sequencing project. | host: Globobulimina | place: Sweden: Gullmar Fjord | collected 2015-08 | reverse complement strand
TTTTGCATCTCATAGAGCAGCGTGACCAAAATACGGCAACCAGATGCACCTATCGGATGACCGATCGCAATCGCGCCGCCATTGACGTTGACCTTATTCGTATCCCACCCCATGTCCTTATTGACTGCGCATGCCTGCGCGGCGAAGGCCTCGTTTGCTTCAATGAGATCAAGGTCGTCGGCGCTCCAGCCAGCTTTTTCCAAAGCCTTGCGGGAAGCGGGGATGGGACCTGAGCCCATGACGGACGGGTCAACGCCTACGGTTGCAAAAGAGGCAATGCGCGCCATCGGTTTCAGACCGCGTTTTTCAGCTTCTGCGGCCTTCATCAGAACAACCGCAGCAGCGGCGTCATTGATGCCGGAGGCATTAGCGGCAGTTACCGTACCATCCTTACTAAAAGCTGGACGCAGTTTGGCCATGACTTCGAGCGAAGCGCCGTAGCGGATATATTCGTCATCCTCAACAACAATATCCCCCTTGCGTTTCTTGACGGTGACCGGAATGATTTCATCCTTGAACCTGCCGGCTTTCTGGGCCGCTTCTGCCTTGTTCTGGGAACCGACAGCAAACTCGTCCTGTTTATCGCGGGTAATCTGCCATTTCCCGGCAACATTCTCAGCGGTCGTGCCCATGTGATATCCGTTAAAAGCATCCCACAGCCCGTCCTTGATCATCGTATCGATCATTTTGTAGTCGCCCATCTTGTGTCCAGGGCGAAGATGAGCAACGTGGGGTGACAGGGACATATTTTCCTGGCCGCCGGCAACGATTATATCAGCCTCACCCGATGCAATCTGCTTGGCACCGATGTCGACCGCGCGAAGACCTGAACCGCAGACTTGGTTCAGTATCCATGCTGAGGATTCTTTTGGAATACCAGCATTGATTGCCGCCTGCCTGGCCGGGTTCTGGCCCTGCCCCGCGGTCAGAACCTGGCCAAGTATCACCTCATCCACATCGTCCGGCGAGACCTTTGCACGCTCCAAGACAGCCCTGACAACCGCGGCGCCCAGATCATGGGCTGGAACCGAAGCAAACGATCCGCCAAACGAGCCAACCGGCGTGCGGCCCGCCGAGACAATAACCACCCCATTTGCACCCGCCATAATGTCCTCCTGTTTACACCATCCATGTTGCGCGGCACACTCAACGCGCTGCCCATTGTTGCAGGCCGTTATGCACTCTACAATAGTACGAACGCACAAAATCACAAGAATCACGTCCTTTTTGCCGCATTAACACGCAATCCATGCTGGCAACCGGGCGCCAATTGCATCTTGCTCGTCTGTTGGGCCTTGCGGAAAACATCTCGCAGGTGCACAAATGCTGTAGAAATTGGGCAGTAGATTTTCGCTGCAACGCACAAAGGGTGAATTGCTTTGACCAAACGTTCCAAAAACGGCGATGAAACCATCGTAATCAAGAAATACGCCAACCGCCGTCTCTACAACACGTCTTCCAGCACCTATGTCACGTTGGACAACCTGGCGCAGATGGTCAAGGATGGCGACGAGTTCATCGTGAAGGATGCAAAATCGGGCGAAGATATAACGCGTATGGTGCTTACCCAGATCATTTTCGAAGAAGAGAACAAGGGCGAGAATCTGCTCCCCCTCAACTTCCTGCGCCAGCTTATCAAGTTCTACGGCGACAGCATGCAAGCAGTGGTTCCGAGCTACCTTGAATTTTCGCTTGAGTCCTTAAGCCGCGAACAGGAGAAGTTTCAAAAACAGATCTCCAACGCGATCGGCAGCGCGGCATTCCCCGGAATGGAAGAGCAAGTAAAACAAAACATGGCCATGTTCCAGAAGACCATGCAGATGTTCAATCCTTTCGCTCAAGCCACCGGCGCCGCAGCGCCTCTTAAACCAGAAACCCCAGCGGACAAGTCAGACAATAAATCGACAAGAAGCAGCAGCGAACTAAAAACCCTGCAAGAACAACTCTTAGCAATGCAGGCGCAGATCAACAAATTGGCAAAAGATCAAGACACCTAGGGTCTGTGGTATTATGGGGTACGTCTTCGTCGGCGTTTTATGGAGAGCTTGTCGTTGACCTGGCGCATTTGATCGCGGCCGCTCTACAACCCCCCCCTGACCACCATAACTTCGATTATCATCGGTCCGAGAATGACCACGAAGATCACCGGCATGAAGAAGGCTATCATCGGTACGGTGAGCTTGGGCGGTAGGGCGGCAGCCTTGCGTTCGATCTCTGCCATGCGCATATCGCGGCTTTCCTGGGCGAGAACACGTAGGGCCGAACCAAGCGGCGTGCCATAGCCTTCCGCCTGAATAAGCGATGTCGCAACAGCTTTCACACTCGCCAGGCCGGTACGATCGCCAAGATTCTCATAGGCCTGTCGACGGTGCTGCAGATATGAAAGCTCCGCGGTGGTAAGGATCATTTCCTCGGCAAGGGGAATGGACGCGGTCGCAATTTCCTCGCCAACACGCTTGAAGGCGTTCTCAATCGATATACCTGCCTCGACGCAGATCAGCAGCAGATCAAGTGCATCAGGCCAGGACTTGATAATCAACGCCTGCCGCCGCGCTATTAGATTCTTCACAGCGATATTGGGGAGATAAAAACCTAAATAGAAGGCAACCAGACAGATCAACAGCCGCACATTGCCCGATTGATCCGGCAAGGCGAAATACAAATAAGCGAAAGCTCCAATGCTTAATATGAACGGCCCGACAGCGCGGAAGAACACAAATGTGACCAAATGAGACGGGCGTCGCAAGCCGGCCATCTTGAGTCTATTGCGGGTTTCATTATGGTCAATCAGTTTACGCAGACCAAACTTCTCCACGAACTGCACCATGAAGCCTTCCTGGGCTTCGCGCAGCTGGGCCGGCTTATTGGCGAGTTGTTCCCGACTCTGCTGCCTCAACCGCTCTCGTTCACTGGCAATCGCCTTCATGCGCGAACGCATCACATCACGTTCAACAAAGGGTAGAGCAATGGTTACCAGCGACCCGAAGGTTGCCAAGCCAACAAGAAACATCACCATATTGGTCGGTTGGAGCGCCATTGAAAGAATATCAGCAAACATCTCGTGAACGCCACCGCCTACATATCGAAGTTTATCATCTTACGCATGATCAAAATACCCATCGTCATCCAGATCGCACAGCCGACAAGCATCATCTGACCAATTTTATCGGTGAACAGGATCAATACATAATCGGGTTGCAGTAAATAGAGCGCGCCTATGATAAGGAATGGCAGAGAGCCAATGATTGCCGCGGATGATTTGGCTTCCTGGGAAACCGATCTGACCTTCGCCTTCATTTTCTTCCGGTCGCGCAGAACCACCGACAGATTGTTCAAGGCCTCACCTAAATTGCCGCCGGTTTTAGTCTGAATAGCGATGACGACGGCGAGGAAATTTACTTCCTGCAACGGAACGCGTTCGAACATGCGCTCAAACCCCTGATCTATGGTAATGCCGATCCTTTGACCTTCAAAGACTTCGGCAAATTCCGGTCCAACCGGATCTGCTCTTTCTGCGGCAACCACCCGCAAGGCATCACTGAGCGGCAGACCGGCCCTGATACCGCGCACCATAACGTCGATTGCATCTGCAAGTTCTTCAAGAAACGCCTGCATTCGCCTTTTTCTGATAATTGCGATCAACCAGCGCGGCACTCCGAAGGTGGCTGTAAACCCTACCGCCACCGCAATAATCAGCCCCATCCCGGGGTAAATGCCATCGCCAAAATTAGCAGACAGCGCAAACATGAAAATAACGGCGCCAAACCCGATACTGAGCAGCCAGAATGTCTTGACCGAGTAACCTATGCCCGCCTGCTTCAGCGTGGTCTTGATGGTGAGGCGTTTTTTTCGTGCTTTGGTATTCTGCGCAAGCTGCTGCAAGGTGTCTTTAATCTGCTTGCGCCGCTCACCCTTGACCTCTCCCATTTCCGTGCCCAGCAGCCTGCGCGTCATAGATTCCTTACGTTTGCCGGAAATAGCATTTACCCGCTTCTTCCGATCAGCTTCACCGTTGATATATGGCAGCAGGAAGATAATCGGAACAATCCCGACGGTAAGTCCGACGAGCACCATCAGAATATATCCGATCATTTCATTACTGAGTTCACTCACGTGCAGCGCATCCTCTTTTGTCGGTTCAATATTCCCGGACTTCCGCCGCTTCCAGCGTTGCGGCCAGTTCCGCCTCTTGACCATAATAACGCGCCCGGTCCCAGAACGCCGGCTTCATAATGCCCGTCGAGCGATGCTCGCCCAAAATCTTGCCAGATGCATCCTCACCGATAATGTCGTGGACAAACAAGTCCTGGGTGATGATCACTTCACTTTCCATCCCCAGAACTTCGGTTATGTGGGTGATCTTGCGCGAGCCATCGCGCAGGCGGGCGCCATGGATGATCACGTCTATCGAACCGGAAATCATCTCCCTGATGGTCTTCGACGGCAGCGAGAACCCTCCCATGGTGATCATGGACTCTAGACGAGAAAGAGCTTCGCGCGGCGAATTGGCGTGAAGCGTACCCATTGATCCGTCATGACCAGTGTTCATGGCCTGCAGCAAGTCAAAGGCTTCCGGTCCGCGCACCTCGCCAACAATGATCCGTTCTGGACGCATGCGCAGACAGTTTTTCACCAGATCGCGCATGGTCACCGAGCCCTCGCCCTCAAGGTTGGGCGGGCGGGTTTCAAGACGCACGACATGCGGCTGTTGCAGTTGTAATTCCGCCGCATCCTCGCAAGTGATGATTCGTTCTTCGGCGTCGATGAAACCGGTAAGCGCGTTCAGTAAAGTCGTTTTGCCCGAACCGGTACCGCCAGAGATCAGGCAGTTGCAACGCACATGACCGATAATCGAAAGAATCTTGGCGCCCTCCGGCGTTATCGATTTTAACTCGACCAGGTCTTGTAACCGCAGGCGATCTTTCCTGAACTTACGAATTGTCAAAGCCGGGCCGTCAATCGCCAACGGCGGGGCGATCACGTTGACGCGGGAGCCATCCGGCAGGCGTGCGTCACAGATCGGACTTGCTTCGTCGACGCGGCGACCCACCTGGCCCACAATGCGCTGACAGATACTCATCAACTGCTGATCGTCGCGGAAGCGAACGCCGGTCGGCTCGGTCCTCCCATCAACTTCAATATAGGTTATACCGGAGCCATTGACCATGATATCGGCAATTTCATCGCGCGCCAGAAGAGGCTCAAGCGGGCCATAGCCCAGAACATCATTGCAGATGTCCTCAAGCAGTTTTTCTTGTTCAGCGATCGACATCGCCATATCTTTGATCGAAATAATTTCGTTGACGATTTCGCGGATTTCATCGCGTGCTGCGTTATTATCAAGCAGAGATAACTGCGTCAGGTCTATGGCCTCGATCAGTGCAGTAAAGACCGCGGTCTTGATATCGTAATATTTTTCAGATCGCGCACTGCTCAACGGATTATTCCGGTTCACATGCTGCGTGGGCATCACCTGCGGTGAAACCACTGGCGCCGGAGCAGCAGAGAGCGCCTCCGGCGACCGGTTCAACGCTTGCTGTTCTGTAGCCGCTGACGTATGCAGCGCAGCAGAAAGTGCAGTTGGACCCGCCGCAGGCGGGGCGGTCGGCACGTTCGGGTTTTTTTCGCCTCGCCTACCAAACATACTTATTTTTTCCCTATGCGTGCCAGCTTCTCAAGCAGCGGAGCAAACGGTAACATTCTTTTCCTTGGCCCATCGCCGCGTCCGCTTAGCATCCTGGCAAGTTCGAGTATGCATTCGCTGGACTTGGACTTTTTCTCCAGATCAAAGATCATCTGGCCATTGTTCGCAGCAGCCCCAAACACAGCAGGTTCGTACGGAAGGATGACGACCGGATCGAGATTGACGGTTTTAGCAAAGTCGCCCGGCGAAATTTCAGGTCGCTTCGGAACCTTGACCTGATTCAGCACCAGATGCGGCGGGCTATCATTCGGCCGGGCTCCAGTAAGTATGTTTGCTATGTTCTTCACATTGCGCAATGAGGCAAGATCCGGTGTTGCGGTAATCACTACTTCGTCAGCCTTGATCAAAACTTCCTTGGCCCAGGCAGACCACATATTCGGCAGATCAACGATCACCGTCGGCACTGTGTGCTTGATTAGGTCAAGAATGATCTCGACCGATGCATTTTCTATCGGATGCTCGCATTCCATAACACCCGTAGAAGCAAGCAAGCTCAAGCGCTCGCTACACTTTGTCAAAAGTCGGTCGATCAAGACGCCATCAACCCGATCCGGTGCGCCGAGCGCCTCGGCGATGCCGGACGCAGAGGGCTGATCGAAGTTCAGGCCCGCAGTGCCGAAGGCAATATCAAGGTCGGTAATGACAACATCCTGGCTTAGGATTTCAGAAATTGCCCAGCCGACATTATGGGCCAGTGTTGATGATCCGACCCCGCCCCTGCTTCCGATAAAGGCGCATATTTGCCCGACCGGACCAGCGTCTTGACGCGAGTAGAGGTTGGAGATGGAGGAGATTATCTGCAATTCCGTCACCGGACTGACGAGATAGTCACTTACCCCCTGGTCCATGATCAAGCGGTAGAGATACACATCATTTACGTGCCCGATAACGATTACTTTCGTTGAGCCGTCACAAACCGCGGCGAGCTGGTTAAGCTCAGTAAGAATAGTCTCACCCTGCGAGCGGGTCTCGACAATCAACACATTAGGTGTGGACGCCTCGCTAAATCTTTGAGTTGCAGCGACAATCCCGCCCAGATGGATATCCATATGGGCTTTGGAAAGTCGCCGGTCGACAACCGCGCCCTGTATCGCCGTTGCTGTCGGCTGCGTTTCGCAAAATGCCTGTATCGAAATACGCGGGACATCTGCGATCACTTTGTTCTGCGGTGCCGCAACCGTTATTTTTGGCTGCATCATTTCAGCTTGGTGTTGCATTGTTTCACTTTGTCTGGTCGTTTCTTATTCTACTTCCGAGACAGTTCCTTTTTCATTATCGCTGCGAATGCTGGCCGTTGACTGGCCGGTATTCCATTTATCCAGCACATCGTCGTAGCGCTGGGCATCTGCGAGACCGCTGCTGCGCGGAGTGACCAGATCGCGCGGATTGGCGGCCAAAGCAGCTATATTATGCTGATGCGCACAGCCCAGATTGTGGTAAGGCTTATTTTCAAATGCTGTTGCCATTGATGTCGGCCAGTTGCCGCACTTTTTGGTCACCGCAAAATACCGCCGATAAGATACAATTACAGGCGCTTGTCGTGAACCGGAATGGTTACGGTAGCCGATTGCATAAGCGGGAATGCCGTAATGCGATGCAATTCTGCCAACCTTGCCCGCAACCGCGTTGGCATTGTCACCGCCGGCCGAAGGTGTGGAGATGATAAGGCGCCCGTTACCGGACGAACGGAAATCATCGACGAACTTGCGAACCTCGTGGGCCCGTTCATCGCTGAAGGCCGCACCTGATACTGTAGGAATTTTCAGGCGTACCTCGCCCTTCTCAACTCTTATCGGATAGCGATCCGTGGTCAGAAAGCTGCTCTTTATGGAATTCTGGCCTGCTTTTTCCGCCGGGGTCTGGCAGGCTGACATGAGAGCCCCGGCAACAGCGATCATCGCTATCTGACCAACCAGCATAAAGCTAAACGTGTTTAATTTGTTCATAATACTAACCTCTGCCCGGTGCTAATCGAGAATGTAACCAACCCGGCCATGATAGGTCCCCGGCAACTCGTCGCTTGACACGCCGTAAACCTGATGCAGGCGAGCGAAGAAGATGGCGTCCAGATCGTTTGAATCCTTCATGCCATCTGCCGGGCCGGCAAGCTGGCCGTCTGCCACCGGCTTCACCAGAATTGGCGTTACGGAGATGACCAGTTCTGTTTGGTTGCGCGAAAAGTCACGGCTCTTAAACAGGGCGCCCAGCACCGGCACATCTTTTAGTCCCGGCAAACCGTTGATATCATGCTTCAAGCTTTCTTTCATGAGACCGGCCAACACCATAGACCCGCCGGAAGGCAGTTCTACGGTCGTTTCCGCCCGGCGGACTTTCAGCGCCGGGATCGTTAAGTAACCCAAGGTGATTGCGCCCTCAGAGGTCAATTCGGAAACTTCCGTCGAAACCTTCAAGCTTATCCGGTCTTCGGCAAGAACAACCGGCGTGAAGGAGAGACCTACGCCGAACTGCTTGAACGTAATTCCAATTTTATTATCGTCTTCTGAAACCGGAACCGGAAACTCGCCGCCAGCAAGAAACTTGGCGGCTTCGCCGGACAAGGCCGTCAATGTCGGCTCGGTCAGGGTTCTGATAAGCCCCTCACGTTCCATCATCCGCAGGGTCTGGGCAAAAGTGCTACCTCGATAAGAAGAATTCGTAGCCATAGAAGCCCCGTTGAGCGTTCCGGCAGCCAGCGTGAACGGATTTGATGTAATAAGCCCAACGCTTGCAGACCCCAGCTGAATAAGGCTTTCTGTATCAACGCCGACCTGTTTTAATACATTGTTCTCAACTTCCATGACCCGCACGCGCAAAAGCACCTGCTGTTTATCGGTGACGCTGATCGAGTTGACGACCTTTTCCTTGCCGCCGACATGTCTGGCGGCCATGAGAAAGGCCTTGTTTGCAGTCGAAACCGAATTGACTTGTCCGGACAGAACAACACTATCGCCGACAGAATCCACCTTGATCTTGTTGCCGGGCCATAACTTGTTCAGGACATTCTTCAGCGCCGACGGGTCCCGGGTAACGCCGATATCAAGGCTCAGCACCTGGCGGCCCTGCTTGTCAAAGAAGAAGATATTTGTTTCACCGACTTCCTTGGCAAACAAATAAACAGTGTAAGGCGTGCGGGCGATGGCATCGACGACCATAGGATTGCCGACCAGCACGTCGCGGGCAGCAACCGGCAACCGCACTACAATGGACTTGTTCAGCGATATGTTGATCTGGCGGGACCTTTCGCCCTTTACGATGCGTATTGAGCTGGCTTCTGCAGCCGAGTTGGTAGCGTCCACACCCGCAGATACGGCCAGAATGATCCAGCCAAGCAATACAAGCGCCACGGCCTTTAAAAGCTGCTCGCAAGTGCATTGCGCTTCTTGCGCCATTGAATGATTATAATCCATCGTCTCGCCTCACTGCCCACTGCGCAGGACTGAACTGGAACCGTACCGGATCACGGCAATTCCATGCGAACCACCACCATCGGCAAAACTCTTGTCCGCCTTGGGACCATCGTCGCCAAATTTGTCTCTGTGTTCTGTAATTGATCTCAAAGTGAGTGATAGTGCACCCATGGAATCGGCACGTTCAAGGATCTCAGCCTGCTCAGGCCGCAATTCCACGGTTGCCGTTTTTCCGACAACCACCTGTTCACCTTTTTCCGACTCGCGGAAAGTCTGGTCAATTGCCAATATTTTCACATTTGTGAACACGGTTTTGGTTACATGGACCGTTTTGTCCCCACCACCCGAAGCTGCCTTAACCTTTCGCGTCAGCAGCACATCTACTCTGTCATTGGGAAGAATAAAACCGCCCGCACCAGTGTTAGCGGAAATCTTGAACGAAATGGCGCGCATGCCTTTCGGCAAAATAGCAGCCATGAAGCCCCCCTGATTAGGCATGATCAGCTTATTCTTCAAAATGGGCTCACCGGCTGTCAGGCTGGATCGTGTCAAGGCCTTTACAAACTTGGCGACGGCGTCTGGCTCTTGCCCCTTCAGGATATATTTTTTAGACGAAGCCTTTTTCGGCCAGGTCTGCCACTGCAAGTCCTTCTCGACGATCTGTGTGCCTAAGGGAATATCACGAACCGCCACCAGAACCTGGATGGTTTTTTCTGCAGCCTTGGTGACAGTGACAGTTTTGGTGACTGTTTTGACCTCAGAGGGTTGCAAAACCAGTTTTTTGGCTACGAACGCGGCAACCAGGGCCGTCCCCAACGCCAAGCCCAGAACCAATATGCGCCTGCCATTCATTGCTCACCACCCTCTACTCACAAATTGCTCCCCGCAACTTGACGCAACCTTGCACCGGAATGGTCAAATTATGGTTAACGATAAGCTGCCAAAACGTTCAGCATTCTTACACTTGTCCGGCAATAATATTCATCATCGGTGTTTCCGAATAGAGAATCAGGCCCGCCGTACAGATTGCCACCCCGTAAGGAACGCCGGCATTTGCCCTGTGGTGCTGGTTTATCCAGTCCATTTTTTCCATCCATTCAGGCAGTGGCCAGTTGCGGAATCCAAGCAGAAACAGGCACAGCGGCGCCCCTAACACCGCGCTGTAGAGCACCAGGGAGAACAGATCGCCCCAGCCAA
>PJEL010005419.1_pt1 | contig 10310 bp, 9 predicted proteins | sample 1853271 | NCBI WGS metagenome assembly PJEL01 (sample SAMN08108733, study PRJNA415343) | Invertebrate metagenome, whole genome shotgun sequencing project. | host: Globobulimina | place: Sweden: Gullmar Fjord | collected 2015-08 | reverse complement strand
TTCTTCTCGCCATTCTTTCCCATCATAAAAGGCAAATTTTAGCTCTTGTACTTCGGTAATTAATTGTCGTAGTTTGGGCTCTTCACCCAAAACAGGATCAACAAAATTAAAATGCAAACGCTCCAATACGCTATCGTTAAGCTGATAACCAACCGCTTGTAAATCACTGCGTGGAATTGCCATGCCCGGATTGGTCCAGCCTTGTCTAACAAAACCGAGTGCTTGGGTACTGGTTGCAAAGGTACCCGATTGTGTATGAACAAAACCATTAGATGAACCTTCACCGTTCACTCGTACCTTGCGCCTAGTAATTTGCGTAATATCTCGTTCAATAATTAAAAAAGCCCGCTGTAGCTCATTAATTCTATCTGTTTTCATTCGAGACCTTTCATCACTACTAAGTATGGTGTCAAATATAGTAAAGCTAGATAAGCTAATTACTGAAAATATAGCGATGGCAATCAGCACCTCTAACAAGGTAAAGCCAGTATTTTTTTTATAAGGCGTAATCGCTAACATTACGGCACTTCCTTGGAAACATAAGTCATTAAAGTAGTGAGCGGAAGCGCTTCTTTTTCATCTAACCGTACTTCGATAATGACAGCACGCATATTATCGTCAGTAGTTTTTAATACTTTTTGTTGCCAGAACCAATCTCGGTCTAGCATTTCAACTTTACCTTTTTTATTATTTTTAGGTGGCCAAGTACTTTTATCAACATTGACTTCAACAAGGCGATTTGATGCTATCCAACCGGCAAACATTTTTTGCTCAAGGTGTGCTAAGTTTCTAAAATTATTTTCAGCAGCGCCAAGTAAAGCAATACCAGCAATTGCAAATACAGCCATTGCTAGCATAACTTCAATCAGGGTAAAGCCCCGCTGTACTTTATTAAAGCTACTCTTGTTCAAGATTGGGCCCCTCAATTGTTAGAGGCGTGCTATATAAACCAGTAACGCGATAAGCAATATCTTCAAGTTCTGTTAAGGTTTCATCAAAGCGAAAGGTAAGACTAAAAGGCGTGATATCACCACCTGAAAGAATATAAATTTGCGGAATAATCTTTTTTTCTTTTTCACGCTTAAAGTCTTCGTCGTCGTCTTCTTGTGAAAAAATTGAAGAATCAAACAATTGCGGTTCATCTAATGGCAAGTCATCTAAAGCAAGTTCAATTTCTACACCATCTGGTAGCGTAAAAACATTAAAAACAGTTTGCTCTGGAATATCAGTCCAACGTGTTCCATCGTAACCAACAAAGTGATAAGTATTGTCTTCAATGAAAACACCCATCTCAACATTATTCAACATTGAATATTCAACGGCGACAGCAAATATTCCGGCAAAACGCTCACTTGATTGTTTTAATGTTTCTTGAGGTTTATTGCTACTAAAGCTGAACTGAATTGCGCTCGCCATCAAACCAATAAGCACTATAACGAGCATAACTTCAATTAAGGTGAAGCCATGCTGTTTATATTTGATATTGATGAACTTCATTTATCTATTTACTGGCCAATAGCAACGTTGCTTATTGGAAATCGCCTAAGTTCCAATTGCCGATATCATCGTCGGTACCTGTTTCACCATCGGGTCCCATGGAAAATACATCCATTTTGCTATTTTCGCCTGGATTCAATAATTGGTATTCATTACCCCAAGGGTCATTAGGCAAACGTTTAACATAACCACCTTCAGGGAATCTACGCGGTAAAGGCTCGACATCGGTCTCTTCAGTCAAGGCTTCTAAACCTTGCTCTGTTGTCGGGTAGTTATAGTTATCCATTTTGTACATGCTCAATGATGTTTCTAAGGCGTTAATATCCGAAACCGCTTTTTGCATATTAGCGCGCTCTTGGCTGCCCATTAAGTTAGGTACAACCATACTGGCTAAAATACCAAGAATTACGATAACAACCATCACTTCTAATAAAGTAAAACCTTGCTGAAACTGAGCTTTTGTTTTTTTCATTTTTATTTCCTACGGATAAAATTTAGTAAATCTAGTTGCTGGCATTAAAGCTTAAACGCCTTAACCACCAACCAGTGTATTAAGTTGAAGGATTGGCTGTAATATTGCCATAACGATAAAAAGTACCACGCCTGCCATAGATACCATCAGTGCAGGTTCAAATGCTTTAAGTGAGATATTGACTAACGCTTCAAATTCGCGATCTTGGTTGTCAGCTGCACGCCCTAACATATGTTCAAGCTGGCCACTTTTTTCACCACTTGCGATCATATGAAGCATCATCGGCGGGAATAGCTTAGTTTGTTCAAGCGACAAACGTAAACTTGTGCCTTCTCGTACTTTATCGGCAGACTCTGCAACACGTTTTTTAATGTATAAATTTTCAAGCACTTCTCCTGAAATTTTCATACTTTCCAATAGTGGAACGGCACTCGCATTTAAAATACTGAGTGTGCGAGCAAATCTAGCCGTATTTATGCCTCGAGCTACTTTTCCTAAACCTGGAATACCTAACATCCGTTGATGAACTTTTAATTTAAACGCTGGTTTTTTCATTAATTGTGAAAATAAAAACATTAATGCAGCTACAAGCACCACAATCATTAAGCCATATGCTCGAAGAAAATCACTGCTTGCAATAAGAAACTGCGTTGTACCTGGTAGGTTTTGTCCCATATGCTCAAACTGACCAACAATTTTAGGCACTACCGCGGTGAGCAATATAGCAATAACACCAACAGCAACAACGGTCATAATAATTGGGTAAACAAGCGCTTGAATAAGTTGTGAACGCATTTGTTGGCGCTGTTCGGTATAATCGGAAAGTCTATTAAGTACTTTGTCTAAATGGCCTGACTTTTCACCTGCCGCCACCATAGCTCGGTAAAGGTGGCTAAAAATTTGTGGAAATTCGGCCATGCTTTCTGCCAAACCATAACCTTCGGTAACTTTTGTCCGCACCGCCATTATCATGCTTTTCAGGCTATTTTTATCGCACTGCTCAGCAACTGCCAATAAGGACTCTTCAATCGGCAAACCCGACTCAACCAGCGTCGCTAATTGACGAGTAATTAATGCCAGCTCAGTTGCTGATATTTTTTTGGTAAAACCAAAGCGCTTAGCAGAAGATGCTTGCTTACTTTTTTGTAAGCTTGGTGTTACTTCCAGCGGCATTAAGCCTTGATCACGTAACAAACCACGCACTTGCCTTGGTGTATCACCTTCGATAACGCCTTTTTTATTTTTTCCTCGGCTATCGACCGCTTGATAATCAAATGCTGCCATAACTAATAGCCCTTAATCTTCACGGGTAACTCGTAGAACTTCTTCAAGCGTGGTGATCCCTTCCATAACTTTATCAAAGCCATCACGGCGAATACTTGGCGTAGATTTTCGGATAAATTTCTCGATTGCTTGTTCGCCTTTACCATTATGAATAAGCTCACGAACTTTATCATCAACCTGTAATAGCTCATGAATACCAGTTCGACCACGATAACCTTTAAAGTTACATTCAGCACAACCAACGGCTCGATAAATCGGCTGCTTGTTATCTGCCTTTAAGCCTAAAAGGTGTTGCTCTTCTTGGTCTGGCAAATGTGCCACTCGACAATGTGGACATAAGGTTCTCACTAAACGCTGCGCCAATACTCCAAGCAAGCTTGAAGATAATAAAAATGGCTCTACGCCCATATCTTCCATACGGGTAATAGCGCCAGATGCAGTATTAGTATGCAGTGTTGATAAAACAAGGTGACCCGTTAAACTTGCTTGCACGGCAATTTCGGCAGTTTCTAAATCTCGAATTTCACCTATCATTACCACATCAGGGTCTTGTCGAAGTATCGCGCGAAGACCTCGAGCAAAGGTCATATCAACTTTGGTATTTACTTGTGTTTGGCCAATGCCTTCAATGGCATATTCTATTGGGTCTTCAACCGTTAATACGTTTCGCTCTTTGCTGTCGATTTGCGTTAAGCCAGCATACAAAGTCGTACTTTTACCCGAGCCAGTTGGGCCGGTAACTAAAATAATACCGTGCGGTTTATCAATGAGCTCGGCAAAAAAATCACGATTGGTTTCGGTCATGCCTAAATCTTTTAGATCTAATCTTGCCGAATTTTTATCAAGTAGTCGTAAAACAACACGTTCACCATGCCCTGTTGGCATAGTCGAGACACGAACATCGACGGCTCGACCGGCAATTTTCAAAGAGATACGACCATCTTGTGGGATACGTTTTTCTGCTATATCTAGCTTTGCCATCACCTTGATACGAGAAACAAGCAATGATGCTAGTTTACGATTAGGTTTTAGTACCTCTCGTAAAATACCATCTACACGAAAGCGTATTTGTAATGCTTGCTCAAAGGTTTCTATATGAATATCAGAAGCTTGCTCTTTAATTGCTTCACTTAACATTGCATTGATCATTTTAATAATCGGTGCATCGTCTTCATTTTCGAGTAGATCTTCTGTTTCAGTTATTTCATCGGCTAATGAATATAAATCAACTTCATTGCCAATGTCTTCCATCATTTGTTTAGCTTCTGACGAGTCGCGTTGATAAGCGATGGTTAGCAGTTGCTCAAAGCTATCTATCGACTGAATATCAAAAGAAAAGGGTGCTCGTATTACCCGGCGGATCTCAGAAATAATGGCAGGAGAAATATCTGCCAAACAATGCAGTATATAACCTTCTGGTGTTTTACTGATCAGGACGCTGTGTCTTTTTGCAAAACCAAACGGCAAAACCAGCGACGCCGCCGTGGCTTCATCTAATACCGCTTCATCAATTACAGTTTCGCCTATTGCAGGCTCACCTAATGAGCCGTTGTCTGTTGTCGTAAACTCACTCATGATTAATTATCTTTTTGCGCTTGTTCTTCACTATCGTCATCTTTCTTGTCCATGTATTCATCAAAAGATGGCGGTAAAGATAACTTGCTGTTCCATTCTGGCATTAACGGAATTTTATCATCGTCAAGTAACTCCATGCCTTGCTCTTTCTTCAACAGTTCAGTGGCACGGATGTAATTGTATTTTTCTTGCGATATTTTATTCATTAACTCACCGTCGCGAATAATCGTGGGTCTTAAAAACACCATCAAATTACGTTTACGTACTGAGTTAGTGGTCGATTTGAATAAGTGCCCAATGATAGGAATATCACCTAAAAGCGGTACTTTTTGCTCACTTTCTTGCACATCTTCATCAATTAAACCACCAAGAATAACCGTTGCCCCGCTATCAGCCATTACTGTTGTTTTGATTTCACGCTTATTAATCGAAATATCTATACCTGTGGCACCGCTTAATGACGAGACTTCTTGCTCGATGGTAAGTTGTACGCCTGAACCTTCATTAACTTGCGGCGTTACACGTAACTTAATACCAATTTCTTTACGATCAACGGTAGTAAATGGATTGCTATTATTATTACCCGTTGCCGAACCAGTAATAATTGGCACTTCTTGGCCAACAATAAAGTAGGCTTCTTCATTATCTAAGGTGGTAATACTCGGTGTTGCTAGAATATTGGAGTTAGTATCTGAGCTAACCGCCTGAACAATTGCACCCCAGTCGTTGTCCATTACGCCAAACATCATACCGCTGACATTACCAAGTACTTGCGCAAGCAATGTATAATCACCTTTGGTATCGTTCTGATAGAAACCTTCTTTAATCAATTTACCATCACTGTTGTATTCTGCGGGTGACCAATCGCCTTTAGTTGATTCAGCTGCTTTTGCCGCTGCCGCCACTTGGCTAATTGAAGCGGGACCGTTATTAAACTGGGTAAAACCGCCTTGCTCACTGTACCATTGCACGCCTAAACTCATGCCATCGCTTTCAAAGACTTCAACAATAATCGCTTCAACCAATACTTGCGCACGACGAACATCCAATTGGCGAATAACCGCCTCTAAAGAACGTAAAATGTCAGGTTGAGCAGTAATAACAAGGGCATTAGTTTCATCATGTGCTTCAATGCTAATCTTACGTTTCTTACCTTTTGAACTAGATTGAGCTGATTTAGTTTCTGCCTCAATGGAGTCGCCAACACCTTTTAGTACTTTGACTAAATCTTCAGCTTTTGAATATTTTAAATAATAAACACGAGTATTGCCGTTTGATTCTAGTTCACTATCTAATCTAGCCACTAAATCTACAATACGGTTTCGTGCTTGCGATTCTCCACTAACAATAACGCTATTTGTACGTTCATCAGCGACAATTTTAGGGATAAGAAACATCGGCTTACCAGCGGACTTTCCTTGTGTTGATTTGTTCATCGCTTCAATAATACGAACCATTTCAGCAGCTGAAGCATATTTTAGCGGAATAATTTGCACGTCTTGATCGCCTGCTCTATCAACACGTTCAATAATTTTTACTAGGCGATTAACCACCGCCGCAGTCCCCGTTAACATAATAACGTTTGCTGGGTCATAATTTACCACATTGCCGCCACCTGCTTGGTCAGAAAGCTGACGTAATAGAGGAACAAGTTCACGTACCGTGACGTTTTTCACCTCAATAACACGGGTGACCATTTCGTCACCCATGCCAGGGTTTTTATCACCAACAACAGGAATAGACGAGGTTTTAGCATCTTTGTTACGAATAACTTTAATGACATTGTTATCCATTTTAACGGCAGCAAAACCGGAAACCTCTAAAACATTAAGAAACAGTTGATAATATTGTTCTTCAGTTAGCGGATCATAACTTCTTATATTTACTTTTCCACGGACATTTGGATCAACGATCATGGTTTTTTTAAGGTTCTTTCCAACAATATTTACAAATTCGGTAATTTCAGTATTTTTGAAATTTGGCGAATAAGTTGCTGCATATACAGTGCTTATCAAGACACTGCCAAAAGCAATTGCTGAAAGTATTATTTTCATCGGAGTATGTATATATCGACGACTTAAAAATTTGTACAAGGGAATATTATTCATAAGTAAGTGTATTCTTCTAATTATCTATACTAAAAAGTACTTCGGTGAGTTCATCGCCACGCATAATTAACAGTGAAACTTCTTGTTCTTGTTTTAGTGCTGTTAACGCTTGCGCTGCTTCGCTTGTTTCTTTGAGGTCAAAACCATTCATTTGAATGGCAACATCTCCGGCTTTAAGGCCAGATGATTTGAAAAATTCAGCATTTTTACCTGGCATCAATTGATAACCTATCACTTTTCCTGCTTTACGTTTTGGTGATATTTTCAAATAGTCGGTGATTTTGCCTGGGTTGTTTTGAATATCAGCTTTTAACTTTTTCGCCTGCGCTCTTACTACCTTATTTTTTCTTTGATCAACTACGTTGGGTGATCTAGGTAAGACTTGTCGTCCAGTTAGGCTCTTAGTTTTCGATACCTTGTTTTTAGTACTCGCGCGTAAAGGCTGATTTTTATTTGCCTTAGCATAATCAAAACCATCAAGCATCAGCGTTTCTAAACGTCCAGATTGCTTAATTAAAACTCGATCTGTCATGACTTTTTCAAGTGTTGCTCTAGTACCAATTATCGAATCACCAATGCCGTATGTTTCTTGATTGCCACTACTTTCAATAATGGCAGCAGCAACGCTTTGTTGATCACTGGCAACAGTGGCTGACAACGTTAATCTTAAACGCGTTTCTGGCGCATCAAGTACTTCTTCCTCAACTATTTGCTCAGTTTGCGTCTCTTGGTAAGAACCAAAAAGATTCAGCGATAAAAGCTCTTTTATGCTTAAACGTTTTGTTGCCGACTTTTTACCATCTACTCCCACTGATACAGGATAAAAAGTATGTGGCGCACTTGGCGTTAACACCATCCATGTAATTTGAGCACATAAATACGCGATATAGCCCAACAGTATAAAACTGAGAACTTTCGCTATTCTTTGTTGGGGAAGTTTGGAGGTCGCTTCAACAAACGACGCCATACTTATTGGCAATTGCATGTTTATATTACTAATATTATTTAAGTGTAAAAAAATGATCTCAACGATGATACTTGACCAAACTGATACCAACAAGCACCAGAGACGTTTTTGTTACAAAATTCATTTTTCTCTACTTTTATAAAGGCATGTGGAGAAAAATTTCTGCTTATGATAATTTGCGCGCAAGACTCGTCACTTAACAAGATGGACTATTATTTTGACCGTACATGGTGAGAAAACAGAGAACAAAAATAGTTCCACCCGTTTAGATAAATGGTTATGGGCAGCACGATTTTATAAAACGCGAGCTATAGCTAAACAAATGATTGATGGCGGAAAAGTTTTTTATAATGGTCAACGGTCAAAGTCAGGTAAAAACGTTGCTATTGGAGACAAAATAACCTTACGACAAGGCTTTGACTCAAAAGAAGTTATTGTAATAGCACTTGCTGATAGAAGAAGAGATGCTGCCTTCGCTGCAACGCTATATGAAGAAACCAAAGACAGTATAACGACTCGGGACAGAAATGCATTAGCCAGAAAACAGGGCATTTTATTAAGCCCTGCCAGTGATACTAAGCCCGATAAAAAACAACGTAGAAAACTTAGAGAATTTAAAGAAAGGATATAAGAGTGACAGCTAAAAAAGATGTATTAAATCGTTATTTATTTGATGACTTGCATGCTCGTGGTGAGTTGGTTCAACTCGAAGATACTTATCAGTCAATCATCAAAAATCACGATTATCCGCTAGGCGTGCGCCAATTACTTGGTGAAGTAGTGGCTGCTACCTGTTTATTAACTGCAACAATAAAATTTGAGGGCGAAATCACCCTTCAATTACAGGGTGACGGGCCCGTTGGTTATATAGCTGTTAATGGCAACCACGAACAACAAATGCGAGGCATAGCCCGCGTAACCGAAGATACAAACGCAACTACATTGCAAGAGTTAATAGGTAAAGGCAATATGGTTATTACCATTCGCCCAAATCAAGGGGAAGCTTATCAAGGTGTTGTTGCGCTTGAAGCAGATACTTTTGCTGAGTGTTTAGCGCATTATTTTGAGGTATCTGAACAAATACCTACAAAGATTTGGCTTTATTGTGATGATGCAAATAAAAAAGTTGCCGGTAGCTTAGTTCAGCTTTTACCTGATGGTGATGATAAAGAAAAACAATTAGATGATTTTCATCATTTATGTCAACTAACCGATACAGTGAAAGCAGAAGAAATTTTTTCTTTGGAAGCACAAACATTGTTGTATCGCTTGTATCACCAAGAAGAAGTACGCTTATTTGAACCGCAAAACGTAACTTACCAATGCGGATGTTCACAAGAAAAATGCTTAAGTGCAATTGCACAGATTGAGCCCAGTGAATTAAAAGCAATCATTGCTGAACAGGGTAAAATAAGCATGACCTGTGATTATTGTTTAACTACTTATGCATTTGGTGAAATTGAATTAGCACCTTTTTTATCTGATACTAGCCATTAGCTTACGGTGTACCCAATGCGCTTGTTTGAAATCAGCAGTTGAAGTAAAAATAAATATACCAATAAAAAAGGCTCCTTTCGGAGCCTTTTTAGTAACTAATCACCTATTCAGTAATAGGCTTTAGCATACTGCTTATTTCTTTCTACGACGTAACCAAACTAATGGTAATGCTAGTAGTGAAATCCAACCAAATGAACCAGAATCAGATTTTTTCGGTGCTGGTGGAACAACAGGTGCTGGCTGTTCCGAAGGCTCATCTTTCAAGTTATTAACCGTAACCACTACTTCAACACCTTCTGAAGTATTACCTTGGGTATCGATAGCAACAACAGTTAATGAAATTGATGTCATACCTGCATCATAATCAAGCAATGAACTATCAGCGACTTTTACAGTGCCATCTCTATCCATAGATACTGCTACGGAAGATGATGCGACAATGAAGTATTCAGAAATAGGGCTTGTAAACAAGTCCGGGTCAGTTGCCATTACCTTACCTAATACTGTTCCGTTAGCTGTATTTTCATCAACACTAAATACTTGGTCAGCAGTTACTGTTGGCGCAACACCAGCTTCTTCAGTAGGAGCTGCAACAAGCGCTTTAGAACCTGAATCAGAAAGCAGTACAAAATTTTCGCCCGAAATCATCATTTTCGCTGCTCTACCAATTTCTAGTTTTTCAACTGCAGCACCTTCATCATCAACAAGCATTACTAGTTCTTCTGAAATTGCAAAATCAAACTTGGTTACCGTAGCGAAATCTAAACCGCTGTCTCCATGGAAGTCCCACTGGCTGTCACTGATACGGAAACGTACGGAAGCATCAACAGTACCTAAGTCAGCAGCCGCTAGGCCCACTTCTTCAATACATGATTGTAACGTCACGAAGTTATTACCTGAAGTAAAGTAT
>PJEL010005418.1_pt1 | contig 10310 bp, 7 predicted proteins | sample 1853271 | NCBI WGS metagenome assembly PJEL01 (sample SAMN08108733, study PRJNA415343) | Invertebrate metagenome, whole genome shotgun sequencing project. | host: Globobulimina | place: Sweden: Gullmar Fjord | collected 2015-08 | reverse complement strand
GCGGGCCTCCGCGAACTCAGCCTCGGCGCCGCCGACCATGATGGTGATCGTTCCCGCGCGCGCGCCTACGTCGCCGCCGGACACCGGCGCGTCGAGAAAACGCAGATCGGCGCCTTCGAGTTCGGTGGCCAGACAGCGCGCGGCATCGGGTCCGATGGTGCTGAAGTCGATCACCAGGGCGCCTGCGTCCGCCGCATCCATGACGCCGCCCTCCCCGATCAAGACTTCCTCGACGTCGGGCACGTCGCCCAAGCACGCGAGCACCGTGGAGGCGCCCGATACCGCCTCGCCGATCGTAGCGGCAACCGTCGCGCCGGCCTCGACCGCCAGTCGTGTGCCCGGTCGGCCAGCCGTGCGGTTCCACACCGAGACGTCAAAGCCGGCCTTGGCCAGGTTTGCGGCCATCGGGCCGCCCATGAGTCCCATTCCAAGAAACGCGACGCGTTCGGCCATTGTCGTCCCTCCGGTTTCGGGCAGTCGGTTCAGCTACCGACGATTTCGGTCTGATTGCCCATGTAGGGCCGCAACGCTTCGGGGATGGCCACGCTGCCGTCGGCGCGTTGGTAGTTCTCGAGCACCGCGATGAGCACACGCGGCAACGCCAGCCCCGATCCGTTGAGCGTGTGCACCAGCTCGGGTTTGTCCTTGCCGGTGCGGAAGCGAATGTTCGCGCGACGAGCCTGGAAATCCCTGAAATTAGAGCACGAACTCACTTCCAGCCATTCCTGACAGCCCGGCGCCCACAGCTCCACGTCGTACTTCATCGCCGCAACGAAGCTCAGGTCGCCCGTGCACATCTGGATGATGCGATGCCGTAGCCCGAGTTTGCGCGCGACGTCTTCGGCATCGTCGAGCAGTGAGGCAAGCTCGGCGTCGGAGTTGTCGGGATGCACGAACTTCACCATCTCGACTTTGTCGAACTGGTGGCCGCGCTTGATGCCGCGCACGTCGCGACCGGCCGACATCTTCTCGCGACGGAAACAAGGCGTGTAGGCGACGTGCTTGATGGGCAGCTCGGCGCCGTTGAGCACCTCGTCGCGGTATAGATTCGTGACCGGCACCTCGGCAGTCGGCACGAAGTAGTAGTCTTCCTCGGCGTCGCGGTACAGGTTCTCGCCGAACTTCGGCAAATTGCCGGTTCCGACCAGGCACGCCTCGCGCACCATCGCCGGAGGGTAGACCTCGGTGTAGCCGTGCGACTGCGTATGCAGGTCGAGCATGAAGGTGATCAGCGCGCGCTGCAGGCGCGCTCCGTTGCCGCGCAGCACGTAAAACCGCGTTCCCGAGATCTTCACACCTCGTTCAAAGTCGATGATCCCCAACGCCTCGCCGAGTTCCCAATGCGGCTTGGGCTCGAAGTCGAACGTGCGCAGTTCGGGCTCGGTGCGCAAGACGATGTTCGCGCTGTCGTCGGCTCCCGGCGGGACGTCGTCGTGGGGGATGTTGGGCAGCTCCAGCATCGAACGCCGGAACGCGTCCTCGAGCTCGGCCATCTCGCGCTCGGCCTCGACCATGCGATCGCCGAGTGAGCGAACCTCGGCTTTGGCCGCTTCCATCTCCTCACCGGGCTTCATCTTCCCGATCGTCTTCGATGCCGAGCGCCGCTCGGCGCGCATCGACTCGGCCAAGGCGATCGCCTTGCGGCGACGCTCGTCGAGGTCGAGAACAGCCTGGACCTCGGCGGCTTCGCAGCCCACGAGGGCCAGCTTTTCCTTCACCAGTTCCGGATTGTCGCGAAGAATACGGACGTCGAGCATGGCCGGGCAGATCCCTCGCCGCGACCGTTACCGCACTCGCTTCCCATCGAAGGGGGAGCGCGCGCGGCCGCCGACACGGCTTCGCGACCGGCGCGCGATGCGACCGGCCGTTCAGTAGTCAATCGTGCAGTCAAAGGCATTCGCTACGTGGGTGCAAGCCAGTGTTCGACCGTCTACGGCCACGACATCGAAGCGCGCGGGGCGCTCGAGCCAGCGGTGGCGAAGCAGACAGTCGACGGCCACTCGCGAGATCTGCCGCTGCTTACGACCGTCCACTGCCTCCAGCGGGTCGAACGGCGCTTGGCGGAGCTTCACCTCCACCAGCACCATGGTGTCGCCGTCGCGTGCAATCACGTCGATCTCGCCGGAGCGGCTGCGCCAGTTGCGAGCCAGGATCTCGTAGCCCAGCCCTTCGAGGTGCCGGACTGCGGCGTCCTCGCCTTGCCGGCCTCGTCGCTGCCGCTGTTCGGTCATGAGCCGAGCCTCGGCCACAATGCCCGGCCAGGGCAATGACACGGACGTCATGTAGCGGCCGGCGCGGCTCGTTCAAGGCCGCCGCGAGGCCCGAAAAGCCCTATATTTTTGCGACCCTACGGCGACCGTGTTAAGCACGCCGCCATGAAGCTCACGAGCGATGAAGTCCGTCGGGTTGCCACACTCGCACGCCTCGAACTCGAAGATGACGAGGTTGCCTCTCTCGCCGACGACATGAGCCGCATCCTCACCTACGTCGATAAACTCGCCGAGCTCGACACCGATGAGGTCGAGCCCACCTCGCACGTCGTCACCATGAAGGGGCCGCTGAGGACCGATCGGGTCACCAACGAGCAGACTCCGGAGCGCACGCTCGCAAACGCGCCGCGCCGCGAAGGAAACTTCTTCGTCGTGCCGAGCATCATCGAATAGCGGCGCACCGATGAGTACACCTGTGACGACGACGACCAAGCTCAATGAACTCAGCATCGAAGACGCCGCCCGGTTGCTACGCGGGCGCGAGATCGGCGCCGAGGAACTCACTGAAGCGTGCCTCGCGCGCATCGAAGAGACCGACGGCGCGGTCGGCAGCTTCCTCGAGGTAACCGGCGAGCTCGCGCGTTCCCAAGCCCGCGACGCCGACAGCCGGTTGGCCGACGGCAATGACGTTCACCCGCTCACCGGCATCCCGGTAGGTCTCAAAGACATCTTCTTGACCGAGGGCACGAAGACCACGTGCGCGTCGAAGCTGCTGTCGAACTACGTGCCGGCCTTCGACTCGACGGTGACGGCGCGGCTTCGAGCGGCCGGCGCCGTGATCATGGGCAAGCTCAACATGGACGAGTTCGCCATGGGCAGCTCGTGTGAGAACTCATCGCTCGGCACGACGCGCAACCCCTGGGATCTTTCCCGCGTGCCCGGAGGCTCCTCGGGCGGCTCGGCCTCGGCGGTGGCCGCGCGACAAGTGCTCGGGTCTTACGGCACCGACACCGGCGGCTCGATTCGGCTGCCTGCTTCTTACTGCGGCGTGACCGGCATGAAGCCTACGTACGGGCGCGTGAGCCGCTTCGGTGTCATCGCCTTCGCCTCCTCGCTCGATCAAGTCGGGCCCTTCGCCACCACGAGCCATGGCGCGGCCATGCTGCTGCACGCCGTAGCCGGTCACGATCCGCGCGACTCCACATCCATCGACACGCCCGTGCCCGACTACCGCAAATCGATGTCGGGATCGCTCGAAGGAGTCCGGCTGGGCGTGCCGGCGGAATACTTCATCGAAGGCATGGAGCCGGACGTCGAGAAGTCGGTGCGTCGGGCCATCGCCAAGCTCACTGAACTCGGTGCGGAGATCGTGGAGGTCTCGCTCCCGCACACCGAGTACTCGGTGGCGACTTACTACATCGTGGCCACCGCGGAGGCGTCCTCGAACCTGGGCCGCTACGATGGGGTGCGCTACGGCGTGCGCGAAGGCGAAGAAGGCGGGCTGGCCTCGATGTACGGCGCCACTCGCGACCACGGCTTCGGCACGGAGGTCAAGCGCCGCATCATGCTCGGCACCTACGCGCTCTCGGCGGGCTACTACGAAGCCTACTACCTCAAGGCGATGAAGGTTCGCACGCTCATCCGTCAGGACTACGAGCGCGCGTTCGAGCAATGCGACGCGCTGGTCATGCCGACCTCGCCGGGAACGGCATTCGGAATCGGCGCACGCACCGACGATCCGTTGAAGATGTACCTGACCGACATCTTGACGATCTCGGTCAACCTGGCCGGGCTCCCCGGCATGTCCGTGCCGTGCGGCATCGACGCCGACGGATTGCCGATCGGTCTGCAAATCGTCACCGGGCCTCTGGCCGAACCGACCCTGTTTCGCGTGGCCTCGGCTTACCAAAGCGCAACCGACTGGCACACCAAGCAACCCGAGGTGGCGCGATGAGCGAGTACGAACGCGGCGGCTGGGAAATGGTGATCGGCCTGGAGGTGCACTGCCAGCTCCTCACCGAATCGAAACTGTTCTGCGGGTGCTCGGCTCGCTTCGGCGCCGGCCCCAACGAGAACACGTGCCCGGTCTGCACCGGAATGCCCGGCGTGCTGCCGGTCTTGAACGAGCGCGCCGTCGAGTACGCCATCCGTGCAGCGCTCGCCACCGAGTGCACCATCAACCCGGTGAGCCGGTGGGCGCGCAAGAACTACTTCTACCCCGATCTGCCCAAGGCGTACCAGATCAGCCAGTACGACCAGCCTTACTGCGAGCACGGCCGTGTGGTCGTAGACATGGAAGACGAACGCCGCGTGGTCCGGCTCACGCGCATCCACATGGAAGAGGACGCCGGCAAGAACGTGCACGACGCGCACGCCGACTATTCCTACGTGGATCTGAACCGTTCTTCGGTGCCGCTGCTCGAGATCGTGAGCGAGCCCGACGTGCGCAGCGCCGCCGAAGCCGCAGCCTACATGCGTAAGATGCGCACCATCGTGCGCTACCTCGGCATCTCTGATGGCAACATGAACGAGGGCAGCATGCGCTGCGACGCGAACGTGTCGCTGCGCAAACGCGGAACCGAAACTCTCGGCACGCGCACCGAGACGAAGAACCTCAACAGCTTCCGGGCCGTGGAGCGCGCCGTCAACTTCGAGATCGAACGCCAGGCCGAAGTGCTCAACTCCGGCGGAACGATCGCGCAGGAGACCAGGTTGTGGGACGCCGACCGCGGCGTGACGCGCTCGATGCGCAGCAAGGAAGAAGCACACGACTACCGCTACTTCCCCGATCCCGACCTATTGCCGCTGGAAATCGACGAGGCGTGGATCGAGCGCGTACGCACCGAGCTTCCCGAGCTTCCCGACGCGCGCCGCGAGCGCTTCGTCACCGAGTTCGGCTTACCCGACTACGACGCCGGTGTACTCACCACGAGCAAGGAACTGGCCGACTACTACGAAGCCGCCGTCGCACTGCACGCCAACGCGAAGGCCGTCTCCAACTGGGTGATGGGCGACGTGATTCGCGTAGCCAACGAAGCCGCCGTGGACGCCGAGCCCGATTTCAGCGAGCCGCCGGTAACGCCCGAGAATCTCGCCGCGATGGTCGCGCTCATCGACGACGGAACCATCAGCGGCAAGATCGCCAAGCAAGTGTTCACGAAGATGGTCGAGACCGGAGACGCCCCGAAAGCCATCGTCGAACGCGAGGGTTTGGTGCAAGTAACCGACGAGGGCGCGATCGCCGCATTGGTCGATGAAGTGATCGCAGCCAACGCCGACAAAGTCGCCGAGTACAAAGCCGGCAAAGACAAACTGCTCGGCTTCTTCGTCGGCCAAGTCATGCAAAAGAGCCGCGGCAAGGCCAACCCCGGCGCGGTCAACAAACTGCTGAAAGAGAAACTCTCGTAGCAGAACGAAAAACGGGGCCGGCCCTTTGATGGGCCGACCCCGTGTCGATCCCCTGCGGGATCGTGACTTCGTGACTGCGTCAGCTTCCGTGGATGACGACGGAGCGGATCACGTCGCCTTCGACCATCGCGGTGAAGGCTTCGTTGATGTCGTTGATGGTGATCCGCTGCGACACCATTCCCTTCAGATCGAGCTGGCCGTCCTTGGCCCACTGCACGAACTTGAGGAAGTCGCTCTGCACCTGGGAGTTGCCGTACATGGAGCCGATCACCTGCTTGGCCTCCAGCGTGATCATGGCGGCGGGAAGCGTAACCTCGTCGGTGAGGCTGGGCACGCCGACCCAGCAACACTTGCCGGCCGCGCGGGTCATGTCGTAAGCCTGCCGCTGCAGCGCGGGCGTTCCGACCACCTCGAACACAAAGTCGGCGCCGCGACCCTCGGTCAGGCCTTTCACGAACTCGATGGGATCTTCGACCGACGGGTCGACCGAGTGGGTCGCACCGAACTTGGTCGCGCTCGCGCGCTTCGCTTCGTTCAGGTCGATGGCGATGATGTTCTCGGCGCCGTTGATCTTACAGCCCTGGATCACCGCCTGGCCGACGCCGCCGCAACCGATGACAGCCACGGTCGAGCCCTTGGTGACTTGGGCCGCGTTGATCGCCGAGCCCACCCCGGTGGTCACACCGCAACCGATGAGGCACGCCTCTTCGAGCGGAATGTCCTTGGGAATCTTGACGATGGCCGCTTCATGGCAGACCGTCTCCTCGGCAAAAGTGCCAAGGCCACCGACTCCGCCGAACAACGGAGTTCCGTCTCCGCGAATGAACGGCATGCGGCCGAAGCCGATGTTCTGGCTCTCCGCGCACACGAACGACTGACCGTTCTTGCAGAAGAAGCACTCGCCGCACACCGGCTGGAAAGTTCCGACGACGTGGTCGCCGGCCTCGACCGACTTCACGCCTTCGCCCACGGAAACCACGACGCCCGCGCCTTCGTGACCGATGACGGACGGCGGCGGGACGGGCAGCTTGCCCTGGACGATGGAAAGGTCGGAGTGACACACACCCGAGGCCGCCCATCGGACGTGCACTTCGCCCGCCGCTGGCGGGTTCAGGGTGACGTCCTCGACGACCATCGGCTCGTTATTGGCAACAAAAATGCAAGCTCTCATGGCGCCTAGATAGCCACGTCATCTCGGAAAGGGAAGCGAGCACCGCTTGGCCAAAGGGCGGCCGAGGGTCTATTGTCGCCCGTCAATCAACTGACGCTAAGGCCGAAGCCGCACGGGGGACGCGGCTCGCTCCCGAAACGCGCCAGGGAGGACATGATCGCGCCGGAAAACCAGGAGCCAGAGCGCACGCCGGACCCCACCGGAGACGACGCGCCGCAGACGGCGAGCGCGCCCCAAGGCAGCCGCGAGCGCTCCCTGGAGCGCCAGCTCGCGTTCCAGACTCTCGTCGCCCGGCTCTCGACCGACTTCATCCGGCTCTCCTCCGCTGAAATCGACGGCGGCATCGGCCGCGCCCTCGAAACGATCTCCCGATTCGCCAACGTCGACCGCGCCGTGCTGGCCCTGTACGGGCAAGGCGAATTCACGCGCTGGCGGGTCTTTCACGAGTGGCACACCGAGGGGCTGCAACCGCTCTCCGAGTTGTTCGACGGCGTGTCGGCGGCCGAGTTCGGCTGGACCTGGAACGAACTGCGCGCCGGGCACCCCGTCGTGTTCTCCGACCCTTCCGAGCTGCCCGAATACGCCACCGCCGAGCGTGGGTTGCTCGGCCGCGCCTCGATCCGGTCCGTGCTGTTCTTACCGGTCTTCGCCTCCGACCGACTGGTCGGCTTCACCGCCTTCGGCTCCGGAAAGGACGTCCCGCCCGACACCGACGAACTCATAGAACTCTCGCGCCTGGTGAGCCGGATGTTCGTCAACGCTCTGGAGCGCAAGCGAACCGAAGAGGCCCAGCGGACCAGCGAAGCGCACTATCGCTCGCTGTTCGAATCGAACGTCGTCGGCATCGCCATCGTGGACTACGACGGGCGCCTGATCGAGTGCAACGACGGCGTTCTGCGCACCGTCGGCGCGACCCGCGAAGACCTGGAGGCGGGCCTGCAGTGGGACGCGTTCACGCCGCCGGAATACCGAGGCGCCGACGAGCGCGCCATCGAGGAAGTCCGGCTCACGGGATCGTGCGGACCGTACGAGAAAGAAGTCGTCCGCCCGAACGGAAACCGGAGCACGTTCATGCTCGGCGGCAGCCGCATCGAAGGACGCGACGACCGCTTCATCGCGGTGGCCGTGGATATCACTTCACAAAAACGAGCCGAGGCCCAGCTTCGTTACCGTAGCGAAGCCGAACGGCTGACGGCACGGCTGTCGCGGCGTTTCCTCAACCTTCCATACGAAGGGATCGATGCGGCGATCGACGACGCGTTGCTCGAGATCGGCACGTTCGTCGGCATCGAGCGCGCGACCGTCTATCGCTTCACCGACTCGGATCGGCGCTTGGCCCGGCGCACCCACGAGTGGCACGTCGTGCCGGCCCCGCCCGGCGAAGAAGACCCGCAAACCTTCGACATGCGCGACTTCCCGTGGGCGCTGGAGCGGTTCTCGGCCGGCGAGGTCATTTACGCGCCCGACGTCTCGGCCATGACCGACCCCGCGACCGCCGAACGGTCCCTACTACTGGGCCTCGGGGTAGTGACGACGCTGGCCGTGCCGCTGATGCTCGGCGGCATCGCGCAAGGCTTCATGGTGTTCTCCACCGTCGGTCACCCACGCACGTGGAGGGAAGACGACATCGCGCTGGTTCGGGTGATGGCCGAGATCATCGGCGGCGCACAGGCGCGCGGCGCCGCCGACGAGAAGGTGGCCAGGCTCACCGCCGAACTCGAAGAGCGCGTGCGCGTTCGCACGGCCCAGCTCGAAGCCAGCAACCGAGAGCTCGAAGCCTTCAGCTACTCCGTCTCCCACGATCTGCGCACTCCGCTGCGCGCGATCGACGGCTTCTCCGAGGTATTGTTGGAAGAACACGGAGACCGCCTCGACGCCGGCGGCCACGAGGTCATCGCTCGCATCCGCAGAGGCACACAGCGCCTCGGAGAGCTGATCGACGCGTTACTGCAGCTCTCACGCATCACCCGCGCGGAGATGACCCATGAAGCGGTCGATCTGAGTGCGCTGGCCCGGCGCGTGGTCGAGAGGACTCGCACCACCAAACCGCGTGCCGGGGTGGAAGTCACGATCGCCCCCGACCTGGAAGTGCGCGCGCAGCCCCGGTTGCTCGAACTCCTGCTGCAGAATCTCATCGAGAACGCCTGGAAGTTCACCGGCAAACGCGCCGAGGCCACCATCGAAGTCGGTCGCGCGGCCGCCCGCGTGCGACGGGATGAGCCGGCGCCATATTTCGTGCGCGACAACGGCGTGGGCTTCGACCCCGACTACGCCGACAACTTGTTCGGCGCGTTCCAGCGCCTGCACGCCGCCGACGAGTTCGAAGGCTACGGCATCGGGCTGGCCACCGTCGAGCGCATCGTCGCGCTGCACGGGGGCCGCGTGTGGGCCGAGGGGCAAATCGACCGGGGCGCGACCGTCTATTTCACGCTCGGCCACGGCGACCCGACATCGTAGAGGTATCGAGAATTCAGCTCGTGTAGGCCGAATTGAAGTGCACGTAGGCTTCGGTCAGGTCGCTGGTCACCACCGTCGCTCGGCCTCTTCCGCGCCCGACTTTCACCGAGATCGTGTAGCGGTCACCGGCCATCGCCTTTCTCGCGCGTTCGAGCGCGCGCGTCGAGACCACCTTGCCCGCGCGCGCGAGAGGTTTGCCGGCCACGTCCACGTCGAGCTCGGTGGCATCGATCCTCAAGTCGGTGTTGCCCAGCGCCATGACGATCCGGCCCCAGTTGGGATCGGCGCCGGCCAGCGCACAGCGAAACAGCGTCGAATTGGCGATCGCTCTCGCGGCAGCATCGGCCGCGCCGGCGTCGCGCGCACCGGTGACGACGATGTCCACCAGCTTCGAAGCGCCCTCGCCGTCCACCACGCACATCCGTGAGAGCCGATCCATAAGATCGACCACGGCGTCGCGAAGCTCCGTGTAGCCTGCCGACCGCGGCCCGCGAATCGCGCTACCGCCGGCCGCACCCGAGGCCAGCAACACGCACGTGTCGTTGGTGCTGGTGTCGCCGTCCACCGTGATCCGGTTGAAGCTCTCGGCCAACGCTTCCTTCAGGATGCGCCGCGCGGCGCCCCGGCTGAGAGGTGCGTCGGTGACGATGAACGACAGCATCGTCGCCATGTCCGGCTCGATCATTCCGGCGCCCTTGGCCATGCCCGCCACCGTGAACGTCCGGTCGAGCGAGCGAACCGGTGCCTCGGCCCACTTCGGGAACACATCGGAAGTCATGATGGCGCGCGCCGCCGCCTCGAACCCGTCCTCCTCCAGCGCCTTCGCGCCCGCGGCCACGGCCCGCCGCATGGCCGCGGGCGCCAGCGGTACGCCGATCACGCCGGTGGAGCACGGAAGCACTTGCTCGGGCCCAATGCCGAGGGCCGCTCCGACGCGCTCGCAGGTGAACCGGGCCACCTCGTGCCCTTGCTCGCCGGTCGCAGCGTTGGCGTTGCCGGAGTTGACGACGATGGCGCGAACGCCTCCGCTCGCGAGGTGCTCGCGGGCCACGATGACCGGTGCG
>PJEL010005417.1_pt1 | contig 10310 bp, 7 predicted proteins | sample 1853271 | NCBI WGS metagenome assembly PJEL01 (sample SAMN08108733, study PRJNA415343) | Invertebrate metagenome, whole genome shotgun sequencing project. | host: Globobulimina | place: Sweden: Gullmar Fjord | collected 2015-08 | reverse complement strand
GATAATGAAATCAATGATATTGCTTAGTGGAGAAGTTGGTAAAATGATAAAAACAATTTAATAATAGAAATAAATCAGATAATTTTAATATGTCGTAAAATACTATCAGATCTGTAGGGGCCGGTCCCAGTGCCTGCCCTGGTGGGTATTGTGATAACCTAAAAATTATAACAAATACCAATTAGAATTGGTGAAACTAATATGAAAACTGAAATCAACCGCCATTTATAAAACATCAACCAAGGGCAAGAACGGGCATTGCCTCTACGGGGACGACATTGATCTTATCGAAGACTGTCCAACGGTTAAAAACCGTCTGACAACCAAAAATTACTTTCACGGTGTTAAACAATCAAAATAATCTATTTTGACATACGTGCCTTTTTCCTTGTAGGAACTGGTGTAAACTCAGAAAACATATTGATGAATTGTTGTCGAAACACAGGAATCTTTGGTTCTTTTAATACAGAGACATTCCATTGAAGCCGGATACCCTGTTTCGAAAAAGGAATCCCGACAAGGTTATTTTGATCAAGGTATTTGCTGACCGACCACCGGGGAAGGAATGCAATCCCGATCCCGGACCGTATCAATTCAATAATACCTTCGGGCTGATCGACAGTAAAGAAAGACTTCAGCTCAATACCTGCAGGTAAAAGACAGTATTGAAGAAATCCATCTTTTGATTCTTCTGCAAATGAAACCATAACTTCTCCGCTGAAATCGGTTTCCGTCACAAACCGTTTTGAACTCAGGCGGTGTTCAGGGTTCATTACCACCAGAATATCGTCTTCAAACAGAGGTATCTGTTTCAAGTCTTTATGATGAAAAGGAAAAGATGAAATCAGAAGATCATAGGTCTGATTCTTCAGATCCGAAATCATTTTTTTTGAATTTCCGATGCTGATATCGACCCGTGGATAGATCTCCATATATTGTTTTAGCATCTCAGGCAGCCATTTATAGCACAGGACGCAGTGCACTCCGATTTTCAGTTCACCCACATCTCCATGCAGCGATTTTGCCACCTCGTGTTCAACACGGTTTAACTCATTAAGAACCACCGCAGCAGTCTGATTCAGTGTCGCCCCCATCTTTGTTGGAATCATCTTCTTTTTTGTCCGCTCAAAAAGAGATGTCCCGAGCTTTTCTTCAACATCCTTCAGCTGGCGACTGAGAGCAGGTTGAGAGATGTTCAAAAGATTTGCCGCCCGCGTAAGATTTCCTGTTTCGGAAATCGTTTTAACAAGTCTCAGGTGTTTAATTTCAAGATTGTTCATAGTATCACCATATCATTTGTGCATCATTATCATAATAACAATGCATTATACTTATCATTATATCTGTATTACAGTCAAGACAAGTAAAAAAGAAAGCATGTAGTGAAACTACAACTGGCAAGACATGGTTGTAACCAGACGATGGGATTCAACATTATGAAGTTTTTTTATTAATTTAATACATATACAAGAAGGAGGACACCATGACGTATGAAAATGTAATTCTCGAAAAAAAAGGTAACATAGGGATTCTGACCCTTAACCACCCACCTGTAAACACCTTCAATCTGGCAACGATTCTGGATATGGAAAAAGCCATACAGGAGATAGAAGATGAAAAGGATATTCGCGTTATGATCATTACCGGAGGTGGTGAAAAAGGATTCTCAGCCGGTTTTGATGTGACCGATGCCGCAAACGGGGATGAGATGCTTGTCAAAGGCCATCAACTCTGGAGAAAAATCGAACTTTTCCCTAAACCGGTTATTGCCTGTTTAAACGGGTTTACATTTGGTGCGGCCTGCGAGCTTTCCCTCTGCTGCCATTTCCGTATCATGGAGAATAGAGACGGAGCCAAAATCGGTCTTCCCGAACTCGATTTAGGAATGATCCCGACCTGGGGTGGTACCCATCGAATGCCCCGGCTTGTTGGTAAGACAAAGGCCCTTGAACTGATCCTGTTAAGCAAAAAAATCACACCGGATGAAGCCCTTGAAATTGGTCTTGTAAGTCAGGTTTCCGAGCCCGGTAAAGTTATGGATGATGCGATGGAGCTGGCTGAATTACTGGTAAAAAGACCACCCCTTGCAGTGGCAAGTACCCTGAAAACTGTCGAAATATCCCTTGATACAAATATTGATGATGGAATTAAGGTAGAAGTTGAAGAAATGAAAAAACTCCAGACATCACAGGATATTATTGAAGGGTTTATGGCTTTTATGGAAAAACGGGAACCAAATTTCAAAGGGGCATAAATTAAAATCAGCGGAGGCAGGAAATCTGTCTCCGCTTTATAATCAAAAAATTATAAAGCGGAAGCCAGCAGTGCAACTCCGAAAAGCCGTTATTCAGTATTTATCACATAGTAAGTTCTCCTGAGTTTAGATTTTAACAATACGTTTATTTACTTTTTTGAAATTTTTAATTTATCAATAATACAAAATCTTTGTATGTTCGCTCGACAGGTGATGCGAAGCAATATATTATAATTAAAAACTTTATACTTAAAAAGAAAGGCATTCATAAATCATGAAAAATAAAATTGTTTTTTATAATTCCATTATCCTGATTTTATTGTTTTGTACATTATCATATAGTCAGGAGGTAATTGCTAAAAATAATGAATTAATTATAGATAGTAAAATATCATTAACTGAAGCAATTGGTAATCAGGAAATCCCCGATGGAATAAAAGAGCAGTTAATTTTGATAACAGTTAAATATTATTCTTTTGATGGAAAGCTGCATCAAGGCCAAATAGTTGCTAATAAAAAAGTTAAGAATGATTTAATCCGAATTTTTAGAAAAATTGAAGAAACTAAATTCCCGATTGCTAAGGTAATACCAGTTTCAAAATATAATTTTTCAGATGATTTATCGATGCAGGATAATAATACATCATGTTTTAATTATAGAATTGTAAAGGGAACAAACAGAATATCTAACCATGCTTTAGGTTTGGCAATTGATATAAATCCTTATATGAATCCATTTATAAAAAAAGATATTGTTGAACCATCCGGTGCAAAATATGACATTTCAGTTAATGGAACAATTACTTCAAAAAATATTTTATGTCAGTATTTCAAAAAACTAGGATGGAAATGGGGAGGGGATTGGAATACAATTAAAGATTATCAGCATTTTGAAAAGGCTGGTAAATAAACAGAACAAGTGAGTTTACGATAGAAATACAAGTTTGCAACCATTCAGAGGGGTAATACTCTGAATGGTTGCGTAACGAATCGTAACATTAATTTATTCCAGAGGATTACTCACTCGCCCCATAAACAGTATGGAATCAGTTGTCCTGTCCACAAGGAAAAAGAGAAAAGGGTGATCAGCTTGAAACCTGGTCATTCGGGGTGTTGACCGGGTTGCGACCTCAACGGCTGTTGAGGCTGCTGCCTCGCTTCCTTCCTCATTGACTTCAAGAAAGGCTTTATGCTGAATCTGATCAATCCAGATTAATCCCAAAGCATTATTCCGTCCGGTGATGCCACCGAACTCAGCCTTTCCGGAAGAGAAGGGCAGGTGAATACCATTTGACTGAAATGCAGGTATCAGGCTGGCTCCGAATTCAATCTTAAACCTCGGCAGACTCAAGATCACTTTTCGGGGCGTGGCTCTTTCAAGGTTATTGAAAACAGACTGTACCATTTCGGCAGACAGCTTATCTTCAACCTTTCTTAGACCATTCCTATCATTGGGCAGAAGAATAAGCATTTCCAGCGTATCGACTTTATACGGCATCGCAAGTGCCATGAAATCATCGTGTTTGGTTACCGCGTATTTTGCTGTCTGGTTCATCAGTGGAACAGAGACGGTCTTGTTATCTATTGTATAAAAATTCCCTGGATGCGTTTGTTGTTTATCGAATTGTGAGGCCCATAGCCCTTTGAAATATATTGCGTTGAGCAAAACACAAACTGAATTAGCAGATAGCTTTTCAAGGATTTTATCGATTTTCCCGCGTGTTTTCTTTTCGACCCAGGCATTGATAGGATCGGGACTTTTTGCCCTGAATATTTCCGCATGGTATTTTGTACGAAGGAGTGCCTTGTAATCTTCATGCACAAGTGCAGCATCGGGAGTCAGGCACAATGCGTTCGCCGTTGAGAGTAAGATATCTTTTCCCCTGTGAAAGCGGCTCATCCTGTTTAGAATTTTCGAGTTTGCAGAATCGATCCGCTCCCTTGGAATAGCCTGGTTGAGCCCTTTTTTCATCTCCTTTTCTGTAGCGCCACGAGCTCCGGAAAGAGCCATGGACATCGCGGTTCCGATGCTGTAAGGCGACATGACGAGATTCCCTGATTCTTCCTTAAGACTTTGATAGAGAGAAAGAGCTGTCTTATTGTAAGATGTGATGACTTTTTTCTCATCAGAGTCGATAGCCTCTTTGGCGTTGCAGGGAATGCTTATTAAAAATGTAAGTACGAACAATGGTATTGCGGCTGTTTTAAAATTGTGTATCACTGATTTTTCTCCTTACAATGCACCCATTAAGCAGGGTAAAAGGTAATGGTGTACGTTTCAGTATTGACGATAAAAAGCGACTGAGAAACCTCAGTCGCTTTTTTGATGTGGGGGCATCATTTTAAACTCGTGTTTACAGAGACATAAACATCCGTTTAACAGGTTTTTAAGTTTTTTTGGTTTGCAACCATCCGGAGGACCTTATGCTCTGAATAGCTGCGGAGCGAACCACAACATTTATTGTCTGGATTCCATGGTCAATAACAGAGTGACCATTTAATCCATGTTTATATCATTTACCTGAAGCTGAAATACAGAAATCAGTAGATTCTGATGACCCAAAATTACTGCCCATGACTATTTCAGTCCCTTTTCCACTTGTTAACCGGTAGTAACCATTTCCGACTGTAAGCCCGTCACCATAAGTATCATAAATGGTGAATACATAATTCCCGGCCGACAACACAAAGGTTTGTGAATAATTATAGTAGCTGTAGTAGCCACTGCCTGAATATAAAGCTGCACCATTTGCATTTCTCAAGACCCAGCTTGTCTCAGACCCGTAGTTATCAGTTCTAAGATTCATAGTAACATTGCCGGCATAACAGTCATCACCGCCGCCACCTGAATCTGAAATGCAGAAATCAGTAGATTCTGATGAACCAAAATTGCTGCCCATGACGATTTGAACTCCGTTAGCATCCGTTAAACGGTAGGAACCATTTCCGACTGTAAGCCCGTCACCATAACTGTCATAAATGTTGAATACATAGTTTCCGGCCTGTAATACGAACGTTGCTGTGTAATTAGAGTAACTGTTGTAGCCGCTGCCTGAATATAAGGCTGCGCCACTTGAATTTCTCAAGACCCAGCTTGTTTCATACCCGTATTTATCGGTTGTCAGATTTAAAGTAACATTGCTTGTAAAACAGTCACCACCGCTACCCGTATACATTGCCGTTACCGTCGCAGCAGTTGCCCCCATCCTCAAAGTAGTACTCGAAGCGTTGACATTGGAGATTTGCGGATTCCCGCTGTTCACAACCCAGTGGTCAAACACCTGACCTGATGGCGCTGTGTTGGCCTGGATTATGGCTGTGGCACCCGCCTCGTAATTACCGTCTCCACTACCGCTGTTGACCGTCAGAGCATAGGTTACCGGCGGCAGGTTCTTGTATGTTGCTGTTACCGTCGCATTGCCTGAACCCATAGTTAAAGTGGTGTTCGAAGAGTTGACATTGTCGATTTCCAGATCTCCAGAGGTCACTGTCCAAAGATCAAATTCCTGGCCTGACGGAGCAGTGTTGGCCTGGATTGTGGCTGTGGCACCTTCTGTGTAACTGCCGTCTCCGCTGCCGTTATTGACCGTCAGAACATAGCTCTTATCGCCTCCTGAACCCCCAATGCAGAAATCAGTAGATTCTGTCGATCCAAAATCACTGCCGATTACTATTTGTGTACCGTTTCCATCAGTTAATCGGTATGAACCATTTCCTTCTGTAAGCCCGTCGCCATAACTATCATTAATTGTGAATACATAATTTCCGGCCTGCAGCATAAATGTTTCTGTATAATTAGAGTTACTGCTGTAGCCGCTTCCTGAATCTATGGTTGTCCCATTTTCATTTTTCAGGTTCCAGCTTGCTTCACCTCCGTAATTATCGGTTGCCAGATTTAATGTTACATTGCTTGCATAGCAGTCATCATCACCACCACCGCCCCCCTGACCATCATCAACGACCAGTAAGGCTACATCACCAAAGGTGGTCCAGGTGGAAATTGTATCTAAGTCACTCGAGCCGGATGACTCGGCGTACATCAATGAGAATGCATTGACCATGATTTCACCAAAGGTGCTCTTACCTGAAGTCGTACTTGTTCCGCTCCCTGGATTGCTGCCATAGTTATACCCTCCGGTTAACAGGTCGTTCATATAGTCCTGTCCCCGCATGGGTGGTGTCCATGGCTGGTTAATCGTGGCCATTACAGTTGCAACCGCTCCACCATTGTTTTTCTGGAGCCAGGATTCCGCAAAACATGTTCCCTGATGAAATGTACCAACTACACAGGCTACTGAGAAGATGATTGGAAGTTTATCGCCGTTTGAGAGGCTGTTTACGTTTGAGCTGCTAAAACCGGTTGTTCCCCAACTGGTGGGACCTCCATGGCCGGTATAGTTTATTAAATGCGTTCCGCTATTAACAGAGTTTGAAACCTGAGAAGTGCTGCCACTGCCATAGATTTCACCGACGCTTGAATACTGGTTGGGAAGTAATTTATTTTCTTTTATTATATCCAAATGTGCATAATCTATTTCATTGTCATCTCCAGGACCTTCGCTTGAAGCAATACCAAGCGCATTGTTCCAGTAAGGTTTAACGGAATTTTGTTCATATGAAATTGTTTTGTTGACCTGTACTGTGACCTGGCTTGCACTTGATGCACTGAAACGTCCAATGGCTAAATCAGGGTAATTATCGTTCCCGGAAACGCAGCCTAACATCGGGTCCATAGGAGCATTCTGACTTGTTCCGAGGTCCGATTTGATATCTGACCAATCACCCACCAGTTGAACATAGAATAAATTGGGGTTTTGATTGTAGGCATTTTGAATAATGCTTTTAACATTGGTTCCGGTTGCAACTTTCTGTGTTTGGACTGTAAGCCCCATAGATTGTTTATGTTGAATATAGGGTTGAATCGCGTTTTCATCTCTTGTCGTATAAATTACCAGAAGGTCACCTGCACTGCTTCTGACCTCGTATGATTTAGCAACTGAGTCCATTGTATTAACTGAGTCGGCCTCATAGTTTATAAAAAGAGTGCGCAGAACTTTATGCACTTCCGGTATAACTTTACCTTTTCTTGCGGATGCTTTGTATTTAGCACCATTCAATTTAGGGGTAAGTACAAATTGATAATGTGTGTACAGCTTAACAGAATTTTTTTTAATATTAAATTGCGTGATATTGAATTTAAAGTTAAATCCACTTAGATTACGAAGTGAAAATTTTTTCTCCAACTCAACCCGTTTTTTGGGGTATTTTTTAAAACGACGTGACTTTTTGTTTATTCTATAAGGAATCTTTTTAGGGTTTTGATTTCGTGTTATAGTACCACGGCCAACAAGATAGGGAGAGTCCAGCTTATATGTTTCATATTCTGACTCAACAATCTTCAGGGAATACACCAGATCCGGGTCGACAGATAAAGTTACCTGTTTGCTTAAAAATTCAGGATAACCTTCTTTAGTTGATCTATTGAATTCAGTTAAATTTTCGAAATGTGAAAAACTTTGATTGTCGACGAATACTTCAGTCAACCCCGGATCGACAAACAGATCATAGGAGACAATAATGCTACCATCCGGCATATTCTGTGCGTTTATTTCATACTCAGCCGCCATTGATGGCAATACAGAACAACTGACGATCATAAATAGAATCAAAAACAGTATTTTTTGAATTCTAATCTTAGTGGAGTTAAATAAAAGCATTTCTTTCATTTGTTAAATCCTAAAAATAAAAAGGGTTGAATAAATTACAACAAAGGCTTTATTATTCAACACCGTGATGGCTGCATTATTATAATCGCCACAATTGCAGTCTTTGCCATTTCGGAAAATAAACGACTTCGTTATTTTGCACTATCTCCTGATAATTAACTATTTGATAAACATTTTTTTCAAACGTGAACCATGTTTATTATTTATCACACGACCTCTACCTGATCAACATCTAAAAAACATCTATAAAATATATACAGGATGTATATATTTAAGTGCTTTTTTTATATTTATATAAGATTCACCATTCAATAGTTGTCATTATTATCTGAATTATATCCGGTTTAATTTATATACTCATCCCAAAACCAATGGCTGATTACCGGATTGTATCCAGCATTAATTATCATCTTTGCGAATATAGTTTACATTTGTCATAGTGATTACGCTTTTCGTTATCCCATGATCTGAATAAAAGTTTGCGAAGTCATCCGAATCCTCTACCTTTTTCATTGTTACAGGATCTTGTGCTTGCAGATAGTTTCCAAATTTGAAATATGCTGCGGAATCATCCTTAACCTTTAATGAAGTTGTTGTGCCAAGAGCGGATACGGATACGTCTCCATAATCATTAATTACATGTAAGTTAAAGGAATCCCCACTTCTAACGGTACCTAAGGTTATCTTTTTCTCGCTTCCGTCATCATTTCTCAAACGAACATAGACATCAAATATTCCGTCACTGGCTTTGCTGTTTTCAAAACCAGATTCACTGGTGTCAGATACATATACTTTCATTAAAGTGCCGGTGTCACTGGCGTGATGTTGAGCAATAATGGTTTTAGAGCCTGTGGAGAGATTTACGGTTAAATCCGCCTGGAATTCTTCATAAGTCTTGCTCATGGCAATGCGTAGATCTTTTTTGACTTTAAGTTCATTTCGCCATCCATTGCCATTGGGCGTCGTATGTTTTGATTTAAGTGCATCAAAACTCAGTAGGTTATCGCCTAAAAATGGAGAGTCACCTTCGGTATCAAAAATCGTTTTCAAATAGGCATTGATCTCACCATTGTCGGTATCAGTATCAGTGCCCGTATCGGTGTCAGGATCAGTATCGGAGTTGGCACTGTCATTATTAGTATTAAACTTTACTTCAACGATGCTGTTCCAACTGTTTTTTGAGTTTCCATGACCAACAATGCGAATATAACGGGCTTCAGTATCTGCAATATCAAAGTATTGCAGCGCAAAGGTTCTTTCAGGGCTTGCGCCTGAAAAGACGTAGTCCCAGCTTGATTCATCGGTGGATACAATAATGTCCAAATAAGCAGAACGGGAATCACCTTTGTAAAATGCAATTTCCAAATCCTGCACTGTGGTAATACTGCCAAGATCAATTTGAATCCATTCGCCATCACCCTTTGCTGACCATCTGGACTCAGGAGATAATTCATTATCTAAAACATTACCTGGTGCATGCCCATCATCGGAACTTGCAGTGGTGGTAATTTCATTTGTGTCCGTATCATTAGAATCATCATCATTGCCGTCGTCACTTGTATCATCGATTGTGTTAATATTTACTTCAGTAAGGCTGTTCCATTTGTTGCGTGAATTGCCATAGCCAACGATTCGAACATAACGGGCATTTGTATCCGTGATGTTAAAATTTTGAAATCCTAAAGTCCGGGAGGATTTACCGTCGAATACTGTATCCCATTGGGATTGATCTTAGGAGACCAAAATATAAATATAGGCCCTTCGGGTATTACTTTTGTGGAAAGCAATGTCCAGGTCGTCCACTGTTATAATTCTACCAAGATCGTATTGAATCCATTCTCCATCCCCTTTGGAAGACCATCGTGTTGAAAGATTTCCATCAATTGTATTGCCAGGTACATTACCGTCACTACCACTTGCCGTAACGGTAACTGCAGCCAGTGACTGTGAATAAATAACCGGGACAATTAGCAATCCGGCAAGTAAAACTAATTTTATCAACTTCATTGTCTTTTTTTTCATATTCTCTCTCCAGTGTTTTGCATTCTATACAACTTCCTAATTTTTCGTTTAATAGTTTATAAAAATCATTAGGAACCAGTTAAACGTCACCTTACTTTTTGCCAATTCGACCTATGTGGCTTGACTGGCTAAACAAAGTTTGTACTGATTAACATATGTTCTTAGTCCTACCAATATCTAAAGAACATCTATAAAATATATACAAAATATATATATAATAGGTGTTTGTTTGTTTATATTTATATAAAACACAGTGACTTCTGTTTGTTTTAGATGGGCCGGACTTTTTTATCTTGATACAGTGAAAA
>PJEL010005416.1_pt1 | contig 10310 bp, 9 predicted proteins | sample 1853271 | NCBI WGS metagenome assembly PJEL01 (sample SAMN08108733, study PRJNA415343) | Invertebrate metagenome, whole genome shotgun sequencing project. | host: Globobulimina | place: Sweden: Gullmar Fjord | collected 2015-08 | reverse complement strand
AGCGCATCAAAAGAGTTATCTTTGAAGCTGGCCTCTTCCAGAAATCCTGTGTAAATATCATCAGTTTTCAGAAGTTTTCTGGCAGCAGCCACCGCTTTTGGGTCTGGTTCAGTGCCTGAGACTTGCCAGCCCAATTTTTGCAACTGATATAAAATGGCTCCGGCACCACAACCAAGATCCAGAATTTTCCCGCCTGGCTGAGCTTTTTGCCACATAATCTGGCGAGCGGCCATTTCTCGTAAAGGCCCTAGACGTGATGTAAACGATGCAATCAGTCGAGAATAAGGTACCATGGGGTTATATTCAAAATCGCGTTCCAAAATGCCCATTTTGGTGGCCCTTCGAAGCGGACTATCGGGCAGCTGAACAAGCTCATGCGTATAGTAATTTTCATAAAGTTTAGGGATGTCTTCGGCGATAGGCTGGTTCTTTAGCCAAGTCAATCCACAGGTAGGGCACTGTAGAAAACTCCACTTGCCTGGAACACCAAACATCAGGTCTTCCAATTGCAGGTATAGATCATGACCTGGGGAGCCACAGTGATAGCAATTTAGAAGCTCTTTGGTGCGGATACCGCCGCTCATTGGATTTCCTTTATAATTATTGTAAGACATGGCACTATCCGAAGGATCATACGATACATAGTGAATATCTGCCAATTTTTGAATTGCACCTCTTTGTTAAGGCGGCTGAAAAATGAAGATAAAATACCGCTTCAAGCCTCGGAAATATGAAATATGCCCCTAGAGAAACCCCTTAAACTTGCCTCTGATAAAAATATCATGGGTGATGCATTCCGGTTTTTAATTGCAGGCGGTATTAATGTGCTATTAACACTTGGAATATACCAAATTTGTCTACTTATGTGGAACCATAACATATCGTATTCGATAAGCTGGGCCGTTGGTTTAGTCTATTTAGTGGTGGTATATCCCTCCAAGGTTTTTCCCGGTGGCAAAAGTTCTCCAGGAAAGGCTCTTATCGTTGTGTATTCCTATTTACTGGTGTTTGGTGCAAGTCTGTGGAGTCTTAATCAAATTGTCGGCGTAGGGGTAAACGAGCGGCTTGCCATTTTTTTTGTCTTAGCGATATCCACCGTATTGAATTTTGCCAGTATGCGGATTGTATACCGGTTGATTTAAGGGCATTACTACTGCTTGGTGTCACTATCAAATTGCGTGCTTGAGAAAATGATACCTTGGGGCCTACCTTTGGTGTTTTCAAAGATTCGCCAGACATAAGCGCCAATAATGCCTAGCCCAAACAGATTTAATGTACCAAATCCGAGAATTACCAGTATAGTAGTGAAATAACCCGGTGCAGTGACTCCCATTATAAGATAGCTTATAAGTACGGCGGTGCCGAGTAGGACCGACAACCCCAATCCAAGTGCACCGACAATGAGAAGTATCCAAATAGGCAGATCGGAAAAAGCCAGGATACTATTCACTAAATAATTGCATTTCTTGCTAAAACTCCAGCCGCTACTGCCATGCTGCCTTTCCAGCCGCGTATAGCTGAATTCTTTTCTTCGATATCCTAGCCAGAACAGTAAGCCTACCAGGGAGGTATTGGACTCCTTGAGTGCCAACAGTTGATCTCTGACAACTAGATTACAGGCAAATATATCGACCCCGCCACGAGGCATTTCCTTTTGTACAAACTTCCGGTACAGAGACCAGAATACTTTGGCGGAAAACTGGTTGATAATCGCGTCATTGCGTTCCTCTCGAACACCCACGGCAACATCACATTCTGCTTGTTTCAGTGCGCAAAAAAACTTGATAATTAGCTCAGGGGGCTCTTGCAGATCCGCAGCCATTACCGCGAAATAAGTGCCCTTGGCCCGCTCTAGGCCAGTTCTGATAGCAGTGAAGGAGCCAAAGTTTCGACTGAAAAGAATAAGCTGAGATTTAAAGTTTTGTTCTGGAAGGCTCTTTTGGAGCACAGAGAAGGAAAAGTCTGGACTACCATCAATAACAAAGACAGCTTCAAGCTGCTCGTCTAACTCCGCATTCAATCTGCCAATGGTAGCCAGAAGTTCGGGGATTGACTCTTCGTTATTATAGACAGGGATGATGAGTGAATACATAGTTTCTCTATCACTTTAATTAGTGGTCAATTGGATGATTGTATCTCATATAATTGATTGGATACTAGCATGCTTCCCGCAACTCAATTATGTAGATATACTGATTCAAGGCTTTCTCAACTAAAACTCAATTTTAGAGCAGCCCAATAACCTGGCAAAGACTAATTCCTTGCCTTCATAAATAACACCCGTATATACATACTATGAAGCTCCTAGTAAAAAACCTTTTAACGGCTCTGGATTACAGCAATTTGATTGCCGAAATATGCGCTACTTCTCGTAGCTTGGATTATCACTTTCTTGATGACGTTAATCGTGAGCGCAGTGAAGCATTATTTTTAAAGAGCATGCTGGCGGATAACTTTGAGGGCAATGCTTGGGTCGCTACTGAGGGTGGGCTGGTGAAGGGTTTGTTATGCTTACAAAGCCTGCCGTGGGACTCGATTATACTGGGTTATCCGGCCTTCAAGGTAACACTGCTGGAAGCCTTCAATGCGACTGCGCCGGAATCAGAAATAGTTCTGGATACCTTGCTGGATATTGCCCTGGGCACGCTAAAGACATTGCCCCGTTCGCATTGTCATGTACGTATTGCACGCGATGCTGAGACCACAGGGAAATCCCTTGTCAAAGCAGGCTTTAATAAGGTAGAGAATATTAATACCTTTGGGGCTCGTCTAAGCGATATTGGTGACAAGTTGGATAGTAATAAGGTAATGCCAGTTGAGACGCGCTTTATCGAGCCTGACGATATAGACTGGGCACGTCAATTATCCAGAGAGGCAGTCAATCCCAATGATCGTTTTCATGCTGATGCGTTATTAGCAGGGTGTGCTGATGATTTTATGGAGGGTTGGGTTAATGGTTGTGCCAGTGGCTATTGCGACAACAATTTCATTGCGCTGTCTGAAGGTCATCGAGCAGGTTTTGCTTTTTGGCAGTCTGGCAAGGCCGAACGAAATGAATTGGGTATTCAAATCGCAAAGCTTGCTCTTGGTGCAGTTTCCAAATCCTTTTCAGGTCGTGGTATTCACCGCACTTTAGTTGCCCGTGGCTGCGAGCACTTTGTGTCTCAAGGCGCTGATTGGGTGCTGATGGCTACTCAGGAGGAAAACGGGGCTGCGATCCATTCAATGACAATGCTGGGCTGGAGCTTATTGCACCGGGAGGCAACATGGTCCGTCGGATTTGCTCACTAGAAATACGAGAATGTCAGCTAGCAGGGCAGCTTCAGTCATATAGTAATTTTTGGAGTAGACATTAATGTTTGTTTAGCTGTTCAACAAATGCTATAAAATACAGCTTTTAATCCCATAATAACAAAGCGAAGGTAGTCTTGTGTCAGTCCAATCTTCAGGCAATCAACAACCATATATTTTTGATTTACCCTCTAATCAGGATGATAGAGGCGTATTAACATCAATAGAGGCCATTAATGATATTCCGATAGAGATATTACGTGTTTTTTATATGCATCATATGACCCAGGATCGCGGCGGGCATAGTCATATAGATACCGATCAGGTGGTGGTGCTAGTGCATGGCGCAGCAATGCTCAAGTTAACTTGTAGCGATGGCAGCACAAGCAATTATCGTCTGGACGATCCCTGTAAAGGCCTCTATCTTCCCAGACTTACCTTTGTAGAAATCTGTGAATTGACCAAAGATGCTGTTTGTTTGGTTCTGGCAAATACCCTCTATGATATGTCGAAGTCTTTAAGAAACATACAGGACTACAAAAACTATATTGCCGAGCACCAAGAAAGCATTTTCGGGGGTGATGATCTTGATGGATAGATTCAAAGCTAGCTTTCTGAATTCTATGTTATCTAAAGAAAATTGCTTTCAATCCTTTGAGTCTTTTGATGACTGGATATTGAAGATAAAAAACACCTCCAACTTTAAGGTGCAAGAAATCAATTTTTCTGAAATGAAACAGTGGTCGTTTAATGACGAAGGGGATCTTGTCCATAGTAGCGGCCGATTTTTTTCGATTGTGGGCGTTGATGTTGAGCTGGCGGCAAGACACTGTGTAAGCTGGGATCAACCGATCATCAGCCAACCAGAAATTGGCCTGCTCGGCATACTCAGCAAGGACTTTAATGGCACCCGTTATTTTTTAATGCAAGCGAAAATTGAGCCTGGCAATATAGGGTTGGTTCAACTATCCCCAACCGTTCAGGCAACCCATAGTAATATTGAAAAGGTACATGGTGGTCAAGGACAGGATTATCTTGAATATTTCATTGAAGAGGGTAAATCAAACATTGTTTGCAACCAACTTCAGTCTGAGCAAGGCAGCAGGTTTTATCAAAAAAGAAATCGAAATGTCGTTATCGATGTTGTCGAAGATGTACCACTAAAAGAAGGTTTTCGTTGGCTAAGCTTGAGAGAGCTAAAATTGCTTTTGGAGCGCGATAATATTATTAATATGGATGCAAGATCGGTCATCTCTTGTTTTCCGTCTTTCTCACTGGATGCCGTAAACGGAAATCTGGCTGCGATAAGTGATTTCTTATCTGAAAACCATCCCGAAATTACACTTGATGATTTCTCTCGCCAGATACTGGAATCGATGCAGGCTTCTTCAGCATCCCATGTAAGTCACCAGCAGATAGAGCTGTGGCTACAACGACTTGAGAGCAAATATAGCATTAAGACAAAACTCAAACCCTTGAAGTCATTGACCGATTGGGAGGTGACAGAGAGCAAAATAAAACATAAGAGAGAACCGTTTTTTTCCGTTATACCGGTTAATGTTCAAGCTGGTAGCAGAGAGGTTTCAGCATGGGATCAACCTCTGATAAAAGATGAATCCCTAGGACTAATGGGCTTCATAACCAAGAAAATAAATGGGCTCATGCATTTTTTAGTACAGGCAAGAATTGAGGCTGGAAGTCGAATAGGTGTTGAGCTTTCGCCAACTGTATCGTGTACTAACTATCGCTATAAATGGGATAAATGGGGGAAAGAATACCCTTTGCTTAAATATTTTATAAGCCCGGATCCTTCGCACATTATTTACGATTCAACCCAGTCAGAAGAAGGTGGTAGATTTTATAAGTTTCAAAACAGGAATATGATTGTCTCGCTGGATGATATTGATGAAGATGACATACCAGAGAATTATATGTGGATGACTCTTTCCCAAATAGAGGAACTTCAATATCGTGGTCTATGCACCATTGATACAAGAACTCTCTTATCGTCATTATCCTTACGTTGTGTATAACAGTTAATTATGCGAATTCTTTTCCTGGGTTTTTCAAAGTTTATCCAAACTAGACTATTAGAACATCTTGAGGCAGGCGGAATCTTTTCAGAAATTGCAATAGCCTCTAAAAGTGCGTCGCCAGAAAGTTGTAACAAGTTTCCCTGCATTTCGCAATTTTACACAGATTACAACAATGCTCTCGACGCCTTTTCCCCGGATATTGTCTATATCGCGCTGATCAATAGCCTACATACCGAATGGATTGAAAAATGCCTTAATCACGATTGTCATGTCATTGTCGATAAGCCTGCCTGTCTGAGCCTTGTTGATGCCAAAACCATGCTGGCACTGGCTGATAAAAAACAACGTTGTTTAGCCGAAGCTTTGGTTTATGAAAGCCATACACAAATAGAGTGCTTGAATAATCAATTTTATCAGGCCGCCATCAAACCACAATCAATCGTCGCCACCTTCTCTTTTCCACCCTTTACGGATGATAACTTCCGAAATAAAAAGGAGTTAGGTGGTGGTGCAGTTTGGGATCTTGGACCTTATGCTGTGTCACTTGGCAGAATAATTTTCAAAGCCCCGATACTGAGTGTGTCAGCAACAATCACCAGCACTCATCCACAGACAGGAGTAAATATCGGGTTTAGCTTGCTAGCGAGATACTCGCAAGGCAGAACGTTGCTGGGTCACTTCAGTTTTGATACGGAATACAGGAATAACGCGCTGGTGATGGGTTCGGGGATGAATGTTGAAATCAATCGGATTTTTACTACTCCTTGTGAACTATCAAATACACTAAAAGTGCAGCATTCAGGAGACATTAGTGAGTTAGATGCACCACCCTGCAATGCCCCCGTGGTGTATTTGGAAAAGGTAGTCACGGCAATTAAAAATAGTCGCTGGGACAAGTACAGTAAGACCTTGCTGGATGATGCAAGGACTATGGATTTATTATGTAAGGCTTTGGACGTATAAAAAATGAAAGTAACTGTGTGGAATTATCTGGAGGAGTATCAGCAAGAGAAGGATGATATCCTAAAAATAGTAGAGTCTGTTTTTGAATCAGGAACCTTGATTCTTGGCGATAATGTTTCAGCCTTTGAAAAAGAGTTTTCTGACTATTGCGGAGCCGGGTACGGTGTCGGCGTTAACAGCGCTACGGATGCGCTGTTTTTATCTTTAAAGGCACTGAATATTGGCGAGGGTGATGAAGTTATTACCGTTGCCAATACCGCCGTTCCCACAGTCTCGGCGATTGTATCTACTGGCGCGACGCCTGTTTTTTGCGATATAGATCCAAAAAGTTATTTGATGGATGTTAATTTACTGCCATCGCTGATCACAAAAAAGACCCGCTGCATTTTACCCGTGCATTTGTTTGGTCAGTGTGTTGACATGGATGCTATTGCCGATATCGCTGAGCAGAATAATTTATTCATCGTTGAGGATTGTGCCCAAAGCCATGGTGCGGAATATAAAGGCAGAAAAGCCGGCTCTATGTCTGATTATTCAGCCTTTTCTTTTTATCCCACTAAATTGTTAGGTGGCTTTGGCGATGGTGGAATGGTTGTCACTAACGATGCTGCACGCGCTGAGCAGTTAAAACGGCTTAGGTTTTATGGGATGCAGGGAACCTACAATGCCATCGAGCATGGTTATAACTCCAGGCTTGATGAATTGCATGCGGCAATACTGCGTTACAAATTAAAAAAACTAGATACTTATATAGCAAGACGTAGAGCGCTCGCAAAAACATACGATGAGCGACTTGCCAAAACGAGTCTAACTCTGCCTGTAGAGAAGGACTATAATCGCCACGCTTATTATGTTTATGTCTGCCGTCACAAAAACAGGGATGCAGTCATCGCGGCGCTAAAAGAAAAAGACGTGTTTGTTAATATCAGCTACCCGTGGCCGATTCACACAATGAAGGCGTATGAATCACTGGGCTATAAGCAGGGGGATTTGCCGCATACAGAACTTGCAGCAACACAAATCTTTTCTCTGCCAATGTATGCTTCGCTGGGTTCTGAACAGCAGAACTATACAATTGATGTCTTAAAAACTATTGCTCAATCCCTTGACTAAGGGATAGTTCGTTTATTATGAACCCGCCTTCCTTGGTCGATGGAGTCAGGCGAATATTTTGACGCAATAGCTCTGCAGGAATTAACAGGGATAGCTTGTTTTCGCCTTTATCCAGGTAATAAACGGCTTTGTGCTTGTCCGTATAATCCCTTTCATTTTTATAGCGATAATGTAAAACCAAACTGGATGCTTCTGACACAGTCATTATCAGTTTTAATTCAGCCCGTTGCATAGCACTGATATCTAGGGCAGGAAGAGTGATGGTTGTTTTATTACCCTGCCCCCTAATGACTACGGCACGCGCTTCAGAATCCTGCTCCAATCTGGCATGCTCTAATGCCAGCTGTTGGCCATTGCTGTTTAAATCGATTAGCAGACTATCGGCTTTATCGTCACTTGTCCTGAAACCGCTAATGCTAATACCGTCATGTCGAGGATGGTTATCAGGGCGCCAATTGCCAAGTACCCTGCACGGCATGGCCGCAGTTGGATCGAGATGACAGGGTTTTTCATCTTCTATAAATGTGATTAACTGGCCCCAATTAAAATTACCCAGCTTTATCACGACTATGCCATCAATCTCTGTTACAGATCCTTGCTCAGGCCAGATCGGCATGAGTTCGGCTTGAACAAGAATGCTTCGTTGTTCTTGCGCTGTTGCCGCGCGAAAATAATCGATACCCATTATGGTCATCAGACCAATAACACGCTCTGTATTACCGCCTTGCCAGTCATAGAATGAGGCGCCCAACGTATCAAAGTATTCCTGCCCCTGTAACATCAAAGCTGATTCTTTACGTTTCTGGTAACCCACCAACATCAGTGGGCGGGTTTCGTCACCGTTTAACTGACTCAGACCCAGTGAGTCCAACCGAGCCATTAGTCGAACAGTCAACTCTCTGTCAGCCTGGGAAGATAACTGATTTGCATAGGCCATTTGATTATTGACAACCGAAAATTGAAAGAAGACCAGTAACACCAACAGTCCGAGCAGTAATTTCAGCTTTGAGTGACTGATATGTGAAGCGACAAACACAAGACCACTTAACGCAAGGGGGAAGGCCAGCATAGTTCGTACTGGCATGGCTCCTGCATTCATAACATGCAGTGCAAAGGGGAAAAACACCACGGCCATAAGGATCAGAACTGCAAATAATCTCGTGCTAACACTCTGCTTCACACAGGCTATAGCGATAAGGCTGTAGACAAAACTCAAAATAAACAAGTATTTTAAAGGCTGTATCGCATTACCATAAATAACTTTGTCACCAAAATAGAATTTGGCCATTTCTATTTTAATCAATCCCAGTGTGTTTAATAGATAGGAAAAACTAGGTTCAAACCTTACCCAAAGTCCCAGGTAAGTACTGGGTCTAGTATCCGTTACAGCATAGAGCATCAGTAATATGGCCGTGTTGAGTGCCATTGCAAGAATTAGCATTAAACCAAAATAAGCGGTGAGTAGGATGTACTGCCAGGGTGTTCTTGAGTCGCCTTTCAAAATACATCCCAGCAGATAAACACCGTACAGAACTAGCAGGCAAGGAACAAAAGCCTGATAAATCGCAATGGCAAAACAGGCAAAGGGCACGGCTAGCAAGCGATAGAGACCTTTGTTGTAAACAAACAAGTAGACCGTTACTGCCGAGCAGGCTAGACCAAAACCAATACCGAAGTTAAGGGTGCTAAATTGATAGACGTAATAGAGAGTAGGACAAGCTATCATTATCGGGGCGAGCAAATAATCAGCGCTGGAACGTTGCTGTGACCATACCCTGGTAATAATCGTGCAAGCTATTGCAGATAGCATCAAACTTAAAAATAGGGGAGTAAAAGGCAGTATCGAATTTGACGAAAAGATAAAACACAGAAGATATTGACCCCAGCGCCCTTGCGCTATCCATCCACGCTTATCCCAAATTGTAGCCGCCATTTCTTCATCTATTGTCAGGCTGAAGTGGAAGAGCTCTGCGGGAAAAGCCAGTACAGCTACTGCTAATACAAATATCAGCCAATTCTGATTTGTAGTGACCCAGGAGTGGACTGATTCATTATCAGGAAATTTCATTGTTCTGACCTGTTATTATTCATTGGTACCATAGTGCAGGAATATTCAACGCTGTTCAATAACCTTGGTTGACGCGAGCGCATGCTGAGTTGTGATACTACATGGATATAGTAATATAGTTTGTCAAATATCAAATATATTGAAATAATAGGTATAGAAATAGAATAAAAATGAATATTGAGTCATTTGCTTGTTTTGTCTAAGATTTATGCAGCGTTAAAGTATGGAGTACTCTCAGTGAAACCATCAAATGATGAGTTACAGTCACCTAGAAGTATTAGGCATGGTTATATCAGCCAGTTATTAGTTTTGCTCTGTCTCACCGGGTTTGCTATCACTGAGCCAGTTTTATCGATTTTTGGCGCTAATCCAAGCGTATTTAATTTTTATAATATCGATAATCGCGTACTCATCAGCCTCTATGCTGTCATTGTTGCTTTTCTTCCAGCCACCTTGCTCTGGGTAGTATCAGCAAGTACCAGCCTCATAAATCGTCGTGTTGCGATCACATTACACTATGTTTCTGTTGGATTATTAAGTGGGCTTTGGCTTATTCAATTTTCTAAGTGGAACTTCGGAGTAAGTCGGTCGGAAGTTCTTGCAGTTCTAGCCCTGTTGGGTGGTGGTGTATTCGTATTTATCTATATGCGATGGCATATAGTAGTTAAGTGGCTTCAAATAGCCTCTATTACCCCGTTGGTTACCGTTGTGGTTTTTCTGTATTTAGTGCCTGACCGAGAAATGATAACCCCCTGAAATCACTAAAATTAATCGAGATTCCATGGTCGAAGTTTTCCCTATTAATAGTGGATTGACGTAAAATAGTCGATAAATTTCGA
>PJEL010005415.1_pt1 | contig 10311 bp, 13 predicted proteins | sample 1853271 | NCBI WGS metagenome assembly PJEL01 (sample SAMN08108733, study PRJNA415343) | Invertebrate metagenome, whole genome shotgun sequencing project. | host: Globobulimina | place: Sweden: Gullmar Fjord | collected 2015-08 | reverse complement strand
CTATACCTGAGCTGCTTGTCGCATTTGTACGGTTGATTTGTTATTTCTTCGTAGTAACGAGGTGGGCTTTTCACAAATAGTATTACTCTCAATGAAAGTCAAACCTATTTCCATCACCACCTAACAACCAATCACAAACACTAATGTTAGAGAGGACGAAAGACAACATTTGACCGCCCAAGTTATAATTACTGCTGCTACTATAGTAAAGAACAATGGTGGGACAATACCTGCACAAAGTCCGATCTAGGAATTATTCCAGTTCCACTAGAGTCAAATCTTCGAAAAACCTCTTCTACATCTATGCCCCTTTATAACGATGACATACATTGGTTAGAATTAGGAACACGGGTGCGCACCACGCACTGTGATGAGGAGAAGAAATCATTTCCTTCTCCACTCTGTGCTTAGGTGGTGTTTATGTAGTAGCAATCAATTAGCAACACCATCGGATGGAATGAAATACCTCATCAAACGTGCTGCAACAACCCTTCTCAGTTTCCTTTCCACTTCTCTAGTTTCTGGGTCGGTAGAAAACACGTATCTATAAAGGGGGAAATTGATTGATAGGAACAACAACAACAACAGTCATAAGTATATCAGGATTACACTGCCGTAGTAATAATAAAAAGTGTAGAGTCAGTCGTTTGCTGCTTACTCGACGTTGGCATTATCATTGGCTTGGAAAGGTTCATTGAAATCAGCCTTTTCTCGAGATGCTGCTGTGTTGCCTCGAATACAACGTATAAATGCGACAACATCAATGCTAGTGGAATGATGAGATGAAAAAGAAGTAATGAAAGCGCGAATTGCTGCGTCAAGTTCATCAGATGACATGCTTTCCAAAGCACCCATTTGCTCCAGGCCAACAATCAAGTCCTTCATTGACACCTAATTGTCAAGTAGTAGTAGTAGAGTCGCGTTAATGTATATATACCAGCAGCAATTAGTAGCAGTGAGGTAACTCGAGTGGGCAAGTGATACAAATTTCAGCAGCAGAATCAGATTAGGAACTAATAATACACGCTCACGAAGCAGCATATAGTTATCACTTACCAGTCCATCTCCATCTGAATCTAGAGGGCCTAGAATCTTTTCCAGAGTAGTTTCCCCCTTCGTACGATGATGTTACACGTGGAGGACAGGAATTAGATAATGCAGTGGGAATGGGAAGGCTGCTTAATAGATATACCTGGTGCTCTCGTTCGCGGATCACTGCACGCAGCTCTTCCAGGGCCTCATTGTCTTCTGAAGCAGCAGCACCTTCCTCGCCATTCTTCTTTCTAATGTGGTTTTAGGTTCGGTAGCACACCATCAGCCACTCTCAACGGGTCAATCAATTGACACGCCTTTTGATAAGAAGGTAGTAGTTGTCTTCTTACTTTGACAAAGTTCGAGAAAATTCTTCATCCTGTACTTTAGGGGCACGAGGAACATTTTTAGCTAGCCACATGGCTATTTCCTCGAGGGTCAAGATTATTCGTTTCTCATTGGAGGAACCCAAACCAATTTGCCTTGCAGCCACTTTCAACTCCTTTCGACTTAGCTTTTCTGCTCCCACACCCAGGCTGAGGTTTAAGATTAGTAGGGAAACGTTAGGTGGCATGCGATAGAAGGTGTATGTACTATGTCGTATGTACACAGGATTGCAACAGACCTTCGAATTGCCCACTCGAACTGTTGTACATCCAGGGAGTTTGTAACATTTGGATCAAATGAACGAAAATGTTCTATAGTTGCAAAAGTTGGACATTTCATCACGAGTTCTGCCAGTCGTTGTTGCTCTTTGGGATTGCCGGCAGCTGAATCCAAAGGTCGTACAAGCCTATTGAAATAGTGTTATTACCGCAATTGTTGTTTCTTTTCATCAAGCATGACACACGCACATACGGCGGTAACTGAAAACGAGCAGAATAATCTTATTCGAAAAATTGAGTTGCAACAGAACATATTCTCTTTTTCATGTAGAACATGGATATTTAGTCGTTCACATGGTAGTCAGAGTAATCAATCTGCAGAACTGAACAATAAAAATTTAAACGAGGTAATATAATTTTATTGCTCTACCTCGGTTTATTACTCTGGGTAGAGCGGCTGCTTATTTCCTGTAGCCCTCTTCTTTCCTCTTTCCACGGCGAGCAATTAACGAAATCCAAAAAAACTTCTTCAGTTATCCCAGGGTTTAACTCTTCTTCCAAACTAAGCATGTGAACGAACGCATGGACATCCCCCTGGAAAGAAGATATAGGAGACACAATTTAGGCTTCAGCCGTGTAATTAATAATATAGCAGCAGCAGAAGCAGCAGAAGCAGCAGAAGCAGCAGCATCAGCAGTAGCTGCATTTTGTCTCCCATATCGACAATAATATTTTGCGTGATGACATCAGAGTAGGTTATAGAAGACAGACAAGATAGGATAATTATATCCTCTCATCCCCATTCGAGAAACTCGACACCCTTCCTTACATCATCATTACATGTCATGCTGTATTCCAGCACAAGTTCTTCAAGTTCGTTATACTACGGTACAGCGAAACAATATTGACTACTCATGCATTAACCTCTCTCTACCTTGGGTACATTGCGAAAATTTCCAAGCTGGCTGAGGCCTTCGAAAAGGTCATCTGAAGTTATAACCCCATCTCCATCAACGTCAAAATAATGAAATAAATCTCTTGCTGGGGTTCCCATCTCCTGAGCAACAACAGCAGTCGTTAGTAGAATGCAATAGAGTCTTCGATAAGTCAAATTAAATTACTTCTCTGTCCTGTACAGACCTCTGCACGTATGAAAACCTTTTGCAACATCAAAGCTAAGTTGGGTTTGTACTCAGTGCCCAAGAACGCCAAGAAAGATTTGAGAGATATCTGTAGTAGCAGCTTGGAATTAGATTTTTGGTTACTATTAATCAGGCGCAAATGATGCTACTGCAAGGTACCTGATTGGGGTCATCTCCAAGTAAGAATTGGGATATAATACTTTTTAGTTCTTCTTGAGAAAATTCTCCGAATATTCCAAGCTCTTGTAGACCGTAGACCAACTCATCGGTCAATATGACCTAAAATGTTGGTAAATGAAACAATCATCAGAACAGAATAACAACACACACTTGTGGGTGATGATCAGAAGGGCATTGGAAGGACGGATCTCTCTCTCTCACCCCATCTCCATCCTTATCAAAGTGCTGAAATATGTCATCGGGGGAAGCCCCAAGCTGTTTTGCTCTCTGCACTAACTTTCTCAGTCTGGTTTCCTGCAATTGTAGCATATTTTCAGCAGCAGCTTATTGGCTGTGAGGCACCGTAATGCAGTAGTACGTACCACAGGGCCGTCGTTCACAGTGTAGGGGCACCCCACGAATGATAGGAATTCAGGCAGCGACACCTTCCAGGTTCGAATAATATTGTTAAGTAAACCTCAAGCTATAAATGCTAGATAGATATATATATATACTATGGCACAATAGTGTGAGAAATAGAACAGCTTTGTATTATACTACCTTCCCGTCATCATCGCACTTCAAGTGCTCTACGATGGCTTGAACCTGTTCACGTGATATGTGCTCCAGCACCTAGAGTTTGATGGTTATGCGTCAAACAGAAACAGACGCCACTTTAAACTATCATTACAATGCTCAATGTCTTACCCCCATGCTGTAGATCCCCTCCTCAAGTTCATTAGCTTCAATTTTGCCCGAAGAGGATGTGTCGTAGACCCTAAACCTTGCCTCCAAACGTGGACCATTCTCTTCAGCATGCAGTAAAATACATCTAGGAGAGGCAAATAATAATCTTAGCAGCAGCATAGTGATAATACTGTTCAGGGAATTTGGTCGAGAATCAGTTAAGGTTTCACCATGAGTATCATCACCCAACACAGTTGATTGACACCAATGCACTTGAGATAATGATGACGACATACCTCAGTTTCATTGCTGCAGCGATCACGGGATTATATGATCTCCCTAGCCAATTCATGAGCTTCGAGAGCGAAAACCTGCCATCAACTTCTGAATCATCATTCAGTTTTTTCGACAGCGCCTTTAAGGCCTGTGAGAGGGGCGAAGAATATACACCCGAGTTTTGTAGATGTTCTTCAATCTTATTTGTAGAAATTCTGTCGGTCCCTTCTATATCCATTGCAATCAATGCATCCTCCAAGCTGAGGCTGCAAGTTTCGGTCTAAACGGGTCACGGGGTGAGGGTTAGTTGGGTCAGGAACGAATAAGGGGGGGGTTACTACTTGCTAAGTTGATAATATGGTTCGTAGCAGCAGCGTAACGCTAAGTCATAAATCATTTAAAACAATCTGAGCATAGAAACAAAGTGACAGCACGCACACATCCTTGTTGCACTGTCTAGTGTGCTGCACACCTGTAGCAAGGCCTGCTTTAATTCGGCTTCAGCAAAACTGTCACGTGTAGGCTCCCTTTCTAGCCATGCCATGAGTCTAGGAAGCGATAAGTAACCATCCCCGCGATCATCAAACTCCTCCAAGACACGTTGAGCAACGTCACGAGAAATACCCATTTCTCCTGTACCGTCTTCTGGTATCTTCAACCATTTCATTACAGAATTAACTGGAATTAATCCGAATCTACTACTTATGCTTGGTGTAGTAGTAGGTGCTCTCTCCAGCGAGTGTTTACCACCAGTCTTCTAATAATGCCAAAGTTAGAACAACAAAATAATCAGAATTAGGACGGACTCTATAGCCATAATTAATTAAAGGCGGCAAACACCCCTACCTCTTTCGAGTGAATAAATTGCTTGAGACGGCTTCCATTTGGACCATCGACTGACGTTTCCCAATTGCGTCCAAGGAACAACATAAACTTGACAAGGGAAACCTGTGGTGGGTAAATCCATAATGAGGGTTACAAAACTGCTGCTGCCAAGTACAGCATACGTAGTTGTTGTTCATCATGCCAGAAATGTTAGTTTCAGACAGGGTCGTACCCGTACCTGAGTAGTATTGGAGCATGTGCTCCCAAACTGTTTCGCGAGCATTCCAAACTCCTCCGTAGAGATAGCAGCCTTTGTCACTCCAATTTTAGCTAGCCCTGTTTCTATTTCTGACTTCATCAAAAACCCATTCCATTTTTCATTCAGAGTACTGAAGATCTGTAACACCAATGTTCAGGGGTCAGTTTGGCCAACAAGAGCGAGATGCACACTCACAGCAGCAGCAGTAGCTCTATCCTTACCTTTTCCACACTGATTCCTCTATCTCTCTCTGCTCTTAAGATAGCTTGTCGAAGATCCGTCACAGTTCTCTCCTGACCCATGGTGGGAGTTTTATCATCTTGCCTAGCCCATCTAGTAAACGTAGACAGGCTACCCAAGTCGTTGTTGCCATCCTCGGCCATTGTGGTTGCCAAAAGGACTGATTTTACAACTGACCAACGTACATCACAGAAGACCCCTAAGGAATGAAAAACCTTGTACATCTCATCTAAAGAAAGTTTGCCATCGTTATCCAAGTCAACAGCTGAAAATACTTTCTCAATGCTTATGTTCAACGTCTCTGCGCGCTTTAGGCACCTGCAGCATACACAAGGGGACGCATATTAAAACAACCAACCCTAGTCGTTTCATTAGGAATATATATATATATATATATATATGCTTACCGCCGAATGCTTGTTGGTACTTCCGTTTGTATTTGTGCATATATTTCCTGACCACCCTGAAAGTAATATTTATGATATCAGATGAAGCTTTGCAGCGAGAGCAACAGGAGGGGGTTATACCATGCTCCCAGCTTGGCGACAACGGACCCATGTGAGGAGTTGTCTGAGGGATATGCCAATCTCCTATGGTGGATGGTAAATTAACTACTATCCAGCTAGCTATTATGAGATAGTGGAAATGATAATTATAGGTATGCTCCCACCTCAGTTCCACTTGCAATACGGCGCAGAAGTACCAATAAGTGCTCGTGCTTTAATATTCCTTTATCACATGCACCAATGGCCCGAAGCATGGTTTCAGCACGTGGGACACTCAATCGACATGACCCATCGCTGTCGAACCTGTTGGAAATTGAAAGAGATGTGTATGTCAATGGTAAGAAATTGTAGTTAGTGAGCGATGACTTCTGAAGATGATGATTCCGGAGATTATTCAGCAGCAGCACCATTACAATCATTCTAATGGTATGAATGATGATTATGATGTTAGTAACAATGAAAGTTAGGAATTGACCAACCTTCGGAATGCTGATTCAAGAACACTCATACCCAAATGTGAAAGAAAGTTAGCGAGTTTCTTCTCAAGAGCCTCAATTGGAGGAACACGTAGCAATCTCATCATTTCCCCTTTGTATCTTGTTTTGACGATGAATCCAGAGTTAAATAATATCATTCATCAAATGATGCAAGACAACATGCAAATCACATACTTGACGGTTCCCCCAGTTGGGCCCCGGAATCGGCGAGCCAAGAGCAAGAGCTCATCGTATCTGAGATTAAGGAAAAGGTCCATAACTAAATTCCTTTCTATAGGGGGCACAGGTTACAATGATGGCCATAAACACATTGAGGGTAGTACCCGATAGAACTTCCATCTGTCAGGCCACGAGTTGGGGACATCCATCTACTCTTTGTACATGGTGGACTAGATGATGAATATATCCTCAGTGTATCTAAATGCCGAAAGAGGTCTGGATTCGAGGCTGTGAGGGGTCGAGCACGAACTCGTTGATGTGGTCTGTATGCCGCCTCAACACCACGACTACTGTCTCGATTCCCATTTGTACCCAGTCGCCAATCAGGGAAATCATTGCCGCTGCCATGATTGGAAATAGTTTCAGATGACGTGCCACTGCTGCTGGCAGGCTGGCGGCGCACTATTGCCTCAGGCCTTTTGCTGTTGCTTATCTCTCCATAATTACGTGCCAGCACCTGAAATCAGTATGGGCAAGGTTAGTAGTGAAGAGTTTATTACATTGATGAATGGGTAACTGGACGAGTAACATCAATACTTGAATCATGCCACAGGCGGGTCCACGAGAGATTTGTCTGTGTCCATAGGCAATCCCTAAGTAGAGCCACAGCAGTGCAAGCAGCACGCAGAATCAAGGTGAAGATTAGTATAAGAGTTTCAATTCTTTTTTTGGCATATTGGTAAAGAAGACTTGCACGCTGCTCTCTCAAAACGATTAGATTAACGCTTGGCTCAGATATGGTGCATAGGAGCAATTATGTCATGATCATAAGAGTACTAGCATCATTGTCCTGCCAGGGCTTGAAACCACCATGCTCTAGAGTTTAAGTCTTAGATATAGCTTCCGAGTAATGAGAGGGTAAGGAAGAACAAGGCATCTAACCTCCATGCACGCTGCTGTCATCGCCACTCCCCCCCCCAGGTGACACGACCTCCAATTCACATGACATCTTGACAACAGGCTTTCCCTGCCTCAAGAGTGGCCTTAATGGGAGGGCAAAAGTGCCCAAGAGCATCATTGCATCCCCATCCCAGATGTCCACCTTGAAGTTAAATACAGTATGTTAGTGTTCATTCTCCATTCATGGCGTAGTTCGCCTTGAAACAAGCAAGCATAGTTGGGTTGGTCACATAGAGGTTTCCCTGAGCCATATATTCCGCAAAATTCTCTGCCTCAAATGGCTGCATAGCTGCGAGGTCCAAACCATGCTTGATGGATGGAGCTGGGGCATCATATCTGTGGCCGAGAAAAAAAGCAGCAACCAATCTTAGCGCAGTGAAACATGGCTAGCTCCAGCTGCATGGAACAGTTGAATGAGGGTAGAAAATGGAAATAATTGGGTGATGGTGGTAAACCGTATTGCCCAAAACAGGTAGCAGCGCAGCATCTGGCGGCCACACCCCCTTACCTATTATCCCTTGGCCCCTCAACACCCTCTACTAACACATGGAGCGAATCGGTAGGAGGCTCTGGAACATAGGGACTATTGCCAACTTCTCCAGGTCTCAGAAACATGCGATCAGTTTTGACGGGTGGGATGGTGTAAAACTATATAATATTTTGGAACAGTTTTAGGGTTAATAAGACTCGTCGATGATGCAAGCTTGAGAAGAAATAACGTCGTTTCACACCTGGTAGGTAAAATAGACTGATTTAGGTAGTGGCATTCCAGCACATGGAGCACGATATCCGGCGAATTGCAGAGTAATCTAAGAGAATAGAGGGTCATCATCAACAAGAGTATACGGAAGACCCTATAGTAGCAAGATTCAAGATCCCATCAATGCACAAACCAACCAACCTCATTTAGGGAAAAGGAATCAGCCAGCTCAACGGTAAGGTCCGCCGGGCTCAAGTTTGTATATGCTGCTTGGGTAAAGCTGCTGTTTTGTGGCGCTACATCCATATACCTGTATTCGTCGACACATGCAGGAGTCGAGGTAAGTATATTAAAGTGATTTACATCTATACGAGCATCCGAAAGGAATTTGCACAAGCGGAGTGCATTTACCCGCATCGTGAGAGACGTGTCTTTGATGCCCTACTTAGTCCTTCAGCTCCAGGGAGTGGGTAGACACCATCTCTCCTTCCAACTACTGCCGCAGTAGGAGAGTAGTCATTCTGAATAAGATGGATTATTTTCTCATTAGTTGTTGCCGATAGTGAGAGTGTGAGCGCGGTTTAAACGGTTTACAGTTAGCACACCTGAACAAGAGTTTTGGTGGGCTCAGGCTCATCAAGTAGTACCGCAGTAGTTGGAGTATTATCACCCTGTGCAAGCATACCACCAATCGTGTGAGGTAATTGTTAGTCAAACGTTTTCAACATATAAAACACTGAAAGTTGAAGCCCCTGAACTTCTTACATGATGATTAAGAGCTCTCGAAGATTCATTAAGCGAGTCGTCTTGTAGTGAGATGGCCTGCTGACCAATCACGGTGGTTAGCAACAGCAGCCACGAACGGTACAATACTTAGTATGGGTAAAATAGTTTCGAGGTTATGAGCTGAATGCTCTGGAATACAAAATATTATGACACGTCGAGTGCCCAAGCTGTTTGTAGCAAGAAAATGCTTCAAGTTTAATTTTACTTGCATTATGCCCACCTGGCTGGATTTCTGCGTTGAATGCCTTGAAGAATTTACACTACTTGGCACATCGCTGGATGCCGGCTCTAAATCACTACTACTACTACTACTCCATTCATTTCTGGATGAAGAATTCAATTTGCCTGAGTGAATCTCCGCTGGCTTAGGCTTTGGTTTTTGCTTTTGCCTATGCTGAGGGTGGGAAGGTGTAGTACTGGGAGAACTAAGAGGAGAAGAATGACTTGTGGAATTTTCCTTTTTCCTCGGGTTAAGTGGTGGTACCACCACATTGATGGGCGGCAGCTGCAATGAATCACAGGGAAGAACGTGATGAAGGGGGCTTCAAGGTTAGCGTCCCAAAAGTGTTTGTTGATTCAAAATAAACAAAGAGCAGCTTTGGAGTAAAGCAATAAATGCTGCTGACCTCCTCTTCCTCAACAGTTACAGTTGATCTTGTTGATGTAGAAGACGGCGAATCAGTTGATATAATGGTTTCCTTATCTGATTCATTACTCCCCATAGGTGCGTTGAGCTTTAAAGAATTGTCTGCAACAATCTGCTTAAGGTAATAGTAGCAGTAGGCACAATTAGTATACTATTTAATGGGTTGAAGGTAACTTTCAATGCTAAGTCACTTGAATATACTATTGAATAGAACTGAGCATGTTTATACTTTTTTTGCCTTGTGTTTAAATAATTGACAGTAAGGCATATGCTTGTAGTATATCGTACCATACCTCCAGTTTCGACTCAAAGTCGCTCTCATCCTCATCCTTTATTGGGGTTTCGTCCTTTATTGGTCGACCACTTGAATCCGAGCACCTCAGATTGAAAATAGCCATTTTTGTACCTATGTTAATAGTGGAATGCTCAGCACTAAAGCCTTAGAAGAGTAAAGTAAGTAATTATGTCTAATGTACCACTGTGGTACATCTTCTCACCTGTCTCTTCGTTTTCCTGGTTATCATCGGTCCCGCAGCCCTTATAACTAGTATTGCTGCCAGAAAAAACTGCACCAGACGATACAATACGTGTGCGATGATCTGAGAGGAGAGGTAATTCTAAATTCATCTTATTTACTCCTCCCTCTTCGTTGCTATCTTCAGGGAAGGGTGTGTTGCGCAGGCGAACTCGCTTTCCATCAAATGGTACAAAAACTGCCATGCCTAGTATTATAGTAATTGTCAGAGCAGCACTGGATCAGTAACACCATGAAATTAACAATAACCGCAATTCACAGTAGTTGAATGAATGAACACACACCAGCAATCATTGG
>PJEL010005414.1_pt1 | contig 10313 bp, 8 predicted proteins | sample 1853271 | NCBI WGS metagenome assembly PJEL01 (sample SAMN08108733, study PRJNA415343) | Invertebrate metagenome, whole genome shotgun sequencing project. | host: Globobulimina | place: Sweden: Gullmar Fjord | collected 2015-08 | reverse complement strand
ACGGCTGAAACAGGTAATTGGTATGGAATTACCGGTATGGCAATTGCGCTTATCGCAACTATTGCAGACCCACGTGTTGATAATGTTTGGATCATTTTAGTCACTATGGTGATAGGTGCTAGCATAGGCTTGCAGCTTGCTAAAAAGGTTGAAATGACACAAATGCCTGAGCTTGTTGCTATCTTGCATAGTTTTGTTGGTTTAGCGGCGGTATTAGTCGGCTTTAACAGTTATTTTGAAATGGATCATTCAGCGTTAGCTAATTTTACCGACCAGCAACAAATGGCGACTAATATTCATCTTGTTGAAGTGTTTTTAGGTGTGTTTATTGGCGCGGTGACCTTTACTGGTTCAATTGTCGCTTTTGGTAAATTACGAGGTATTATAAACTCCTCAGCGTTAATGCTACCTCACCGTCATAAGCTTAATTTAGCCGCTGGTGTCGCGTCATTTATTTTGATGGTGGTTTTTGTGCAACAAGGTGGTGGTAATAGCGCATTATTTTTAATGACTTTTATAGCCTTAGCTTTTGGTTGGCATTTAGTCGCGTCAATCGGCGGTGCTGATATGCCGGTGGTTGTTTCAATGCTTAACTCTTATTCTGGTTGGGCAGCAGCGGCAGCAGGGTTTATGTTAAGTAACGACTTGCTAATAGTGACAGGGGCTTTAGTTGGCTCATCAGGGGCAATTCTTTCTTACATCATGTGTAAGGCTATGAATCGCTCATTTATCAGCGTTATCGCCGGCGGTTTTGGTACGGATGTTGTGGTCGATAACGATGTTGACTATGGTGATCATGTTGAAATTAATGCTGATGCCGTAGCAGATATGCTTAGTGGCGCAAAATCAGTCATTATTACGCCAGGTTATGGTATGGCTGTTGCGCAAGCGCAGTATCCTGTGTATGAAATGACGCAAGCATTAAAAGCTAAAGGCGTAGATGTGCGCTTTGCCATTCATCCGGTGGCAGGGCGTTTACCTGGCCATATGAATGTGTTGTTAGCTGAAGCGAAAGTGCCCTATGATATTGTTTTAGGCATGGATGAAATTAACGATGACTTTCCTGAAACTGATGTGGTATTAGTCATTGGTGCAAACGACACGGTAAACCCAGCAGCAGCAGAAGACCCAACTAGCCCAATTGCCGGTATGCCAGTGTTAGAAGTGTGGAATGCTAAAAACGTTGTGGTGTTTAAACGTTCAATGAGCACAGGTTATGCTGGTGTACAAAATCCACTGTTCTTTAAAGATAATACGCAAATGTTGTTTGGCGATGCGAAAGCTTCCTGTTTGAGTATTTTAGATAAGCTCTAATGTATGAATTATGTTTGTTTGAATGATTGATTTAGTCAATAGTATTGAAAGCCCGTTTGATACGGGCCTTTTTTTATGTAATAAAGTCATTAGTGTTTTAATGGTTTGATATTATGAGCTATTATATACCCAAACCACTTGAAAATACAGGGTTCAGCAAGTCGAAAAAGGGTTAGCACCAAGGCATTGATTGAAGAGAATGGTTGTTCCATTGTCAAAATCAATAACGCCGGAGATGGCCCTTTATCGCCTTGCCCTACGGGAGCTAAGCTAGAAAAATAGTGCTGCGTTACAGCGCTTGATAAGGGAATAACCATTACCTGCGTGCTGCGCCTTGCCCTGATTTCCTAGCTTAACTCTGAAACTGCATTTTCAAGTGGCTTGGGTATAGTTAACCAAATTAAGTAATGGTTTGGAACTGGAGTTAGTCTCTGTACTGCACACTTAAAATAGCTATTTATGGAGTTATAGGTCTAAATGGAGTTGGAGATTCATGTTGTAGATGCCTTCACTGATGTCATCTTTAAAGGTAATTCCGCAGCCGTTATTATGACTGAAGAATGGCTTTCAGTAGACATAATGCAGTCTATTGCTATTGAAAACAATCTCTCTGAAACCGCCTTTGTTAAAATAATTGATAGTCAACATTATGAAATACGTTGGTTTTCACCGATAACTGAAATAGATTTTTGTGGCCACGCGACATTGGCAGCTTCTTTCGTTATTTTTGCTAATAATAATACTTTGGAAACAATTAATTTCTTCGCCAAAGCGGTGGGAGATTTATCGGTTACAAAAATGGCTAGCGGTTATATTCAAATGAGTTTCCCTAATATGAAACCAGCGATAGTTAACGATGTACCTATAGTGCTAGTGAATGCTTTATCAATTAAGCCGATGCAAGTTTTATTAAACGATCAGGCGTATTTTGTTGTTTACGAAAACGAAACTGATGTGCATAACGTGGTAGTGAATAATGACTTACTAAAGCAGCTCGCGCCTTTTGATGTCGTTGTTACTGCTAAAGGAAAATCAAGTGATTATGATTTTGTTTCCCGTTATTTTTGGCCTGCAAATGGTGGTGATGAAGACCCAGTAACCGGCTCAATTCATAGTGGTTTAGCGCCCTTTTGGGCTGAACAATTAAATAAAGCTGAACTGGTTGCCTATCAAGCCTCTAAGCGAGGTGGTAAGTTACTCTGTCGTGTGGAAGATGGCAGGATTTATATTTCAGGCAAGGCAATTCAATATCTAACAGGTACAATTACCGTTTAGCCTTGCTTGGTATATCAGAAAAATTTCAAATAGAAAAATACCCTTTAGGTTAAGTTTTAAGGAAACCCTTATGGAAGTATCTCTTCGCCGAGTGACAAAAGAAAATTATGAGCAAGTTTGTGAGCTGGATGTCACAAAAGCACAAGAAGATTATGTTGCATGTAATATGTGGTCACTTGTTGAATCTATGTACAATGATGGCTATGAAACCCGCGTTATTTATATGGCTGAGGAGCCAGTAGGCTTTTTTATGTGGGTACAAGAGTCGGCAATGAAAATTTCCATCTGGCGCTTTATGGTTGATAAAGCACATCAAGGAAAATCGATAGGTCGTGTGGCATTAAATCTAGCCTTGGCTGAAATAAAAACAGTTGTAGACTTACAAGAAATTGAGATTTGTTATAATCCGAAGAACCCAGTTGCTAAGGCGTTTTACGCTAGCTTTGGCTTTAATGAGATTGGTATGGATGAAGACGATGAGGATATGTTGGCTGTTATCACGCTTTAATCTTTAATAAACTATGCGACCTAAGCATTGCTGGCATTTAACATGATTAAATAATGCTGGCCAACAGTTACGCAATCCAACAGCTACCCGAGCCAATACTGGGCGGGCGTTATCAACGTAAACTATATATCGAGGAAAAATGACCGTTTTAGAAATAATTAAAGCTCCTAATGAGAAGTTAAGAGTAAAAGCAGAAGAAGTAACAGATGTTGAAAAAGTTCAAGATCTAATTGATGACATGTTAGCTACTATGTACGACACCGATGATGGCATTGGCTTAGCTGCAACTCAGGTTGGTAGAAGTGAAGCCATTATAATGATTGATATTTCAGAAGAAAGAAATTCACCTTTGATACTTATTAACCCAAAAGTGATCAGCGGTGAAAACCTTGAAAAAGGGCAAGAAGGTTGTTTATCAGTACCTGGGTATTATGCTGATGTAGAGCGCTTCACTAGCGTTAAAGTTACCGGCTTAGATCGTACTGGAAAAAAGCTGGTTATTGAAAATAATGATTTTCTTGCTATCGTATTACAACATGAAATTGATCATTTAAAAGGTAAACTGTTTATTGATTATCTGTCACCATTAAAGCAAAAAATGGCGCTAAAAAAGATAAAAAAGTTTCTCAAAGCAAGCAGTTAAAAAGTATTAGCGCTTTAATGTGGCCTAATATGTTGAGAAGTTTTAGTGATAACGATAGGTGAAGTACTAGTATGGATATGGAATTTGTTTACTCTATTACGCGAAGCATGCTTAATAAACAGGTAAACAAGGTAACTTCTCTATGACGGACAAGGCCATTCCACATAATTTGGTGCCTGAAATTGCATTGCTGGCACCTTTGGCACCGCACTTACAATCTCGCTTTGCTAAAGCATTACAACTAATGCATCAACATTTACATCAAGGTATATCTTGGGAGAAAATTGCCATTGAAAGTGCCATTTCACCCTATCATTTTCACCGTCAATTTAAGCAATTATTTATGGAGACGCCTGGGCAATACCACAGTAGGGTAAGGTTACAACATGCGGTAAATTTATTACTATCGAATCAGTTAAAAAGTGTTACCGATATTGCTCATCAATGCGGGTTTTCATCATCGCAAGCACTCGCCAAAGTATTAATGCGACAGCTTAGTATCACCGCGAAAGCCATACAAAAGATGGCAAAACGGGGGACACCGAATGAAACTTCCCAATTACTCGACAAGCTTGCGCATCCCCGAGAAGCGCAATCGTTTGAACACCAATTGGCTGAGGATATGTCCACTGAATTGATTTGGTACACCAAACGCAGTTACAAACAGTTAAAAGTGCAAGATAGTGATTGGGACTATTTACTGACACATTACGATGAACAAGTGGTTGATCTAGTCACGTTAACCCCTATCGAGCAGTTGGACCAACCTTGGGAGCAGATTGACTGTTTTGTTGGTGATTGGCGTTGTGATAAAAACCTGCATGATCAAGAGATTAAAGAAGGCCACTTCTTGTGTACGGAAGTGTTAGTAGCGACGCCAACGGCTTACTTGAGTGCATTGGAAACGCTTTTTTCGCTAGCAAAACAACAAGAATTAGACATCGATTATCGCGGTCAACTGTTGGAATTCGTATTATACGCCGACGAAGTTCATGGTGTGGTATTTTCATTCCAATTACCAATATTGGATTAAAAGCGCAATTTGAGACACTTATTCTGCGTCTCTATTCTCCAAACTCCCTTGTATTGAAGTTAAAAACAAGAGAGCGCTTATGGTTCAATCAACACGTAGCAATGAAGTGGACATGATTCGTTTAGCCTCATTAATAGGCATTTGCATCGTTAATGTGCCATTTATGGCCACTGCCAGCGAAACGATTTTTAGTCCGGCCATTGGTACCGCTAATCAGCTCACTACTTTTATAATTGAAGGGCTATTTCAGCTTAAATTTTTTATTTTGTTTTCGTTTATCTTTGGCTGGGGATTTACCGTGCAACAACAATCAGCTTTGGTTAACGGTCGCTCCTTCAAGCGCTTCTATCTACGTCGTATGCTGGCATTAATGCTGCTAGGGACGCTACACGCCATTTTTGTATTTAGCGGCGATATACTTATGCTTTATGGCTTAGTTGGCTTCATACTCTGGTTAATTCGCGATTGGTCAGCAATATCATTAATAAACTTTGCAGCATCTATGCTGCCAATTAGCATGGTATTGCTAACAGTGTTAATCATTCTAGCCGATACCGCCATGATTCCAATCACCGTCAACACTGCTGCTAGCTTAGCGGGTAACTATGCAGAAACAACCGCAGCTCGACTAGCGGATTGGCCAGCGACTTTATTGTTATTAACTTTATTGCAAGGCCCAATTGTGCTGGCAGCATTTGCCACTGGCCTTGCTGCGGGTAAAAGTCAGTTTTTTCATGATAACAACCCAAGTTTTAATAAATTAGTTAAGGCGATTCCGTCGCTGCTAATAATCGCTCTGCCAATTAACCTGCTGTATGCATTAATAATGGGTGGGTTCATTGATGAGAATAACGAACTATTGACACTATTTGGGTTAGCCGCCATCGCCATCGGTGCTCCTGCACTTGCTTCAGTATATCTCGTCTTTTTAGTCAAGTTAGCTCGACGCTTTGCGCTGCCAACAATATTTATATTGGCAGGGCAAAATTCACTGTCCGTTTATGTCTTGCAAGGAGTGATCGCCGGATTTGTTTTTGGTGGCTATGGCTTGGGGTGGTTTAACCAATTTGCTCAAACTGAACTGAGTTTAATTGCATTAATCATTGCGCTAATAGCAATCTTGGCCGTTGGCCTTTTCGCGATGTTATTTGGTCGTGGTCCATTAGAGCCAGTACTGCGGAAAATAACTTACAGCTAATTAAGATATTTTAATCTGTTATTGGCGGGCTGCAAATACTAGTATCTAACTAAAAGGAAGCAACACCAATAAACCGTGATGTGAAACCATCAATGCTGCCTAGTATAATAGCAATTGAAATAAATAATCGGTCATTTTAAGGCGGCCTAAGTAGTCAATATCTGCGTTACTTTCAATCCCAATAACCAGTTATTGCTCAATTAATCGCCTTGCTCTTGAATATTTATGCTCACTTATAACTGATCACTTACTTCATTCAATTGGTATAATTAAGACTTGTAAGCTTAAAGTGTCAATTTAGGTTTAAGCTTATGAGTTAATATAGCTTAACGCTACGTTGTGCTTGCCTTTTTATTTTCAGAACTTAGTTTGATTTAATACTGTATTAGGTTACCGCGTCACTTGTTTCTTTTTTGGACAGTTCTAATGCTGCTTGGTAAAGTGTGGGCTCATTAACTTTGAAGTATTCAACGCGTTTAATCGCTTGCGGCAAAGCCAAATTAGCGGCATGGATCAACCATGACAGACCAATAGCATGATTCTCTTCAACGCCTTCCGCTAAAAAATATGCTCGACCAACGGCACCCATTGCAAGTACATGACCTAAGCTTGCTGCTTTTTTAAAGTTAATAAAAGCCTGTTCATTATTGTTGTCATTCCTCATTTCTAGTGCCAGCAAATATATTCTGTCTGCTGCTTGTTCGGTATCGGATATCACATCGTTATTTGGACTTGAGGCTGAAATGCTACTGGCTGGTGAGCTTATGGGAGATTGTTTTACTAGCGAGTCATTAATGTGAGTTGAATCGATAGAAGGGTTATCAGCATCAATAAAATAACTGTCGTCAAAAATATCTTTAAAATAATTGTTTGGTTTTTTATTAGTAATTAATTCAATCATAACCGCATCATAACGGTTGTTTAATTGTGAAATGGTTTGCTGTTGCTGGGCGATTTGTTGTTTGAAATAGTCGATTTCTTGTCTTTGATGTTCAATTTGTTCGGTAAGTTGAGCGCTTTGACTTAAATGGCTTTCACGCATGATGTTAATATGGTTACGATGAGTTTCATCTATACGGCTTTGTTGTTGACTATTACTTTTTTCAAATCGTTGCAGAATAATTAAGATGTTTTTATCATAATTTTCCTTCATTTTCTCGAACCACTTAAAAACTTGGCTCGGTGCCTTTAAGTTATCATCCGACATAAAACACTCCTTGTTTATGAATATAACAAAAACCTTTAAATCGTCTAGTACCTAGGTAATTCATCTGCTTTTTTAGCATATATCAGCTTAAGTAATTTTACAAAACAATATTAAAACCTTAATAAAACTGTTAATGAAAATGGTAACAAGCTGTAAATTATAAAAAATTAATATTTATTTTTAGTAAATACTTGCAAAAGTATATTCCTGTCATATCTTTAAATAGTACAGGCGTTCAGTGAAGAACAATAAAATAGATAAGGATGTTAATGTTTCAATTTCCCCCTCAATTAACCATAGTGCAAGTGGAAGCTTGTCGAACTGCTCTTCTCGAAGAAATAAGTAGCGGCGATGTTATCGAGTTTGACGATAGCGCTGTTGAACGTATTGATACCCTAGGCTCGCAACTAATACTTGCCGTTGTTATCTACATAGCAGCACAAAATAAACAGCTTATCTGGCAGTCTACATCAAAAGTCATTAAACAAAGTTTTGAGCAATTAGGACTCGAAGAAGCAATTTTACAGCAGTATATTACTGTTTAAGTTTTGTCGTTTTTAACATTTGTAAAGGAATTAAAATGTCGAAAATTTTAGTTGTAGATGACTCTAACTCTATACGCGATATGGTTAGTTTTACATTAAAAAATTCTGGCTATCAGACGGTTGAGGCACATGATGGTCAAGACGGCTTGTTAAAAGCGCAAACCGGAGCATTCGACTTAGTTATTACTGACGTCAATATGCCAAATATGGATGGTATAACCTTATGCCAAGAGCTGAGAAAGCTTGCTAGTTTCAAATACACTCCGATTTTAATGCTCACTACGGAAAGCTCTAGTGATATGAAGCAACGTGGAAAAGCCGCAGGCGCAACAGGATGGTTAGTAAAGCCTTTTAATCCAGATAAATTACTGGCAACCATTAAACGTGTTGTGCGGTAATTATTATGAGCATTGATCTATCGCAATTTATACCAACGTTTTTAGAAGAAAGCTTCGAAGGCATTGAGCTAATGGAAGCGAGTTTACTAAACTTGGAACAAGGTGATGAAGAAACCATAAATGCTATTTTTCGCGGGGCCCATTCAATAAAGGGGGGAGCGGGCACTTTTGGTTTTAATCATGTCACTGAATTTACACATTTAGTTGAAACGCTACTTGATGAAATGCGTGACGGTCGCAGAGGCATTGCTCAAAAAGATGTTGAGATACTGCTTGATTCAGTGGATTGTCTGCGCTTACTTATTGAAGCAATACGAGACGACTGCGACTATGACGACAGCAAAATTGTTGCGACCTCGAAACTGCTGGAAACAACGTTAAATAATAATTTAGTGGCTGACAAGGTTAGTGAAAATACTGATGAAACCGCTAAGACAATAGTGGACGATAACCTAGCACACTGGTCCATCAATTTTATTCCCGAACATCATTTAGTACAAACAGGTAACGATCCGTTACTACTCTTGAATGCGTTAGCAGAGCTTGGTGAGGTTTCTGTGGTGGCCAACTGTAATTCGATACCCAGCCTAATCGATTTTGATGCTACTGAGCTGTATATTTCATGGGGAATTACCCTGATTACTGCAGCGAAAAAAGCAGATATAGCTGAAATATTTGAATGGGTGGAAGATGACTGTCAGTTAGTTATCACTCGTAAGGAGCCGTCAGCAGAAATTAATGACCTGATAGCAAGTGAGAGCAATGAACCTGCAGCAGAGCAATCACCAAAAGAACATGAAATAGCAAGAAAAACAATTGTTAACAGTGATAATAATACTCAAAAACCTAAGGTTGAATCTAGCTCTATTCGTGTTGGTGTTGATAAAGTTGACAGTCTGATCAACTTAGTTGGTGAGCTTGTCATCACTCAATCTATGTTGTCTGAATTAGGCAATGATTTCGAATTATCTAAAGTGGCGCGATTAAACTCCGGTTTAGAACAACTTTTACAAAACACCAAAGAGCTGCAAGAAAGTGTGATGCGCATCCGCATGTTACCTATTAGCTTTGCTTTTAATCGTTTTCCGCGCTTGATACACGACTTATCAAAGAAAATGGGCAAAGAAATTGAGTTATTGATCAGTGGTGAGCAAACAGAGCTCGATAAATCCGTAATGGAACAAATTGGCGATCCGTTAGTGCATTTAGTGCGTAATGCGGTTGATCATGGCATTGAAGCGACTGATATAAGAATTGCTACTGGTAAAGCTGAAAAAGGCACTGTATCCCTAGATGCCTACCATCAAGGTGGCAGTATTGTCATCGAAATCAAGGATGACGGCGGTGGTATCGATCGCAATGTCATTTTAGCTAAAGCAATAGAGAAAGGCTTGGTTGATGAGTCAAGTTCGTTGTCTGACAGCCAAGTGTATGATCTACTCTTTGAACCTGGATTTTCTACCGCTAAAACACTCAGTGATATTTCAGGTCGTGGTGTTGGTATGGATGTTGTAAAACGTAACATTCAGTCATTAGGTGGTCGAATACAAATAGAGTCAACATTAGGCGTAGGCAGTACATTTAAAGTGTTTTTACCGCTTACCTTAGCAATTCTTGATGGACAATTGGTTAAAGTAGGTAGAGAAGTTTATATCATACCGCTAATTACCATTGTTGAATCATTGCAAACTCAGGAAGCCCTGATTAACCGCACCTCGGGTGATATGGTGTTATATCGGTTGCGAGAAGACAATGTACCGGTTATCCCGATCTACAAATTATTTAATATCCCTGCACAAAATAAAACAATTAAAAACTCCTTACTTGTTGTTGTTGAAGCCGATGGACAAAAAGTGGGCTTAATGGTGGACGACTTATTAGCTCAGCAACAAGTTGTTGTCAAAAGCTTAAATGAAAACTACCAACAAGTTTGCACTAAAGCCGAGAACAGCCCTGGAGCTGGGGATCATGCGTGGCTTTCCGCCACCGCCCGAGAAGCGTCCCGATCTGACCAACTGGGATCTGCCTCCTTTCAATCGCTGGTCATTCATGAACATTCGCAACCTGTTCCCGACCGTCGATGTCAAAGCCAAACGCAAAACCAGGCGCAAGCTTCCGCAGGCACTGCAGGACCTGTCAGGGATCGACTTCATCGATCAGGGCGGCAGACGCGTAAGCCTGCAGGAATTTCT
>PJEL010005413.1_pt1 | contig 10313 bp, 11 predicted proteins | sample 1853271 | NCBI WGS metagenome assembly PJEL01 (sample SAMN08108733, study PRJNA415343) | Invertebrate metagenome, whole genome shotgun sequencing project. | host: Globobulimina | place: Sweden: Gullmar Fjord | collected 2015-08 | reverse complement strand
TCATGTTTTAAAGAGGGCATGGACTCTTGAAGTGTCTGGCAGGCAGCACTGACATACGATATTGAGAGATGGGTTTCGTGACATCGTTTGGGACATCATCTCTCACATATTTTTGTGTTGGTGAATGGTTTCAGGAAAACTTTACTTTTCAGGATGTACCATGTTGGGGTATATCATAATCTCTGTTTACTCGATTATAAAGCTATTAAAATTGTTTCAACATTTTTCAGGTCTTTTTGAAATCCACAATGATTCAGGTAGAAAATCTCTGTAAAGAGTTTTACGTGCATAAGAAAGAGCCGGGCATTGCCGGTTCTGTCAAATCTCTATTTACACGGAAAACCATCACAAAAGTTGCGGTTGATAATGTCAGCTTTCATGTTGACCAAGGGGAGATCATCGGCCTGGTGGGAGCAAATGGTGCCGGTAAAACAACCTTAGTCAAGATGCTGGCCGGCATCATCCATCCCACAGCAGGGTCTGTCAAAGTACTTGGCCATACGCCCTGGCGCCGGCATAATGATTTCAGGCGGCAGATTGCCCTGATTATGGGGCAGAAAGCGCAACTTTGGTGGGATTTACCTGCAGCAGACTGCTTTCTCCTGCTGCGTGAGATTTATCAGGTACCGAAAAAAGAGCATGAGGAAATGCTCAACTTTCTGCTGGATATCCTCGATGTGCGAGAAGAGGTCAATATCCAGATACGACGACTTTCCCTTGGTGAGCGGATGAAAATGGAGCTGATTGCAGCCCTTCTCCATAAACCACGGGTTGTCTATCTTGATGAGCCCACCATTGGTCTTGACCTTTCAGCCCAGCGCTCCATCAGGGAGTTTCTCCTGCAATACCGCAGTGAAGTAAATCCTGCCATGATTGTTACCAGTCATTATATGGAGGACATAAAAAGGCTCTGTAAGAGAATTATCATTATTCGCGACGGAGGTTTTATGTATGATGGACCGCTTGATGATGTTGTGAAAAAATTCTCCAGCCATAAGGTTATCACCGTGCATCTGCAGCATGGGGAAGACCATGTCAAGGATGTGGTGCTGGATGGCATGGAAATAATCAGCCAAAATCGTGACGAGGTACGGTTTCGGGTGCCCCGGGATGAGGTCAGCGATATATCCCGCCATCTTCTGGCAAAACTTCCTGTAAAAGATCTTGGTATTGAAGAGGTTGATGTAGAAGTAGTGATAGAACAGATGTTTGCCGAGAGGTAAACATCCATCAGCACCCCACACGGAGTCTCGCAAGCTCGCTTACCTGCACACGATCAGGTTGACTCACATAACGTTAACTATTGTTCGCCATCCTGCTTGTGCACATATGGGGCACTGCTGAATGTTTACAATTTTGGGGCTTATTTAGAGAGTAAATAATGCGCATAAAACTTTTTTTCCAGGTACTGGGGCTTGAGCTTCGTAAACAGATGAGTTACCGGGCAGATTTCTGGGTCAACGCCATTGTCTCTTTTCTAGCCTCCATGGGGGTTATGTATTTTTTGTGGGAGTCTATCTTTGCAGGACTGGACAATGAAGAAACAATTGGCGGATACAGCCTGGAGGGAATGATTCTCTATTATGTGCTGGTCATTTTAATAGGAAAGCTTGTTCGCGGTGCCCAGATGATGGAGGGCATATCCACCGATATTTACAATGGCGGCCTGACCCGTTACCAGGTCTATCCAACCTCCTATCTTGCCTATAAGTACGCCGAGCATCTTGGCGGTTTGCTTCCTGCCGTGGTGCAGATAATTCTCTTTGGCTGTGCTGTACCCTTTTTTCTTGAAATGCCGGAAACCATCCATTTCAGCCTGCTTAATATCATGCTGGCTGTGCTTGTAATTTTACTTGCCAACCTGCTCTATTTTATGATGACCCTTCCCCTGCAGCTGGTGGCCTTCTGGGCCGATAACGTCTGGAGCCTGCTGGTTATGGTCCATTTTATCGCGGCCCTTCTCGGTGGGGCCATGCTGCCTTTAGAGCTTTTTCCCGGCTGGATACAAGATATTTTACAGTACAGTCCTTTTGGTTATCTCTATCATTTTCCGGTGACTGTTCTCACCGGCCAAGTAGGGCCTGGAAAAATATGTTTTGGCCTGTCTGTTATGCTGTTTTGGGTGATCACCCTGGGGGGAATTGGCCGGATTGTTTGGCATTCAGGAAATAAGCAGTATACCGGGGTTGGAATTTAGTGCCTTAAAGTATATTTCGGGTTCAAAGCTGGCAAGATATTGAAAAATCATTTTAAAATAAAGCATTTAAATCTACCGTTAAGGCACTTATCCCCCGCAGGGGGGGACAGAAAAGAGTCCAGAACCTTAACAAAATTTACAGTGGCTCTGGGATAAACAATGACACGCTATCTCCGACTCTATCTCTATTTCTTGCGATTTTCCTTCAGCAAAGCCATGGAGTTTCGTCTTGATTTTTTCTTCCGCATTGTCATGGATACCATTTATTATCTGGTCCACTTAGCTTTTTTCGGGGTTATCTATCAACACACCAGTATGGTTGGTGGCTGGAATTTTGACCAAGTGCTTATCTTTGTCTGCGGTTTTTTTCTCACCGATGCCCTGCACATGACGGTGGCAGCCAATAATCTCTGGTACCTGCCCCAATACGTTAATACCGGTGATCTTGATTACTACCTGGTCCGTCCGGTGTCGGCTCTGTTTTTTTTGAGTGTCCGGGATTTTGCCGCCAATTCCTTTGTCAATGTGCTTATTGCCGCAGGGCTCCTGGCCTGGTCAATCCTCCGCTATCCGGGAGATTTTTCTCTCAGTCAGGTACTCATTTATCTGCTACTCATCGCCAATGGCGCCTACCTCTACTATGTCATTCATATTCTTTTTATTATTCCGGTGTTTTGGACCCATAGCGCCCGTGGGTTTGATGCGGTGTTTTACGCCGTGAAACAGTTTTCCGAGCGGCCTGACATGATTTTTCGCGGTTATGTGAAACGTACTTTGGTGACCATCCTTCCCTTCCTGCTCATTGCCTCCTATCCGGCCCATATACTCTTTGACGGCATCACCGCTTCACTGTTATTGCACATTTCCACAGTCTCCATCTGCCTCACCATCTTTCTGGTCTGGATATGGAATCGCGCTTTGCGCTCCTATTCCTCGGCTTCAAGCTAGTGCCTGCCCATAAATGGCCCTTTTGCCCGATATCTGCGTCACAGCATAAATGAAAAATGCTCACATATAACTAATATGCTGCGCTTTTTAATTTTTACTGTTCCTTGATCTCGAACAAAATGACCTATTTATGGACGGACACTCGTTTAGGTATCTTTCACAAGTGAGGGCTTGCCGGAAGCATTTCAGCACCCGGCAATAAACTCGTCGTGGATGTCTTTAATCCGTTTTTTATACTCAGCCGGTGATATCCGGGCCCCTTTTATTCCTCCACGCAGGTTTACCTCTGCAAGACAGGTCTCTCCACTTTCCAGAACCATCAGATCAATATGGGCGTAGGGGAATTTTCCCCGCTCCATGACCTGTGTACATAAATTCCACTGATCATCTTTCAGTTCACAGGGAGTGCTCTGGCCACCGCAGTGCAGATTATTTCTAAAGTTGTGGGGGTTGGTTCGCGAGTATGCTTCTCTGTACTTACCAAGGAGTATAACACGAATATCACTGCTGTTTTCAGCAAAGGGCTGAATAACAAAAGGAAAGGGCAGGGAGCCCAGGGAGGAGTGGGTGAAAACCTCTTCCACATTTGCCCAGAGATGGATTCCCATACCGGCATTTTTACGGTCATCCTTGGTTACCACCTTGCCCACGCCATGCTCATGGTACAGGTTGACTGTTTCCAGCATATCATGCTGGTCATGGATTGGGCAGGTCAGAGGCAGCATATCCCCGGCAAAAAGCAGGGCCTGGAATGTCTTTGAGCGGCACAGGTGCTGGCTGAGGGCTGAGGGAAAGAGAACGATTCCCCGTTCAACAAGGTCGAGAAGAAGGTGTTCTTCTGTTTCTTTGACACGGACGCGGCCAATGACATAATCGCCCTTTTGCAAGGTATGGTATTCCTGGCGCAGAACCTGATTGGTTGTAATAATGCGGGGGGACTGCATCAAAAAAGCATGTCGAGAAAGTATTGATGAAACTGGGTCAGATCGGTGTTGCACTCGCCGCAGAAAAAGCGAATTTCACCTAATATCTGCGATTCATCGCCATCCTGGGAAAAGCTGCCATCACTATTCTGAATATAATGAGTAGAGAGGATCACCCCATCGGCAACTTCAATAAATTCTTTGTCATTACCACAGTTTGGGCAATTGATCTTGATAGATGTTTTGGGGGTTGATTGTTTCTTTGAATTGGAATCTACGGATGTGTCCACCGTGATTACCTCCGGTTTGTTGTGACCACTTGCTGATTATCAGGCAGAGCAGGTTTTTAATTTCCACCAACCTGTAATCGCTTAGAATATAAGTATATTACAGGAAAGGTTAACTTTTCACTCTTTTTTTATAAATCACTTTTTATCATGTATAACAGAGATGACAAAGAGTTTTTTCATCAGTAGAGGATTTCAAAGCCCAGTAAAGAGGAATCAGCTTGCCGTACATCCACCACGATCTCGTCAACCCGAGATGAGGGCGGACCTTGGTGTAACCAGGAAACCATGCGGTCCACCTGGTCCGCGTCACCAGAAATAAAAGCTTCAACAGACCCGTCCGGTCGGTTGCGTACCCAGCCGGATAGGCCGTAGTGCAGGGCTTGCTCCTGGGTGAATACCCTAAAAAAAACACCCTGTACCCTTCCTGTTATAACGGCATGTATCGCTTTTTCCGCCATGGCTACTCTCTTTTTTAGTGCCTTAGAAATTATTTTCGTGCTATTTATGGCAAGAAATTAATAATTCTCTTTAAAATAAATAACTTGCCTCTGATGTTAAGGCACTTATCCAGTGACCTTTACAAAATTTCCAGTGGCTCTGGGTTAAGAAATCAATTGCCTAAATCCACTCTCATCAAGGATGATAATATCCATGGCCGCAGCCTTTTCCTTTTTGCTTCCCGGTTTTTCTCCACAGACCATGTGGGTCACTTTTTTAGTTAAGGATGACGAGACCTGACCTCCCATCTTTTTCACAATTTCCTTGGCCTCATTGCGCGAGTATGCTTGCATTCCGCCGGTGAATATGAAAACTTTATCAGCCAGGGGCAGATTATTTTTTTCCTCATCCGGTGGAAGTGGTGTCAAGCCGAGGTCAAGAAGGGTGGCTAACATATTTTGTACATCAGCATCACCAAAATAGTCAACAAGTGAGGAGGCCACCTGGTCGCCAATTCCTTCAATGGTCAACAGCTCCTCCCGGCTGACGAGCATAAGCTGGTCAAGAGTTTTGAAGCGCTGTTCGAGTAGCCGGGCGGTAACCTCACCAACATAGCGGATGCCAAGCGCTGCCAGAAAGGTGGAAAGCGGGGTGCTTTTGCTGGCGGAAATTGCCTGGATAACATTTTTTGCCGATTTCTCGGCCCATCCTTCCAGCGGCATCAGTTGCTCAGCCTGCAGACGGTACAGATCGGGGATATCGGTGACCAGTTTTTCATCAAAAAGCTGGGCCATGGCTTTTTTACCCAGACCTTCAATGTCCATGCCGCTTTTGCCGGTGAAGTGAACAAGGTTTTGCATCCGTTGAGCCGGGCAGTGGGGGTTGACGCAACGGATTGCTGACTCACCTTTTTCGCGAATCAACCCGTGTTCACAGGTGGGACACGTCTCCGGCATAATGATTTCTATCTCATTGCCTTGGCGAACATCAATAATGGGTTGCACTATTTCCGGTATAACATCCCCTGCACGTTGGACCAGTACCATGTCGCCAAGCATGAGGCCTTTGCGCTTGATTTCATCCTGATTGTGCAGAGTGGCCCTGCTCACTGTGGTGCCGCCGATTGAAACGGGATCAAGCAGGGCAACTGGCGTGATAGCCCCGGTTCGCCCAACCTGAAAATCAATGCCACTGAGTCTGGTGGTGGCCTGGGAGGCCGGAAACTTACGGGCAATGGCCCAGCGGGGACTTCTGGCCTTGCTGCCCAATCGTTCTTGCAAGGGGAAGGAGTCGACTTTAATCACCATGCCGTCGATATCATAGGCAAGCTTTGGACGGCGCTCAAGCAGAGACTGGTAATGGCTGACCACCTCGTCCATACTGGGACAGGCCCGGGTCAATGGATTCACCTTGAAGCCAAATTTTTTCAGTAAGTTGAAAAGTTCCATCTGGTTCCCACATGGTACCAGGGAAGGGTCGCTGATTCCGTAGGCATAAAAATCCAGCGGGCGCTGTGCGGTGAGGCGGGAGTCCAGTTGGCGTAGGGAGCCGGCCGCAGCGTTACGCGGATTGGCAAAAAGCGGTTCTCCGGCAGCGGCTCTGCTTTCATTAAGTTTTTTAAAACCAGCCAGATCCATGAACACCTCACCCCGTATTTCAATAAGAGGTGGGGGATTTGGGGTAAGCAGACGCAGGGGGATGGCTGGAATTGTTTTCAGGTTGGCTGTGATATTTTCTCCAAGACGCCCATCTCCCCGGGTTGAGCCAATGGCAAGCAGACCATTTTTATAGACAAGCTCAACAGCCAGTCCGTCTAGTTTTGGTTCTGCCACATAGCTAAGTTGCGGGCTGTTTTTGAGAAAACGATGCAGTCTGGTCTCAAAGTCGTGCATGTCTGCATCAGAAAAGGCGTTTTCCAGGCTGAGCATGGGAAAACGGTGGCTAATGGATGAAAATTTTGTCAGAGGGGGTGCTCCTACCCGCTGGCTTGGGGAATCCGGGCTGGCAAGATCCGGAAACTGTTCCTCCAGATCAAGCAGCTCCTGAAAAAGGGCGTCATATTCGCCATCTGCAATAATTGGCTGGTCAAGCACATAGTAACGATGGGCGTGGTAGGTAATCTCCTCCCGCAATTTAGGGAGACGCTGCTTGGCTTCGTGTTTATCTGGCATTTTTATTTATCGGCCGGTTTCTGCAGAAGGTTGCCACCTTTGGCAATATTTTCGTGGGGCACTTCATCAATAAAAATCAAAATTGAATCCTTGGGCTTTTGGGCAACATCGGAAATAACATCGGTAACCCCTTGGCTGATTTGCGCCTTTTGTTCTTTGCTTAATGTTCCGGCTACCCGGATGTTGACGTATGGCATGGTCTTCTCCCCTTGGCTTAAATTTTAAAATTTGGAATACAACTTAAACGCAATGGTGCCATGATTCAAAGAAAAAATAAAGTAACTATTCAGCTGCACGCGACCAGGCTGTCTTACATAACACTAGTATGCTGCGCCAGCCTGTTCACGCGCACCTAAAGCACTTCTGAAAAGTTACAGCACAGTAGTTTTGATAGTTTTTTAACATTGGCTGAATAGTTACAAAATAAAAAACTATGCGCCATTGCCTCATTGCGTTAAAATTACTCCCATGAATTCTAAAAATAATAGTCCATTTTGGCGAGATATAACACATGTCAGTTCATTGGCAGGCCACCCTCTCGTTGTATTAGAGAAAACAGAGTCCACCAACAGCGATGCCATGGAGATGGGCAGAAAGGGTGCAGAACCAGGCACTGTTGTTCTGGCTATGAGCCAGAGCGGCGGGCGTGGGCGGCTCGGCAAAACCTGGATCTCTCCGCCGGGAACCGGCCTCTATTTTTCCATTATTTTGCGACCTGCTCTTGCCCCGATGGATCTGCCTAAAATTACCCTGGCGGCTGGAGTGGCCTTGTGCCGGGTGATTGCACAGTATCACCTTAAACCTCATATTAAGTGGCCAAATGATCTGCTTCTTGGTGGAAAAAAATGCGGGGGTATTTTAACGGAAGTGGAGTTTGATAAGGGGGGGCATCCGTTGGTGGTGCTTGGAGTAGGACTCAATATCTTCACGCCCATAGATGCTTTTCCTGACGACGTACGTGAAAAGAGTACCTCTCTGCATCTTCATTGCCAGGAAAAAATCAACCAGCTGGATTTGCTGACATCCCTTGTCATCGCCATTGACCGCATAATGGCGCGTATGGAAGGAGGGAAATTTGCTGAAATTTTGCAGGAGTGGCGCGCTTTAGATGCCACCAGGGGAAAACATCTAACCTGGCTCAGTATTGATCGGCGGGTGGTAAAAGGTATCTCACAAGGACCAGATGATGAAGGGCTGTTGCATATCATAGATGATCAGGGGCGAGAGCATGAGGTGTTGTCCGGAGATATCCAGCTTCAATCTCCCTGACTCGGCTGACAAGTTCCTGATTTACCGGCGTAGCAATACCTAGCTCATGGGCCTTTTTTAGTAAGGCGCCATTGATGGCTAAAATTTCAGTGGGCCGCTGGCGTCGTACATCCTGCAGCATGGAGGAAACATTGTTTGCCGTTGCCCGGCAGACCTCCAGAGTTTGCTGCACCGGATCTTTTGCAATGGTAATACCTGCGGCACGGGCCACAGCAGCTGCCTCCTGAACCGCAACCGACATCTTTTCCCTTGCCTCGCCTATTTCAAGTAACTTGCCGTTTTTGCAGTTGAAAATAACGGTAAGGGCGTTAATGCCCACATTGATAAGAAGCTTTGCCCAGACAAAATCAAGGATGTTATCCACAGTTTCAGTTTCAAGTCCTGCCTGGTTAAACAGGCTGGCGGCCTGATCTAAGGAGGAGAGGGACATAGGGGGTGAAGGGCTGGAGGACAAAGACAAAAAACCGATTCTGGTCATGCCTTGGCCGCCGAAAATAACATGGCCCGGTTCTTTCAGGGTAGCTCCAAGGGACGTTACTCCGATGGCTACAGGTATAGAAAGCTTGGTTTTGGCCAGGGCATCAAGATGGCTGATGCCATTCTGAAAAGAGATGAGAGTGGTTTTGGGGGTGAAAAGGGGGGCTGCCTGCTGCAGTGCGGCAACAACATCATGGGATTTAACGCAGTGCAGGACAAGGTCAGCCGGGCCGATGCGTGTGGCATCGGTCGTTGCGGAAACAAAACGCGAAACCTCCTGCTCACCTTTGGTAAGCAGGAGGTTTCCGTCGATACGCGCTGCCCGGTCCTTATTATGGTCAAGCAGCCAGACATCATTATCTTTACAGGAAGCCAAAGAAGCGGCAAAAAGTGATCCCAGGGCACCTGGCCCGATAATGACTATTTTCATAACACTTTTTTTTAAGTGCCTACTTTACAATTACTGCCTCTTCTACAATTACGTTGTAGAAGTAACCTGCACCAAAGTCCTTATCCCTGGCTATCACCCCTTCGATGACAATAACTGAGTCGGCCTCTGGGATTTCAGCGGAAGTAACAACCAGATCGTGGCTGTTGCTCGCGGCATCACCGGTACCATCCTGCAGGTGAATCCAGTTACGGCCCATGATATTTGGAGAAACCTTAACAGCCTTAGCGCGGATTTTTACTTTTTTCCCGGCAAGATCAGCAACCTGGCCAAAAATTTCTTCAACAGTGTAACCATTTTCTCCCTCAGCCTTATCAACCTTTACTTCCTGGTGTGGTGTCACCGCTTGACCACTGCCACCACTTTGCTGAGTAGCTGTACCCATTCCCGGCACAGGAGCGCCACCCATCATCGGGGCTTCTTGTTGCATGGCATCGGCAAAACTACCAGAACCACCACCCGTCATAGCTCCTCCGTGGGGGCTTGCGCCGCCATCTTCCACAAGGCCTGCTGAAAAGACTATTTGCGGGAAGGTACGATCCAGAGTCTTGCTGTGAAAATCCGCCATGACCGGTCCGTTACGCAAGGTGACCTTGTCCCCGACCGCAACTTTGGTCTGACCGACAGCACCCCAAATTTTTTCGCTGCCGTTGTCAAGCTGGATGTAGGTGTATCCGCCGCTGTCAAAGGTTTCAAGAACAGTGCCGGAGAGTGCATTTTGCTGTTGGGCAAGCGCGGCATGCTCAGCGGCACTATGGCCATGGCCGTCATCATCTGCAGGAGCCGCTGTTTGAGCGGGTGCCGTGGTTTGAGCGGGTGCCGTGGTTTGAGCTGCCGGTTTTGCCTCGGTGGCCGGAGCCTTATCATCACTCTGGTTGGAGCATCCGGTAAAAGCCAGGGCGCACGCCAAGGCTGCTGTCAGGTAGAATTTTTTTGCGTGTTTCATGGTCAATCCTTAAGGGAGAATTAAAAATTTATTGGTCTGAATAAAGCTGAGTTGAGCAGCTTGTCTGCCCAAACCGATAAGCGAGTCTCGGGAGACATCGAGAATTATGCAGTCCAAGGGCATTCGGAGTCTGTACTATCTTCTGCGGGGCATCCTTGGGGTAAAAAATTTTAATTTAATCACATTATCATATATACCAGATAACA
>PJEL010005412.1_pt1 | contig 10314 bp, 4 predicted proteins | sample 1853271 | NCBI WGS metagenome assembly PJEL01 (sample SAMN08108733, study PRJNA415343) | Invertebrate metagenome, whole genome shotgun sequencing project. | host: Globobulimina | place: Sweden: Gullmar Fjord | collected 2015-08 | reverse complement strand
GGTTTCATCAACATGATGTGTTGGGCTAATGTGTCGTTGCTCGAAGACGGCCGATCGCAGAGCGACATTCGTCAGGGAGTGACTCTCGAGGTTATGGGAGAAGGATCTTCAATGGGTCCCCTCAACGATTCTATGAAACAGGAGATGACCAGACTCCAGGGCGATATCAAATACGACGTCGAATGGACGACCCTCGACGAGTACCTCAAACACCTCGAAACCCGCGGGATTTCCCCCAATGTGGCGTCGTTCATCGGGTCTGCAACACCACGCGAGTATGTCATCGGCAACGAAGATCGCCCTCCGACAGCGGCTGAACTCGACCAGATGTTAGCTCTTGTTCGTGAAGCTATGGAGGATGGGGCGCTCGGCGTAGCATCCGCGCTGATCTATCCCCCTGGTAGCTTCGCCAGAACCGACGAACTGATTGCACTCGCCAAGGTGGCTGCTGAATTCGATGGAATCTACATCTCGCATGTCAGAGGCGAAGGTGATCATCTCGTCGAGGCCGTCAACGAACTGATTACCATTGCGCGTGAGGCCGATGTGAGGGCAGAGGTCTACCACCTCAAAGCTTCCGGCAAACCGAATTGGCCGCTTTTTGAAAGGGCGATCGCTGCTGTAGAAGAGGCCCGATCTGGCGGTCTTCACATTAGCGCTGATGTCTACACCTACCCGGCTGGCGCGACTGGTCTCAATGCCAGCATGCCTCCGTGGGTGCAGGAGGGGGGATTTGAGGCCTCTCTGAAACGCCTCGCTGATCCTTCGATGCGAAGCCGGATCGCGCGCGAGATGTTGCAGGAGTCAAACGAGTGGGAGAATATGTATCTTGGCGCCGGCTCGCCGGATAACATTCTTCTTGTAGGTTTCAAGAATGATGAACTCAAACCACTGACAGGAAAGTCCCTGGCGGAGGTGGCGGAACTACGCGGAAGCTCGGCGCCCGAAACCGCAATGGATCTGATCGTGGAAGATCGCAGCCGTGTCGGGGCCATCTATTTCAATCAGTCTGAGGATATCGTTCGTCAAGCGATCGCCTTGCCCTGGGTGAGTTTTTGCTCCGACGAGGCTTCGCTGGCGCCAGAGGGTATCTTTCTCAAAAGCAATCCGCACCCACGTGCCTACGGGAGCTTCGCGCGTGTTCTCGGCAAGTACGTACGCGAGGAACAATTGATGCCGCTCTCAGAGGCCATACGCAAACTGGCGGCTCTGCCTGCGGCGAATCTGAAGATCGACCGCCGGGGAACTCTGAGAGAAGGCTACTTCGCCGACGTCGTGGTCTTTGATCCAGAAATAATCCAGGATCACGCGACCTTCACCAATCCTCACCAATATGCGAGCGGCATGGTTCATGTTTTTGTCAACGGCGCCCAGGTGCTGGCGGATGGAGAACATACCGGGGCCACACCAGGACGGGTTGTGCGTGGTCCAGGGTGGACCGGATTACGGGCGCAGTAATGGATTCAGCTGACGGAACATAAACCGGATACTGCTAGACTGAATTTGTGACATTGACAAAACCTGATACCAGCGGCCCCAATACAAGAACGTGCAGCCCCGGCGAAATCCCGCTCGTTTCTCCCTGCCCAAATCGATGCGCGTTCTGCTACGAGCGCTACATGGGCGATTTCTACCCGACGCTCCAGGTGCAGCGTAGTGGGAGCGCCAGGAATAACATCGAAGGCTTGATTGAGGAGGCGGCGAAAGCGTCTGTGCCCCTGATGCCGTCGTCGTCTTGTTTCGAAAGCGATGGCAAGGTCTATTATCACAGCTCGTCCGATTTTTTCTCCCAGGGCTTGTCGGTAGAGCAGGTTGAGGACATTGTTTGCCACAACGCTGAGAACGGAGACAGCCCTCATTTTCCGACCACCGGAAACGGACTGACCCTCGAAGCAGCTCGCGACCTGAGCGATCGTTTTCCAGACAGCTTTCGGGTGCATTTATCGTTGCTGACCTTCAACGAAGAAATCAGGAGGGATTTGGTACCTCGTTCGCGACCAGCTCATGAACTCGAAACCCTCATCAGCACGCTCCGGAATATCAAAATCTACCTTCTCTTCATCGATCCCGATCAGACAATTGCGGACCTTGAGCGAATCAACGCGTGCGCAAACAGGTCTGCGCCTCCTCACGTCGTAATCGCACGCCTTCACGCAACCTCGCTTCACCCTGATCTGATTCGGGATCTCGCGGCGCGCAGCGGTACGAATTTCGTACGCGTCATTGACTTCATCAAACGTCACGATGTTCGGTTCGCAAATATCGCCGATATTTTTTTCCATTATCCTGCGGAGGCCTTCGTTTGGCTTTTTCGCAACCTCCTCCGGAGTCGGATCGGTCCGGTGCTCGCCGATGGCGAAGGCCATGACCTCGTGATCTGCTCGGTTGCCTCGGCCCCGATCATGCGAGATTTTGTGGTTCGGGATGCGGCCCACGTGACGGCGATTGCGGATTGCCTCGGCGGCACCACCAACTTCGTTACAACTATCACCACCCAGGACGTTATCAAGTGCATCAACGATCTCCGAGCTGGCGGTATGGAGATACGCCGGGTTCTTGTTCCAAGCTCGATCTGGTGGGTCGATGGGCGTTTTTGCCTCGGAGGTGGCACGATTGGTGACGTCAAGCGCGCGGTGCCGGATATCGAGATCTGCCCGATCAGGATCCCCTCAGAGATCATCAACTGGAGGCTCACGGTGGATCAATGTGCTGCATACTATGATACCGATATCGAGCGAACCGTAGGCTTGACACTGATCGAGGCGGACGACCGCGAGTTGCAGCAATTCGAAGCCCTAACAGGGATCGGATTTCAGCGACGTCTGCACCTTGATCGTGAGCGCTGTTCGATTCCAGAAGGAAAGGTAGCCAAGCTGGTGAGCGATAGGCTGGCAGTTGTTGAAGGAACTGAACTCGTTCTCGACGCAGCAGCGCTATTAGATGCAGCCTTTGCTCATCAGACCGTCGTTGCCAGTTACTTCGAGCCCGTCGCCCGCTATCGCCAAACAATTTCGGATGGTTCCGTGATTCGCGATCGTGGCGTTGGATCGGAAATGATTGAGTCCAGGTTGGTGCGCAGAGAGCGCTTGCATCTTCGTGCAGAGCATCTCCAGTTCTATCACCTCTTTTGCGGGCGAGAGGAAATCAATCGCGACGCCAAAAACTATCTTGGTGAACCCGTTTCTCATAGCTTTGTGCGCCGGTTCTCTTTGCTCGAGTACAGCCCCAATAACTTGGTTTTACCGTCACGAACGAGGTGAACTACCATGCGCAGGTGCTTAGCTTGCTTCGCCGCCTTTAGTGAAAAATTCCGGCCAAGGGGAGGATGATATTCCTGGCATCAAGAATTCAATTGTCTTCGGAATCAATATGAGCCACAACACCTCGTGCGCGGTTGTCCGCAACGGTCGTGTTGAAGTCGCCGTAGCCGAAGAGCGACTCAATAGGGTCAAACACTGCACCGGAATCACCGAGATGGGCAAGATCATTCCCTTCCGCGCGATCCGTTATTGCTGCTCGCACCTCGGTATCAATCCTGCTGATGTTGATTTGTGGGTTGCAACGTCGTGCCGAAGCAACGCTGTCGACCACCTGCGTGAGCAGCTCTTGGGTATTGCTGATGAGAAAATTATCGATGTTCCTCATCCCGGCCATCACCTTGCGCACGCACATTCCGCGTTCGCCTGCTCCGGTTATGACGAGGCTGCTACCATCGTTCTCGACACCAATGGATCGTTCATCGAACAAAAGGGATCAGTTCTGCGAAAGCAGCACTATGGTTGTTATTCCGGAGACGGAAATGGCCTTGAAACTGTGATTGAGGACTGGGTCAATCCCGGGGAGATCAGTATTGGAGAACTCTACTGTATCTACTCCGCAGCCCTGCAACTGACACCAACACCGGGCCCTTATGGCTTCGACTGTCCACTCTCTGCAGGCGGCAAACTGATGGGGCTCGCGGCATTTGACCAGCAACATTTGCCAACCCCCGACCTCCTCCGGATGGATGGTGACCACCTCGGCATAGGTCTCGAATCGACGGTCGCGAGGCTTCGCGAACTCAATTTCGTCGAACGGGAAGCGCTTGTTGATTTCGACGGAAGGTTTGGTTTCGAGCTGTCACGCCTTGTCGAGTTCCGGCGACGGCGGCGGAGTTTGAAGAATAGCCGCTACGCTGAACTTGCTGGTGAGGCGCAGCGTTTGCTTGAGGAGGCGGTGCTCAAGATCGCACACCGTGTCTACGAGCGAACACGCAAGACGAGTCTCTGCCTCGCCGGTGGTACGATGCTCAATGTTGTCGCGGCGACTAAGATCCTTGAAGAGACGCCGTTTCAGCAGCTCTTCATCCAACCTGCTGCGGGCGACGACGGAACCGCCATCGGCGCTGCGATGTATGGTTACTGGACCCACATCGGAGGCCGGTCGCGGCCCTATCTGACCGAAGCGTATAGCACGCTGCTCGGACACCCCGCGTCACGCGACGAAATTTCGCGCGCGATCGGCGAGTGTCCTGGTGAGCTGACTGTTGCCGAATTCGAGACGGACGCCGGGATTGTCGGCGCTGTGGTTTCGCTCCTTCTCGCCGGCAAAATAGTGGGAATCTTCCAGGGGCGATCGGAGTTTGGACCGCGCGCTCTCGGAAACCGCAGCTTGCTTGCTCTGCCGAAGCAGGTGTCAATGCGCACGAAGATGAACCAGTTGAAGGGTCGCGAATGGTACCGTCCCGTGGCGCCTATCGTGCTCGAGCGGGCGTTCGCTACCTATTTTGAAGCCCCTGTTGACAGCTCGCAATTTATGACGATGGCCGCCGCATGCCGGCCGGTCACCAAGCGGCTCGCACCAGCTATTTGCCATGTTGATGGCTCAGCGCGGCCGCAGTCGGTAACCAAAGAGAGCGCGCCGTTCTTGTATGCACTGCTTGTTGAACTCGAACTGCGCGGATCCATTCCTGTCCTCGTCAATTCCTCGTTGAATCTTGCTGGAGAACCGATCGTTGAGACACCAACCGAAGCAATTCGAGTCTTGTCGAATACGCTTCAACTCGACGCCCTGGTAGTTGAGGATCGCCTACTGCAGACCTCCTAAGAAACTTACGGTTTGTTTCGCGAGGACATCGAGTAACGGAAGGGCGTTCCGGAGGGGGAGTTTGAGGGGGAGACTTCCCACTCAAGGAGGGTAGTAAGGGTGCGTTGGCCAAAGCAGCGCGATGAAACGCCTGTCCGAAAAAGCCCTCGAAGGCACCGCTACGCGTCGTCTGCTTCGCGGCGACGATGCAGAAGACCGGACTGGCATCGCATCGCGAATCCTTGTCGAACGCCCCCTTACTATCTTTCATGAGGGGGAGAATCCCCACTCAAGGAGAATAGAAAAGGCGCTCGTGAAGCCAGGACGTTGAATTGCCTGTCCGAAAGAAGGTCCTCGAAATCACCGCCACGCTTCGCTTGCTCCGTGGCCAGATGGGAGGGAATCAGACTGGCATCGCATCGCGGGGCCTGGTCGAACGCCCCCTATTTATCTCTCATGAGGCGGGGATTCTCCCTCCTCAAACTCCCCCCGCCGCGGCAGCCTGGCTTTCCCGACGCCCCGGCCACATTACCTCGAACAATCGAGTTTCTCCCAGATGTGTCCCCGTGTCGGCGTCGGGGTGGGGAGCTCCTAAGAAACTTCCTGGTTTTTGAAGGTTCGAGTGGGGAGCCGGAATCCTTTCGGGATGGACCGGAGTGGGAAAAAAACGCAAAGACGCAAAGACGCAAAGGCGCAGAGACACAAAGAAAATTCTGAACTTTGCGCCTCTGCGCCCTTGCGTTGTCTTCTGGAATGTGGCGTTCGGGGCTGTGAGTTTCTCCCAGATGTGTCTCAGGGGCCCGGTCGGGATGGGGCGCTTCCCGGGAAGAGCGCTATCGAAACGGGAGCACGAAGTTTGTGCATCGGAATGAAAAAAACCCCGCCAATTCTGGCGGGGTTTGGTGGTTTCTCAACAGTGATTTTTGTGGGATACGGCTTCTGCGCAGTCTTTCACCAGGGGACGCAATCCTTGCCCGAGGACCTGGTGTACATCTGCACGAGGTCTCGAATATTGGAAGTGGGCGTCATCGACGAGGAACCAAGTCTGGAACTTCCCCATGCACCTCCGGCGATGCTTTCGAGATCGTCATCTGACAGACCTTCAGGGTCCAGGAAAGATGGCAAGACGATGTGGAGGGTACCGGGCACGTTCTCCACAATCTTCACCTCAACGCCTTCGGGCACGTCGAAACCTTCGGCTGCGAGGGTTGCTGCCGGTTCGCTGAGAAAACGTTCCTTGTACGCGGCGTCCTCACGGCATTTCGTAAAAACAACAGATAATTTGTCCTGGCTCACATCTTCCTCCTTCATTATTTCCGACAATACTGATACACATTGAGGTTAGCATCGGATATGATTCTGCGCAATGCCGGATTTTTCAATAATCGGGACCGACACCAACGAGACAGTATTAACATCTGACCTCGCTCGTTTGCTGATTGCCCAAACGCTGACGCTCTATGAACGTATTGAGTTATTCCGAACCCACCCCGACCTTTTTGCGGAGCCTTCATCCGATAGCGATCGCCTTGTCGCACGATGGCAGACCTCATGTGCTCGCGGGGACGAAGAACTTTTTTGCCAGCGCCTTTTATGGGAAGGTCTTGAACACGACTCGGCATCTTTGCTGCTAGCGCCGCTGAAGCTGCCTCGATCGCACAAGGAACCATCATGGATCGAGACGCTGCGTGAGGTTCTGAGCGAGATGCCACGGTGGTGTTCTGGAAGTGGGTTGGTGCCACCAGAAGTGGTTCGGCAGGACCGTGAAATCGTTTTTCAGCACTATTGGCAACCTTGGATCAAGGTTGCTCAACACCGCCTTGAAGTGGGCGTTGGTCCTGCTTTCGCTTTGTTGCCCGGCGGAGTCCGGTGCGGCCTTCTCGTTTCGTTACTCGAGGACCTTACTCAGTGCGGTCGTGCTTGCCTCTTTCACGAATTCGACCGCTTTCGCTTTTCCAAGATGTCGCCAAACGAACTCGTGCTCGGTGCGGGAAATGGCCCTCCTTCGATCCAGCTCTATTCGACGTTCATGCGTGACGTCCTCGGCCCACGCCGCCTCGATTTTCTGATGCACTACGGCTTCCTCGCCCGCCAGGCGTGCACCGTGGTTGAGTTGTGGGTCAACGCCGCAGCCGATTTTCTCAGACGCCTCGACCAGGATTCAACCGATATCGCGGCCCGTTTCGCTAGCCCTGCTGGTATCGAATCGGTCAGGGCCATATCCACCGGCTTGTCAGATCCCCACAATGGCGCCAGGCGAGTTCATAGGGTCCACTTCAGCTCTGGCCTCAAGCTCGTTTACAAACCACGCAGCGTTGCTTCAGAAGCCTACTGGTCGGACATCATGGAGTGGCTCGATCGAGCTGACGAGACCTTTGGTTTCCGGATCGTGGGTGTGCTTGACCGAGGCACCCACGGTTGGGTTGAAATGGTCGAGGAGCAGCCCCCTGTAAACGATAGTGAGAGCCGCCGGTATTTCGAGAACGCTGGGGTCGTTCTTGGCATTGCACACATGCTCGATGGCGTAGATCTGCACGTTGATAACGTCGTAGCGAACCCTTCTCATCCAGTATTCGTTGACCTCGAGACCCTACTTGCGCCAAGGCCAGATTTTGTCTCTTATGACAGCGGTCTCGAAGCATTCATTGCCTCATCGGTGTTGCGAACGGGATTCCTTCCAGGTGATCCGGCTGCAGCAACCGATGTCAACAATAGCGGGATCAGTAGCCTGCCGCAAAGCGAGACCCCGCCTGCTGTCGCGTGGATCAATACCGACTACATGGCGCTGGCAGGCGGTCCTGCTTCGTCCGAGGCCCGTAATGCTGGGAACCAGCGCCCGTCCGCGATCGGCCGCGGTGAAATAGTGGCCGCCGGGTTCGAACGCTTGTACCGGAGCATTGCCAAAACCGGCGCGAGGCTGTGCGCTGCGGACGGTGTCCTCTGGCCGTTTTCTACGATGCGCGCGCGGTTCGTACATCGCGGTACCGAGGTGTATGCCAGACTCTTGCAGCAGGCGCGACGGCCCGAGTACATGAGGGACGGTGTGTCATTTTCCTTCTGTATTGACCGGCTGGCCCTGGCGTATCTTTCGCGGTCGCAATCGCCACCCCCTTCGTGGCGTTTACTCGAAGCCGAACACCGTTCTCTGGCCAGGGGAGATCTGCCGTTGTTCTCGGCCCTCGCCGACAGCCACGATCTGTGCGCCCATGACACACTTGGTGATCAACCACGAATTGTGATTCAGAACTTCTTTTCGAAGACCAGCTGGCAGCGACTTCTGGAGCGGCTCGGCTCTCTTTGTGACGCCGATCGCGAACTTGAGAGTAGCGTCGTCGAGTGGGTGCTGACTCCTGCTTCTGTTGCGGAAGATGGGCTTAGAGGCCCGGCCAAAAGTGGACCTACCGGCCGGCCTTCTAAAACCCGCACTTCTTCCCAATCTTCGACTGCCTACGGCGAGACCGGCGATCTCTTGGCAGCAGGAGTCGCTATTGCCCAACAATTGGCTGCCGCCGCTATTGCCGATAGCGGCGATTCGCTTGGGTGGATGAGCCCGTCGCGTGGGCCGCATACGGGCTCGCTGGTGGGGCCGACACTGTACGAGGGCCAGGCCGGAATCGCGTTCTTTCTCGCGGCTGCGCATCACGTAAGTGGCGACCGCCTCCTACGAATAGCCAGTCTGGCCTCCTTGCGCCCACTGCGCCGCGCTATCGCTGATGATGCAAGGCAGGTTGTGCGCTCTCTCGGTCTTGGCGGTTTTCTCGGGGTCGGTGGGCTCGTCTACGGGTTTGGCCACATTTTGCGTCTTGCGGCGGCGCCTTCGTTCCTTGATGATATTCATGCTCTTGTCGGTGCGATTGACGAGACTACGATTGCCGAAGACCACGATTACGACCTCGTATCCGGCGCGGCAGGCTGCATTCTCAGCATGGCGGCCACGGCATCACTGATCGAACCCGCCGATGTTCAGAGAATCGTTGACAATTGCGCGCAGCACCTCGTGGCAAACGCCGTCGTGATGAAACATGATTCCGCTTGCCACGGCAGAAGTAGTGTCCGCGACACCGGGCCGGGCATAGCCCATGGCACAGCCGGTATCGCGCTTGCGCTGTTCGAAGCATGGCGAATCACCGGTAATCGCGTATACCGCAGAGCCGCGGTGACCGTAGTCGAAGGTGGGGACCGATTCGCTCGTGATACTCATTCGGGTTCGGTTAGCGCCCCGAGGGCAGGGGCTTTGTTATCGCCGACCTGGTGCCGGGGCGCCCCTGGTCTTGCGCTCGCGAGGCTACGCATGCTCGACGAAGAAGATGTTGCAGTTGCTGCCGAGTTTGAGCTCCTCCTCGAAGCGACCCGCTCGACGAATCTCGATACCGGCCATTTGTGCTGCGGTATGGCTGGTGTGCACGACATCCTGCTCGAAATTGGGGTTCGTCGTCGGGATGCTACTCTTGTGCAGCTTGCGCGGGCAGCCTCTCGCGAGCGCGTGGCGGCGGCAGAGAGCGGATGGTGTCTGCATCCTGAACGTCCGCCTCATAACGACCCTCCAGGACTGATGGATGGACTCGCCGGAGTCGGTTATGGGCTGCTACGCCAGAACACTCCCAGTTTGCCCTCTGTGCTTGATCTTAGCGGATGAAATGCAGAAATGCGGGGTATTTATTTCCCGGGCTGGGAGGTACTCCAACTGCCGAGATCTCCCGATTCGAAACTATCACTGAAAAGCAAGATCGCATTCAAGCTCCAAATCTGAAGCCCCTGAACATTGTGTGTGCCGACGTAGATTGAGTCCCGAAATACAACTGAACTCCGTACCGAAATATTGGATTGATCACCAAATCCTGGAGCACTTGTTTTGGTCCAACCAAATGCAGGGACATAGCTCCATACGATCGCTCCAGACTGCGAATTATCGACGCCAGCATAGAGGGTAGAAGCGTAATCGATCATAGTCGCTGCTGTTTGGTTGGTGGAGTTCCCATCGAATCCATCTTGATTCGTTTGTTGCCAGGCTTGGCCTTCAGGACGATGCCAGATTTCGGCGCCGGTGAGTGGATTTGATGTTCCGAGATAGAAACTACCGTCCCAGATGACCATTGAAGAAACCTCACTATTAGAAGTGTCGCCGAAACCGTCGAGGTTCTCTTGCTGCCAAGTGAGATCTTCATTTCTTTCAAAGAGGCGGAAACCCAAAGAATCTGTCATGGATGCGTACAAAATGCCATCGAAGCCAAAAAGGCCAGTAATAGCGCC
>PJEL010005411.1_pt1 | contig 10316 bp, 9 predicted proteins | sample 1853271 | NCBI WGS metagenome assembly PJEL01 (sample SAMN08108733, study PRJNA415343) | Invertebrate metagenome, whole genome shotgun sequencing project. | host: Globobulimina | place: Sweden: Gullmar Fjord | collected 2015-08 | reverse complement strand
AAGATTTAAAAAGGGTTGAGAAAGATTTAAAAGATATAATTTTAGAAAATGAAGAGCTGAAGAAAAATTATGAATTAGCAATGACAGTTCCTTGTATAGGAAAAGTATCTGCAATGTATAGAATTCAGTATAGAGAAAAATTAAAAAGACTTTTAGAAAAATATAATCCCATTGAAAAAGAAGAAAAAAGATTTAAAAAGGAAATGTTAAACTTTATGCTTGAAAATAAAGATTGTTTTAAAAGAAGTAGTTTAAAAGGACATTTTACATCTTCAGCTTGGTTACTTAATAGTGATTTAAGTAAAGTTTTATTGACTCATCATGCAAAATTAGATGATTGGTTCCAACTAGGAGGACATTGTGACGGAGACTCAGATGTATTATCTGTAGCAATTAAAGAAGCTCAAGAGGAATCTGGGATAAAAGAGATAGTCCCTGTTTCTGAAGAAATATTTGATATTGATATTCATCGAATTCCCTATAATAAAAAAGTTCCTGCGCATGATCATTATGATATTAGATTTTTATTAAAAGTAGTTGATGATGAGAAATTTAAAATTAATAGGGAATCTAAAGAATTAAAGTGGTTTGGAAAAGATAAATCAAAATTACCAACTCAAAAGAAATCTATTATAAGGATGTTTGATAAATGGATTAATTTTTTATCTAATTTTAAGAGTTACTAAAGTTAAGATTGCTAAAAGTATACCAACAATTAAAAATCTAACAACAATTTTGGATTCATGAACTCCTTTTTGTTGGAAATGATGATGTAAAGGAGCCATTTTAAAAAGTCTTTTTCCTTGTCCAAATCTATTTCTAGTATATTTAAAATAGCTAACTTGTAATATTACAGAAAGGACTTCAATTAAGAAAATCCCACATAATAAAGGAATTAAAAGTTCTTTTCTAATAGATATAGCAATAACAGCAATAATACCTCCTATAGTTAAACTACCAGTATCACCCATAAAAATAGAAGAAGGATAAGCATTAAACCAAAGAAAACCTATACAAGCACCAACAAAAGCAGTACAAAATACGGCAAGCTCAGCTGATCCTGGAATATATAAAATATTAAGATATTTTGAAAAGACAATATTTCCAGATAAATATGCTAAAATAGCTAATGTCAAAGAAATAATAGCAGAAGTCCCTGCAGCTAAACCATCAAGTCCATCAGTAAAATTGGCACCATTGGTTGATCCAATTATTATGCATATTATGAGTAGTATATAAAATATCCAAGTATATTTCACATTAAAAAAAGGGATAAAGAACTTGATTACTTTACTATAATCTAATTCATTATTTTTGAAAAAAGGGATATTAGTTTTTGTTGATTTAATATCTTCATAGATAATTTCTTTATCATTTACTTTTAATTCTGAAATAGTAAAATTTTTATCTTTAAATTTTCTAATTACAACATCTTTATGAAAATACAATGTTATGCCAACTATAATACCCAAAATACATTGTCCAATAATTTTAAATTTAACAGCAATACCTTCTCTATTTTTCTTAAAAACCTTTATATAATCATCAATAAAACCTATAATTCCCATTATAATTGTAGTGATAATTAGTAAAATAATATACACATTTGTTAGGGAAGCAAATAAGAAAACAGGTAATAAAGTAGCAGTAATTATTATAATGCCTCCCATTGTTGGAGTATTTCTTTTTTTCTCATTGTCTTGTTTGATAGTATCATCTCTTACATCATTTTTAACTTCTAAGCTTGAAAGCTTTTTTATTACATATTTTCCAAAAAATATAACAATGAATAATGATAAAACAGCTGTTGCTCCTGCTCTAAAAGAAATATAACTGAATAATCTTGTTCCTGGAATATTGTATTCTTTGTCTAAATATTTAAATAAGTGGTATAACATTTATATAAATTAACTAACTAAATTGAACTGGCCTAGCTTTTTTTAATTTTCTTAAAGGTTCATTTTTTTCAGGAAAAACAAAAAATGACAAAATATCGAATCTTAAGCAAACTTCAGAACCATATTCATGAAATTTATGATGATTATATTTACCATTAACTTTTTTTATAGATTCGTATTTTTCTTGGTTTTTTGTTTTTGAAAAAGGTTCTTTTTTATTTTTAGAATCATAAATACTTTCTCCTCCAAAGTAATCTAAAATAGAAAAAGAGCTTGAATAAAAAGTAAAACTGATATTTAAAAAATTCTCAAAAAGATAAATATCAAAGCCAAAACCTATTCCTAAATCAAGATAAAGTTTATTATAAAATTTACTAACATTTATGTTAATTTTCTCTTTATCTTTTCCTTCTAAAACTTTAAAAAAATATTTTGCTTTAAAATAAGGAGATAAGAAAAAATGAATAGATTTAGTTATTTTAAAAGCTGGCTTAACTATTATTGGAATATATAAAGAATGCAATTTAAAAAAGCTAAAAGGGAGTTTCTCATAAAAAAATTTATTAAACTGATTAGGATCTTTTTTTTCTTTTATATATTTTCCTTTTTGAGCTTTTTTGAATTCATAAAACCCTTTTTTCTCAGAATCTGTTTTATATATAATTAATTTATGACTAAAATTGTAGATTGCCTCAGAATAAAGAGTAATACAAAAGCTATTACTAAGATTTATACGATAGCTACCATAAATTCCTAAGCCTTTTCTATCAAATGAACCAGTATAACCTATAAAAGTATTTTTAATTTTTTCTTTTTCAGCTAATTTACTTGTAGCTCTAGTTCTCTCACCAAAAAAACCAGAAAAATTAGTAACTATTCCAGCTCCAAAATCGCCAGAATATACAATATTTAAGTTAAAACAACCTAGTAATACTAGAATAAGAAGCTGCTTTTTAGAGCATAATTTCATACCTAAAAAGTATGTAATTTAAAAAGAATTAGGAACTAGGATTTATTATTTAAAATCCTTTTTTCTTTAACAGAAGCGGATTTTCCATGTTTGCCTCTTAAATAATATAATCTAGATCTTCTAACAGAACCATAACGAACTATTTCTATTTTTTCTATGGAAGGTGATATTGCAGAAAAAATCTTTTCAACTCCTATTCCATTAGATATTTTTCTAACAATAAAAGTCTCGTTATTTGATCCAACATTTTTTCTTCTTAATACAATTCCTTGGAATTTTTGTATTCTTTCTTTATTCCCTTCTTTTATTTTTAGATAGACAGTTATAGTATCTCCAGAATTGAAATTAGGGAGGTCTTTTATATTTGTTCTGCTACTTTGTTCTACTAGTTTGATAATATCTTCCATTTCAAAATAATTTTATTTAGAATTTAACTTTTAATCTATATACTGCTTCCAATTGAAGAATATCTGATAATCGGTCATTACTCTTTGAAATCAAATGGTTTCAGATACATTTCATCTACGATTAGTATAAGAAATAAAAATGTATATAAATCCTAAGTTACATTTTCAAATATAATAAAATATTTGTATTAATCACACAAAATTATTTTGTATAGAGTTAAAAAAAATATAAAAAGATCTCTTTGAAAAATTATGATCTAGTCATTAATTTTGGATCCCATCAATAAATTGAACAAATTAATCATGATAAAAAAATATTTTTTCAAATTAATGATATTGTTTTTTCGAATATTTTTACTTTGTAAAGTATATTTGTAATGGAATATTGTTTTATAGATAATCTATACTAGACGTAAGTCAAAATGTATCTAAAAATAATTGATAATCAAAGACTTAATACCAATTATCAGTTCATTTTCAAATTAGAGTAGTATATAAAGTATTGATTACTTTTTGAGAATTAGGAATTTAAGTTGTTATTGTTTTAAATCTTATAATATCGGATCAATATGATTAAGCACATAGGAGAAACTGTTTATAAAGCTATAAAAAGTAAAAAATATTCGATTGAGTTTATTTCAAGTAAGTTAGGAATAACAAGAAATACTCTTTATAAAAAATTAAAAAAAAAAGATTTAACCTTAGATATTGTAATAAAAATTGGGAACATAATTGAATATGATTTTTTAAATGAAATATCTGGTATAGAAAAATATGCTAGAGATAAAAGTTTATTTCTTTTTAGGAACAATAAAGAAAAAAATGCAATTATGTATAAACTTAAATATTTAAAACTTTTGTACCAATATAATATTTTATTAGATTTTATGAAATCATTAGCAGATGATCATGATTTGAAATCATTAAAAGAAGATATAAAAGAGTTTGTTAAAACAAGAGAAGCGCATTAGCATGATAAAATTTATCTGCTAAAAAGATACAGAAAAAGCTCATTGTTAATCAAAGAGTTATGATCAATTATCAGTACATCTTAAGATGGAAGTAGTATCTATTAATTATTATAGATGAAAATTGTTAAATTTGGAGAAAAATTTTAACTTTATAGAAAATAGCCTATATCCTATAGTTTAAAAATAAAGAATAGTTTTCAATAGTATAATTTAAAATCTATTTATTAGCTCTAGTATTATTTATTTAGGTTATCAATTATAAACTAAAATTATAAATATGCCTTGTGGAAGAAAGAAAAAAAGACATAAAATGGCTACTCATAAAAGAAAAAAACGCTTAAGAATGAGTAGACATAAAAAGAAATAAGTAAAAAATTAAAATAGTTTTAATAGATAATATACTTCTTCCATTTGAAGATGTAAGAAAAATTGATCATAACTCGCTGAGTATTAACAACCTTTTTCTGCATCTTTATATACTTTTAGTATATATCTATTATTTTTTAAAATATTGTAAATATCAGAATATATCAGAATATTGCATAATGAGCTAGTAATAAATACTGAACAAGATGTTTATCGCATAGCACTTTTAAAAGATGAGAAACTTGCTGAATATCATGTAGAAGAAAAGAATAGCAAGTTTACAGTTGGAGATATATATTTAGGTATTGTTAAAAAAATAGTTCCTGGATTGAATGCAGCATTTGTTGATGTTGGTCATTCGAGGGATGCTTTTTTACATTATCTTGATATGGGGCCCAAGTTTAGAACATTAGATAAATTTTTAAATCTTGCATTAAAGAAAGGTAAATCAGGAATTGATATATCCAGTATAAATGAAAAGAATGAATTAGATAAAGATGGTAAAATATCTGATGTACTTTCTGTTGGTCAAAAAATCTTAGCACAAGTTGTAAAAGAACCTATTTCTACAAAAGGCCCTAGATTATCTTGTGAAATTGCTCTTGCAGGAAGATATGGTATATTAGTGCCTTTTAATAATGAGATAAGTATTTCAAGAAGATTAAAAAGTATATCTGAAAGGAAACGTTTATTCAGATTAGTGTCTTCAATAAAACCTAGGAATTTTGGGGTAATTATTAGGACTGTTTCAGAAGGAAAAGAAGTTGCCGAATTAGATCGTGATCTAAAATCTTTATATAAAAAATGGGAAATTGGAGTTAAAGAATTAGAAAATGCTGAGCCTAGACAAAAAATTATAGGAGAAATAAATCGTGCATCATCTATTCTTAGAGATATTTTAAATGAATCTTTTGATAAAATTGTTGTTGATGATCCTCAAATGTATCATCAAATTAAAGAGTATATAAAAAAAATCGCTCCTGAAAAAGAAAAAATTGTAAAATTATATAAAGGGTATACAAAGCTATTTGAAAAATTTAGAATAGAAAAACAAATTAAAAGCTTATTTGGGCAAATAGTTAGTTTAGAAGGTGGAGGATATCTAGTTATTGAACATACTGAAGCTATGCATGTTGTTGATGTAAATAGTGGAAGTAGATCATATGCTCCTGGAGAAGGAGGACAAGAAGGAACAGCCTTAGCAGTAAATCTTTCTGCAGTAAGAGAAATAGCTAGACAATTAAGATTAAGAGATATGGGGGGAATTATAGTTGTTGATTTTATTGATATGAAAAAGCTTGATAATAAACAAAAAGTTTATGATGAAATGAAAATGCTTTTAGGTCAAGATAGGTCTAAAACTAGTGTATATAAACTATCAAAACTAGGTGTTATGCAACTCACTAGACAAAGAGTTAGGCCTGAAACAAATATTATAACAAAAGAACAATGTTCAGCTTGTGGGGGTACTGGTCAAATTGATGCTTCAATTTTAGTTGCTGATGATATTGAAAAAAATCTGCATGATATTATAATGAATAAAAATAATATCAAAAATTTAACAATATTTTTACATCCTTATCTTTATGCTTACTTTACTAAAGGGGTTTTATCAAAAAAAACCATTTGGTTATTTAAATATAAACACTGGATAAATCTTGAACAAGATTCTTCTTTGGGTTTAACTGATTATAGATTCATTAATGGACAAGGTGAAGAAATTGAAGTTGATTAATTTATATTTATTCTATTTCAAGATATACTAAAGAGAGTAATGAAAAATAGAGATAAAGGAATATTATTATTTTTATTGAGTTTAATAATAGGAATTTGTAATGATGGAATTTCTAAGTATTTAAGTAATAATATATCTTATTGGGAAATAAGTTTTTTTAGATTATTTTTCAGCTCATTAACACTTTTACCTTTTATTATTTATAAAGGTATAAAATCATTAGAAACAAAAAGATTATCCTTACATATATTAAGAGGTTTCATTTTTTTTTTAGCTTTGTTATTTTGGAATTTTGCATTGAGTAAATCTCCTTTACCAACTTCAACTATTATAGGATTCTCATCTCCTATATTTATTGTATTACTTGCTTTTATATTTTTAAAAGAAACTATAACTTGGAAAGTAAGACTTGCTACAATATTAGGATTTATAGGTATTCTTATTTCTTTAAATCCTTTTAAATATAGATTTGATTATTATTCTGTGATGTTTCTTGTTTCAGCTTTTTTATTTTCAATTTTAGATATCATTAATAAGAAGTTTGTTATTAAAGAATCTTATCTTACAATGCTTTTTTATAGTAGTGTTTCTGCTTCTATTTTTATTTTACCTGGAACATTATATAATTACTATGTTCCAACTATAATTGATATATTACTTTTATTTTGTATAGGGATAGGAGGAAATCTTTTATTGTTTTTTATATTAAAAGCTTTTTCTTTAACAAATATAACTATATTAGCTCCTTTTAAATATATCGAATTGCCAATATCTTTAATGATAAGCTATTATACTTTTGATCATATCCCTGATTTTTCTACTTTTATTGGAGCTTTGATAATAATACCTTGTGCTTTATATATAATTTATAAACAGAAATAATGATTAAGATCTATTTTTATTCGATTTTTTAGATTTTTTAAAATTTAATTTAAAATTATGTTTTTATTACTTATTTTAATTTTATTTAATTGCAAAAATAATTTGGATAATCAAATGAAATTGGGTCCATATTTATGTAATTTAACTGAACAAAAATGTGTTGATTTTGAAAAAAAGATAGTAAAAAGAAATCTTACAGAATTTTATAACAATTTTGTTTCAACAAATAAAAAATATCGATTTAAATATAAATACAATACTTTTTATACAATTACTGATGTAAATAATATAGGATTCAATAAAGTATTATCTTCATATTATGATGTAGAGAATATTGATAAAAATCTAAAAAAAATTTGTAATGAATATGATGAACAAAAGCTCAATTTTAGTTGGTATACCAATGATTCAGATCTTCCTATTATTAAAACGAAATTAAAAGAACAAGGATTAAAATTATATGGTACAGTACCAGGTATGATATTATCAATAAAAGACTTAGAATTATCAGATACTTTGGATAATAAATTTTCAATATCTCAAGTTAAAAATAAGAAAGATATGGAAGATTGGATGAAACCTTTTAGAAATACTTATAATTTATCTCAGGAGGCTTCTGATAGATATAAAGATTCAATGGAAAATTTAATATATAATAATCTATTGATAAATTTTATTGCAAAAGAAAATGATATTATTATTGGAGCATCTTCTATATTTTTAGGAACTGAGTCAATAGGAATATATAATTGTGTGACATTAAAAGAATTTAGAAGGAAAGGAATATTATCTCTTTTAATAAATAAAATGTTATACTGTGCTGTTGAAAATAAGTATGACTATATTACCTTGCAAGCTTCCACTTTATCTAAAAATATTTTTAAAAAATATGGATTTGAAACAATTGTACCATATGAAATATTTTAAAAAAAATAATCTTAAATTATAAATTGTTACAAGAGCAATATCAAATTACTTCTTGAAAAAATATATGTTTAGAATAAATTAAACTTTATTGAATTCAGTATTTAAATTTTTTAAAATTTTTTTTAATTCATTTAATTCTTTAAATAATTTACTTTCTTTTTTTTCTAAAATAATTTTTTTTGCTTCTATTTCAGCATTTTTGATTATAATTTCTGCTGTATCTTTTGAAAGTTCAACATTTTTTAATAAAGCTTCTTCTATTTTTTTTAACCTTTGCAATTCTTTAGTAAGCTTTTCTATTTTTTTTTCTTTCTGTTCAAAATTTTGAGAAAGTTCCTGCCAAGCAATTGATAAAGAATATAAAAAAGCATCAACTTCATCTATATTATATCCATGAAATTTTTTTTCAAAAGCTTTCTGTCTAATTTCTATTGGGGTTATTTTCATATTTTTATTAAGTTTTATTATTTAATCCGATCTTAATAATAAAAATTAGATATTTTAAGCAATTTACAAATTTTAATTTTTCAAATCAAATTAGATTATTATGTGATTATATTAGTTTTAAAGCTTATTATAGATTGTTAATATATGTTTTTATATAATAATAATATTTATAAAATTCTAATGAGTTTGATTTTTTGAAAATGTATATTTCTAAATAAATATGTTATTACAGAGTAAAATATTTCATATGATAATATAAATTGTAGATTTATTAAACTTTTTAAATAAAATCATAAATCTAAGTTATATACTAATTCCACCTGAAGATGTATTGATAATTGATCGTAACTCATTGAGAATCAATGACTTTTTTCCGCATTTTCACATACGAATAGTATATACTTCCAATTGAAGAATATCTGATAATCGGTCATTACTATTTGAAATCAAATGGTTTCAGATACATTTCATCTACGATTAGTATAGAACTAGATAATATAAAATTAATTTTTGGCTTTAAATTTAATTTAAATAGAATAAATTAGCTATACTCATTCTATTTGAAGATGTACTGATAATTGATCGTAACTCATTGAGAATCAATGATCTTTTTCCGCATCTTCATATACGAGTAGTATATAATAAGTATTGAGTCTGCTTTTGTTATACCTAAAGAAAATTGATTGATATTATTAGAAAAAATAAATTTCCAAAATATGGAGATTATTTTTATATATTATTTTATTGTATTTTAGAATGTTTTGCTATTTTTAAAAGAATGAAGAAGATAAAACTAAAAAAGCTAAAGTTGATATTAATAAAATAATAAAAAACTAAATTAGGGAAAGAAGAAGCTAATAAGTTATTAAAATTATAAAAAGTTGAAATGAAAATAAATATTATTGCTGCAAGATCTGAAAATAATGTAATAGGTTTTAAAGGAAGAATACCCTGGAAAGTTCCTTCAGATTTACAATATTTTAAAGACATAACATTAGGTCATTATATAATAATGGGTAGGAAAACTTTTGATTCAATCAATAAAAAACCATTGCCAGAAAGAACTAACATTGTAATATCAAAAAATCTAAAGTATGAAATTCCTGAAGGAGTAATATTAACTTCTAGTTTAGAAAAGGCTTTGAAAATAGCTGAAATAGCAGGAGAAAAAAATGTATTTATTGTGGGAGGACAGCAAATATATAATTTAGCAATACCTCTTGCAGATAAAATATATATAACAGAAATAGACTGTAAAATAAATGGAGATACTTTCTTCCCTGAATTTGACGGTAAAGAATGGCAAGAAATAGGATCTGATAGTCACTCTTCTGATGAAAAAAATGAATATAATTTTACATTTAGGATATTGAAAAGAAGGTGAAAAAAAATATTGCAATAAATTCTGATTTTTTAAATTTAAAAGATTTACTAAAAAAAAATAATTTAACAATATCAATAGCAGAAAGTTGTACTGGGGGATATACTGCTCGTATATGAAGATGCGGAAAAAGATCGTTGATTCTCAATGAGTTACGATCAATTATCAGTACATCTTCAAATGGAATGAGTATATATTTCTTATTTATTAACCTCTATACTGAATTCTATCGTAAAAGCAACTAAGTCAACACTTTTTTATACAATTTTTATTCATTAACAAATAGTATTAAAATCTTTTCAAAGTTATATTTTCATTCACGGTCAGATGTG
>PJEL010005410.1_pt1 | contig 10316 bp, 8 predicted proteins | sample 1853271 | NCBI WGS metagenome assembly PJEL01 (sample SAMN08108733, study PRJNA415343) | Invertebrate metagenome, whole genome shotgun sequencing project. | host: Globobulimina | place: Sweden: Gullmar Fjord | collected 2015-08 | reverse complement strand
AACCGTAGCTCTTGGAGGCATATGGTGAAAATGAAATCAAAAAAGAAAGGAGAGAAAAATGGCAGGTCCGGAACGAGCAATTGATTTAGGGTTTGTTGATTTACGAGGAAATAGCAGACCGAAGAAGGATGAGGAATATCAGCTTATTTCTGTCAATAGTGAAACAATGGCCGATCTTCCATATCCAGCCGATCACGATTTTCGAACTCTAAGCTTAGATCTTTATGGCCTATATGTAGACGAAATGCCCGAATTTTGGTCGTCATATGAGGGGTTAGTCAAAGTTACCATAGACACAAGAAACCCTGCCAAGCTAAATGAGAAACAGAAAGATGTAAGTTTCGTAACGAAATTCAATTCCGATAAACACAGTTATGCCCCAACGTTTCTTTACCGTGGCGTATTTAGAAACGTGGTATTTAAAGAATGGATTAATCTTAAGATCGATTTGTTCGAGCTGGATACAGATGCTTCTGAATATTACGAAAAGGTCAAATCGGTAATTGATGGCGTACCTGAAATGAAAAGCCTTGATGTATTGTCCGGCATCCCTTACTTGGGCATCGCAACCAAGCTATTCGATAGCATAATAACAACTTTTGGAAAAAATCCTGATGACCATTTGTGGGGTGAATTTCCGATATTGGAAGGTGACCCTGTGATTGGGGGTGCTTTCTTGAGAAACGGGCTATATGTGCTGTTTGAGAAGACAAACAGTGACGATCAAAAAATAGAACCTGATTCTTTAAAGTATACAAACGGCAAACTTATAGCATCTAGTGGGGTTCAGATGCCGACCCATTTGATATTTGGACTCAAAATCAAAGGCTTCTCGCAGAGTATATAGCATGAGTCAAGAGCAGACGCTTTACAAATTTTATCTGCGAGGTTTAAGTGAATATTAAAGAAATTAATTCCAAAGAAAGATAGGTGTCAAATCTTCATTAGTGATTAATTATTGACAAACTGTCTGGGATTTGCTTAATAAAATTATGGCACGAGCATGGCGGATAGAATATAAGGGGGCACTTTATCACGTTTTATCACGGGGTAATGAAAGACAGGATATCGTTGTCACTGATGAAGACCGGAAGCTTTTTTTAGGCACAGTGGGTGAGATGGGTGAACGATTTGCGTTAGACATTTATGCCTACGTTTTGATGGACAACCATTATCACCTGTTATTTCGAACCAATCGGGCAAACTTGTGCCGGAGCATGCAGTGGTTTGGCGCCACCTACACGAAAAGATTTAACCTGCGCCACAATCGAAGTGGTCATTTGTTTCAAGGTCGTTTTAAAAATATGCTGGTACAAAACGACGCCTATCTATTGCAGCTATCCTATTATATCCACCGCAATCCATTAAGAGCCGGAATGGTTAGGCGAGTGGCAGACTATAGGTGGAGTAGCCATAGAGCCTACGCCTATGGCAAAAGCGGTCAGAATTGGTTGAATACAAACGTGATTTTAGGGCAATTTGTTAATGTGAAAGACCAGCACCAAGCTTACCGGGAAACCATGCAAAAATATTCTAAAGAGAAACAGGGTGCGTGGGAAGATTTGCGGCACGGGATATTTATAGGGACCGAAAAGTTTGTGAAAAGAATAAAAAAACGATATCTTCCGGATATACCCCATGCGGAACTGCCTCAGCTAAAGCAGGTAACCAAGAGTGTAAATCTGAATAAAGTACTTTCAAAGGCAGCACGCATATTAAAATGTGACATGGATCTTTGCCGAAAATCAGCTAGAATTTCAAAGTCATTTAGATCGGACCGTGACTTGCTGATTTATATTGCCTGGCAGCTGGGAGTGGCTACCAATCAACAAATCAGCGAAAAATTCGGACTCACCTATTCATCGGTAAGTCAGCGGGCAAGAGTGGTAAAGGAAAATCTAAATAAAGATAAAGCGTTACAAAAAAAATACCTGCATATTAAATCACTAATGAAGATTTGACACCATAATTGTGGTGTCCGGCTTCGCCATCCACCACCAGCCTGATGAACGAAAACGCGAACTATACGCAGAGATCTTTGACCTGCTCGCACCCGGCGGAATTTTCCTCAACCTTGAGCATGTTGCCTCTGCGACCGAAGCCGGACAGGAACTGTTCGACGACTTCTTCGTCGATCACCTGCATGACTTTCACAGAATATCAAGCGCCGATGCCAACCGGGATGCCATCGCCGACGATTACTATAAGCGCCCGGACAAGAAGGAGAACATCTTGGCACCGGTCGAAGACCAGTGCGAGTGGCTGCGGCAAATCGGCCTCACCGATGTTGATTGCTTCTTCAAAGTCTTTGAGTTGGCACTTTTTGGAGGAAGAAAGACATCCGACAAGCCGGATGCAGACGACACTTGACAGCTCACCTGATCGGCAACGTTGGGCGTTGGCGGGTGCTACTTTGCTAAAGAATGTCTACATTTTAAAAAATTAAAAAAGAAGCAGGGAGGAGACGATGCGTAATCCTGCATATCACTCTGCAAAACAACTGGCTTCACTGATCCGGCGAAAAAAAGTCGGCTGTCTGGAACTGCTCAACCTTTATCTGGAGCGCATCGAACGCTACAACGCCGGGATCAATGCGGTCATTTTTACGGACATTCAGGCTGCCAGGAAAAGCGCGAGAGCTGCGGACAGGGCACTTGCCAAAGGCGAAATATGGGGCCCCCTGCACGGTGTCCCGATGACCGTCAAGGAGTCCTATGATGTCGTCGGCATGCCGACCACCTGGGGCGTGCCCGAATACAAAAATAACTATCCCAAAAAAAATGCCGTGGTCGTAGATCGCTTGTGCACGGCCGGGGCGGTGGTTTTCGGTAAAACCAATGTTCCATTTAACCTGGCGGACTGGCAGACATTTAATCAAATATACGGGACGACCAACAATCCCTGGGATGCCGCCAGGGTCCCGGGCGGCTCTTCAGGCGGTTCCGCCGCCGCACTTGCCGCCGGCATGACCGGGCTCGAGGCGGGCAGCGACATCGGCGCCTCGATTCGCAACCCGGCCCATTACTGCGGCGTGTTTGGCCATAAACCGACATATGGTATCGTAACGCCGCGCGGTCAGGCACTTCCCGGAGTGGTGGCGACAACCGACATTGCCGCTGTCGGACCCCTGGCACGCAGTGCCGATGATCTGGCGCTGGCGCTGGATGTCATCGCCGGACCGGACGATATCGATGGCGCCGGGTGGCGCCTGCAGCTGCCGAAGCCCAAGAAAAAATCGCTGAATGATTTTAAAGTGGCCGTGGTCTACACGGATGCGGAAGCCGAAGTCGACGAAGCGGTGCAAAAACGGATTCGAGCCCTGGTTCGTTTTCTCAGAAAAAGCAAGGTGCATGTGAGCGAAAAAGCAAGGCCCGCTATTGATACCCGCGAAGCGCACCGCAACTATATCCGGCTGCTGAGAGGCGCAACCGTAAAAGGGTTGACGTCTGAAGAGTTTCAAAAAAATTTGCGGGATTTTAAAAGGTTAAAGAAAAATGCTGAAGATTACCGGAGCCAAATGGTTCGGGCCCAGGCCATGTATCACCGGGACTGGCATAAGTTCAACGAAAACCGCCACCGGATGCGACTTGCCTGGTCGGACTTTTTCCGCAAGTATGATCTGCTGTTATGCCCGGCCGCAACCACGACCGCCTTTCCCCATAATCAGAAAGGTCAGCGCTGGGAGCGCATGGTCATGGTTAACGGCAAACCTCAGCCTTCGACGACCCAAATGTTCTGGGCCGGATACTCCTGCAACTTCTACCTGCCGGCCACGGTGGCACCGATTGGATTGGCCGCCGATGGTTTGCCGGTGGGCATTCAAATCGTCGGGCCGCAATATGGTGACTACACCTGCATTCACTTTGCCCGCTTGATCGAACGAGAGTTTCAAGGGTTCATTCCGCCGCCCGGGTTTGAAGATTAGGTTTCGGGTGTCAGGTGTCAGGTGTCAGCCCAGCCTCCGGCAAAAAAACGACCGGTCAAACCGAAAAAAAACTAATAAATCCTCCTTCGGCGGACTGTAAGCATCGAACCCACCGGAGGCGGACTGTAAGCATCGAACATTGAACGTCCAACATCGAATACTGTATTCTGCCATTTTATAAAAAGATTGGGCAAAGCAAATCCGCCCATCGAAAATCTACGGTTCGCTTGTTTTAAAATAGATTAAGCGCAGCGTCATCAATATTGAATGTTCGATGTTGGGCGTTCGATGTTCGACGTTTAATCTTTTCAGGGTACCGAACCGACGAAGTTTAATACGAGCGCAGCCTCTGGCCGCGAGTGTACAGTTAAATCGAAATAGAAACTTTGACCTGGTGCTGACGTAGGGTCGGCCACCGTGCCGACCGGTATCTGCGGGCACGGTGGCCCGCCCTACTATGCCATTTTAGCGTTTTATATGAGAGTTACTGGGTAGCTGTTTTAGATCGACTTTCGGTTCGTCCTCGTCCTCGTGCTCGTCCTCGATGCTTTTGAAGCACCTTCGATTTCGAGGACGAGCACGAGTACGACGACGAGCACGATTTAAACACCCTGCTTCGGCGACAACATTGGCCGTTCCGACTTTATTATTGCGTTAAACAGTTGTAGTTTCATACGAGGAGAGAGAAACGTGGGAGTGGAAATCCAAAACCTGAACACTGACACCTGACACCTGGAAATTTAAGCTAAATTACCCACAGTCACGAGGTACACCCGGTACAATTCGATCAACCTCACGGCTGTTGTCACTATCCCTAGCGGCTCCAGGCTGCCAGTTGCGACACTTCATTGCGCAGCCTTGCTAAGGTTTGCGGGGAATTGAACAGTTTTCGGCACAGATCGCATTTACTATAGGTTACGATCTCGCGGGCCTTCATACCGGTAAAGGATGCGATATTCGTTATCCCCATGGTTCTGATGAGGTTGTACAGCCGGTCTGTTTCACTTTTAGCAAAAAGCTGCTCCACCGTACTGCCGCTCAGGTTCCCGAGGTAAAAAAAGTTTGTATGCGGGAAATCGCCCCCGGCATCGCAACAGGCGTACAGGTCAAGATCCGGCGAAAGATAGGGGTTCATGTTGCAGCAGTTTGCCTGATAATCGGTCAGAATACCCCGGCGGTTGAAGGACTGCGCCCGACCGGCATAGATGACGGGTTCGGGGAAAAAGGTGAGGCCGTGATCACGCAGAAACTGTTCATGCGGATCATCCGCTTTGGAAAAATCCGTTACAAATGAAATAAAATAATTCAACCCGGCCTTTTGGCAACTGCGGGCGGCATTCAAGACATGGTTCCGGTCAATATGTTCCTGGTGCCACCTCGAGTAACTCAATCGCAATTGGCAGAGTCCATTTTTTTTCAACTCTGAAACAAGTTGATCGGAAGATTCGGCTGTCTTGGCCCAATAACTGTTGGTAACGATTCTGGTATATATTCCGATTTGACTGCAAAGTTTCACAAGCGCTGCAATTTCTTTGAAATACAGAAACGGTTCACCGGCGGAAAAGCTTATTCCGCCAACACCGGCCCGGGCCATCTCGACGATGACCTCTTGGGCCTGGTCAAGCTCCATTTTCCTGCCGGCAGCAAAATCTTGCGTGGCCACGCAATGCCGGCACCTGATATTGCATCGGGTTGAATATCCAAAAGCTAGTTTGCGCATAAATCCTCTCTGTCTTCAATTTTTCAAAAACCATCTAAAGCGCTGGATATGCTATTTATCAGGGCGGAATAATTAGGTGTCAAACTTAAAATATGACTCTGACAACTGTTTATCGAATTGAAAGGATTCGTTGAAAATCTCCAGCAGTTTGATATTTTGCTTGGTAAGCATCAGGCAGTTTCCCAAAATACCATAATAGAGAATACTGAGACGGGTTTTGGAGGTATCGTTTCTGATCCGTTCAATTTGAACCTCATTAAATTCATCGGCCAGGTCCCGAATGTATTGATACAGATCTATGATATTCTGATAATCCACAATTTCTTTCTTATTGAAGGAGTTTTCCACTTTTTCAAGAATATCCAGGATGCAAATTTTTACTTTTTTGAGTTCTTCGACCTGGATATCCAGCAGTCCTTTATGCTGATTTCTGGTATGCACGTAGGAGCGCAGGACAATGTCCCGGTGCCCGTCAGACAGCTTTTGAAGCCTTCTGATCGTCTGGGCATATTTAAAAGACACATGCGGTTCCTCTTTTTGCAGCAGGCGCAATACCTTAAAAACGTTAGCCATGATGATATTGGACCAAACCTGGATTTGTTTCACTTTTTTCCGTTGTCGGTTCAGTGTATCGACATCCTGGTCGAATAGGGCATCAAATGAAACATCCAGCGACCGTCTGATCTCTTTTAACAGGTAGGCCGTATGATCAAAGGTATTGGAGACGGCGGTGTGAGCATCATTAACCTTCTTTAAATTAAATATTTTTTGTTCTTCCGTTTCCCTGACACGCCCCGCGTGCTTTTTGTGGTTTTTCCGAATCAGAAACACAGCCAAAAGCATGAGCAACAGGACGCCCGGCACGTTTAGATAGTGGACGATCGCTGCAAACACAAGGGACGTGACAAAGGCAATAAATGCCGTCATAAACCATCCGCCGATAACCGTCAGGACCCCGGTAACACGGTATACGGCGCTTTCCATGCCCCAGGCCTGATCCGAGAAGGATGAGCCCATGGCCACCATGAAGGTTACATAGGTTGTCGACAGGGGCAGCTTCATGGATGTTGCAAAAGAAACCACCGCGCTGGCAACCATCAGGTTTACGGATGCACGCACCAAATCGAAAGAAGGCTGTTGGCCCGCGACCATAGCGGGTTGATGAATATTGGGATCCATTCGCCGGCCGATATGTTCTCTGACAGCCCGGGGGGCCAAACTTTTTATGGACTCAACAACGGAATGCACCATGCTGACAATGCTGCGCGAGAGCCATATGGATTCAAAACGCTCCGTCCCCTCTTCCTGTTGTCCCAGGCTGATTTCAGTCTCGGTGACCGTCCGGGCTTTTTTCGAAAGCCACAGGGTCAACACCATAATGACACCCGCGATGAGCAGCAACAGGGTATGGGACTGCACTTTTTTGCTCAGCGCCACCATGGTTATATTCAGCGGATCGCTTGAAGCGACAGCTGTCTGGTAAGCATTCAAGCCGGCTAAAGGAACCCCGATAAAATTCACCAGATCATTGGCTGCAAAGGCCATGGCCAGGGCAAAGGTGCCCACCAGCACGACCGGTTTTAAAATATTTACCTTAAATAAAGAAATCAAGATTTGAAAAATAATGGTTGAAACAAGAAATATCGAAACCAGCATCAGCAGGCTGTGGGACAGGATCCATTGGACGGTATCAGAGGTCATAAAAGATGCCCCCTTGGCCCCTTTTACCAGGATAAAGAAGGTAATGGTTGCCATGGCAATACCGCCCCAGATGGCGCCGTAGCGCTTGAGCCTTTTCTGATAGTCAAAGGTGAAAATCAACCGGGAAATGAATTGAACCACGGCCCCGCAGAAAAAAGCCAAGACAATTGACAGGAGAATACCGAAGACAATCATCATGGCTTTGCCCGTATTGATATACTCCCCTAAAGTCATCGCACCATCGGCGGCATGCATGATTTTAATCAGCGATACGGCCACGGCAGCGCCTAATAGTTCAAAAACGATGGAGACCGTCGTCGAAGTCGGTAATCCGTGTGCATTGAAAAGATCCAATAGAAGGATATCGGCCAGCATGACGGCCATAAAGATCGTAATGAGTTCGGGCATGGTAAAAAATTGAGGATGAAATATGCCCTTTCTGGCGACCTCCATCATTCCTCCGGAGAAAGTCACGCCGGTGAGTATGCCGAGACTGGCAACTATCATGATCACGAAATAAGGGGCCACCCTTGAACCGATCGAGGAATTTAAAAAATTGACGGCATCGTTGGCAACCCCCACAGATAGATCAAAAACAGCAAACAGCAATAAAATTATTACCGCTATGAAATAAACTTCAATCATCATCATGGATCTCCATCCAATTCATATTTTGGATATATTGTCTCAACCGGAATGCATTTATGACAGTCGCAATACCCCTAACACGGATAAACCGGAAATACCAAATTACAAGCACCAAATTACAAATAAATTCCAAATTACAATATCAAAATCTCAAATAAGGTCAGGAGCCAATTGAATGAAATTTTGTTTTTTTGACATAAAAACGCAAAACATCAGGTATAAGAGCCTAATTGATGGCATACAACAATAATTTGATAACGAAAACAGGCTTTTTTGTCAATGTCAATTGATGCGGGCGTGGACGAGATCAGCTATTTTCGACCTAATCTGAGCAATTTATAGTTACGGGCACCCAATACGGGCGGGCGTAAAGCCCGCCCCTACGAGACGTTAATCAACTAGTTGGGTAGGGGCTGGGTTTATCCCCATAAGCGCTAAGTTAATTTTGTGCGGAAGAGCTGAAAAAATGAACATCGAACATCGAACATCGAACGTCCAACATCGAATAATGAATTCTGTCAATTAAAAAAAAACCCGGGCAAAGCGGAATTACCCTTCGAAATTCTGAGGTTTGCTTGTTTTAAAATAGATAAAGCGCAGCGTCATCAATATTCGACGTTCGATGTTGGACGTTCGATGTTCGATGTTCATCTTTTAAAACAAGTCCGTAGGGCATAAATGCACCGTGTGAACATTTATCAAATAACTTAGCGCTAATGGGGTTTATCCCCGCCCGAACATAACGGACCATTGCAAACACCTTCTGATTGGAATCGCACAATTTAGGTTTAAGGCGGGTTCTAACTGCTTTGGCTAGGTTTCCAATCAGGTTTCAGCTTCGCTGCGCCCGGATTACCCGTTCATTGATGATGATCAGGGTCATGGAAATTAAAACGATAAACGTGGAAAAGGCATGGATTTTCGGAGTGATTTCGAACCGGACCATCGAGTAGACCTGAATCGGAATGGTGGTAAGTCCGGGACCTGCCAGCATGTAGGTTATTAGAAAGTTGTCAAAAGACACCGTAAACGCCAATAACGCCCCGCCGAGAATCCCGGGCATGATCAGCGGCAGGGTGATCCTTCTGAACGTCACGGTATCACTGGCGCCCAAATCCATAGCGGCTTCTTCTAATGAGCGATCAAACCCGTGAAGCCTGGCCGATACGACCGTCATGACAAAAGGCAGGCAGATAAGGATATGACCGAGTATAATTAAAATAATGCCCCCCTGCAACTTCAATACGGTGGCAAAACTCAGTAACGCGATGCCGGTAATGATTTCAGGGACAATCATCGGTGACAGAAAAAAGGCATTCAACATTTCTTTGCCGCGAAATTTTTGTCTGACGATTCCCATGGCGGTCAGCGTTCCAATGCAGGTGGCGCCAACGGTTGCTCCCAGGGAGATAAAAAAGCTGTTTTTGATGGCGGAAAGGATATTATGATCGGCGGCTGCCAGCTTATACCACTTCAAGGTCAAGTCTCCCAGAGGGAAGGTTGAATACTTGGAGGTATAAAAGGACATGATGATCACGGTCAGAATCGGTGCAAATAGAAATACATACACGCAAGCCACCCAGATTTTCAGAAGTATTTCCCGGACAGACATTCAGGCACCTGTAATCTTTTCCAGTTTAAATATACGGTTATAGAACATAATCAGGGCCAGGATGATAAACAAAAGGAGCATCGCCAGCGCTGACCCGAAGGGCCAGTTAAAGGACACATAATACTCCTTCTGGATTACGTTGGATATCATAATCTCACTGGGGCCGCCCAAAAGATCCGGTGTTATGTATGAACCCACGGTCAGAATAAACACCAGCAGGCAGCCGGTGCTGATGCCCGGCAGAGAAAGCGGCAGGTTGACCCGTAAAAAGGTCTTGATCCGATTCGCCCCCAGATCCTGGGCGGCTTCCTCCAAATGCTGCTCGATTTTTTCAATGGATGCATACAGGGGCAGAATCATGAACGGCAGGAAAACATGAATCAGACCGATGAAAACGGCTTTTTCAGTGTACAGAAAACGAATCGGCAAATCGATCAGGCCGAACTCGAACAGGAAATGGTTGATCAGTCCATTGGTGCCCAGCAATACCTTCCAGGCGTAGGTTCGAACGACAATGCTGGTCCAGAACGGGACAATCAGCGCCAGGAACAGGATTTCTTTGCGTTTGTATTTCGTGCGGGCCAGAAAATAGGCGCAGGGATACCCGATGAGCAGGCACAATGAGGTCACCGCCACACCGTACCAGAGACTTTTGGTGAATACATTGAAGTATAGGTGCTGGGTGACGGCCCGAACATAATTGTTCAGGG
>PJEL010005408.1_pt1 | contig 10317 bp, 12 predicted proteins | sample 1853271 | NCBI WGS metagenome assembly PJEL01 (sample SAMN08108733, study PRJNA415343) | Invertebrate metagenome, whole genome shotgun sequencing project. | host: Globobulimina | place: Sweden: Gullmar Fjord | collected 2015-08 | reverse complement strand
CTTTGAAGGTAATTATATCAAAGACGTGTGGACCAAGCCGGAAAACAAGGTGCTCGGTCGAGACGGTAAAGGCTTATTTGTTTATAACTCGGGCTACAACACCATAAAAAATAACTATATCGATACTGCCGAAATTGGCATTCATTTGACCGCGGGCTCAGAAAAAACCAAAGTTTACGGCAATAGTTTTATTAATAACCCAGTACAAGTGAAATATGTTTCTAATAAAAAGCAAGAGTGGAGCTTTGAAGGCAAAGGCAATTATTGGAGTAACTATTTAGGCTGGGATATGAATGGTGATAATATCGGTGATGTTATTTTTGAGCCAAATGATGGCATTGACCAACTAATTTGGCAATATCCAGAAATGAAAATGATCATGGATAGTCCGGTGGTATTAATATTACGTTGGATACAAAAAGAATTTCCGGTATTAAAACCACCAGGTGTTAAAGACAGCTTTCCACTCATGCAATCTTCAGCACTGCCGAAAATTGCAAGTCATATCGCGTCATCACGGCAAGCAAGTGATGGTCAGTCAGCAGTTCATGCGAATAAGGCAAATCAACCATAATGAAAACACCATTAGTCTCCCTTGAAAATGTCAGCAAAAACTATAAAAATTTGCCGGCATTATCATCTATCAACCTGCAATTAGCGCAAGGTGAAGTTTTAGGTTTGTTTGGTCATAACGGCGCGGGCAAAACCACCATGATGAAGCTTATCTTAGGGGTAATTTCTGCCGATGCTGGCAATGTTACTGTTATGGGCATGAACCCCGATAACAAAGCCGCTTGGCATATGCGGGCTAAAATGGGTTATTTACCGGAAAACGTGATGTTTTATGAGCAATTAACCGGTTTAGAAGTACTGACTTATTTTGCTCGTTTGAAAGGACAGTCTAAAGCTCATGCCAAAGCATTGCTTGAACAAGTAGGCATTGCCCATGCTATGGGGCGACAAGTCAAAACCTATTCAAAAGGTATGCGTCAGCGTTTAGGTTTAGCACAGGCTTTTATTGGTGAGCCAAAGTTATTATTACTTGATGAACCAACCGTTGGTTTAGATCCAAATGCAACAGCGGAATTTTATAACAGCGTTGATCAATTGAAAACTCAGGGGACAAGTGTCGTGCTTTGTTCTCATGTTTTACCGGGTGTTGAGCAGCATATCGACCGTGCAATGATTATTTCTGGCGGTAAAACCTTAGCACTTGGCACTATCGCTGAATTACGAGCAGCGGCGAGTTTACCGACGCAAATTAAACTCCAAGGATTAAACGGTGCGTTACTTGAAGACTCAATGATCAAGTCGTATGTCAATGCTGCCGGTCATTTAACCGTACCTGAACAAGAAAAACTTAAGGTCTTACGCTATTTATTAGCGAATGAAAACTTAAGTGACATTGCTGTTGAGTCGGCAAATTTAGAGCAAGTTTATCAGTACTATTTGGCACAAGCAGAGCAAATGAAAACAGAAAATGTTAAGGCAAAAGCGTAATGAGAGAAATACTAACTGTCGCCAATAAAGAATTTCAAGATGGCCTACGTAACCGTTGGTTATTATCGATTACGCTAATTTTTGCTGTACTTTCGGTTGGCTTAACCTACTTTGGTGCAGCAGCTTCTGGTAGCGTTGGCATAACGTCGTTATCAACGACTATCGCAAGTTTGGCGAGTTTAGCTGTTTTTTTAATCCCGCTTATCGCGTTACTACTTAGTTATGATAGCTTTGTGGGTGAGCAAGAAGGTGGTACGCTGCTACTTTTATTAACTTATCCATTGAGTAAAAATCAGTTATTACTGGGTAAGTTTCTTGGTCAAGGTGGCATTATTGCCCTTGCAACCGTATTAGGTTTTGGTAGTTCAGCGTTATTGCTTTTTATACAAAATGGTGATGTTTCGATTTTACAAACTTTTGGCTATTTCATTCTGAGTGCTACGTTACTTGGGTTAAGTTTTACAGCAATTGCTTACATGATCAGCCTAGTGGTTAGTGAAAAATCAAAGGCAGCTGGTGTGGCTTTAATCACCTGGTTCTTCTTTGCTTTAGTGTTTGATCTGGCTTTATTAGCCTTATTAGTTGGCGTTGAAACTGGTTTAAGTCAATCAGCATTAACACAGCTAATGATGCTAAATCCAGCTGATATTTTCCGTTTAGTTAACTTAGCGGGGTTAGATAGCTCAGATGTTAATGGCGCCTTGGCAATCGCTATTAAAGCGAATTTAACGCAAAGCCAACTGCTAATGATATTACTCGCTTGGGTTGCAGCACCCTTGGCTATTGCATCCGTTATTTTTAAAAACAAAAAACTTTAAAGGCAATTCTCATGTTTCGTAAACTGTTTTTAGCTATTACTTTACCTTTGGTATTGGTGCTAGTGACCGGCTGTTCTAAGCAATCAGAACAACAAATTGTTCATCAAGCTGTTGCTATTGAAAGTAGCGACGAATGTCATTTATGTGGCATGTTAATCGCCAACTTTTCTGGTCCTAAAGGTGAATTATTTCGCAAAGGTGTGACAGAGGCCGATGGCAATACAGTGAAAAAGTTCTGTTCAACGCGTGATATGTTTAGCTTTTATCTTGACCCTGAAAATAAACGTAATGTTACTACTATTCTTGTGCATGATATGAGTAAAGCACCATGGGATACGCCTAAGGATGAGTTTTTTATTGATGCCCGTACAGCTTGGTTTGTAGTGGGTTCAAGCCAAACCGGTGCCATGGGGAAAACATTAGCGAGCTTTTCTGCGCAAACTGATGCAGAGGCCTTTGCTAGTGAGTTTGGTGGTACAGTTATCGACTTCAATGCTGTTAGTTACGAGTCATTACAATAGCGGCATGTTACGTACTGGCTTGTTGATTTGATTGAGTTAGAGTGTACTCATGCCGATGAATCAACGACCTTTAACGGCATGCCATCATGCGTATTTCATCAGCAAAAGTTGTAATTTATCGTTAGGTAGGTAATCCATACCCGTTCCACTTGAAAGTGCAGCTTTCAGCAAGTCGAAAAAGGATTAGCACCAAGGCATTGATTGAAGAGGATAGTTATTCTCGACTCTGGCATCCTGCTTTGCTCTATCTCCTACATCCTTGCAGTCGTATTGTCGAAATAAATAACGCTGGAGATGACCCTTTATCGGCTTGTCCGTAGGAAAAATAAATCAAGGTAAGGCGCTTGATTGACCAGTAGCTGGCTATTGGGATTGAAAGCAACGTAACCTTGGATTATTTTAACCAGCAGTAAGTGGGCAATAACTTAATGGAATTGGTATAACCATTATCTACGTTTTGTGCCTTGATCTGATGTCCTAGCTTAACTCTGAAATTGCATCTTCAAGTAGAACGGGTATAGTAATATCATTTCTTGTTTGAAATCTACATGATAACTATTAGATTACTGAGCTGCTTAGCGTTAATCATCACGCTTACTTCTTGTTCACTGTCGAATGTTGCGACAACGTCTTTTCGTGGTGGCTTTGATTTTTCGACGGTAGAAAGCTATAGCACTTACGGTCGAAACTCAGCTTTTGGCGATTTACAGAACCTTAGTGATAGTACTCGCAATACCATTGAGCTGGCGATTGAGCAGGGCTTTGATGAAAACGGTTTTAATTATAAAGTTTTAAAAAAAGCTGATATTGTTATCGCTTATCATGTTATCAACCATGACTTTAATGAGCTAAAACGCTATAACCAGCAAGTAAAATACTGTAGTTATTGTTTAAAAGCTGGGCAAGCCTCCCGTCAAGAGTTACAAGCTAAGCTGCGCCCCGGTAGTTTGATTCTTGATATTATTGATCCGAAAAGCCAACGTTCTGTCTGGCGCAGTGTTTATCCCTTGAATTTTAAAGAAAAAGATAATAGCCAAGAAATGCAGGAAAAAATCAGTGATGCGGTCGATAGTATGTTGCAAGACTATCCGAAAGGGAAAAATCTCAGTCAAATTGCTCACTTAAGCGATCAGTTTGCGTAATGCTTAAGTGGCTAGCGATAACTGTTGTTGTGTTAGCCGGTTTTATGGCGATATTACTAGGTTTAGGATACTTGTTAAATGAAAATGAAAAATCGACAAATGTATTAAAAACACAACTAGAGCAAGCATCGCAAGCTGAACAAGCAAGGCAACAAAGAATCCGCCAACGTAAAACCCTAAACAATTACACCGAACAACCAGCTAGCTTTGCTAAACCTGAAAGCACGCTGGATATTGCTGAAAATATTAAAGTTATCGAGCAATTCGAACAAACAGTTGTTAGCAACCTTACTTGTATTTCGGCGCAACAGTGCCAAATAGCAAAAGTTAGTTTTAACAATACTGATTGCTCAATCGCGATTAATAATATTGGCGCGTCTTTACTTAAAAAGCTGCAAACACAATCAACCATCATTGCTGCTTGTCCGAAAGTTTCACCGCAAGCTAACTTAAGCTGTCAGCAAAATATTTGCACTGTTGAGCATTAATCTCTTTATTATAAATATTCTGCCTGATGTAGAACTATTCCCAAAGTTTAGGGTTATAATAGCGCCAACATTCTTATAATTACTATTTACCTATGACATTTCCAAATGATGAAACTGGCCAAGTACTTGCTGAAATGCAAGGTGCTGGTGTTGATTTAACCGTGGTACACAAGATCGTTTTTTTTCAACTATTTGAAAAAGAAGAAAAAGCTCAAGCTATGGTTGCGCATTTGGCTGAACAAGCACCTGAAATGGCTGTGGAATTAGTACCAGATGAAATGCCTAATGTTTGGGATGTAAACTGTATCGTTAATATGACGCCAAGTTATGATGCGATTGTTGCCCAAGAAGCGGAATTCGAACTACTAGCGGCTAAATTTGAAGGTTTTAATGATGGCTGGGGAATCGAAGCCTAACTGTGACCTTCCTATAGCGCTTGTAGCCAATTAACTAACTCAGATACTTATGCTAAGTTTGTTTAGGGGAGTTAATGCTAAAGCGCTGAAATAGCTTCTTTCAAGCGCTTTGACTAAGTCAGTATTTTTCAATTTTTCATCATTTTCTTACACAAGTTCACATCTTCAAGACATTTGTAACACAGCGGTAACTGAAGCAACCTTCCACAATAGCATCATCTTAAATACAGGGATTTAACCGATGAAACTATTGACAATTTTTACACCATTATTACTGGCTGTTGCCGTAAATTTTTCGGCAAACGCAGAGTTAGAAAATCCTCATAGTGTCGGATTATCTCTATCAGGGGGCGGTATCGACTATAAAGGAACCGACACTGATAGTTCTGGTGTTGTTCAAGTTAACCTTAATTACAATTACCAGTTTGCCCCGCATTATTCTTTAGAGGCTGGTGTGTCAACAGCTAAAGATGTTGATTGGAAGTGTGATAAAAAAGGTCAAAACGACTGGGACTGCCGTTCAGATGATAATGACAGTTTTTCTTTAGATGCCGACAGTTATAGTCAAGATAGCGTTATTGTTGCTCTTAAAACTGATTTGGCTTTGTCAAAACGTAATAGCCTGTATGCGAAAGCTGGCGCCGAATTTTATGTGTATGAATTGGGGTTAAACCACAGAAAGTTAGCGGATGAGTCTGGTGTTGGCCTATATCTTGAGGCAGGTTGGGAATATCGTTGGAACAATGGTAGAGGAGTTAATGTTGGTTTACAGCACCATGATCTTGGCGATATAGAAAAAACTAGTTTCAGTATCGGGATTAGTCACGATTTTTAAGCTAAGGAACGGTGCCAGACAATGAAGATGTGCTGTTGAGATAAAAGTTAGTCGTCATTTACTGTCTAAGCAAAAGAGCGATTGCGACTTTATGGCTCTTTCTTTACATCTTCCGTGTCGAGTATTTGAAATGCTGGCAAGCTGACTCGCCAATAGATTGCTGCTAAACGCAGCATAAGTGCGCCTAATATCGCCACTACAATAGCAATATGTTCAGGGACGGAATAATAAACGAGTAAAGTATATAACGTGCCGCCTAGTATTGCCGCCGTTGCATAGATCTCTTTTCGTAATATCATCGGGATTACATTACACAAGACATCGCGCATCATGCCACCTGCGACACCTGTCATTGTACCCATTACAACGGCTACAGGTATTGCTGCCCCTAAACTTAACGCCTTTTCTGTTCCTAGCACCGCAAATAGCGCTAAGCCAAAAGCATCTGATATGAGTAAAAATCGTTTTGGTATACGTTTTGGGCAGCGGATAAATATGATGGTTAATACTGCTGTAGCCAAAATAAAATAAAGGTATATTGGATCTTTTACCCAGAAAACAGGCGTTTGCAACATAACATCACGGATGGTACCACCACCAATAGCGGTAACGGCAGATAAAACCACGACTCCAAAGGGATCGAGCTTATAGCGCCCCGCCATTAATGCCCCTGAAAAGGCAAAAACAACGACACCAAAAAGATCAAGCCAATAGAGTAGTTCAGACATTTATTTTTATCGCTATTTGATTAACGGTAAATTAGCTGCTTGCCAGCCATTCATATCGCCATCAAGATGGCGAAGGTCACTAAAACCTGCCGCTCGCAGTGTATTTTCAGCACTTACGGCTCGACGACCAGAGCGACAATGTACGACAACGGTCTGGTGTTTATAGCCAATGATTTTACTTAGCTTATGTTCGATTTGCTCATGACTGATATTAATTGCCCCCTTAATATGACCTTGGGCAAATTCTTTTGCTGTACGAACGTCTAATACAACTGTTTTGCTGGCAGGTGCGGCCATTAAGGCTAACAGCTCTTGTTGTGAAATTGTTGCTGTTTGTTCGGCCAAACTGATAAAAGCACAAAGGCTCAATACCAGAAACAATGTTGATTTAATAAATTTCATTTCGGTTCCTTATGGGTGAAAGTTAGGGTGTTTATTTGCTATTTAAAATAATGCTTTACACTTTTTGTCGTCATTTTAAAGTATTGCCGGTGGCTAAGCTTGTCCTGAATTAGCATACGACATAATCGCGACCATCATGACGATTAGTATGCAGATGTATAATGCGTAATTAATCCGTTTATTGGCATGAATGATATCGGTTGCTTGCGGTTGTCTTGCTTGGTCATTAAAGCTTGCTTTACGTAGTTTATTACCTTGATACATAGCAACGCCGCCAAGCTTAATTTCTAAGCCTAATGCTAAAATATGTAATAGTAGACCATTGCCTGTTTGTAGAAACTTACTTCGAGTTAAACGCCAACAAAGTCGCGTGTTCTGTCCGACAGTGCCAAGCAGTAAAATTAACGCAAATAAACGCGAAGGCAGCCATTGCAGTAGTTTGACTATATGATTAACTGCGGCGCCAAAATGGACAAAACGAATGCTTTTGATATTCCAAGCGTAATGCATCTCTAGCAATAAGCGAAATGATAAAGCAGCAAGTGGGCCAAATATAAGATAATAAAAACCGACACAAACTAATAGTTGTGAACTACGTAATACCTGCATTTCAATACACGCTTTACTGATGCCTAATGCAGATAAATTATCGGTTTCCCGTAACAATAAAGTTGATGTTGCTTGTTTCGCCAGATAGTTATTGTTGGCGACAAGTTCACGAGCAATGTGCTTATTTACTTTACCTAAACCAATATTGCCTAGCGCAAAATAGAGTAGTAGCCCGTGCCAAAGCCAAGTAACTTCAATGAAGGTTTCAAATAGCCACAAAATGGTTAACAAGGGCGCTAAGGTAACGAGGATAGCAATTAAGCCAGAGATATTTTGCTGTCGAGCGTTACTATTAGTCTTATTAACTTTGTCGGCCAAGCGCTGACAGTAAAAGCTAAAAAATGCCAAAGGTTGTTGAGTAACAAATACGCCAATCAATGCTTTTAAAGCGATCATTAATAACAGCATGACCGCAGTAGAATATAAATGCGTACTGGCTAAAATGTTAGTCAAACTTTCCATTAGCTTAATGACTTTCCTTTCAAGGCATCTAGCATACTAATAACCAGCTGAGAGGAGTTAACTGAAGCAGTTTCTAAATAAGCTTCGAAAGAACTTGGAGATTCTTTACCTGCAATATCAGACATTGAACGAATAACAACAAATGGCGTATTAAACTGATGGCAAGTGTGGGCAATAGCAGCACCTTCCATTTCAACCGCAGCCATTGTTGGGAAGTTTGCTCGAGCTTTTGCAATATCATCATCTTTGGTCATAAAGGTATCACCAGTCGTGATAAGACCAACCAATGTTTGAATATTTTCTAGCGAGTTGATACCCACTTTGGCAGCCGCCACCAATTCTGGGTGTGGAAGGTATGGCGATGGATTTGTGGGTAATTGACCTATTTCGTAACCGAAAGCCGTAACATCAACATCGTGATAGCGTACTTCAGAGCTAATGACGATATCGCCGACTTTTAATGATTGCTCAAAACCGCCAGCAGAGCCCGTATTTACCACATAGTCAGGTTGAAACTTATCAATAAGAATTGCAGTGGCTAAAGCAGCAGGAACTTTACCTATACCTGATTGCACAATCACTACGTCGTTGCCGTTTAATTGTCCTTGATAAAAGCTGTAGCCAGCGTGAGTTGTTGTTTCACAATTTTGTAACTTGCCTTTTAAAATGGCAACTTCTGGTTCCATTGCACCAATAATTCCTGCTTTCATTTACTGTAATCCTGTTGAATATGTTGCGAAATTTTTTCGCTCGTGCTTATGTGAGAATTATAGCGCGACTGATACTAATTGGAATATCTAATTGATCAACTTATACCATATTAGCGGGCTGATAATGAATAAAGTGAATTAAACCTAATGAGTGAAATATCGAGCCGTTCACTGACTGTCTCTTGCAGCGCTCTACCTTGTTATCCATACAGTAGTCTACTTATCTACTTATCTACTTATCTACTTATCTACTTTAGATGCTTATCCACTAGTGACTTAATTTGAACATTATATTGGTAGTAACAAAAAAGCAGACATCTCTGTCTGCTTTTAGTTTTAATCATGGCACTGAAAAATATTAGTGGGGTAACGCAGCCACTTGCGGTGACGAAAGTTGTCTTGCCATTGCTGGCGCATCTTTTTGCAGCTGAGCTTGAGCAGCGGCTGGTGATAATGCACCTGCTGAACGTGGGCGCGCTTTAACTAGTGCTGCCGGAATAACTCGACCTTTTACTTTTGGTGATGGGGCATTATTGCCTAAAATACGGCTGTTAATGCAAGCGCGAATTTCATCAATGGTATAATTTGCTTTTACTTTAATGCGAATATGAGGAACTGCGGCGGCTTCAAGAGCGCCACTAACAAACCAGTCTTTCTTTACTTTATAGCCTTTGCCTTTAGTGTCGACTAAATCAATAGCACCTAAAAGTTTCATTGAATCTCGGTCGCAAATCACAAAATCTAAGTATTTGCTATTGGCGTTATTAGCAGCCGTTTGACCAGCGCGATTAGATACGCCGTTGCGAATGGTGACAATATCGGCAAGTTTTACACGATTAATGATGCGGTATCTGCTACCCATTGCTTGCTCCACGAGATTCTGGAAGTTTTTTTCTGCTGGGGTGAAAATGGCAGTTTTACGATCAAAAGGAAAAGGAAAGCTATTATCGGTTAAGCGACTAGCTAACACAGCGACAATAACAATAAGGCTGATCATGGCAAATAAAATGAGTTCCATATACATCTCCGGCAGTTCAAATTCTTGACGTTTATCTTAAGTAACTAGATAATGCAAAAATTGCGCCAGAGATATAATTATGGACTAGATATAAATAAATTAGTAAAAGTTAATCGAAAAAATGTATTTAACTAATTGATTTTGTTATTATATATAACATTTAAACACTGTTTTTAGCTTGGGTATTTTGCTTCAAGCGCGGCGTAAAGTTGCTGTTGGAAATCTGCCGCGCTAGCATCTAAGGTATTAACTAAGTTTGCTAGTACTTCATTATCTTCTTCACCATGCCAAATTTTTATGTAACTACCTTCTTTATAACCGTGATCTTGACGGAAGAAGTTTAAGGTATTTTTACCGACGTATTGACGAAACAATTCGTTTAAATCCATTGACATTAAACGCATACAATCAGCAAGTGCTACCGCGTCAAAGGCTTTATTGCTAACTGCCGCTGAGGCAAGGTTTTCAAGGGCAATTTTAAAGTCTTGCTCGCCACTGTTTTGTGTTAGTTCAGCTGATAATGTTGTGGTAATTTCTTCAATAGTGCCACCAGCCATTAAACGTAAGCTTAAGCCAAAATGAAAAATATCGACTAACTCTAATTGTACTTGTGCAATATCAATTTCTTGATGTTTCCACCACTTCCAACCGTGGTGATCTAGCATTTC
>PJEL010005407.1_pt1 | contig 10320 bp, 6 predicted proteins | sample 1853271 | NCBI WGS metagenome assembly PJEL01 (sample SAMN08108733, study PRJNA415343) | Invertebrate metagenome, whole genome shotgun sequencing project. | host: Globobulimina | place: Sweden: Gullmar Fjord | collected 2015-08 | reverse complement strand
AGAAAAGCCGGGAAAGCCCCTAGTGCTTCAGACAGGGGATGAAAGGCCAAAATCTTATCCCAGCAAACGCTCAATCCGGCTTTTCTTTAAGAAAAACCCCATTGAGCGTTAAGGAAGCCTCCGAACTTTAGTGGGGGGTTTTTCACCTGTGAAAAAAGGGATAATTCTTGCATTTTACTCTCCTGGCAAAAGAGATTACCTTCTCATTTTACCACACTCCGCCAACAACGCACTATACCCGGCTTCGCTTTCCCTGCGGTGGGTCGCTTGAGCCTCACGCGCCACATAAGGCGACCCCATCTTCTTCGGTACTATGCTCGGCTACGACTACTGCAGTGCCTGGCTCACCACCTGGGCCAATTGAGCCATCGTCAACGGTTTCTGTAACCACTCTTCTCTCCCCTGGACCATAACCTTCAGGGCTTCCTCTCCTAAAGGGTAACCGGTCGTCAACAACACCTTAATCTCAGGATTTTGGATTTGCAAGGCCTGGAACAAGGCCGCTCCGTCTAACTCGGGCATCACCATATCTGTGATTACTAACGCAATCTCGGTCTTGTATTTTGCATAAACGGCCAACGCCTCCTGGCCGTTGACGGCCGTCAGCACCCGGTAGCCCAGATACTCCAGCATAGCCTGACCAGTGGCCAGTACGGTTGGCTCATCTTCTACCAGCAGTACGGTTTCGCCGTGTCCACGAGGTATGTCCGTTGTTATCTCTGCCGTTGCTGTTTTCTCCTTTGCCACCATGGCAGGCAGGTAGATGGTAAATGTTGTTCCTTGCCCCGCTTGGCTGGCTACGTCAATATACCCCTCATGTTGCCTGATAATACCGTACACCTGGGCCAGTCCCAGGCCAGTCCCCTGACCGACCTCTTTGGTGGTGAAAAAAGGTTCGAAGATGTGAGGCAATACCTCCGCCGGGATGCCCGTGCCCGTGTCGGACACTGAAAAGAGTACCCACTCTCCGGGCGACAGCTCCGGGTAAGGAGGGGACTCGCCAGGCTTCAGATTAAAGCAGGATAGCCGTAGGCTCAAAGTGCCTCCCTCAGGCATCGCATCTCGGGCATTGACCGCCAGGTTGGTCAGCACTTGCTGAAACTGGGTGGAGTCGGCATCGACCAGACACTCGTCTGGCTCGGCCTCCAGGTTAAGATAAATGTTTTCCGGGATGGTTCGTTTCAGGAAGTGGAACGTTTCTTCAAAAAAAAGAACCAGGTCGAGTTGCTGTGGCCGACGGATCGATTTGCGGCTGAAGTCTAAAATCTGGCGCACCAGACGGGCGGCTCGCTGGCTTTGGGCCACGATGCGGCCCAGGTCTAATCGGGCAGGCTCCAGCGTATCGGGGCTCATACGCAACAATTCGGCAAATCCCAGGATGCTGGTCAGGATATTATTGAAGTCGTGGGCGATGCCGGCGGCCAGTTGGCCCACAGCGGCCAGGCGCTCCTGCTGCAGAATTTGCCCCTGTGCTGCCACCAATTGGGCCAGCGTATCCTCCAGGTGACGGTTGCTCTCCCGCAACGACTCTTCTGCCCTGGCCGTCTGGATCACCTGAGCGATGGTGTTGGCCAAACCTTCAAGCAGCGCATCCTCATCAAGAGAAATGGCGTGTTTGCTAAAGAGCGCCAGAACGCCAATCGACTCCCCGGCTGCCGAGAGAAGCCGATAACCCGCAAAGGAAACCAAACCTAGCTCTCTGGCCCAGTTGAGATCGTGAACACGTGGGTCGTGCGTGACATCGTTGGTGATAAACTTGGGGTTCTCTCCGGCTGCAACACGGCCTATCTTGTAACAACCGAACGGTACGCGCCGATGCAGCTTGCCGTCAATGTGGGTGTAGCGCCCCGAACTAGCCACAAGGTGAAGACAACGATCCCGATAGCGACAGATGTGCGGTCCCTGCGCTACCTTGGCATGAATGCAATCAACATCGCACAGGTCTCCGGGTTTTGTGAGCCAGATGCGGGCAAAGTCAGCCTCAAAAATTGTCACAACTGCATTGGTGATGAGCTTGAGCTTTTTATCGAGACCGTGCGGGCTGAGCAGGTCCTCCTTCAAGCGATTCAGGCGTTCAAGCCGGCCTTCCATCTGCTTGCGCTCGGTGATGTCAGTTATAATCCCCAGAATGGCCGGCTCGCCCTCGTAGGTGATCAGTCGAGTTGTGTGAATAACATCAAGCCGCCTGCCATCCTTGGTGAGCAACTGATACTCGTAGGAGGGAACCTCTTGGCCTTGCATATGCCGGCGGTAATTCTCCTTTACGATCTTGACGGACTCCGGCGCGATCAAATTCAAAAATTCAAAGTCAGGTGCGTAGAATTCCTCCTGGGTATAACCCATAATTTCTTCGCATATCTCATTGGCATATACAATGGTTCCTCTCTGATTGATGAAAATTATATTTGGTGACTTTTTGGCAAGATTCCTGAATTTCTCCTCAGATTCGCGCAGCGCCTCCTCCGCCTGCACCCGTTTGGTGATGTCACGCAATTCTGTTACCCGAACCTCGCGCCCCTGGTAACGCATCATCTTGCCGCGTATCTCAGCCGGGAAGGTTAGGCCATCTTTACGCAAAGCAGTGGCTTCATAAGCCTCCTCATAGCCGGACAACATATTGTTCATAACCATCTCGCGGTTTTCTGGGGCAATCCACTCTATGCCGGGTCGCCCGACGGCTTCTGAGAGCGTGTACCCAAACATTTTCTCGGCCGCCAGATTTTGTCCCACACAAATGCCTTTTTCGGACAGGAATATGGATTCAAAGGCTGCTTCAGACAGGGCGCGAAATTGCTCTTCGGAATCCCGCAGGGCCTGGGTACGCTCCTGGACGCGATCTTCCAACGTGTCAATCAAATCGCGCAGACGTTTGGTCATAGCATTAAAAGCCCGGGCCAGCAAATCAATTTCAGTGCCTGCCTCAATGACAACCGTCCGCTTAAAATCTCCTTTGGCTATGGCTGTAGCGGCTTCTGTCAAGGTGGCAATAGGGCGGGTAATGCTGTGTATCGTCCGCCAGACCAACAGAGCGGCCAGGGTTAAGGTCAATGCCACCACCAGAGCAGGATAGAACACCGCTCCCTGCTGCGCTGAGACAACCTGTGCGTTCGCAGCCTCCTCTACCTTCCTGGTGAGTGCAACCAATCTGCTCATATCATTGGACAGTTGCTGTTGGTCACGAACCAAAACACCCACCCGTACCCTGACACTGGGCCATTGTTCGGCGTGGGCTTGACGAACCATTGTTTCCCCGATACCGATGACACTATCAATGTGGCTGTTGACCAAATCTAGAAGTGGATAGAGTGATTCATCGCGCTCTGCTTCAACCGTGTACACTGCCAGATAGGCATGACTTTCCCGCAGCGCTTCGAGCGCTGCGGAGACGTCGGTCTCGAACGTAGCCGCATCCTCAACCGGCAATAGACGGTTGATTGTGGCGATCAGTTGTGTGCTATCCTGACGCACTTCCAGGGCCGCTATGGCTCGCTCTCTGGCCACCTGGAGAACGCCGACAGCGCCAGCCAGACGATTGACCTGCCAGATGACGATGCCAACCGCCAACAGGATCAGCACACCAATGGGGATACTGCTCCAGATAAGCTGCTGCCGGATAGTGCGGAGAGGCTGTTTTGGCGATGGAACTCTACTTGTATTGTTCTCCTTACTCACTCAAACCTTCCATTCCTGCCAGCAGTTGTGGCATATACCAAATTTGCTCGTCGGAGGCGACCTCACCTTCAGTCAGGAATGAGGTCCCATCCTGATAGTTCAACGGCCCCTTAAAGAAGACGAGGGGTCCAGCGGACAGGTTGGCGATGAACTGCTCCAGTTGGGCCGACTGCTTGACGGTTAAGGCCGGGCCCTCAAGAAAGCCCACGGCGCTTGTATCACGGTTGTTTATATCGTCCCAATCTGGGCCGACCCACTCCCAGCTCTGCTCCCAGGTTCCCTCAATGACTGCCTGGGCTAGGTCAAGATAACCGGGGGCCCAGTTAAAGTAAGGCACACCCAAGCAAATCTGGGGGGCATCGGCACAAGCGCCTTCGTAGTCGTAGGGAATGGCCAACACCCGCTCGCCTGCTGCGGCCCTTTCAGCAGTGACGATGAGGGCCTCATGGGTATCAATACCGGAGAGGATTACATCAGCGCCCCGGTCAAATAGATCGTTGGTCACTTTAGTAGGGTCAGCGGTAACGCCGGGGATGTAGAACCAGAAGCCAATCCATTCGACCGTAAAGCGCAACTCAGCGGGGTTTTGATGACGAAAATGCTCGTAACAGTAGCGGGCACCCAGATAGGCGGAGTTGGCCAGACGGCGTGTCTCATCATTGATCAGTGGCCCCAGATAGCCAATAGCGCCGGTATCGGTAGCCAGGGCTGCAACGCAACCGGCGATTATCTTGGTGTACTCCATCCGGCCCATATAGTTACCAAGGTTGGGTGGTGCTTCGCCTGTGAGTACGTGGTCGCCCGAGACATGGATGAAGGTGATGTCGGAATACTTTTTGGCTACCAGGGAGGTATCCACCGCAAAGTCGTCTGAAGTGATGAAGATGAGTTGAACGCCTTGGGCATCCATGTCATTTACCGCTTCCTCCAATGTGGTTTCAGGCCGATCATTGGGGTTAAGTTTGTCGATGTAAAGCATACGGCCATTGGGTATATGCCCTTCAACATAGCGCCCGGCCCTGTAGTGAGCTTCGCTCCAGCCGCGATCATCCTGAGAGCCGACCATAATAAGGCCAAAAACGAATTCATCGACAGGGGTAGGAGACCGGGTCTCAGTTGGCCCACTGGTGCAGGCTCCAAAGAAAATGGCAATTATTGCCACCACAGTCAAAATGCTTAGTAAACGGTTGGCTATTGTCCTCTTTTTCATATTCTCACCTCCCAAACAGGGGACTAGGCTCATCGCCAAACACCCCAATAAACAGCCGCAGGATAAAATGCCTTTTGTAGTTACTAAGAAACTGCATTGCTTTCCACCACTGAGATACGTACAGCAGCCTTTCCTGTTCCGTCTGATACTCTACAGGATACCACTTAACAAAGCGTCATCCAAGTCTGCTGGCCCAGTTCTCCAAATACCCAAATAAAAAAGCCGAAGACAAAACCCTAGTCGGAACTAAAGAAATCTTCAGCAGTTGTAAAGAAATGCCATCAGTGTTTGTTATGCGAACATGTTGAGGTAGCAATTAGATGAATTCTCATCAAGGATGAAGGGCCAGCATCTTTTGCCCTTATGTGCTCAAGTCGGCATCTTGGAGAAGAAAGCCGCTTCTCCTAAGTGAAAACGTTTCTATTTCACAAGAGACCCATTTGAGCTGATTTAATATCTTAAATCAGAAGCCCAAGACGTTTACGCTTGGGTTTCTCATCTTATTATATCACATTTACTCGACTTTTGCAGCAGCCGCCACTGGGTAATTTCTCACAAAATTAGCTCTGGAATTCACACCCAACAGGGCAGTCGCGCCTTTGCCCTGTTGCCCAGGCTGTTAAGTTCGGGCAATGGTTAGCTGATCTTGTTGCAAACGCTGGCGAAATCGTAATTACTCAGGCATGTTATTTCGAGCGCAGGGAGAAATCCCTCCGGAGCTACTTTTACCCGTAAGGTAGATTGGTAAAAACATAATCTACTCCTAAATTTTCCCCCCAAACGTTCTGCTAATTGTCGCCCCGCAGGGATTTCTCGGCATACAGCCTCGAAATGACATGAGGGTGAGTAGTTACGCGAAATCTATGGTTAAAAAAGTATCTGGTAGTGAAATTACTTTGATAACTCGTGACTATAGTAAATTATGGGGTGAATTTCCACTAGACTGGGCACAGGAAAGGATAGGATGGGTATAGGTATACTCAGGATACGCTTAGTAACTATACCGATTTACGATTTACGATTTACTATGGGTTGTGGTTTGATAGTTGGTTGACAATCCGCTATAATCATTTCAATTCATCAGGAGACAAACTATGCGTAAATTCTCATCCTATGGGCCAATTGATAAAGACTCAAACTACTATGTTCCCCGTACAGAATTGATTGATTTTGCTATCTCGCAATTAAGCGGCGATAATCCCCAAAAAGGTGGTCATTACATCACGGTCTGGGCACCCCGGCAGCGGGGTAAGTCCTGGATTATGCTACAGGTTCGCCACATCCTACAACAGAATAAACGCTTTGATGTTCTCAAGCTAAATCTGGAGCATCTCAAGATGAGCAAGAGTGTTGATGCAATTGTGCAAAATATTGGGACCAAGATTATAAAAAACCTACAACTTGAGATTGCCCCGATTAAAAACCTGGAACAGTTCGAGCTGCTTTTTATGCAGGGGGTGCTAAAAAAGCCCTTGATCTTGATTTTAGATGAGTTTGACGCTTTGCTAGAGGAAGCAATCAGCGGTATGGCCGGGGTATTTCGCAACATCTACAATCAGCGGCAGGGTGAGCTTGATCAACCCATCGAGCAAAGAACTTATCTGCTGCATGGGGTGGCTCTGATAGGGGTGCGGAGTGCATTGGGAGTTGAGAATGTAACCGGTTCCCCCTTCAACGTACAGCGTAGCTTGCACATCCCCAACCTGACCGCTACCGAAGTGGCGGAGATGTTTGCCTGGTACGAGCGTGAAAGTGGGCAAGTAGTTGAGCCGGAGGTGGTAAAGCGGCTCTTTTATGAGGTGCAGGGGCAACCGGGTTTGACCTCTTGGTTTGGCGAGTTGCTGACCGAAACTTATAATCCCGATCCAAACAATCCCATTACTATGCAGCATTTTGATGAAGTGTTTGGGGCAGCGGCGCATGTGTTGCCCAACAACAATACCTTAAATATCATCAGCAAAGCCAAACAAAAACCACATCGCTTCAAGCTATTTGAGCTATTCAAAACCGAAGAAAAAGTTCCCTTCAGGTATGATAATCCTGACCTTAATTTTCTATATCTTAATGGGGTGATTGATTGGGAAAAAGAGGGGGTTAATGAATATTATGTTAAATTTCCCTGCCCCTTTGTCCAAAAACGTTTGTTTAATTACTTTGCCGAAGAACTGTTTCCAGATGTGGATAAGCTATATGGCCCATTTGAGGATTTGGCTGATACCATCACTAAAGAGCAACTGAATGTTAAGAATCTACTAAGACGGTATGAGCAATATCTAAGCGAAAACAGGGCATGGCTTCTAAGAGATGCCCCCCGCCGGACAACCGATTTACGCATCTATGAAGCAGTCTACCACTTCAACTTATACATGTACCTGAAAGGCTTTTTCAAACGCAAGGGCGGTCAGGTTCAGCCCGAATTTCCAACTGGCAACGGCAAAATAGATCTGCTTATTACCTACGCCGGGCAACTATACGGTATTGAAGTTAAGAGTTTTACCGATGCGTGGGGCTATGAGACAGCCTTAACCCAGGCCGCCCGCTATGGACAACAGTTACAGTTATTGGAAATTACATTGGCCCTATTTGTAGAAGCAGTGGACAACACCAACCGCCAAAAGTATGAGGCAACCTATAAGGATAAAGAAACCGGGGTAACCGTTAGCCCAGTTTTTGTAGAAACGGGCACTTAAGGGAGTTCCAAAAAAATAATCATCCCAAAATTATAAGGGACAATTTAATTTTTGAGATAGATACCCCTTAAACAGAACTCCTTTAAGGCTTTTTTAGGTTATTTAGGCTAGGTAAGATTTGAAATCTTGGAGTTTTGGGATCATTTAAAAACTGGAAAAGCCTAACCCCTTTTTGGCTACAAGTTAAGGCTGTTGTAACTCGACCCCATTTTGAGAGCCAGTCCAGAAGTAAACCAGACCTAATTTCTCACGGGCCATCTACGCAGCAAGTGCCGCCCGCACTTCTGGTAAACCGAGAAAAGAGTCTCGAAGGTCAGGTGGGGTGTACTCAGTGATGTAGCCGATGATTTCTCGGGCTTGTTGTCGCAATCGTTGGGCCTCGGCTGGATCATTTTCAAGTTGGCTGAGGGCAAACAGGATTTGCCACAACCAACGTCGTGAGCCAATGGCTTCGGCAGTCGTGCGGGCTTCTCGCCAACAGTTACGGGCGGCTTCGGGTTGGTTTTGGGCCAATCGCGCCTGACCATGAATGGCACAAATACCGGCGAGTTTATGGGCCTGCCGCCAACGGGCAAAGAAGTAACGATAGATGGTATTGAAATGTTTCGCCTGGCAGACGGCAAGCTCGTCGAACGCTGGGCTGAATTTGATATGATGAGCTTGATGCAGCAGCTCGGCGCAATGCAGTAATCGTCTCGTTTGCTTTAATCAATGGGGAGATGTTTTTGTTGGGGTCTCCATTCACAAACAATATAGAAAATGTCATAAAAATAATGAAGGAGTCACTTTGTTGGGTGGTTCCTTCGCCAATGTGCATTTGGAGAAAGGAGTTGGCAAGATGGAAGTTATTGGTTCAGGATTTGTTAGGAGGCACCCTGTCACTCAAATCGGACAACGGCGGCCTTTATTGATCTTATCATTACGACGTAGGAGTTCTCAATGAAAAATATATTAAAATGGATAGGAATACTCTTGGCTTCTCTGGCGGACCTATTCCTGGTGTGCCTCCCGATTGGCCCACGGCAGCCAACCTTACGCCTGGTGGGGAGTTGGCTAATTGGAGCGAGAAGGCGTTCATAGATACCTTACGCAATGGGTTTACCCCCAGCGGTAAACAACTCGACCCCCAGTATATGCCCTGGACGACCTTCGGCCAGATGACCGATGACGAGCTTAAGGCGATGTGGCTCTACCTGCAATCGTTGCCAGCCAAAGAGACCGGTAAGCGCTAAGCAGTTCATCCGATGATCATGCGCTTGTTAGCTGCCATCCCTTGCTGACAAGTCATTTCAGCCTGTTGAAAGGGTTAGAAACAATGTACAGGACTACCAATCCACCTCGCTTCAGGTGGCAAGAACCAACTGCAAAGCCGCATACCCAGCTTCGACCCATTGGATCCGACCCAGGTCTCGACCAAGCGTGATGCAATGAATAGCCAAGCATGTCGCCAGATAGCGTGACCGGGAAATCACATCCGCGTCCAACTTGCCGGTGTAATGCGCCAAAACATCTTCCAGCCAACTCTCCCCATACCAAGTATACAGGCAGGCAAAGTCTATCGCAGGGTCACCAATAACAGCATCACCCCAATCAATAATCCCGCTCGCCCTACCTGAACGACTGTCAACTAGAATATGCAATGCCCACAGGTCACTGTGGGCCAGACTCGCTGCCCCTTTGAATGGCACAGGAATTTCATTCTCAAGGTAGCGACGCAAGAGACCCAGATTCACGTGTAAACCATCCAGCCCTTGCAACTGTTCGCAGGACTTGCCTCGCCAATGCCCAACGAGGTCGCCTACTTCCGGTACGCCTGCTTCTCTGGCTTTGTCAACAGGATAAGTGTGCAGTCTTACGAGGAATACTCCTAGCTGCCGCGCAACCTCAGGCCGATCAACCATCTTCGCGGTATCGCCACCAACACCTAGTAATTTCCTGTATCCGGCAAATGGCCGTCTTAAGCTTTCATGCGATTTACAGAAATACTCATAGTTAGGAACTGGCAGTGATACCCACTCCCCAAGACTGGAAAGGAGTTTGCGTTCCATATTCAGCTTGGCAACGCTGGATTCCCGCTTTGGGAAGCGAAACAGCCACCTTTCATCAACTTCAAAAACCTGAAAATCCCACCCTTCATCCAGCAGTTCCACACGCGCGCCACGAAACTCCGGAAAGGCAGTATCAATGATAGATTTCGCACTCTTTGCAGTCAAAATCTCTTCTTTGTAGATTGGCACACTCCTTAACGGCTAACGCCCCGCTTAAGCTGCCCATAAAGGTTGGCGACGGAACACTGAATTAAAAGTTAGTTTGTTGGTCTAATCGCTTTCAATTGAACGCAGCTTTCCGGGTCAGCTTGAAGCGGATTGTTAGGCCGCTCTACGTTAACCCCTACCGCCACTTTGTCGGGCGATGCAAAACAAAGCCATCAGGTTTAACGACTTGGTTAGGAAACACACTTTTGGATAGGACATTACGAGCAATAAATTCACCTCAAACAATTATAACCGCAAAGACGAGAAATTACCAGCACCCTTAAACCCGGCTTTAAAATCCTACCCAAAACCCGCAGCCAATTCTGATGAGTAATCTTTTGTAAATCCTCCTCTGAAACCATTTTAGATTTTGGATTATTGGAGAAGCCGGGAAAACCCCTCTGTTTCAACAAGGGGATGGGCCTAACAAGTTTGGCTGGCTAGAGTTTTTAACGTCTTGAATACTCAAACGGCTTCTCCTTATGAGAACCCC
>PJEL010005406.1_pt1 | contig 10323 bp, 12 predicted proteins | sample 1853271 | NCBI WGS metagenome assembly PJEL01 (sample SAMN08108733, study PRJNA415343) | Invertebrate metagenome, whole genome shotgun sequencing project. | host: Globobulimina | place: Sweden: Gullmar Fjord | collected 2015-08 | reverse complement strand
GAAAGGGTTCCTGCTCGACGTCGCTCGATTGGCCGAGGTGTCGACCGACTTGGCCGGGCGCATGGCTGAACTGGTCGGGCGGGTCTACGAAGCCGCCGGCCGGGAGTTCAATATCCTCTCGCCGGTGCAGCTCCGGCAGCTCTTGTTCGAGGAACTGGGCCTTCCGACCAAGGGCATCAAGAAGACCAAGACCGGGCCTTCGACCGACAGCGATTCGCTGGACGCGCTGGCACCTCTGCATCCGTTACCGGCGCTGGTGCTCGAGTACCGGGCCATGGCGAAGCTCAAATCGACTTACGTCGATGCGCTGCCGCGGCTCGTGGATGAGAACTCGCGAATCCACACGCGGCTCAATCAGACCGTAGCCGCTACTGGACGTTTGAGCTCGAAGGATCCGAATCTGCAGAACATTCCAGTTCGTACGGAAGACGGCGTGAAGATCCGTGCGGCGTTTTGTGCGCCCGACGGCATGCGGTTGGTATCGGCAGATTACAACCAGATCGAGCTGCGTGTGCTGGCCCATCTGTCGGGGGACGAGAACTTGATTCGCGCTTTTCAGGAAGGGGTCGACATCCACGCGGCCACTTCTGCGGAACTGCACGGCATCGATCCGGCCGAGGTTACCCCGTCGATGCGGCGCGATGCGAAAGTCGTGAACTACGGGATCGTCTACGGCATGGGGCCGGTGAGGCTGGCGCGTGAGCTCGGCATCCCTCGCGCACAGGCCACGGACTACATCGCCCGCTACTTCGAGCGCTACGCGGGGGTGCAGGCGTTCTACGAGCGCATGCTCACGGACGCGCGCGCCGAGGGCTACGTGGCCACGATGTTCGGACGGCGCCGCTATCTGCACGACATTACAAGCGACCACGGCGGGCGACGGCAGATCGCCGAGCGGGTGGCGACCAACACGCCGATTCAGGGCAGCGCGGCCGACATCATCAAGCGGGCGATGGTCGACTTGGCAACCCGGCTCTCCGAGTCCGGGTTGACCGCGGAGCTGCTGCTGCAGGTGCACGACGAGTTGCTGCTCGAATGTCCGGAGGCCGAAGTCGAGGCTGCCTCCGAGCTCGTGAGGTCGGTGATGGAGGGCGCGGCGGAACTGCTGGTGCCGATTCTTGTGGAGGTCGGCAGCGGCCGCACCTGGGCCGAGGCCCACTAGCGCGGCTGATCGGGGTCGTCGCCTCGACGCTTGTTGCAAGAAGGTCTCGGAAGTCGTGGTGCGAACGTGCTTTTTTCCCCTACTTGGGTGAATAGGGGTTGAGGCGGGTCGTCTGACCTACTTGATATGAGGACGTACGCGGGGTGGAAGAAACCGATTCGGAGCTCGTCGCCCGGGCCAGGCAGGGAGACCGGGACGCCATGGAGGCGTTGGTCGTGCGCTATCAGCGTAGGCTGGTCAGCGTCGCTGTCGGCATGCTCAAGAACCCGGACGATGCCGCGGAGGTCGTTCAAGAGACCTTCATCAGGATTTTCCGCAACCTCGACGGCTTCAAGGGCGACTCGAGCTTTTATACCTGGGCCTACCGGATAGCCGTGAATCTGGCGATCGACTTCCAGCGACGAGAGTCCAAACGGACCGCAGTCGAGTTCGACGAGGCGGCCCCCCCGACCAGCAGCGAATCGCTGCCTTCCGGGGCGTTGCAGATCGGTCGCGATCCCTTCGTTCAGACGCGCAACCGTGAGCTGGGGCGACGCATTTTCGACGCGATCGAAAATTTGACCCCTGACCATCGGGCGGTCATACTTCTTCGCGAGATCGACGGTCAGTCCTACGAGGAGATCGCCGAGTCGCTTCAGATCTCGATAGGGACGGTGATGAGCCGCCTGCACTACGCACGCAAGAACCTCCAAAAGCACCTTTCCGAGCTGGTCTGAAGATGAACTGCGCAGACTTCGAGAAACGCTTCGACCTTTACATCGACGAGATGTTGGCGGGTGCCGATCTGGCAGCCGCACACGCGCACCTTGCTGCTTGTCCGGCTTGCGAGACGGCGGTAACGCGCTACCAACAGACCCGAGCCATTCTATCGACGGCCGTGGCGGATATCGCCACGGCCGTTGACGTTTCCGGTGTTTGGGCAGGTGTCGAGCGCGCGCTGGTCGCCGACGGCACCATCTCGGATCGGCCTGCCGTCGTGGCGCCGGAGACTTCTCCCTCGACGCTGGCAGACCGTTGGGCGGATTGGCGTGATGGTTGGGTCGATGCCGTCGGCTTGAATCCGGTCGGCTACGTTTGGCGCGTAGGCTTTGCCGGCGGCGCCTCTGCAGTCGCGGCCGGCCTTCTGTTCGTTTCTCTGCAAGGGGTCGATGGGTCGACTGCGGGGAACCTCGTAGCGAGTGCAGGCGGCGGCGCGCAGTCGGTCGCGTCGGACTCGGCTCGCAGGCACTACGTTCCCGTTCGGGCTTCCGATGTACGCCCCGCTTCCACGCCTTGGCCTGGAGTGGGCGAGGGCGCGGCGCGTGCGGCCTTGGGCACCCTCAACCTCGTGGTCGAGCCGAAGACCACCACTCAGAACGCGCGCGCGGCGCGTGCCGTTCTTGCCAGCCGCAACCAAAGCGAGCCCGTTCGGGTCGACTCGGTGCGTAGCGCGCCCGGTCACGACGTGACGACGTGGACCGATCCTCGCACCCGCAATCGCGTGATCTGGGTCGCCCCCGGCAAGACGTCGCCACCTGCGCGGGCGGCAGAGCAGGCAGGGTACGGCAGATGACGCGGTCGTTGTCGTCGATTGCTCGCCCGGGCAGCCTGTCGCACGCGTTTCTCGCGAGCGCCGCGGCCGCGTTGTTCGTCGCCGGCCCGGCAGCGGCCGGAGAGCAGGCGGGCGCGCCCTCACGTTTGCTCCGCATCTGGGCCGTGATGGCGTCGAGTCAGCCCGAGCGTGCGGGCGCCACCGATTTGAAGAGTCAGCCCGAGCTGCGCCGTATCCGTGGCGAGCTGCGCCGACTCCCGTTCAAGAGCTACAAACTGCTCACCACGATGACCCATGACCTCAGCTCGGACTCGCGTTGTGCGGTCCCGCTGCCCGACACCACATACTCGTTCCACGTGCGTGCGCGCGAGCGCGACAGTAGCTCGGTGAGCCTCCGGTTGGTGATTCATGGCGGCTCCTCCCGCCCCTACGTCAGCACCGACGTGCGCGTGCGCGAGAACTCTGTCGTCATCGTCGGCGGGCCGCGTACGGCGGAAGGCACCTTGATTTTCGGCGTGAGTCCTGAACGTGACCCCGCTTCGGCCGCCACGCCCAGTGTGCCCGCAGCTTCCGAAGTCGAACGCGTTTCCGGCGCTCGCTAACCCCCGAGGAGTATCGCCATGGCCGATTGGAAGGATTGGAGCTTCGACGACGTACTGCGTGATATACGCGGGCCGATCGACAATCTGTTCGGGACGTTCGGCTCCGGCTCGCCCACAACCGATATCTCGACGCTGCTGCGTCCCGTCGATCCCTATAACCGCACGCCGGTGATGGCCTCGCTCGTGGGGGCGGCCGGCGCGGTCGGTCTGGTGATGCTGTCCGGGCTCGCACTCGGCGCGATGGCCGTTTCGGTGTTGGCAATGCTCGGCGTTCTCTTTCTGTTGACCGAGGTGTTCGGCTACGAAATCTCAGTCGCCCCCTTCACCTGAAAGGGACTCATTCCCTTCTTACAGCCGGTAGCTCGTTGGTTTGCCGGTGCCGAAATCCAGACCACAGATTATGGCCGCGACCACCGCGGCGGCTTCGCATGCGGCGGCGCGGCGGCGGCCGGTCCTCACGGCATTCGCTGCGGCATGCTCCCGCCGAGTATCGAGCGGGGATGCAGCGGGAGCGACCGGCGCGGGGAGCGGGGCCGGGGGAGTAACGGCGCTCGATACGCTGTTGTCTTCGATGACGTACCACACTACCGGCACCGAGCGCTCGCGGGCGGCGGCTGCGGCCCGAACATCGTCGGCGCTACCATCGCACAACAGAAGAACGTCCAAACGGGAGTCGGTGTGTGAGGCCGAGCGTACGCCGGCGGCCGCGAGGTATCGACGGGCGGCGTTGACGCCGGAGCGTTCGCCGAGCACCGCGACACGCGCGTCGAGCAGCTTTCGCTGCCCGCGGGCGCCGACCCCGGGCAAGATGATTTGGCGCGAGTAGCGCTCGATGTCGGCGTCGGTCAGCGACACCGCTAGGCTACTCTATGACGTTCTTCTCGATCGGCTCGACTTTGATGTCTTGCTCGGCGATCCATTTCACCGCCGCGTCGATCTCCGACTGTTCGCCGGTAAGTTCCAGCGCCAGGATGCCGATGTGGTCGGAAACCGACGCGCCTCGGATGTTCGTGATCACCGAGAACTTGTGCCCCACCTCATAGATCACGGGATCCTTGATGCGCTCTTGGCTGTAGGTGAGATAGAAACGATGAACTGCCATAGGTCTTCCCGTCCGCGTCAGCAGGCGTCGGCGGCGACGATCTCGTGACGATCGCGCCAACCGATCCAGAGGTTGGTCGAAAGGTAGCGATCCCCGAAGTCGGGGAGGATGGCCACGACGCAGCCGGTTTCGAGCTCGGAGGCGATCTCGAGTGCTCCGACGACGGCGGCCCCGCACGACTGGCCGACCACGAGCCCCTCGCGCGCGGCCAGATGGTAAACCATGTCGTAGGCTGCGTCGGTCGCCACACCTACTTTGCGGTCGTGCTCCTCGGGGTGGTAAATGCCCGGCACCATCGAGCTCTCCATGTGCTTGAGCCCTTCGATGCCGTGAAACGCGTCGTCGGGTTCAACGGCGACGATCTGCACGTCCGGGTTCTTCTCGCGTAGGAAGCGTGCGGTGCCCATCAACGTGCCGCTCGTACCGAGCGTTGCGACGAAGTGCGTAACGGCTCCGCCCGTCTGCTCCCAGACCTCGGGCCCGGTCGTCAGATAGTGTGCCTCCGGGTTGGCTTCGTTGTAGTACTGGTCGGGCTTGAAGTAGAGCTCCGGCTCGGCGGCGTAGAGCTCGCGGCACATGATGATCGCGCCGTCGGAGCCCTCGAACGGACTCGAATAGACGATCTCCGCACCAAAAGCCTGCACCACGCGTTTTCGCTCGCGCGAGACGTTCTCCGGCATCACGAGCTTTACCGGATAGCCGAGCGATGCGCCGATCATCGCCAACGCGATGCCGGTGTTACCCGACGTCGAATCGAGGATGGTCTTGCCGGGAACCAGCTCTCCGCTTTCGAGCCCGCGGCGGATCATGTTCCAGGCGGGTCGGTCTTTCACCGAGCCGCCGGGATTGAAGCCCTCGAGCTTCGCGAAAACCCGTACGTTTTCGCTCAGCTCACGCCGAACGCCACGAAGCTCGACCATCGGCGTGTTGCCGATGAGTGCGATGATGCTGCCGGGAGGCGGGGTCGCCGGCTCCCAGGCCGTTACCACGGCTGGGCTCACGCTCCTCCGGCGATCGCGGGAACGATCGAAACCTCGTCGCCGTCCTTGACTGCCGAGTCGAGGTTTTCCAGGAAGCGGATGTCGTCGCCGTTGACGTAAACGTTGACGAAGCGCCGGACCGAGCCGTCCGCCTCGCAGATCCGGTCCCTGAGACCGGGATGCCCCGCATCGAGGCTGGCCAGGACCGCTGCGATCGAGTCGCCGTCGGCGCTCACCGTGTCCTCGCCACCCGTGAATTTGCGAAGGGGAGTAGGAATCCTCACGCGCACTGCCATGTTGTCGATAGTCCTCCTAAGACAAAGTGCGGCGATCCTAGCACGAATCTTCGGCCGGTCACGCCGCGCGCTCGACGTTCAGGCCGAGCGCGTCACCGGCTCGGGCTCGCCGAGCTCGCGGTAGAGGGCATCGAACTCGTCCAGCCGCGCGCCGATCCGGTGCGGAACCGGCACGGCTTCCTGCACCGCTTCGAGCGTCTTGTAGCCGTTGCCGGTCACGCAGATCACGATCGATTCGTCCTTGGGGATGCGGCCCTGCTCGATCAGCTTCTTGGTGACCGCCACCGTGGTGCCGCCGGCCGGCTCGGTGAAGATCCCTTCGGTCTGCGCCAATAGCTGGATGGCTTCGACGATCTCTTGGTCGGTGGCCATCTCGCCCCAGCCGCCCGAGGCACGCACGGCTTTGAGCACGTAGTAGCCGTCGGCGGGATTGCCGATCGCGATCGACTTGGCGATCGTGTTCGGTTTGACCGGTTCGATCAGGTCGCTCTCGCGATGGAGCGCGCTGACCACCGGTGCGCAGCCGGCAGCCTGCGCGGAATAGATCTTCCACGGGGTCTCTTCGACCAGTCCCACGCGAACCAGCTCCTCGAAAGACTTCGCGACTTTCGGGAGAATGGTACCGCCGGCCGTCGGAACGATGACGTGCTGGGGAAGCTTCCAGCCGAGCTGTTCGGCGATCTCGAAGCCGTGCGTCTTGGCGCCTTCGGTATAGAAGGGGCGAAGGTTGATGTTCGCGAACGCCCAGCCGTACTTGTCCGCGATCTCCGTGCACAGGCGGTTCACGTCGTCGTAGTTGCCCGAGATCGCCACCGGCGTGGGATTGTAGATCGCCGAGCCGATGACTTTGCCCAACTCGAGGTTGTCGGGGATGAAGATGAAGCAGCGCAGGCCGGCGCGCGCGGCGTGCGCCGAGACCGAGTTTGCGAGGTTGCCGGTGGACGCGCAGGCTACGGTGTCGAACCCGAATTCGATCGCCTTGGTGAAGGCGACCGAAACGACGCGGTCTTTGTAGGAGAACGTCGGGTGGTTCACCGAGTCGTCCTTCACGTACAGCTCGCGTACGCCGAGCGCGGCGGCCAAGCGGTCGGCTTTCACCAACGGTGTGAATCCCGAATGCGGTCCTATGAGCGGCTCACCGTCGATCGGGAGCAACTCACGGTAGCGCCACAAGCTGGGAGCACGCGACTCGACGATCTTGCGGCTCATGGATGAAGCGATGGCGTCGTAGTCGTACTCGACTTCGAGCGGTCCGAAGCAAAACTCGCACACGTGGTACGGCTTGATCTCGTATTTCTCGCCGCACTCGCGGCACTTCAATCCCTTTATGAAAGACATGACTCGGGCCTCCTGTCGGGCTCGTTCTCTCGCTCGTCAGCGCGTGGGGCAGTGGTGCCGCAACACTGACACGAAGCGAGCTTCGAAAAATTCAAGTTTCGCCAGCGGCGGCCTTCCAGCTCGTAGACGTTCAGGCGTCCCGGCTCGGCCATCTCGGGCTCGAAAAGTTGTCTGAGGACTTCGACGGCCGCCATGGTTCCGACGATCCCGGCCACCGGCGCGAGGATGCCGAGGACCGCGCAACCGTCGTCGCGGTCGCGCTCTCCGGCTTGCTCGGGAAACGCGCAGGCCAGGCAAGCCGAGCGCTCCGGATCGACGAGCATCCACTGGCCCGAGCTGCGGATGACCCCGGCGTAGCAGTAGGGCGTGCCCGCTGTGACGGCGGCCCGGTTCAGTAAGAACTTCGTATCGGGGTCATCGGTCGCGTCGAGCACCGCATCGTGTTCAGCGACCAGCCGATCGACGTTGGTGGCGTCCACACGCAGGTCGAGCGCACAGAACTCGGCAGCAGCGCTGTGCAGGCGCTCGACGGCCGCGGCGGCTTTGGGGCGAGAGATGTCGGCCTCGTCGAACAAGACTTGCCGCTGTAGGTTCGACAGTTCGACCACGTCGTGATCGACGACAGTCACGCGCACCGCGGCACAACCGGCGAGCGTCTCCGCCGCGGCGCAGCCCAGGGCTCCGGCCCCCACTACGAGCACGGACGGCCTTTGCGGCTCCCGTTCTCGGCGGTGCGTTTGCTTCTGTAGGTACAAAAAAACCTCTTCCCGGAGAGCGACAAGGAAGAGGTACGACGAGCCGTGCGCGTGTCCTCACCTTATTTCTCACCCCTGCCTCGTTTCCGAGGTGGTGTAGGATTTAGCACCTGACGCCCGCCCGTGGGGGCTGAGCCGGTTGCTGTGGTTTCGCAGGGCCTAGTCCCTCCACCACTCTGAATAAGGTCGATGGCGACCGTACCGAAGCGCGGTGCAGCTGTCAACGGACGGGGGCTCCGGGTAAGAATCGGCCCATGCCGAGTCGGCTCGTGGAATTGGAGGGAGCGCGGAATTTCCGTGATCTTGGAGGTATTTCGGCCGCCGGAGGAGCCGTGTTTCGCACGGGGCTCGTGTTTCGGGCCGACGCTCTGCACCGGCTCACCGATGCCGATGCGGTGGCGCTGGCCAAAGCGGGGGTGGGCCGCGTGTTCGATCTTCGCAGCGCGGTCGAACTCGAACGCGACGGCGTCGGCGCCTTCGTGTCCGACAGATGTCGGTACGCCCACGTGCCGATGGTGACCATGTCGCTCAGCCCCTTCGACCCGGACGTGGACTGGACCAAGATCGACCTCCAGGACCGCTATCTCGAAATGCTGGAACAGGGAGCCGCGTCCATTCGGACGGTACTCGGCGAGTTGGCGGAACCGGGGCCGGCGGCCGTGTACCACTGTAGCGGGGGCAAGGACCGCACGGGGGTCATGTCGGCCGTGCTTCTCAGGCTGCTCGGCACCGACGACGAAGAAATCGTTGCCGACTACGCCACCTCCGAAGGCCACCTGCGCGCAATGCTCGATGCCTACCACGAATCGTTGCGCGACCGCGGCCTCGACCGCGAAGTGATGGACTATCTGACCTCGAGTCCGCCGGAGCGGATGCGCCGTACCTTGGCCCGCATGGACGAGCGGTGGGGTTCCATCCTCGGCTATCTAGACGCCATCGGAGTGGACGAGACTACGGTCGCGCGACTGAGCGAGCGACTGTTGGTTTGAAGTCGGTAGGAGCCTGCGGGGTAGGAACCGTACGTCGTCCAGACGACGATTTCGTTCGCTCGCAAGGCGCGAAACCGCAGGGATAGTGGTGTTATCGCGAGGTTTCGCAACGCCGCGAGCGGGCGAAAGCGGCGCCTGGACGGCGTGCGCCGTTTCTGCCGCGCAGGCTCCTGGGGCCGCCCGGGAAGCGACGTTCCGTTCAGGGACGGTCGGAATCGGCCAGTTCTTCTAGCCGCGATGAGGCTTCGGCCGCGCTGTCGCTGCCGGGGTAGCGGTCGAGCAAGTCTTGATAGCGACGCTCGGCCGCATCGTAGTTGTCGCGCACCATGTAGTAGTCGCCGACGTAGAGTTCATGGCTGGCGAGGTTCTCGTCGCACTCGGCCATGCGAAACGCGCCGAGGTCGGCAAAAATCGACTGGGGATGGCGCTGTACGAGTCGCTCGAACAGGCGGCGCGCGTTCTCCGATGACGACTTGTCGAGGTCGCCGCCGAGCGAGCGGTCGAGGTGGCAAAGCCCCACCGTGTACTCGACGAATGGGAGAAGCGGGCTTACCGGGTAGAGCCGCTCGAAATCGTTGAACGCGGCGATCGCGTTCTCGTACTGCTCGCTGAGGTAGAACGCGTGAGCGACGTTCATGCTCGCGACTTCGGCGTGGTCGGAGAACGGGTGCTGCTCTAGCAATTCGGAGTAGTGCTCGATCGCCTGGACGTAATTCTCTTGCTCGAAGAGCTCGGAGGCTTCGGTGATCAGCGCTTCTTCGCTGAGCTGTTTCGGAGCTCCGCATCCGACTGCCGAGACGATCAGAGCCGTGGCCAATGCTACGGCACCGATGGTGCGGGTTACGATCGATTTCTTGGGGGCGGCTCTGTCGGTCATGAGCGACAGACAGTACCTACGGACCCCCGGCGGGTCCATCGCCGAACGCGGTGATGTGCGGACGTGAGGGCTTGACGGCATGAGGGTCTCCGCATAAGGCCGAGGCGATGCTCGAGAGGAGATTGCAGATCGTCGTCGGCAAGGGCGGGGTGGGGAAGTCGGCCGTCGCGGCCGCGATCGCTGCCGCGTCGGCCGAGCGCGGCCTCCGTGTGCTCGCGGTCGAACTCGGAGCGCCCGGCGGCATGTCACGCATCTTTGGGTGCCGGCCGGCCGAGCCGAACCGCGCCCACCGCGTTCACGACCGTCTCCACTTGATGCACGTCGAGGGCGAGACCGCTTTGGCCGAGTATCTCGAGCTCATCTTGCCGATGCGCCGTCTGCTCCGTCTGGTCTTCGACAACGCCGTGTACCGCGCGTTCGTGGGAGCCGCCCCCGGGCTCAAGGAACTCATGGCGGTGGGCAAGCTGTGGCACGAGGCCGAACTCTGCGAGCGCGGCGCTCCGGTGTGGGACCGCGTCGTCGTCGATGCGGGGGCTTCAGGGCACAGCCTGCAGTACCTGCAGATGCCCGCGGCCGCAGCCGACACGTTCAAGGCGGGGCTCGTGCACCGAGAGGCAGAGCGCGTGCTCGCGATGTTGCGTGACGCCGATCGCACCTGTGTGCACGTCGTGGCGACGCCGGAGGACATGCC
>PJEL010005405.1_pt1 | contig 10323 bp, 12 predicted proteins | sample 1853271 | NCBI WGS metagenome assembly PJEL01 (sample SAMN08108733, study PRJNA415343) | Invertebrate metagenome, whole genome shotgun sequencing project. | host: Globobulimina | place: Sweden: Gullmar Fjord | collected 2015-08 | reverse complement strand
AGTTAATTTATCTGATATTATAGCAAAATCGTTGTATTCTCATCTCTAAACAATGAAAAATATCATTTAGCCATAAAATACTGATGAAAAATCAGAATCAAGTGATACAATACACAAAAATAATAATAGTAGAAGTTTAAAGGATACCAAGATGAATAATATAAAATTTAAGAAATTAGATATGAGTAACGATATTGACAAAACAATTCTATTAACATATTTTTTTAAAAAGCTAAATACAACAATAGATAAAGACGAATTATTAACAATGTCTTGCATTTGTTATGACTCTGAGCAAGAGAATTTATATTCTCGTACTAATAGATTTAAAAAAGAACTTGAGCCATTTAAAGACAAAAAAGTTTTAAAGGAAGATGTAGAAAAGACACTTAAAAAAGTTTTATCTGACAAACTAAAAATACAAGAAGAATTAGTGAGATGTGATTTAAATGGAGATACTGGCATCGATTATTTCTATATTGCAGTTATTGGTGTAGATTTTTTCCTCACTGAAACTGAAATTAGAAAGTAAGATTAAAATATATCCACAATACGAACAATGAGAAAATAAAGTATCTGTATTATTCAACTATCCCTGACATACAAGTAACTTCAACACCTTGTTCTCTCCATGCTTTTACAATTTCAAGTAATCCTATACTATCACTTGGCATGTGAGGTGCTATGATAATATTCCCAATATTTTGTTCTTGAACGGCTTTCTTAACATTTTCAGGTACATGCATAGCTATAATAGTTCCAACACCTGCCTCAAAATATGATTTATATACATCAACACCACCATTTGTTCCTCCTGCCATTAAAACAGATATTTTTCCAGCATAATCATGATTTGACCCTACTCTTATTACTGGCTGTGCTATTTTGCCTTTATAATACGCCCAAGAGTTTAGCTCTTCAATTATATCTTTGAGTTGTGTTTTTGGTTTATTTTGAAATGATTTATCAAGTCTTGTTTGTACAATCTCTTCAGTAATAAAATCAGCTGGGATATGTATGTTTAGATATGGCATATTCATCAATTTAGCTGCCGAACTTACTCTATCATAATTAGAAGCATGATTTACCATCTCTACACTTAACTTTTGTTTTTGTAGTGCTTTTTGCGCTTTATTTATAGGAACACCATCTTGAACCATTCTGTCTATTTGTACATCCATCACTTTAGTAAAATCGACTACACAAGAATCAGCTTTAGGATGATGACTTACAACACAATCATATCCAAGCTCTTTAGCAAGTAATAGTTCAGGTGTTTCCATATCTACACCTATTAGAACTCTTTTTATATTTTTACCTTCAACAATAATGCCACTGTCATATGGTATCTCAGTTAATTTTGCTAATTCTAGTGCGATATTCATTAAATTTTTTGTATTCATTTTCATCCTATAGTGCTCCAAATTTTGAGAGTGCAACTTTAACTAATGCACTTGTACTTATACCCATACTTTTTGCATACTTCTCTATTCGTATTTTTTCATCTTTAGTTAGATTTACAAATACTTGCTGTGTTGCTTTATCATCTATATTTTTTTTAGGACGACCAGGTTTTCTTTTATCTGGTGAAATTTGTGTAGTACTTTTCATATCTGCACTATTTATAAATGCATTTTTAGAAGAGTTATCTTCAAATTCATCCATATCTGCAATATCCATAATATCCCTTTTTTTACTATTTATTTATAAGTATTTAATTAGTATTTATTTAGTTTAATATAATACTTTTAATCTCTTTAGTTAAAGCTTTTATCTCTTTAGTAGCTTCACCTTTTTTATTATATTCTTTTACAGATAGACCTTTTGCATACGCATGTTTATAATCTGCTCTTGTATGCAAAGTTGAATCTAAGAGCTTAAAATATTCACTATTTTTACTTATATATTCTCTAACAGAACTAATTGCTTTTTTACTTCGTGGATCTACATTGTTTAAAAGGATATGTGATTTGACATCTTTTTTTAAATAGGATGATGCTTCTTTTAGTATCTTTCTAAATTTTTGTAGTCCAAAGAGTTCTATTTGAGATATACCTACAGGAGTTATTAAAATATCTGCTTCAACTAATGCCATTCTATTAATTTGACTATCATATCCACCACTATCAATAATCAGTAAATTATCTTTATTATTCTTATACTTACTAACAAGCTTTTCAAATTCAATATCATCACTAATATAACAATCTATTAACTTCTCTTTTGTTTTTAAACGAAGTTGATTAAATAATTTAACAGAGTTTTGAGAATCCAAATCAAACAATGCTATATCTTTAAATGATTTTTTCAATTCATATGCAGTATTAATAGATGCTGTACTTTTTCCAACACCACCTTTTTGGTGTACAAATAAAACTATCAAGTTTGTCCTTTATTCTTTAATAATATATTTTAATCTAATAATAGTTAAATACTTATTATAAACAAAATTATATATAGTTTAATACTTATATTTAAATAGTATTAAATTATATAACAGGAACTAAAAAAGGGGAAAGTTCTATTGAACTTTCCCCTTTTTTATAAAAGATTTAAATTTAAGAAACTCGTTTATTTACTTCTAATTCAATTCTTTCTTCTAGTTTTTGTTTTTGATCTATTAAAAACATTATGTTTTCTTTTAATGCTTTTCTATCTTCGTAAGACTCTATTATAAACTCATATAATTTTGGTCTATTTTGTTTCCAATTATGTAGAGTAGTTTTATTTACTTCTAAATCGCTTTCCATTTTTCTTAAACTTGGTGTTGTTTTTACTTGAGGTGCAGTCATTCTAATCCCTGAATTAATTTGTTCGAGATTGTACAAGTATATGGAACAAAAGTCAAGTATATTTTAATTATTGTTCCATATATTGGAACAAAATATTAAATTTAACTAATATTTGTCATTATATAATTAAAAGACTTACTAAATATTGCAAATATGATAAAAGAGATAAGAAAAGGGTAGTTAGAAATAAGTAATTCGTCATGAAAAAGATATTTTAAAGAAAAAATAAAAAGAGATGAAGAAGTATAATTTATATATTAATTAATGCACTTAAGTAGAAAAGTATTTTTGTTGATGTAATATAGATTATATATAAAAAGGATTTATTATGAATGTAAATAATAGTATGTCATCAATGTATGCTCACCAAGATTTATTAAATTCTAGTGCACATAATATAGCAAATAGTAATACTCAAAACTTTGAACGAATTGATACAAAAATTGTAGAAGGTTCAAATGATACTGTACAAGCAGTCTCTGAAAAAATAGAAAATGAAAATCCATACAGTAATACAGATTTAGTAAAAGAATTTACAAATCAAATTTTATCTTATCAAGCTGTTGGAGCTAATACAGTATCATTACAAACTCAAAATGAAGTATCCGGTACATTATTAGACATTAAAGCATAAAATTAATTACACCTGTTGTCTTTATGCTCAGCCCTCTTTTTGTGTTAGATGGACTACACATCTAGATATGTGAAAATTTCTTGGATATTTATCAGAAGTAAAGAAAAACTCATCAACTTTCCATCCATATCTTGATTTATCAACTAAAACATTACGTCCCAATGTCAAATCACCTTTGTTATCACAAACTATAACTTTCCCATTTTCAAATGCTTCTTTAACAGTCTCCATCCGATTTACTGTTTGGTTATAGTGCCAAGTTATAACGATAGCTAGAACTATAAACACTCCAGGAAAGGTTCTTTTAAAAGTTCCTTTAGCGACAAATGAACGTGTACTTGTAAATGCAGTTACAGCCAACATAAATGCAGCTACAGTTAGTAATCCACCCTCCAATATAATAAAATCTTCCATAAACTTCCTTTTAAATTTTCTTTTTCGTATTGTAGTATAAAACTATAGTATTAAAGTGTCAAATTACAAAGGTGATACTTCTTGACAGTTTCTTGATATCTAATGAATTTATTTATAAGTCCAATGCTTCATCATACATAGCTTTAGCAGTTTTATCTGTTTCAACAATTATATGAGATAACCCTAAACTTGCTAATGATTCTTTCTCTTCAAATTTATCAACTTTAAGAATAGTTTTTTTATCTTGTGCCATCTCATGTACAACTTCACATATATGATGTAATTTCTTGCTATTTCCTACAGAAATAATAATGGCAGAAGCTTTATCTATATTTACAGACTTCAATAAATCTTTTTTTGCAGCATTTCCATATATTACTGGTTGTCCCTTTTTTTGGGCATCTTTAACAGTTTTTATATCATGTTCTATGGCTATAAACTCTCCACCATTTGAACGAATAAGTTTTGATATAGTTTTTCCAAGTCTTCCATAGCCTATTAAAATAATATGATTTCTTAATTTATCAATTTCTATTTGAGGATATTCAATATTATCATTATCTTTACTATTAACTACATCAACAAGAGAAGATATATTTTTGAGTACAAAAGGTGTAATAATCATCGATATAACTACCGTTACTATCAACATTTGTCCAAGTGTTGGATCAATAAGATTTCGAGCAAATGAGAGTTCAAATATTACTAATGCAAACTCACCTAACTGAAATAAAGAAATTGCTGTTTTAAAAGAGCTTCTTTTGTCTAAGGTAGCTCTCATAATCATAAATAAGATGCTTACTTTTATGATAATAATTAAAGGTAACAATATAGCAATAGTGCTTATATTTTCAAATATAATTTTAAAATCAAGTTGCATACCAACTGTAACAAAAAAAACACCTAATAATAAATCTCTAAAAGGAACAAGATCAGCTTCTACTTGATGTTTATAGTGTGTTTCTGCAATCATCATACCAGCAACAAATGCTCCCAAAGAATATGAAAAACCAAAAAGATGTGCTAAATAAGAACTTCCTATAACGATTAATAAAATAGAACCTATAAAAATTTCATTTGATTTTGTTTTGGTAACACTTAATAAAAAAGGTTCAAGTAAATATCTTCCTATTATAAATAAACCAACCAATAAAATTACGGCATCAATAAACGTTTCAATTAGTAATGAAGCTACAGAGTTACCTGAAGATGAAAAAATTGTTATCATAAGTAAAATAGGTATTACTGAAATATCCTGAAATAATAGAACGCCTAAAACCCTTTTTCCATAAACCTTATTTATATCACCATTTTCATTTAATATCTTTAATACTATAGCTGTAGAAGATAAAGCCAAAGCCAGTCCAATTATAATTGCAGATTTTATATCTATATTAAAGAAATAATTTCCAATTAACATAAATACTAAAGCTGTTATTATAACTTGCGAGCCACCATATAAAAATACCTCTTTTTTCATTTTAATTAAATGTTTAATAGAAAATTCTAAACCTATAGTGAACATAAGAAATACTACACCAAACTCAGCTATCTCTTTTAAGTCATGATTATCCATTGCTCTATGGAGATTAAATCCATAAGCTATAATAGTTCCTGTTGCAATATATCCAATAATTGTAGGGATTCCAAACCTTTTTAAAATTAAATTTAAAAAAGTTGAAATCAAAATAGTGAATATTATAATCTCAAGCACTACTTATTCTTTGATCTATTTTTACGTATTTTAGATTTACGTTCTTGATTAAATTTATATTTTGTATTTTTTAAAACTTCTACTACATCAATAGATACCTTTTGCATTAAAGAGATAACCTTTTTCTTGTCATCATCTAAACATTGTGCATACTTTTCATATTTTTCTATTAATTCTAAAGTATTGTATTTTTTTATGAAGGGATATAATATACTCGATTTTCCCTCTTCTTCAAACCAGATACTTAACATACTTATTACAATAAGCTCAGGAACAGCTGCCATTTTTGATGGAAATTGATATGATATTCTTTTTGCCATAGAGTCATAATAGGTTATTAATGGTTCTTCATATTTGGCAAGTTTTTTCAACTCAAGATTCTGTGGATTATTTTTAGCATTTTGGACAAGTTTCACAAGATACTCTACGTTTACTACATGTTTTTGTAAATCGGTTAATAACTCTCGTAATGAATTATAAACATAATTTGCATCTTGTTCATTATCCAATATGAGTTTATAATTATCTTGTTCAAACCTATCAAAATATCTTTCAAGTGCAGTTCTCGCAAAAACAAGAACTGCTTCTGTTTTAACATCTCTTATAATTTGAGGTTTAATCCTATTTTCACAATAATCATTTATTGAAAATATTTGTTCTTTTTCGATCTCTTCTACCATAAATAATCTCCATCAAATTTAATAATTTAAATTTTATAATAAAACTATAGTATTAAAACGTCAATTTTTAAAGGTAATATTTCTTGACATTTTCTTGATATTTATAAAAAGATTTATTTGCTTGGGTTAAAAAATGAGATATAAAAAATATTACTAAAATTTTCATATTTATTATGTAATGTAAAGTTATGCATTTGAATAATTTTATTTACAATATTTAATCCAAGCCCATGACCTGACTGCTGGTTTGGTTCTCTTGTAAAAGGTTGTATATAATAAATCAAATCATTAGAAAGCTTCTTTGAATTATTTTGAATAAAGAGTTCATCTTTTCGAGACTCAATTATAATTGGATATTGAGTACTGTATTTCATTGCATTATCAATAAGGTTTTTTAATGCAATTGTTAAATAATAAAAATCCCCTTCTATAGTAAAGTCATCTTCTATTTTAATATCAACTTTTGATTCATCATCAATCGAAAGTTTTGATAAGGATTCGAGGATTAAGGTAGTGACTTTAAAAGTAGACTTATTTAATATTGCAAAATTTAGTTTTTCTCTCTCTAATAATTTGCTAGTAAGTTTTTCAATATCATAAAAAACATTATTTATATTTTTAACTATATTTTCATCATTCTTTTCTTTAATTTGTTCAATTAAAAACTTACCTTTTGTTATGGGCGTTTTGAGTTCATGACTAATGTTCCGTAAAAGTTCTTCTCTAGAATGAATAATCTCTTCTTGCTTTTCAAGATAACTATTAAGATTATTTGTAATCTGGCTTAGTTCATTATTTTTACCGATATCAATTTTAATACTATTTTCATTATTACTCAAAAGTTGTAAAACACCCGCATTAAGTTTTGAGAGCATTATTTTAATTTCATTGATAAGTTTAGTTGATATTACGAATGATAAAGTAAAAGCAATAAATAAAAGAACTAAGAGTTCTAGTTTGATTTTATCAATAAAATCATCTTTATTATTTTCAATTGCTTGGAGTTCTTTTTTCAATATAACAATATCTTTTTCGATATGGGTATCTGTATTTTTATCTATATTGATAAAAAGTTTATCAATTATTTTATCATATTTTTGATTTTGAGACGAATGTATCTCATTTAAATTGAATATAGTATAAAAAAAGACCCCTATTATAAAACAAATTATAAGTAAAAGAAGTGAAAATGAAATATAAAGTCTTTTTTTAATTGTCATTTATAAATTTATATCCTATTCCCCATATAGACTTTATATATTTTGATTCTTTTGAATCATCGTTAATTTTAAATCTAATATTACTGACATGCATATCAATCGTTCTATTTTTTGTATCCTCTTTTAAGGAGCTTTGTTTTATGATATTTTCTCTAGATATGATAATATTCATATTTTCTATAAGTAGAAAAAATATTTCAGATTCTATTTTAGTAAATTCAATCTCTGTATTATCATACAGTACACGCTTGTTTTTTTTATCTATTTTTAGATCATTTATCTCTATTAATTCATTTGGAGAGTATCTTTTTAAAGTTGATTCTATACGTAATACTAATTCTCTAGGTTCATATGGTTTTGATAAATAATCATCAGCTCCAAGTTCAAAACCATATATTTTATTGCCTATATCATCTCGAGCTGTGGATATTATGATAGGTATATTTTTTATCTCTTTAATTTTTTTAAAAAGATCAAAGCCATCCATTTCAGGAAGACCTAGATCTAAAATCACAATATCATATAGGTGAAAGTTCTTATGAAATTCTTCAAGTGCTTTCGTTGGATATGTAAATATACTACAATGATAATTATAATCTTTTAAAAAACTACTGATCAAATTTTGTAAATCTAAATCATCTTCAATCAGTAAAACATTTTTTGTTGTCAAGTTTATTCAGCCTCTGGTTTAGAAACCATTCTTAACCAGAAGTATCCAAACAATCCAGCAAATAATGAAGCACATAGAACTCCTATTTTTGCTTGAAAAATTAGTTCAGGGCTATTTATAAATGCTAAGTCTGCAACAAATATAGACATAGTAAAACCAATACCACCTAAAAATGCAACACCAAATATTTGGTTCATAGTACTATTTTCAGGCAATTTTGCAATTTTCATTTTAATAGCTAACCAAGATACACCAAAAATACCAATCACTTTTCCAAGTATCAATCCACCAATAATTCCTAGGGAGACTGGCTCTACTATTGTATTTCCAATTGAACTAAAATCGATACTTATACCTGCATTTGCTAATGCAAATAAAGGAATAACGATAAGAGCGACAGGAAGATGAAGATCGTGTTCAAGTTTAGCAGCTGGAGTTCCTACTGCATCAATTTTATCTTTTATATTTAAAAGTAATGCTTTTTGGTTCTCATGCATAACATGATCTGTAGCAACTGGATATTTTCCATACTCATCAAGTAAACTTTTTGTATCATCTACAAATGTAACTGGTGTTTCTTTAGGTTTAGAAGGAATTGTAAGGGCAGCTATTACACCTGCTATTGTTGCATGTACACCAGACTCTAACATAAAAAACCACATCAACAATCCAACAATAAAATATGGTAAAATCATTCGTATACCAAATCTATTAAAAGCAATCATCACTAAAAACATTGCTCCAGCTAAACTTAATGCCATCATATTTATAGTATCTGTATAAAAAATCGCGATAACTAAAACAGCTCCTAAATCATCAACAATAGCAAGTGCAACTAAAAAAGTTACAAGTGCAGCAGGTACTCGTTTACCTAAAAGTACTAAAGCACTAATAGCAAATGCAATATCCGTTGCCATTGGGATTCCCCACCCCCCTGCTCCTACTGTTCCATAATTAATATACAAATAAATAAGTGCAGGAAAAACCATTCCTCCAATTGCAGCAAGTATAGGTAAAATTGCAACTTTTATATTTGATAATTCACCTGCTAATATTTCTCTTTTAATCTCTAATCCAATTATAAAAAAGAATATTGCCATAAGACCATCATTAATCCAATGATGTAAAGAGTGTGATAATGCCCATGAACCGATATTTAAATCTATTTTCATATGAAAGAAATGTGAATAAACTTCATATAAAGGTGAGTTAGCAAGTATAAGAGCAAGTATCGTCATAAACATCAATACTAAACCTGTAGTAGTTTGTGCATGTAAGAAATGTTCAAATGGAGTAGAGAGCCTTTTAAAAGCCTTTTCCCAAGGTGCGTATAGTTTCATTTTTTCTCCTAATATCAATGTTTTTTATTCTATAATATATCAAATAATCAATAATAATATAGTTAATATTCTATCTATTAAATGTAAATTAACAAAGGAGACATTTCTTGACACTTTCTTGATGATCATACAAATTGTATATTTCTGTGAGATAATAACTATTAGGTACAAAAGTCTAAATTTTATAATACTATTTTCTAAAACTAAGGTACGCGCATCTCAGGTAAATAGTAAATTAATTAACAAAATGCAATTTTTTTAAGAGTAATGTAAATTAATAGCTAAAATTCCTTATATACAAAAGGAATTTATAATGGCAACCTATATCGGAAAGTGTCTTTATTGTGAAGATGGAACAGTCGAGTACGAATCTAAACAAGTTAGAGGTAAAAAAACTAAAGTTTATTGTTGTAGTAACAACAAAGTAACTACACTTGATGATGGTGATACGTGGGAGCCAACGGCAGATTCAACCTGCTCTTGGAAGCTTTTTGGATCAAGTTTAGAGAGATGGGGTAAAAAATTTGTCGGTCCAAAAGAAGTAAAAAAACTTTTAGCTGGAGATGAAGTTATTGCGCATATGTACAGCTATACCAAGAAAGTAGAATATAAAAAGTATTTAACTATATCAGAAGAATATGGCGTATCTGTTCTTTGGGAAATGGATGTAGAGGAAGATGAGGAAATAGAATACACTCCAATTATTGAGCCAATTAAAAAAGAACCTACAAAAAAAGTATTTGTAAACAATAGAACTCAAAAGAACAAGAGTAATGAAAGTATATTTAGTAAAGAAGATATGGATTCATTGGTGTTAGGAAAAGATACTGTAAATAAAGTAGCCAGTGAGCCTATCTCC
>PJEL010005404.1_pt1 | contig 10324 bp, 10 predicted proteins | sample 1853271 | NCBI WGS metagenome assembly PJEL01 (sample SAMN08108733, study PRJNA415343) | Invertebrate metagenome, whole genome shotgun sequencing project. | host: Globobulimina | place: Sweden: Gullmar Fjord | collected 2015-08 | reverse complement strand
AGATGGCAAAATTGTTGCCCGCCCTTATTTTTTCAAGGATAAAAGGGTCACGGTAATCAGCCTCGGTCTCAAAATCGCCGCCAAAGGTTGTTTCCGTGTATACTTTTAAAATTGGCCAGTGGAGAGAGCCGTTGTAATAGACCAGAAAAGGCTTGTCATTGCTGATCAGCTCGGCGCCAAGACTGAGAACAAACAGCAGACTGAAAATAATCAGACTGTAGTAGCCGCGCCGGTTCGACTTGAACCGTCTCCAGCGCCGGGAACGCAGTTTATTGCTCTTTGCCGGTTTTTTTATCATTCAACGCTCTCAAAGGTGATGCGGGGATCTACCAGAACATAACTGATATCGGAGAGCAGCCTGGAAATCAGCCCTATTATGGTAAAGAAATACAGGGTGGCCAGAACCACGGGATAGTCACGATTCATTACCGACTCATAGGCCAATAACCCCATGCCATCGAGGGAGAAAATTGTTTCTATCAGAAGACTGCCGGTAAAAAACGCGGTGATAAATGAGCCTGGAAAGCCGGTAATAATGGGAATAATAGCATTCCTGAATACATGCTTGTAGAGCACCTGGTTTTCATTCAACCCCTTGGCCCGGGCAGTAAGGACGTATTGCTTGCGGATCTCTTCCAGGAAGCTGTTTTTGGTCAGCAGCGTCATAACAGCCAAGCTTCCCACCGCACTTGAGGTGATCGGCAGCACCATGTGCCAGAGATAATCGAGGATCTTGCTTATAAGGCTCAGTTCCGACCAATTATCAGACACAATGCCGCGTAATGGAAAGATATTCCAGAAACTGCCGCCGCCAAACAGGACAATCAGCAGGATGGCCAGTACAAAACCAGGGATGGCATAACCGACAAGAATTACCGAGCTTGAGATGACATCAAAGCGGGAGCCGTCCTGCATCGCTTTGGAAATACCCAGTGGAATACAGGTAAGATAAACGATCAGGAAGGACCACAGGCCAAGGGACATTGATACCGGCAGCTTGGAGATAACCAGACTGACTACGCTTTTGTGGTGATAATAGCTGGTGCCGAAGTCGAACACCATAAAGTTTTTCATCATGGTTAGGAATCGCACGGTGGGCGGCTTGTCAAAACCGTAGAGCGCCCGGAGTTTTTCCAGACGTTCTTCATCAAGCCCCTGGGCTCCCTGGTAAAGATCGCTTTTCGGAGTGAACCTGACTTCTCCCTTACCAGTTGACAGGCCGGCGGTCGAGTGTCCTTCAATTTCAGCCAGGAGTCGCTCAACCGGTCCGCCAGGCACAAACTGGGTGACAATAAAGGTAACCAGCATAACCCCGAAAAGAGTGGGGATCATCAACAGGATTCGTCTTGCTATGTAAGCTGCCATAATTAACTAATAATTTTGAATGTTGAATTGTGAATGTTGAATTAATTTAAAACTCAAAACTCAAAATTCATAACTGGTTTTCAATGACCCTGACAGCGCCGCCCCGGCGTGGATCACCACCACCGGCCTTATAAGGGATCACTGTGTGGACACCGCCGAAATACACATCGATAGCCGACCAGCTATTAACCGGCCAGTTTTTCTGCAGGGCATCAATTGATTCCTGCGAATAGCCGGGTTCAACCTGCATGACTTCTCCATCCCAGTGGATACGGGGAGATTCAACCGCTTTTTGAACCGGGATGCCAAAATCAACTATGGAACTCAATACCTGGGTAATGGCGGTACGGATCCGCTTGCTGCCGCCGCTGCCGATAACCAGCTCCACCTCATCCCCGTTCAGCAGAATTGACGGTGACATCATGGATGAAACCCGCTGCCCTGGTGGGCCGGCATGAAACCCTTCGGGGTGCAGGTCATCTTCGCCCATCATGTTATTGAGCATAATGCCGGTCCCTGGAGCAAAATAGCCGGAACCCTCACCGTTGGAGCAGGTCATGCTTGCCACATTGCCTTCTGCGTCAGCAACACTGATGTGCGTGGTGCCGCGGCTGAAAGTACGGATCCGGTCAGCCGATTTTTGTAGAGACGTTGTATTAACGCCTTTTTCCCGCAATTTTTCAACTTCGGTCATCAGGGCAGCTGTCTGTAGAACATGGGGTGGTGAGTTCCACTGCATACCTTTGACATCCTGGGTTTCAAGGAGCGACAGGGCGAGGCCGATAAGCGAACCGCCCATGGAGGGCGGTGGATTGGTCAGCAGGGTATAATCCCGGTAGCCGATGGCCAGAGGCGTACGTTCAATAACCTGGTAAGCAGCCAGGTCTTCAGCAGTGAGAAGTCCCTGGCCGGCCTGCATGTCCCGGCCAATAGCTTGGGCCAGTTTGCCATTATAGAAGCTCTCGCCCTTGTCGTCCGGCAGTTGTGCCAGGAAGTCACCAAGTTCAGGGTTGATCAGGTGGTCGCCCTGTTTGGCGCAGCTGCCGTTTATTGTATAAAGTTTCCGGCCGGTCTCCGAATGGGTGACGATGGGTTTTAAAAGGTTGAGAAAATAACCCTGCCAGTCATTTAATTCCAGGCCGTCTTTGGCCAGATGGATAGCCGGCTGCAGGATATCATGCAGGGGCAATCGCCCCAACCGGTCATGAACGTGAAGAAAACCCTTTAAATTGCCAGGTACGGCTACAGAGCCCAGGCCGATATTGAAATCCTGATCCGAGCCGGGAAAATGGATGGTGACTGGAAAAAAATGCGGCTCCAGGTCACCGTTTTGCAGGCCGCGGCCCGGCGTATCGGTAAAAAAGTCAAACAGCACCTCATCGCCATGATTTGTCCTTGCCAGCAGGAATCCGCCACCACCAAGGCTGGTGAGGGTCTGCTCCGCCACGGCTCCGGCAAAACCGGCGCCGATTGCTGCATCAAAGGCGTTGCCGCCGTTTTGTAAAATTTCCGCCGCCGCACCGCTTACCAGGGGATGCCCGGTTGCAACGATTGCTTTTTTTGATTTTTTCATTGCCAGAATTTTGGGAGAATTTCTTTGATTATGGCGGCAAAGTCACCGGTTTCCTGGTATATCTTCCGCTGCTGATCGGCGCTGGTACCGTTTTCCAGAATATAGAGCAGCGGTGCCATAAAATGGTTGGTTTCAAACTTACTGATTGCCGGCGCGGTCATATCGAAAAGGTCCCTGGCCGCCTCGATCATGGACATGTTGCACTGGGTCAGCGGATTAACGAATCTTCCTTGTAACCCATACCTGGCCGCCTGCCACTTGTTGCTTTTAACAATCTGCATATCAGGTATCAAGTGGGTTTCGGACTCTGCCAGGGTTGCAACCAGCGCCTGGATAAGAGCGACAATAGCCAGTATTTCCATAAAACGTGAGGGAATGTCACATATCCTGATCTCCACGGTGCCGAAATCAGGGTGCAACCGGACATCCCACCAGAGATCGCGCACCTCGCTGATAATTCCGGTATTTATCAGCAGGTTGACCATGTGGTGATACTTTTCCCAGCTGCCTATCTGGTCAGGTAGGCCGGCCAGGGGCAGGGCTTCAAACAGCTTGGTCCGGTATGAGCTCAAGCCGGTATCCATTCCTTCATAAAAGGGTGAGGACGTTGTCAGTGCCAGAAGAACCGGAATATAAATTAAAATGTTGTCACGGACCAGCACGGCTGTTTCAGGATCTGGCAGGCCGACATGTACATGCAGTCCCTGGGCAATGAAATTCCGGCCAACCAGCTGTAGATCGTTGATAATCCTTTTGTACCGGGGATCAGGGGAAAGTATCTGGTCCTGGTGGCTGGCAAAGGGATGCAGACTGGCAGCATATAACAGGCAGCCTTTTTTCATGGCCAGCATTTCTGCCTGCTGACTCACCTCTGCCAGATTTTTCTTTACCTGCTCTACGGAATCACATATCTCCGTGTTCACTTCAATCATGGAGCGAATGAACTCAGGCTTTATCCTGTCCTTCTGTTCAGCAGGAACCATGTCCAGGATATCAGGCGCCGTTGGAGCAAGATTCAGGGTATCCTTGTCAAGGATTTGAAATTCTATTTCAACCCCAAGGGTAAAGGGCTTGCTCTGTTGAAATTCAATTTCAGGATGGTGCGTCATGAATTATAATTCCCCATTAGCAAAAATCAGAACGTGGTTAAAGGATCACTTTCAAGTGGACTCAAAAGTATGTTTTTTTTGTGCAGGGCCAGCCAGGCAACCTGGGCAAGGTAGGCAGCGCCGATGGGCAGCACCCCTTCATCGAAATCAAAGTAAGGGCTGTGGGCAGGGATATTGGCCAGTTCGGGCTGGCCTGCCCCAAAACGCACCAGGCAGCCCGGTACCCTTTGCAGGTAATAGGCAAAATCTTCTCCGCCCAGGCTTGGGTGTCTCTGTTTAAACACATTATCCGGCCCGATAATTTTTGCGGCAGCCTCTCTGGCCAGTTCCGCTGCCGTCGGATGATTGATAACAGGCGGCAACCCATCACCGAAATGAATGGTTGTTTTAGCCCCATAGAGACCATCCATGGCACTGACCATTCGCTCAAGGCCGTCTATTATCTGGGCTCTGATATCAGGGTGCGTGGCCCGGATGGTTCCTTCCAGAAGCGCCTCTTCGGCAATCACATTATGGGCCGAACCGCCCTGGAAATGTCCGACGCTGACCACGGAAGGATAGGCCGGATTGACCTCCCTGGAAACCAGGGTCTGGATACTCATGACCAACAGGCTGGCAACAACTATTGAGTCAATGGTTTCATGGGGTCTGGCAGCATGTCCGCCGCGTCCGCATATCTTGATTTCAAACTTATCGGTATAGGCACAGATGAGTCCCGGCTCTGCGGCAATCTGGCCGACTTTAAAATGACGGTCAATGTGTCCGGCAAAGATTGCCTGTACCCCGTCAAAGGCACCGTCCTCAATCATTGCCAGGGCACCATCACCCGATTCTTCGGCCGGCTGGAAAAGCAAGACAACCTTGCCGGGGAGACCACTGTTTTTAAGCAGCGAGGCGGCACCCAGCAGCATGGCTACATGGCCGTCATGGCCGCAGGCATGCATGGAGCCGGGCAGCTTGGAGGCAAAGGGCAGGCCGGTTTTTTCCTGCACCGGTAATGCATCCATATCAGCCCGTAACGCTACACATGACAGATCTTTTTCCTCCTCCTCCGTATCTGTTCCGGCAGCGGATGGACCTATGGTGGCGATCAGGCCGGTATGGACCGTATTGTTACGATATGAAATACCCAGCTCGTCGAGCTTTTCAGTAATATACTTCTGGGTGCGATGCTCCTCGTTGGCAAGTTCAGGGTATTGATGGATGGTGCGGCGGATATCAACCATCCAGTCAACGAGGTCGGCATCTGCCTGAAACGGTGTCTGTTCTTTGGTTGTCATGGGGATTTTAATATTATAGGACCACTTTAACGTCGGGGTGCTCTTTGAGCGATGTATAGATCAGGTTCCGTTCCTCTTCATTGCGGACGGTGATTTCCAGGTTCAGGCAGTGATACTTGCCTGCCTTGCTGCTGTTGGACGGGGTAATGGAGCAGGAGCTATTCATGATTACATGGGTTATGGCCTGGTGCAATTGCTTCTTGTCGGAGCCGATGACCTTGTACTGCCATTCACACGGGTAGACAAGTTTATAGGTGCTGTCATTAATTTCGATTTTCATTTGCCGGTAAAAATTACTTAGCTTTTGAAACCATACTGATTGATCAAAGCAGTTATGGTCTTTACCTCTTTGGAGGATATTTCTTCAATCGAGTATCCAGAGACATAAAAATCCGGATTAAAATCCTTTCTACTCCACAGACAACGTGCTTTGAAATTGATCTCTTCTCTGCCGGTGATGTTTCCCGGCAATTGCATTTTAAAGGAAAAGTCTTTACCTATCGGCGCCGGTTCTTCACTGATCAGCATTATTCCCTCGATGGTTATATCGACTAGATGACCGACACGAATATTGGCTTCATTATCAAAAATTCTTAAATAGTAGATGAGGTGAACTCTTTTGAGTTTTCTTTTATCATGCATAACAGACAGTAACCTTGTTAAGAAAATTTATTAACACTCAACCTGAGATACTCTTAAAAAGAGATTATAATAAAAAATTATAAAAATCATAACAAAAAAAGTCGACTGCAGTCCAGTTGGAAAAAGGTTTTTATTTGTTAATATATCTGGTAAAGCCTTATAATTATTATCTGCATCATAGATATGGAACGAAGTGAGACTTCGAGCGGCACTCAGCCGACAGGTATTGCGCCTGTAATCTGTATTTACAAATATTTGTGGGTCCAGTGAAAAAATAGTTGAAGAGAATGTAATGGTATCAAAAAAGAATATATCCGGGATTTGCAGGATATTTGGTGCCCTGTTATTCAGCTTGCTGATTTGTTTTGGCGGTAATGTATCATCGGCCTCTGAAACCTATATACCTTTTCAGCCCGGCGAAAGGTTCATATTCAAATTGCGATGGGGCGTGGTGCCGGCCGGTGAAGCATCATTAGAAGTTAAGGAGTTGGATAACATTAAGGGTGTTGAGGCATATCATTTTGTCATGAAAGCCCGCTCAAACGCCTTCTTTGATGTTTTTTTTAAGGTAAGAGACCATATCGATTCCTTTACTGATACTGCCATGAATCACTCGTTATATTATCGAAAAGACCAGCTTGAAGGAAAGACCCAAAGAAATATCAGGGTACATTTTGACTGGCAAAACAACGAGGCGGAGTATGTTTTTATCAACCGGAAAAGGAAAACAATAAGTTTGCTGCCCGGAACTTTTGATCCACTGGCAATTTTTTACTATACAAGGACGCTTGACATGCGTGACAGGAGTGAATTTGAACGACCGGTAACCGATGGTTCAAAGAATATGCTTGGCAGGTTGAGGATTATAGGACGGGAAAAGGTCACTGTTGATGCCGGCACCTTTGACACTCTTCTGCTTGAACCGGATTTACAGCGGGTCGAGGGTGTCTTTGCAAAAAAGGAAAGAGCCAAAATCCTTATTTGGGTTACTGATGATAACAGAAAGCTGCCGATCAAGCTGAAGAGTAAGGCCAAGGTCGGCAGTTTCGTGGCAGAGCTTGCATCCATTGAAGGTGTTGGCCAAATGCTTGCCGGTAATGTGCTCCAGTAACCAGGTTTTATTATTGATTAACGAGGGGAAATGATTCCAGAGACTGCGAAAGTGGAGGAAATTGAGGTGGTAGATGAGAGTTATGAAGAAGATAAGGATCTACACAACAAGTTCAACTCATATATGGACACTGAAAGCCGTACCGTTGTAGTCAAGACAACCGACGGTTCTGTGATACGCGGTTACATAAACCTGAACAGTGAATCTCTGCCCATGGACCGGGTGAGCGACCTGCTCATGAAGGGTCAGAATAAGTTCCTGATTATGTACAATGCCAGCTTGAATGATAAAAATGATGCCGCAGTTATCATTAACAAATCCCAGATAGTCTGGGTGATGGAAGAAACGGCGAACAGATGATTTTAACAATAGACAGGAAATTAAATAACCTTCCCGGTGCAGCTATTCTTGTGTTGACCTCTTAAAAACCATCCCGGTATTATACCTTGCGGCGTAAGCTTCTCTTCAAACAGTCATAGCTGTCAGGGCAGTCTGTTTCTATTTTTTTCGCATATTCGATGTTTTTTTGCATGGCTTCACCATACAGATCCCGGTCTATGCCCCACCGTTCCCGGAAGTGTGATTGGGCCGCTTTCCCGACCCCACCCATTTCATCTGTCAGTCTTTTCCTGGCAACTGAATGATAAAACGCCTCTGTTTTCTTGAAAAGCTCCAGGGGAGACTCGAAGCCCTCCATGCCGGCCTCTTCAAATTCCATGAACAGCAAGGGGAGCTTTTCAAGGTAACTTCTGTCCGCTATCTGGGCTATCAGATCAGCTGTACCCATGACCTGTCCCATGATCCTTAACTGGTCAGAATTAAATGAAATTTCATCCGGGGAAAGGTCCAGGGTAGTGCATTGGATAATTTGGGTGCATTCTTCAATGTCTTCTGCAGAGAAGCCCTCGGCAGCCAGGTAGCCTTTCATGAAGTTGATGCTTCTCTCCTCGTGGCCGACGGTATACCGGGCACCGGTTCCCTCCATGTCATCCTCTGTCTGGATGAGTCCCGTATCATGAAAAAGTGCGGCAATAGCCCCAAGTTCGGTAATCCTTGGCGTAAAATGATATCCATCCACACCAAGTCCGTGAACGAGCCTTACCAGGGCAAGTGCAACTGAACAGGTATGTTCCAGGTTGTGATACTTTGTGTTGCTGGCCCGGTAGCCGGGGTATTCGCCTTTAAAGAGGCGTATGATATCAGAGTATGCATTTTCAAAACGGCGGGGATCGAAATCAGGATGGATAAGCGCAAATACAAATTTGATCTCAATAAGTATCTGCGGTGGTGAACTGCTGTCAACCAGATCGTATAATTTTTTGTCGTCTTTTGCCATAGAGCCATCACCCAAATGGTCCGGAAACCTATTGCTGGTAACATATCTGCCTGATTATTGCTAACTTTTTTGCATTCTCAATGGGGATGTATTTTTTCAAGAAGTTAATTATAGTTGCGGCATGCAACCGACTTTAACAATGGACTTACATATTCATTCAACATTTTCCGATGGAATACTGACGCCTTCTGAACTGGTGGACATGGCTAAAACCGAAGGGTTGTCGGCCATCTCCATAACAGACCATGATACGGCGGCAGGCACTGATGAGGCATTGGAAAGAGGACGGCAACAGTCCATCGAAGTAGTACCCGGCATTGAAATAAGCTCGTGGTATAATTCCACGTCCATGCATATCCTGGGGTACTGGTTTAAACATGATGACCAGCAGTTCAGAAGCCGTTTGCAGGAACTACAGGACGGCAGGCATGTTCGGAATGTAAAAATCATAGAAAATCTGAACAGGCTGGGAATTACAGTAAGCATTGATGAACTGGCGAATTATTCAGAATATGGCCAGACCGGCCGGCCCCATATTGCCCGTCTGCTGGAAGACAAGGGTATTGTCAAATCTGTTGAACAGGCTTTTCAATACTATCTGGGGAAGGGCAAGGCTGCCTATGCCGATCGGTTCAAGTTTGCAGCACATGATGCAATCGCAATGATCCGGGAAGCCGGCGGGGTGGCTGTCCTGGCGCATCCGGCAAACCTGGACCCTTCTTTACGGACCATACCGGCCCTGTTGCGGAATTTGCAGGGCATTGGCCTGGGCGGCGTTGAGGTGTTTTATCCTTCCCATACAGCCAAGGCAGTTAAAAAGTTAAAGAAAATGGCTGGTGAATTGGATCTACTGGTTACCGGCGGGAGTGATTTTCACGGGTTTGAACGATCAGGAAATAACACCAGGAGAAAGCACGGTTTTTTTCATGTGCCGTATGAACTGGTACAGATCATGAAGAAAAATAAAGGAAATTGAAAATTATCATTTTATTGGATAGATATCTGTGCGAGGATTTGTTTTGTTATATTAAACAAAACGGCTGTGAATTCCTGTTTGGTGCCGATATTTTTCTGCTTTGGCAATATGTACCAGAACTTTTTTGTTATGAGGGATCTGAGTTATGAATACAATCCTGGTTGTTGATGACGAGCCTAACTATCTGGTAGTGCTCTCCGAACTTCTTAAAGATGAGGGTTATGAGGTGTTTACTGCCCAAAGTGGGGAAAAAGGTCTGGAAATAGCCAAGGAGAACGATCTGGACCTTATAATAACAGACATGCGGATGCCCGGCATGGACGGCCTTGAACTCTTAAAGGCGGTAAAATCCTTTAACCAGTACTTGCCGGTCATTATGGTCACTGCCTTCGGCGAAGTAGAAAAAGCAGTGGTGGCAATGAAGGCAGGCGCCTATAATTACCTTGCCAAACCCTTCAGCAATGATGAACTGCTGGTTAACATCGGAAAGGCGATCGAGCACTACTCCCTGCTGCGGGAAAATCTGAGACTTCGTGATGAGGCAAGAGTCAGGTACGGATTTGCCAGTCTAATAGGTAAGAACGCCCGTATGCAGGAGGTTTACAACCTGATTGAAAAGGTGGCGCCCACCCCGGCTTCGGTTTTAATAACCGGCGAAAGCGGCACCGGCAAGGAACTGGTAGCCCGGGCCATGCATATTAACAGCACCCGTGAAGACGGACCTTTTATTTCAGTCAACTGTGCAGCTTTACCGGAAACTCTCCTGGAAAGCGAATTGTTCGGTCATGAGAAAGGCGCCTTTACCGGGGCTGCCTCATTACGTAAAGGGCGGTTCGAACTTGCCGATACCGGCACATTGTTTTTGGATGAGATTGGTGATATTCCCTTGCCTTTGCAGGCAAAGCTGTTACGCGTGCTGCAGGAACGCAGTT
>PJEL010005403.1_pt1 | contig 10325 bp, 6 predicted proteins | sample 1853271 | NCBI WGS metagenome assembly PJEL01 (sample SAMN08108733, study PRJNA415343) | Invertebrate metagenome, whole genome shotgun sequencing project. | host: Globobulimina | place: Sweden: Gullmar Fjord | collected 2015-08 | reverse complement strand
CTGGCTGGGAAATGCCTTGGTGGAAGCCGCACCGATTTCCGGCCCGGCTTGTGTATAAATTGTGCCATCCGATTCCCGTGTTATGGTGCTGCCTACCACATTACAGATGGAAATTACCCGGGCCCCGAGCTCCTTGGCCAAACGCAGTCCTGCCAAAGTATCTGCTGTTTCCCCTGATTGAGAGATTGGAATAACCATCACCTCCGAGTCAAGCAACAGTCGGCGGTATCGAAATTCCGAGGCAATATCCACCTCCACCGGCACGCCAACCCATTTTTCCAACCAGTATTTAGCAACCAAGGCTGCATGCCAGGATGTGCCACAGGCCACCAGAGAGATACGCTTGATACTGCAAAGATCTTCATGGCTCAGGCCTATCTCATCCATGGAAACGCGACCTGTTTCCGGGTCAAGGCGTCCCCGGAAGGTATTGAGAATGGACTGGGGTTGTTCGTAAATTTCTTTCAGCATAAAATGCCGATACCCTGCCTTTTCTGCCATGCCTGCATTCCAGTCAATGGTCTGAATTTCCTTGTCCACTGCACTGCCGTCATCAAGACGGCATACCTGCAGAGAATCGGCCTGTAAAATCGCCATCTCTTTATCGTCAAGAAAAATGACCTCGCGGGTATAGGGCAACAGAGCAGGAATATCCGAAGCCATCAGCGAACCGCCGCTTTTCTGGACACCTAGCACCAAGGGACTCTGAAAACGGGCAGCAACAATGCGGTCAGGTTGCCTGCTCCACATCACTCCCAGAGCAAACGACCCCTCGACCTCTTTCACAGCCTGGCGCACCGCTTCAGCCAGATCATCCTGTAAATACTGCTCAATAAGATGGGCCAGCACTTCAGTGTCGGTCTGGGAGGTAAAAACATGTCCTTTGCCGATCAAATCTTCCCGCAGGCTTTGATAATTTTCAATAATACCATTATGCACCACGACCAGATCACCAGTGCAATCACTGTGGGGATGGGCATTTGCCTCAGTGGGAGGGCCGTGGGTTGCCCAGCGGGTATGACCAAGACCAACGCGGCTGTCTGTCATTACCTCATCCATCATCTCTTCAAGACCGGAGAGTTTGCCTTCACAACGATGTTTCTGCAATGCTCCATCCTGTAAAAAGACCAACCCGGCTGAATCGTAGCCCCGGTATTCCAGCCTCTTCAACCCCTCAAGAATAATAGGCACAACCCGCCGCTGCCCAATATAACCAACTATGCCGCACATATATTTCTCCGTTCCTAATTCTTAAGTCAACAAAGCTTGCAGGGGACTAAAACAAGGCCATATCTAACCAACTCAAACCCTAACACTCAAGATGCTTACGAATTTTCATCGCGATCCTTTCTGAAAAAGCACCGTCTTAATAGTTTGAAAAATAATCCATAAATCCATTGAAATGGTTATGTTTTTTATGTAGTACAAATCGTACTCCAGCTTCCGTAAGGCATCCTCTTCAGAGGCCCCATATGGATAAAGTATCTGAGCCCAACCGGTAATTCCCGGCTTAACAGTGTGCCGCAAAGCATAATAGGGAATTGACTTGGTAAGCTCTTCTACAAACACCGGTCGCTCCGGGCGCGGCCCGACAAAACTCATTTCACCTTTCAGCACATTCCACATCTGGGGTATTTCATCAATACGAACCTTGCGAATAAAGGCTCCGTAGCGAGTTACCCGGGTGTCATTTTGCATGGCCCACACCGGCCCGTCTTTTTCTGCGTCACTGCCCATTGAACGAAACTTTACCACTTTAAAAGGCAAGCCCATTTCCCCCACCCTTTCCTGGGTATAAAAAATAGGCCCCGGAGACTCAAACTTAATAATAAGAGCACTGCTGAGAGTAATAGGCAAGGACACCAACAAGCCAAAAGCGGAAAAGAGAATATCGAGCAGCCGCTTAATGACATTACACATCGGGCATTTCTTGAACCCCGTTGAAAAAATAAGCCAGGACGGGTTAACATTTTCCACCAGAATTTTGGCAGTTAGTCCTTCATAAAAAGTAACTCCGGTATCTATGGCAATTCCTTCCATCTTACACTGAAGCAATTCGGCAATGGGAGTTGAGCCCCGCCTATCATCAAGGGCTACAACAATTTTCTCTACTTTGTATTTATGACACAGGTGGGGCAGCATACTCACATCAGTATGGAAAGGAATGCCGGCAGGCAACGAAACAGATGTTTTCTCGGAACCGAGAAAACATGAAATCTTATAGCCGGAATCACGATTCCTCTCAATTTCAGCTGCAATTTCAGCTGCCATTTTGCCGGTGCCAAGAATCATAATCGGCTGAGTAAACATTTTGCGTTCAAGTACATGACTATAGATAAAGCGCCAGACAAAAACGCTCAAACAGATGGCCCCATATCCTGTCCAAAATACTTTGGTGGAAATCATGATAAACGGCACTAGGAAATAGACCACACCGAGCACTACACAGCCTGTGCCAAAAGCCTGGACAACAAGGGCGAGTTCCTCAGTAGGCGGACGAGCGCCACTTAAATCATAAAGATCGAAAAAATAGAGACAGAGTTGAAAAATCAATGTTACCAAGGAAGCACGCAAGACATAAAGAAGCAATGCCTCACAGTACATTTCCTGGCCCCTGAAGAGGAAATAGACGCTGTTAATCGCCAAAAAAATCAACAAGCCCTCACCCAGAAAGAAAAAAATCTTTCGAGCAGGGTAATATTGTTTCAGGATATAGGGCATACCGAATCAATATCCTTCGGAAAGATAGTTATAATAACCTTCACCACGCATTCTTTTGTCAAAGATATTCATCTCAAACGCATTGAATACAATGCCGAGAATTTTTTCCCGGCCAACTTGGTCAACAAGCTTTTTCACTTGATCGCGTCCGGAACTGCCCCACCTGACCACCAGCACCACTTTATCAACATGCTGAGCCAGAATGCCTGTTTCCGAGGCGGCAAGAACCGGGGGACTGTCAAGCAGAACAAACCTGTCCGGGTATCGGCTAACCACTTCATCAATCAATGATGTCATTGTTTTTGAAGACAGAAGTTCAGAGGGGTTTTCAGGTGGAATCCCGGCAGAAATCAAGGAAAGCCTCTCAAGGCCGGTCTGACATATCAGGCTGGAAAGGTTGACACCGTCACGCAGGTAATCAACAAGCCCGTTGCGATTATCGATGCCGAACTGAAGGGATAAAGAAGGACGGCGCAGATCACAATCCACCATCAAGGCGTGCTGGTCCACCCCACGGGCCATCATCGCCCCCAGGTTTGCGCAGACAAAACTTTTTCCTTCCCCAATCCCGGCACTTGTGACCAGAACACTCCTGATCGGCTTACCGGAGATCGGGTGGAGAATCAAGGCACGCAGCCTCCGGAAACTCTCCGCAACCCCATTGGAAACATCTGTGGCGGTAACAAGCTTTTCATCCCACGCAGATTTTGAGAGAGTGGACTCAGAAGGAGGGGAAACCCATTTTTTCTTTTGTTCATCAGAACCATCAAGTCGTTTATCATCGTTCTGCACATCTTTTCCCGCCTTACTCAGGGCATCGGACACCTTTCCCACACACTCTCTCCTATAAAATGATCATACCTTGCATCCATGAATAAAGAAGGGCAGCCCCTACCCCGGCAAGCGCAACTGCCAAAAGCACCAGCCAGAGAACCAGAGTTACTTTTTTTCTTCGCCGCTCCCCTTTCGTCAAAATCAGTGGTACAGCACAAACCACCGGAACATCGAGGAAAGCTTCCACTTCAGCAGGATCTTTGAATGATGTTCCAAGTAACTCCATGCCCACTGCAAGTCCTCCTCCCAAACCAAGCCCCAGACCTATCGCCATCAGCATAATTTTCTTGAAATCAGGTTTGAAAGGATTTTCTGGAAAATGTGCTGGGTCGACTATTTTGAACTGACTTCCCTTCTGCTGTTTTTCCAGGCTATAGGCTGACTCAGCCTGCAAACTCTGGGAAACCAGAGCTTGATAATGGCCGTGCAGCTGTTCATAGTCCCGTGTCAGGGCAGCCCATTCAGCCTCTCTGACCGGGGTGGCCTCAACCCAGCCTTGATATTTTTTGATTTGCTCCTTAATCTCCTGGCGTTCCTTTTTGAGTCTGGAGATATTATACTCCAAATCCTTAATCTGCCTTTTCAACTGCTCGGTCTGTGGATCGACAAATGATTGCGCCTCCTCTTCCTCTATTCCTTCATACTGGTCACTGTCAGCAATTTTTTTTTCAAGATTCTCCAACTGCTTTTTAATTCTCTTCACCTCGGGATGTTTTTCCGTATATTTGGTCAAAAGATTTTGTAATTCATGCTTAAGCTGGGTAATCTGCACCAAGCCTCCCTGCTGATGAGCCTGCTGGCTATCGGCCGGCAACATTGACACTCCCATTCCGCTCAATTGCTGAGCTAACAACTCCTCGCGCAGGGATATCTGCTCCTGGACAAGAATTTTGGTTCTCTGCATGCCCTGACTGCTTTCCTGACTATTTTGGTATTGCTCCTGCAAGGCACTGAGACGGCCCATATTATTTTGTCGCTGGGCAGGCATCTCATTATAATATTTCAATTTATAATCGCGCATCACAGCTTCTTTTTCATCAAGCGCCCCTTTGGCCATCCGCAATTCATCCTGCACATAGGCAGAAGTCTCGGAGGCACGCTCTTCCCGATAACGCAAATTCTCTTCAATAAATTTGGCCGCCAGGGCATTGGTTACCCGCTGCACTTTTTTCGGATCTCTTCCCTGGTAGGACACCTTGAAGATATCTCCCCGATCAGGACTGATATCAATATGTTTCTCCCGCATGATATCAACTACATCCTCCATGGGCAGCATTGCACGTTTCTTTGCATAGAGGTCAAATTCTTTAATCATTTTCTCCAGACTGCTGCGGCTGGTAATCTGCTGGCTTACTGTGGCCACCACCTCTCTGGTTCTTGTCATGTTATCCTCCGGGGACATGACGGTAGGGTTAATACGTTGCCGCTGATATTTGATGAGCGATGTACACTGATACACCTTGTTAGTTTTCAGATACATGCCCAGCCCGGCAACTATACTGACCAAAAGAAAAGAAATGATCATTTTCTTTCGCCGCAACAGGACATCCAGGTATTTTTTAACTATTTGTCTTTGCAGTTGATCCATTAAGAAAGTTTAGAGTTCAAGGTTTAAAGTTCTGAGTTTTACCAACGAAATAAATCTTTTGCGGCAACAAATGAGAGCATCACTGTATGTTCCTGATAATCATCAATCGGACTACTATGGGTTACCAGCTTATGGAAACCATAATCCAGGCTTATCGTGTACCAGCGGAAAAATGTATAAGAGAGGACAATGCCCGTGCCGTAGTCATCAAATGTTGAATCGTCTGCAACAAGAGGCCACTCATACCTTTTTTCATAGGAGAGATCAAAAGTAGCCGCCAGACCCTGCATCAACTCATAGCTGACTGCCCCATCCAGAGACCAACTGCCTCGTATATCCTCCCATGAGCCGTTTCTTTTGATCTGCGCATAATCTCCACTGCCACCCAAGGCAAGGGAACCGCGGGGCAGGTCCCAGGTCAGACCAACACTCAGCCCGGTCCCGGCCTCATCCCCACTTATCTCCCTATCAAGATAATTAGCATCAATATTGGTGGACAGGTGCAGGTGGCTGGTAAAATCATGGTACCAACCCAGTTCCCCGATTTGATCGACAAGATCGGTCCCGTCTCCATCATAGCTGCTCGTGCTATAATCATAGGAAAAATCAAAATAATCACTAGCACTGAGGATGTACTCAAGGGTTACGGTTGTATCATTTCCGGTAAAATCATTTTCCTCGTCATATTGAGTGCGAGTAAGCTCATAGTCAACTGAGGCTCTCCACTTGGGATTAAAACGATAGGAAAGACCAAATGATGGTCTGTGCTCGTATGATTCGCTCATTTCAGCCGATCTGCTGTCCAACATACTGTAGCCGTAACCCAGGCGAATAGAGCTGTCCCGGGCATACTCATATTCAGTTTCAAACACGAAATCGTTGGTCCAATGCCGACGCCTGGAACTAGAATTTGACAGGAGTGCATCAACACGACTCTGATCGGATGGAGAAGCAATAGCGTAACGGGTATCAATTTCGTTCAAAACCAGAGTGTAATGTTCAGCCGGATCATATTCGCCATACTCTGGAAAAAGTATGCGAAACACCTCTTCTCGGATAGTCAGGCTTGCTCTTTGAAATTTCTCAGAATAGCTGAGGGTATCGTCAAAGTCCTGCATGGGATGATCATCATAATACACATAATCATTAGATACAGTCATTGTCAGATGCTGCAGCATCTGCTTTGTGGCGGAAACAGAAAAATCATGGCTGAAATCTCTTTCATCAAGACGCTGGTTCCACAAAAGATCTGAGCCGGCTGAGAGCGCTATGGTGTCACTGCTCCCTTCCGAGACCACCGTGACAGTCGGTAGAACGGTGGTCGTCCACTGGGTGCTCTCATTGCTGCGTTCATGAAAGACATTTGAGGTATAATCCTGCTCAACTCCCAGGCTTCCAAAAATGGAAGTTACCCGGCTGCTGGCGGAAGCGGGAATAAGTAAAACACAAAAAAACAGACCGCTGACTTTTGAAAAATATTTTTTCTTCATCTTATAAAGAACTCATTTAAGGAACAATGATCGTATCACCGGGAGCGATCAAAATATTCTGTTTCAAGTTTTTGCCACTGACAAAGGTTTCATAATTAAAGGATAACAATTCATCACGACCATTTATACGCCGTATTAGCTTAATCTCCTCCCTCTTGGCCCACTCCAGAAAACCACCGCTTCTCGCTATGGCCTGCAGTATAGTCAAGGGAGAGTCAATAGGGAACTCTCCGGGCTGGCCAATCTGACCAATGACATAATAACGCCTGCTCCGACTTTCCAAAAGTATCACGGAAACAGAAGGCTCGGTCACCAGCTCGGCAAAATGTTTTTCGAGAAACTGATCAAGATCGCTGGTGGTTTTCCCGACGGCCTCTACATCACCGGCCAGTGGTAAAGAAATCTTTCCATCAAGGCGAACCGTGACGGTTCTCGACAGATCAGGTTCGCGCCAGACCTGAATCTCAAGAACATCACCTACTCCGACAAGATAATCTTTTCCCGTTTCTGCTGACTGACCAGCCAGCAAAATGCCAGGTAGGGACGCAACAAGAAAGGCCCAAAGCCCCACAGAAAAAAAAAGTATTTTACTTACGAAACATTTCCCCACAATGCCCCCCCCCAGCTAACAATTTACTATACCATAAAACCACATAACACCATTTCATTAAATTATTTTTTATCTTATGATTGTCTATAAAAAAACGCAACAACATTCTATACTTTCAGTGCCGCCCACCATTTTCCTCATGCCATTTTAGCCGCTCTTTCCATTTGCCTTTTACCGCTCTTTCCTCTATCCTGATCAATAAAATATCCAATCTCTGTTGTTTTTTATAAAATCGCTGTCAAATCTCAACAAATCAACTAGCTAAAGGGAAATTAATGATACGTTTACCCCGCCTCTTCCTCTGGACGTTTCTTCTCTGCTCTTCTGCCATATTGTTTTCAGCCTGTTCAAACCCTGAGGTAAAAAAGCAGGCACATTTTGACAAGGCAATGCAATATATTCAGAATGAACAACCCAGAGCGGCAATTCTTGAATTAAGGAATGCAATCCAAATTGACCCCAAATTTACCAAGGCCCGCTACCAACTCGGCCTTCTTTACCTCAAAAGCGGAGATGCAAAAAACGCCTTTAAAGAATTACAGCGAGCGTCAAGTCTTGACCCATCGAACCTTGACGCCTTGCTTAAAACAGCAGAACTCCTTCTTCTTTCACGGCAACCGGAAGATAGCAGGATTCAGATTGACAAAATTTTGACCGTGGAACCTGATCACTCTGAAGCCCTTGCAGTTCTGGCCAACCTGGAACTTGCCGCTGGAAACATTGACGCAGCCCACGTTGCAATCAACCAGGCCTTGGAGCATCAGCCGGAGCTTGGCAGGCTCCACATCCTCCAGGCCAAAATTTTCTCTACCCAGGGAAAAGATAGCGAGGCAGAGCAGGCCCTTTTACAAGCAGTTAAGTTAAGCCCTGAAAAGATTTCCAGCTACCAGGCTCTGACTTCATATTATATGAGTAAAAAAGAGGACGAGAAAGCTGAAGCACAGCTCATTAATACCATAAATGCCTTTCCGAATCTGCCCCTGCCCTTGTTACAACTTGCCTCTTTTCACATGGGTAAAAAAGATACCAACAAGGCTGAAGCCTCTATCCTAAAAGCTTTGAAACTTGAACCTGAAAACGAAAAAATCCATCTTATACTGACTGATTTTTATAAAAAAACCCGGGCTTTTGACAAGGCGGAAAACGCATTAAAAAATGCTGCTTCAGTCAGTGACAACCCACTGACCATTAAAGCCATGCTGGCTGATTTTTACTTCAGCAGGCAACGATTTCCTGAAGCCAAGACACTCACCGAGACCCTCTTGGCTGAAAATGACAAATTACCCCAGGCGCTCCTAGTAAATGCCAAGCTTTCCATAAAAGAAGGGAACAGTGAAAAGGCTATCACAATACTTGACAAGCTGGTAAACGAAAACCCCAGATGGGGCGATGCTTATTTTCAGTTGGCTCTTGCCCATTTAAACAAAGGCAATCAGGAATTATCCCAGCAGGCCGCTACTGAAGCGGTAAAGCTTATGGGAAATAATTCTTCAACAGCTCGCGCATTACTGGCCCATCACCATCTCCGTAAAAGAGACTTTGACGGGGCTAGGCAGGAGTCTGCCATTGCCCTGCGCCTTGACCCAAAGAATGTGAGGGCTGCAATAATTCTTGGCCAGAGTTTTCTCTACTCAGGGGATACCGATAAGGCTCTGAAGGTCTTTGAACAGATGCTTGAATTACTGCCGGAAAATATCGATGTCCTGCAAAACCTTGCCCTTACAAGATTAGCCAGGAAAGAACTTGACGAGGCCATCCCCTTACTGGAAAAAATTCTAACTTTAAAACCTGATGCAACCAGATCCCTGGCCACCCTTGCCGCCATTGACGCCCGCAACAAACAGCCGGAGAAAGCCATCAAACGGGTTCGACAGCAATTACAAATTACACCCGAGGTTCCCGGTCATCTGATGCTGCTAGGAGACTTGTTATATAGCCAAGACTCACTGGAAGAAGCGGCACAAATTTTCCGCAAGGTTCAAAATCTGGCTCCAGAAAGCCCGAAACCTTATATTAATCTTGCCCGAATCCTTGAAAAAACAGGGAAAAGCGACCAGGCTATTGCCGAATACAAAGTCTTACTCGAAAAACAACCGGACTCTCTTCGGGCCATGATGGGCCTGGGCACCCTGCTTGAACAAAATGGCGACTCACGGGGAGCAAAAAACATGTACTTACAACTCCTTGAACGAGACAAAAATTTTGCCCCTGCGGCAAACAACCTGGCCTGGCTTATCACCCTGGAAGAAAAACCGGACCTCGGTGAGGCCCTTCGTCTTGCCCTCATTGCCAAGGAACGGCTTCCCAACGACCCAAACATCACCGATACCCTGGGATTTATCCATTACAAACGTGGAGCCTTTGATCTGGCCACAACCCAATTCACGGATGCCCTTGCAGCGCTGCCAAATGTACCGACAATTCGTTATCACCTGGCTCTTTCTCTTAAAGGAGAGGGGGCTGACACCGAGGCCATCAGAGAGTTAAAACAGTGCCTGGAAGATGGATTTGATTTTCCTGAACGCCAGGAGGCGCAAAAGCTGCTTGCCACGTGGACATCAGGCCAAGTGCGATAAAGCCCGAATTAAGCGGCGTGTAGCACCCGCTTCAATCGATAAGCGAGTTTACGAGACATCGAGACTTATACCCTTGTGGTATAAATAGACAATACATGGGAAAAACTTTTGTTATTGGCGATATCCATGGGTGCCATGGAGCCTTGGTTGCACTGCTGGAGAAAACCCAGCCGGATCTCTCCCGGGACACCATCATTTTTCTTGGTGATTATATTGATCGGGGGCCTGATTCGAAAAAAGTTGTCTCCAAAGTAATTCGGCTCATGGAAGATGCGCCGGGAAGGGTGATTCCGCTCATGGGTAACCATGAGCAGATATTCCTTGCTTCTCTGGCAGGGGAAAAAAGGGAATTTTACCTCAAAATGGGTGGTGAGGCCACCCTGAGGAGCTATGGAATCAAACCACCGTTTACCGGACACATTGCCTCCGATATCCCTGTGAGCCACTTCCATTTTTTTAATGAGCTCCTTCTGCTCTGGGAGGACGCTCATTACATCTACGTCCAT
>PJEL010005402.1_pt1 | contig 10326 bp, 13 predicted proteins | sample 1853271 | NCBI WGS metagenome assembly PJEL01 (sample SAMN08108733, study PRJNA415343) | Invertebrate metagenome, whole genome shotgun sequencing project. | host: Globobulimina | place: Sweden: Gullmar Fjord | collected 2015-08 | reverse complement strand
AGTCTGCTTGAGATTCCTGCTCAAAAACAGATAATGTAGCTACAAAGCAGAATAGTATTAACAAACATATATTTTTCATATTAATAACATCCTCACTTCCTGTTGAAATTTCGTAGTTTTTTAAGACATTCTCCGAATATATAGTTCCAGTAACTGATGGGTAAATTTTATGTAAATTATAGCTGGAATCCAAGTCTATTTATCTCAGTTTAGAGGAGTGGGAAGAAGGAGGTCAATGCGTTAGCCTCTGGAGGATTAATTAGTAATTCTAGCACTCAGGGCAGAGAGTCATTTGCCTTGAGTGCTGCTGAAGTGCGAAATATCAAAAAGCAGACAGAGTGCCTGGACTCATAGTTTTATAACCTGGAAATATGTCTGCTACTTCTTCTTTCTTGCTGCCGTTTTTCTGGTAGTGGTTTTTGCTTTAGTTTTTGTTTTTGGCTTTGCGCTGGCTTTTGGTTTTGCTTTAGTCTTGGTTTTCGCCTTAGCCTTTGGTATTGCTTTTGGTGAACATACGCTACTCTTGCTTACTGCAACCCTGCCACAACCTCCACAATAGTATTTGAATTTGAGGACTTTCGGAGCACATACATGTCTTGTATCGGTTTCTACTGCACCGCAATACTCACAGACAAGTGTTTTTTCCAGTGGGGCAGGGGTACATAAGTGACCTTTCTTTGGAGCAACTTTTCCACACGTTTTACAGGTATAAACCTTCTTTACACTCTTTTTCTTAACAGACATATTTATCTCCTTTTCATTTAAATTTCAGTTTAAATCAAGGTTAAGTTAAAATGGTGTTACTTCATTCCACAACAGCCTGTGCCGCTGCAGGAACCTGGTGATGATGGGGGCATACCTCCTCCGCTAGCCGAATCAGATAGTGAACCACTTGCGAACACTGAGAACTGTTTTTCTAACGATTTGCCACCACATTCAGGGCAAACCGGTTTTTCATTATTCCTTTGAAGTATCTCAGAAACTTTATCACACTTTTTACATTTATATTCATATAAAGGCATTTTCTTTTCTCTCCTATAAAAGGGGTAAAGTAACAAACTGTTAAAACAATGTCAAGGTGTTATAGGTATCTGATTAAAGTTTAATCTTGTTGTTTGTAATATGTGAATTGACATTATAGCTGATCATGCTAAATCTTTTCTCAAGCAAATATTTACATGAGCGCTTTTTGTTGTGCTTCTTCTTCAAATTCTATTTTGTCTTGATCGTATTTCTCATGTGCATCTTCAAGATCTTTGTAGAGTGTGTCAATGTGGTTTTGTGTCTGTTTACTTGATTTAGATAGTTTTGATATTGCGGCTCCATCTTGGTCGTGTGACGCTTTAATCAGGGCTTCTGTGTCTATTTGAAGTTGGCGCTCCGCTTTCTCGATCTCCTTTTCTATTTCTTTGATTTTCTTTTCAATGGGGGCAAATATCTTTGAGCGCCTGGCATTAAACTCAGCACGGACTTTTCTTTTCTCTTTCTTGTTCAGGCCTTTTGTATCTTCCTGCTTAGATGATTTTTTCCTTGGTTTGATACTGTCCTGATCGTCCCACCCGATTTGTTCAAGGAATTGAGAATATGTACCATGGAAGAAGAATATTCTATCATGGTGGAATACTATCAGCTTATTCGCAACCCTGTGAAGGATGTGTTCGTTATGGGTGACCATGAGCACTGCACCACTAAAGTTATCAATGGCGTCCATCATCGCTTCACATGACTGCATGTCAAGATGGTGAGTTGGTTCGTCAAGCAAGAGGATATTAGTTGGCAGAACAAGCAGTTTTCCAAGTAGCGTTCTGCACTTTTCTCCTCCTGACAATATTTTTATTTTTTTGAGAGCACTATCTCCTGAGAACATCATTGCACCGCAAATACTTCTGACTCTTCCCCTCTCAATGCCTGATATAGTTGAGGCAATCTCTTCTTCAACTGTCAGTTGGTCGTTCAGGGTCGCAGTATTCGCCTGTTCATAGTAACCAATCTTAGTTTGTGGGTGGTTTCTGACTTTTCCTTCACTGGGAGACAATATACCGGCCAGCAATTTCAACAATGTTGTCTTGCCTTTACCATTTTTTCCGATTATGCATATTTTATCATTACTCTCGACATTAAAGTTAATATGGTCTATGAGAGGTGAATCGTTACCATTATAGGAAAAAGTCAGATCCTGCGCTTCCATTATGGATTTAGCAGGGAATGGGGCAGAATTGAATGAAAATGAGAGTGTAGATATTTTTTCAAGCTTTTTCTGTACTTCCTGCTTTTCAAGGGCTTTCACGCGTGACTGTACAAGGCTGGCATGGCTTGCCTTTGCCCTGAAACTGTTTATGAAACTTTCTGCCTGCTTGCGTTTTTTGTCTTCATTGAGACGCTGTTTTTCATGGATTTCCTCTGATTTTAATATCCTGTCATAATATTCCTGGGTGGTTCCCTTGATCTTTACAATTTTGTGTCGATGAATACCCAATGTATGTGTTGCAACACTGTCTGTAAATCCTCTATCATGGCTTATGATTACAATCTCATTTTTCCAGTTATTCAGGAAACCGGTCAGCCAGCGGATGGAGACAATATCCAGGAAGTTTGTTGGTTCGTCAAGTAAAAGGAGATTCGGGTCTGAGACTAAAACCTTTGCAAGGTTCAACCTGATTTGATAACCACCGGAAAACTCTGATGGATCACGGTCAAAATCATCTTCTGAAAAACCAAGGCCGGAAAGAACACTCTTAACTCTCCAGTCATCACCCTCCTGATCACTGGGAAGAGTGCTACACCCTTCCTCCAGAACAGTTGGTTTTGTAAAATTAATATGCTGGCTCAAATATCCAATGCGATAGTTTTTTGGAACGGCAATGACACCCTTATCACACTGTTCCTGTCCTGTTAGCATTCGGAACAAAGTGGTTTTTCCGTGTCCATTCCTGCCAACAAGGGCAGTGCGTTCACGGGGATTCAGGTTAAAAGAGATGTTGTCAAATATAACTTGTTCGAGATAATGCTTGTTTACGTCTTGAACTGAAATCATAGTTTATTATCATACAATTATTTATTTATATTTTCTGGATTTTGAAATTAACTTTTCAGTTATTTCACCCCAATTATTATTGAAATTCATACCCTTATCATCAATATAGGCAACCCCAATCGGTTTGTCCGGTACCCAGACATCATCAAAAGGTAGTTTATAGTATTTCATATATTCTCTTATCCTGTCAAACTGATCACCTATGAGTACATTCTTAAACTTAAATGATGTTCTGCATGAGTGGATAATAATACGGTAACCGGCTTTTCTTAATGTCTCTAATGCTTCCTGAACACCTTCAGTCGGGTCTCCAACATCGGGAAAACGATGCTCACAAATAACACCATCAAAATCAACAATTAAGGAAGGCCTCTTTTTCATAATTGTCTCTTATGTTTTCTTTTTACTTTTAACAGATAAGACCGGGCATGGAGCATTCCTTACCACCTTCTCGGCAACGCTACCAATCAGCATATGTGCAATACCTGTCCTTCCATGTGTGCCAATAACTATCAAATCTATATTCTTATCCTTTGCCGTCATTATAATTTCAAGAAAAGGTACTCCAAACAGTATAATTGTTTCTACTCTGTTTTGAATCTCTTCCGGGATCTCAGCTAATAATTTTTTCTCCAATTGCTCTCTGGTTGATTGGTCTAGCGTTACCATAGTTACAGACGGTTCTTGTACATAAATAGGGCCACCATAATCAAACACCCTACTATCCACCACATGGGTAAGATATAAGGTGGCATCATCGTCTTTTAACATCAGATATATTGCATACTTTAATGCTTCCTGAGAGCTCTCTGAAAAATCAAAAGGACATAATATTTTTTTTATTTGTACCATCTGAATTCTGCTTTGTGTCTCATACGTAATATGATAAATCGCATTGCAGAGAGACTTCATTCGTTAAAGCGATAAAAGAATTCACGTTGTTTATCTTGTGAGTTTATACTGCAAAAAGAAGTTTCTCGCTCAAGCATATATACTAAGGCATGACAAATTCATGGCCGAGTTGTCTGACTGTTAACACGGGACAGGGAGCCTTTCTTACAACCTTTTCAGACACACTGCCCAGCATCATGTGTGAGATACCAGTCCTTCCATGCGAGCCGATTACTATCATATCAATCTCTTTTTCTTTTGCTGTGCTTATGATTTCTGCGAAAGGGATGCCTTGGATTACAATGGCTTCTATATCCATGTCATCTCTGATCTCCTCCGGTATGCAATCAAGAAGTTTTACTCTTAATTGTTCAAGTGTCTCTTTACTCGGAATCTGTGTTGACATTGCTTCTAATCCCTCATTAAAAGAGCGTATGTCGATTATATGTAACAGCAACAATTTTGCTTCGTCTTTCATTGCAAATGAGACGGCGTACTTTAGAGCCTCTTTCGAGCAATCGGAATGATCGATGGGGCATAATATTTTCTTCAAGGATATCATTTTAACTTGCTCCTTTCAACTCGCCTGAACGGCATGCCGCTAACTTTAAGGTCTGTGGTTACTTTAATTAATAGTATTGAGCAAAAAATCATAAATTAGTAAACAAAATAAGCTAATTTATCTGCATAGTAATACCGCACTATTTACTTTTCTCATAATCTGTACAGTAGTATTTCCAAGGATTAACTCTCTTATTTTAGAATGACCGTAGGCACCCATTGCCAGCAAGTCATAAGAACCTTCACTGCAGAGTTCCAGAATTGCACTAACGATCTCACCATCTTTAAGGATCTTGTCATACGTAACTTTGCAATCTTTCAGATTCTCATCTGCTTGTAAAAGGATATCATCACCCGTTTTCTTATCATCAGATACGGTAACAACAGTTAGAGGAAGATTCATCTGTTCTGCAATATCTGCACCTGCAGTCAAAGCCTTAGTCGAGAATGAACTTGCATCATACGCAACTAGTATTTTCGAAATCTTCTTATACTTTTCAGGGGTTACCAATACTGGTTTGTGTGTCTGTCTGACGACAGATTCCAGGTTTGATCCAAGGAAAGCCTCACGCCAGAATGCATGTTCACCTGCCATTCCCATCGATATCATATCGCATCTTTTTGCAGATTCGACTATTTCCTTGCCAACTACACCTTCCTTTGTTGTACGTGTAAAAGAAATTCCGGCAGAGTTACATTTCCCTTCCAATTCATCCAGGGCGGCTTTGGCAGTGTCTTCCAGAAACTGTCGTACATTCTGTTGGAAATCAGCATAAGGAACCATACCCCCAATGCTTGTTCCCAAATCTCTCATGAATGGCCCGGCCAATTTTTTTATATCAATTATTGAAATTCCTACTATCTCTGAGTCGAAAGATCTTGATAGATCAATTGCATAATCAACGGCGACCAGACTCGTGTCTGAAGAATCAATCGGTACAAGTATTGTTTTAAACATCTCAATCTCCTATTCGTGCAATTAATTTATAAGGGCATACACTCTATGCTTATAGTACTACACTATAAATTTAAAGTCTATATATAAATTAGCTCTCTAAACCTCTGAAATGCATCTTTTACTCCTATTGGTTTGCCTGCATTTTTGTAGTTATTGCGTAGATTCTTTGAACAGATAGGGTGTTCTTTTGCAGATAGAGACAAGCATAAGCATTAAGGGAACTTCAATCAAGACTCCAACCACTGTAGCCAGCGAGGCACCGGATGAGAGCCCAAACAGCATCGCCGATGTTGCAATAGCCACTTCAAAGTGATTTGAAGCGCCAATCAAAGCCGAAGGGGCGGCGTCCTGATAAGAGAGCTTTAATAGTCTTGCCAGAAGGAAGTAACTGAGGCTGAAAATGAAGATCGTCTGGATGAACAGTGGGATTGAGATCCATAGTATTGTTAGCGGGTTATTAACAATAATCTGACCCTTAAAAGAGAAGAGAAGTACCAATGTAGTTAATAGTGCTATTATGCTGACCGGCGTAAGCCAATGAACGAATTTATCATTAAACCACTCCACTCCCTTGAAACTAATAATCGTCTTGCGTGTAAAGTATCCGGTAACCAACGGCAGGGCGACGTAGACTGCAACAGAGAATAGTATAGTCTGCCATGGTATAGGCATGGCATTTACCCCTAATAGAAAACCGCCAAGAGGTGCATAAAGCACAAGCATAGTCAGAGAATTGATGGCTACCATTATCAGGGTAAGACCGTCATTACCTCTTGCCAGATAACCCCACATCAATACCATTGCCGTACATGGGGCGATACCCAGAAGAATTGTACCTGCAATGTAGCTTCTCCACAACTCCACTTCATCACCATTTTTGAGAATCTCTGTGCCTGGCAGAAAATCTTTAAAAAGATAGCCCAGGAAAAACCAGGCAATGAGAAACATAGTAAACGGTTTAATTGCCCAATTGATAAAGAGAGTAAGGCCAACAGCTTTGGGTGTTTTTGCTACTTTTAACACCTCCGCGAAATCTATCTTGACCATGATTGGATACATCATAAAGAACAGGCATACGGCAATAGGTATGGATACCCTGTATATTGAAAGAGAATCCAGCTTAAAGGCTAGATCTGGCATTGCTTCTCCCAAGCCGATCCCAGCGCCAATACAGAGCATGACCCAGAGTGTCAGGTATTTTTCGAAAAAAGATAATCTTTTAACTTCAGTCATTTTGTAATAATTTCTTGTTCTTACAATCCAGCGTGGGAATGTTTAGTCATCAGCAGCGCTTTTCGGTCCGAACTGTTTTCTGTGACAAAAACAGATTTATGATTCCGCCAGCCTCGCGCCATCTCTTCTGATCTATACAGTAACAGACCCTGGGGCCGTCGATGTCACCACTTATCAGTTCGGCGTTCTTTAACTCTTTCAGGTGTTGCGATACAGTAGATTGAGATAGAGGGAGTTCATTGACAACATCGCTGCAGATACACTCTCTCTTTTTAATAAGGAAGTTGATGATTGCAATCCGCGCCGGATGGGCTAACGCCTTGCAGAGGGCTGCAATCCTCCTCTCTTTTGTATTAAATTTACTAACTTTTGTTATCGCCATAATATTTATATATCCTATATCGCAAATATACGATAATACATGCTGAAGTCAATGGAAATTTAATAAAATATTTAAAATTCTATTATCTCAGTTCTTGCACCTGGCATCTTGTTTCTAGTATTGTTTTTGCCGTTAGTGCTAATCTGTGAAATTCGTGTCTAATGCCTTTTGTCTTGCAAAACACCATCACTCTTTTATAATTACAGACAATGGTAAACTTCTTGATCATAGAAGCATGGGAGATACAAATGATAGAAAACAATACAGATATAAAACAGGATAGGCGCAGGGGCCCGGATCTTCTGATTAAGACGCTTAAATGGCTTGGCATTTTCGGCTGGTTTGTAATGATTGTGGCTTTGTATATTATTGATATGGCAAAGCCGGAAGAAGAGAACATGTTCACCAAAGCTGCAGACGTAAGTGTGCGGACAACATGGGATCCGCAACTAATTCATTATCTTTTCTGCCTATTGATTTTCGGGCTTTGTATAAGTGTCATTGGGCTTGTTATCAACTCCAGAAGGCATCATCGTAAAGATGACAGATTCAAGTATATCCTGATAACGCTGGGAGCAATATCTACTTTTGGTATAATCAAATATCTAATCAAGTTTTAATGACTGGTGTTAGTGTCGTGAGGGTGAGGCTTAATTCCACTTTTTTTACTTCAGCATTTATATGTGTATCTCTGCGTCCAATGTCTTTTTTCTTGCAAAACAACCCCACTCTTCCAAAGTATTTTATTTTTCAAAAAAGGTTATGCAGCCAAGGGACGATATGACCCCTTTTCCGTTTTCATAGGTCGGGTTTCTTACCCGACATTATTTATCAGACAGAATGAAGACAAAATAATTTTGCTGAAGGCCTAACTTGAACTAAAAATCAATCTTGAGATCAGGATGTGTGCCATCAACTATCTGTTTGCCTAAATTTAATGAATGTTCATCTGCCTCTTCTTTGGTGTCAAAAATTTCTTTACAATAAAACGCCTTTGTTTTATAGCCATCGGAACTAAGTTTGTTGATATGAACAGAAGTCATCCATTCTTCTTTCCCATATGATTTTGCCGGTGAAGCATCCAAATCGTAATCTTTATAACGTGTATTCATGATTATCCTTTAATAAATTTGGTAATACTGTAATAATTAATACATCCTACCCAATATCATACTCCTGTCAATTGAAAATGCGGATATTTGCAGGGAATTGGAGCAGTGGATCTTGGTAGAAAGTGGCTGTGAATAGCGAGTAAGCCGGAAATAAGGCTATTGTTTTCTTCCTGAATATGAGAGAATGATTATTGTTTAAACACTTTGGTAAAAACAGAGGAAGGTGTATATGGCTGGGTTTCTGGATAAATTTAGAAGTAATGTTGTCACATCGGTATGGAAAGACAAAGATGATAAGCCTGAGGTGAAAGATATAGATGATAAGATCGCCTTGGGGACACTATTGTGGATTGTCGCAGAAGCGGATGAGAAGTTTATGGCGAAAGAAGATGACAAGATCAAAGAGATCCTCACTTTATATAGTAAAATACCAGAAGATAAGATGGCAACAGTTATGGCGTCTATTAAGGAGGCTGCGATGGAAAGAATAGATCTTCATCGTTTTACTCGTGAAGTAGGCCAAAATCTCTCTTATGACATTAGAAAGTCAGTTATAGAAACTCTTTTTCGTGTCGCGTGTTGTGATGGAGAGTTAGATCATGAGGAGATTGAGATGATAAGGAAAATATCGGGTCTGTTTCATATAGCACATAAAGATTTTATAAATGCCAAAATAAGTATAAAAAAAGAGTTCGGCCTGAAAACCGTTGAATAGGAATTTAAGTCTGAATATTTCATAAATTAGATTTATTATTGTAAGGATGCAATAAATGAACTTTTTCGTTACTTCTCTATAACATGAACGACGAGATTGACTACAAACTAGGCATTATTTGGCAGGATGTCCAGCATCTAAGGATTGCTAAAATAATAAAAGAGGTTAACAGTAGTTCACATATAAATTACGAGTCAATATTTAATCAGTTAACCTACTATATTGAAGACCACTTTGATACCGAGGAACAGTATATGCGCGAGTATGGTTATGACAAAATAGATTTACATATTAAGGAACACAGAGTTTTCAAAAATAAATTTATGGAAATTAATGAGTCATGTTTTATAGATGAGTCTTTCAATATAAATATATCATCGTTCTTAAATGAATGGTTTCTCAAACACATATCTGAAGCTGACAATGAACTCGCTGTTTTCTTAATCAAGTACGAGACTCGCAAGGCCTGACAATTATCGAATAGTCTGTTTAATATTGACAAACGATTCAATCCATTATTTTTGCCTTTGATAGCATGTATTCCCTTCCAAAGTCTTGTCTGGCTAGTATCTGGATTAATCTGCGTCCAAATTTCCTTTTTACCTTTCTCGGCGTAATCTAATAACTTAATTATTAATAATTGTGAATATTTCTGATATAATGAAAAATTCGATAAATTTATATATTACTGTCTTTAACATGAAATAAGGAAGAGGAATTAAGGCTATGGGTTTAAACTGTGGTATTGTTGGTTTGCCTAACGTAGGTAAATCTACAATTTTTAATGCATTAACGTCGTCAAGCGCGGCATCTGAAAACTATCCATTCTGTACCATCGACCCCAATGTCGGAGTCGTGGCAGTTCCGGATGAACGATTAGATCAAATAACGGAATTTATTCCCCCTGAAAAAACAATTCCCGCAATGGTTGAGTTTGTAGATATTGCCGGTTTGGTAAAAGGCGCCAGTAAAGGAGAGGGATTGGGAAATAAGTTTTTAGGACATATAAAGAGTGTAAATGCCATTCTGCACGTTGTACGCTGCTTCGAAAAAGAGGATACCGTGCATGTAGAAGGGTCCGTAGATCCAATCAGAGATATTGAGATTATCCACACTGAATTGCTCCTTGCGGATATAGAGACGGTAGAAAAACGGATACTGAAAAACGAAAAACTATCTAAGACCGGAGACAAAAAGTTGTTGGAGGAGATTGTAACTCTTAAAGAAGTGTTGGAAGGCTTGAATAACGGTACTCCTATGCGACTGTTACCGCTTTCGGATGAAAAAAAACTGTGCACGGAAGATTTACATCTGATTACCACAAAACCGGTATTATACGTCATAAATGTCTTTGATTTTGAGAAAGATCAGGGATATATCGATACTATTACGGCTTATGCGCAAAAGGAGGATTCAAAATGTGTTGTCCTCTCCGGAGAT
>PJEL010005401.1_pt1 | contig 10326 bp, 9 predicted proteins | sample 1853271 | NCBI WGS metagenome assembly PJEL01 (sample SAMN08108733, study PRJNA415343) | Invertebrate metagenome, whole genome shotgun sequencing project. | host: Globobulimina | place: Sweden: Gullmar Fjord | collected 2015-08 | reverse complement strand
TACGCTTATTCTTCCGGCTCCGTCCAGATAAGCGGAAGACACCATTTTCCCTTGGGAGGTCAGCACTCTATTGCACCATTGGCATCCATAAATTACTCCCGGCATGAATCAAAGGTCTCAAGCTGGAATCCTGAAGATGGAGAAGAAGGCTCTGACTCCAACCGGTATGGAATTGGGGCAGGCATGCAATACAACTACGACCTGCTGCGAACCACTCCACGAGGAAAAGTCAGAGACTTGCGCTGGATGAGTTCTTTGGACCTCCGTCATAATACTTTCGGCGATGAAAATTCCCAAAATTTTGGCTTCTATACTGGTCTTGTATTTCGCAGTCGCTGGGGCGTATTCCGGCTCGTGCTGTCATACAAACACAATTTGGGTTCCTCAAGATGAACAGAGTTTCTTTTTTGTTTCTGGCGCTGATTCTAGCTCCATGCCTGACTACGGCTCAAGGGCCACTCGTACTCACAGGTGATGGCAAAACACCGGTGAAGCTGACAAGGTTGCCTGCCGTGCTCAATCATCCGACGATTCACGAAGAGCTGCACTCTGGCTTGACTAATACTCTGCTCCTCCTGATCACAGTTAACCCTGAAGATGGTCAGAAGAGACGCGGTGGCGCGACCATCGATATTCGTTATGAGCTTTGGGATGAGGTCTTCCTGATCACGGTAACCGACCTGAACAAGCGATCCTACAATGAAAAGATCGCCTCCCACTCAGAACTTCTCTCCTGGTGGCGGAATCTCAAGCTCGATGTTCTGGGACCAGAGTCGCTGGCTAGCAGTCAAGGTCTCGTTGTCGAGGTCGAACTCCGCCTGCTACCTTTTTCCCAGGCCGAGCAAAACGACGCCCAGCTTTGGCTCACAAGCTCGCACGCTTCAGAAGGTTCTACTGTTTTGGATAACGATCCAATTATTGCACGGACGGGAAGAGTCACCAACGACCGGCTTCTCGATGTTTTGGTTGCGACCTCAATCAAGCGCCGGCCGATCTTGAGCTTCAGCTGGACTGCAGCCATTACAGCTGAAAGAGATGGTGAGAATGAGCAAGACGGTTAGTACTCTTGCTGTACTTGTGCTGTTCGGCACAGCTGTGCTCTACCTATTTCAACAACAGCTCTCCGGTGCCTGGTTTACCTTTGGGGTACATCCAGAGGTCGTCGAACTTCTGGAGCACTCACTCGAGGATCAGAAGGAGCTGGCCCGGAGCGACTCAGAACATGCTGCCGCCTACCGCAGTCATTTCGACACTATCCAGGCCACAGTCTCCAACCTAAAGGTTCTTGAGCACAACCGTGATGCCATCGTCAATCGTTACGAAATGCTACTGCTGACTCTGCTCGGCGGCACTCTGCTCCTCACCGCTGGCGCATCGGTCCTGCTAGCCCGTCGTAACGAAACCAGGTTGCAGCGGTTACAACAATCCCTGACCGAGCTCAGCCTGGGTCATACCCAGGTTTCGACTGGCGAGAAGAGCCACGACACCATCGGTAGAATTGCCACTATGATCGAACAGACCTCGCGTCGAATGACGAGGGATCGTCACCGTTTGGCTTCGCTGCGCCACCTCGCCGTCTGGCAAGAAGCAGCACGACGCCAGGGTCACGAGATGCGCACTCCGCTGACTGCAGCACGACTCCAGCTCGATCGTTTACAGACATTGGTTGCTTCACAAGACACCAATTCTGCCGGTCAGTTGGTCGTAAAAGTCGGCGAGGAGCTGAGGCGGCTTGAACGATTTGCCCATCAGTTCAGCTCCTTCGCCCGCCTTGCCAAGCCGAAGCTAGCAGGCTGTGATCTCGTAGATCTGATCAACGAGTTCTGTGAGCTCTTCAGCAACGCCTGGCCCAATCTCGAGCTCAGGTTCCAACAACCCGGCACATGTGTTGAGGTTATGGCCGATGCCCCAATGTTGCGGCAGATTTTCGTCAATCTTTGTGAGAATAGCTCTTTGGCACTGGCACCAAACCACGGCATCGTCACCTTCACAATCACTTCAAACAGTGACACTGCTACTGTTTCTGTAGCTGACACCGGTTCCGGCATCGACAGCTCGATCCGTGATCGCCTATTTGAACCATATGCTACAACCAGCCAGATCGGTCACGGCAGTGGACTCGGCCTCACCATTTCACGCAAGATCATGCTCGACCACGGTGGTGATCTCGAGCTTGCTGAAACTTCGCCTGAGGGCACAAGCTTCTCGCTGGTTTTGCCTTTTTTCAGTTCGGAGAAAACCAATGAGTAAGGTACTAATCATCGAGGACGACGCCAAAATTCGAGCCGAGCTGGTGCTTCTGATGCGGGATGCTGGCTTTCTTACAACTGCTGCCGAAAAGGCTGAAGATGTTGTTGCCGAACTCGAGGATCAGCAAACGGCGAAACCAGATCTGTTGCTGCTCGACGTTCGACTCCCTGGAATGAGCGGCGTCGAACTTGTGCGCCGGCTGGTTGATCAGCAGCAGCTCCCTACAACTATCATTGTCTCAGGTGAGGCTTCCATCAGTGAGACTGTCGACGGTCTACAGTTTGGCGTATACGATTTTATCGAAAAGCCGTTCTCAAAGGAGAGGTTACTGCAATCAGTGCACAACGCCATCCGTCATACACAGCTAAAAGGACAGCTGGCAGCACTGCGAGCCGAGCTTGATGAACGTAGCCAGCTGCTCGGTTCGTCACCAGAAATGAGCAATCTGCGAGAAATGATAAGCAAGGCTGCGGCGAGTCAAAGCCGGGTTCTGATCCAGGGTGAGAGTGGAACTGGAAAGGAACTCGTTGCCGATAGCCTGCATCGTAGCAGTAGCCGCTGTAACGGTCCTTTTATCAAGATCAACTGTGCGGCGCTACCTTCACACCTTATCGAAGACGAGCTCTTTGGTCACGTCAAGGGAGCCTTTACCGATGCTCACACCGACCGTCCAGGTTTGTTCGAAGAGGCTGATGGCGGCACTCTTCTTCTCGACGAGATTGGCGACATGGATCTTCATCTTCAGACCCGCCTCCTTCGGGTGCTCGAGGAGGGTTCTATTAGACGCATTGGAGACGGAAAGGAACGTTCAGTTAACGTACGCGTGCTAGCAGCGACACACAACGACCTTGAACAAGGCATCAAGCAAAACCGTTTCCGCCAAGATCTCTTCTTTCGACTCGCTCATCTCGTTCTAGAAGTGCCGCCACTTCGCCAACGACGCGGAGATATCTCCCTTCTTTTTCAACACTTCCTCGACACGTCTTGCCGTTTAAACCGTTCTCGGCCGCGGCGGGTTGACAGCTCGGTCCTGGAGGTATTAGAAGGCTACCGATGGCCAGGCAATGTGCGGGAGCTTAAGAATCTAAGTGAGCGGCTTGTGGTCTTCGGCAGTGATCCAGTGACTGTCGAGCAGTTACCCTCGGCATTTTTTCAAGGCCCAGTGGAGCGTGAAACTGGTCTCCTGCGAGTAGCTGATGGCAGACCAGCAGTGCCGCTGCGTGAGTTTAAGAGATTGGCTGAAAAAGAGTACATCGAGATTATTCTGCAGCGCACCAACTGGAATGTGACCGCCGCTGCTGCCTTGTTGAACCTCCAGCGCACCTACCTTCATCAGAAAATCGTGGCGCTTGGTATTCACAAAGTGGAGAACAGGTGATTGGCAACAGGTGGCGGATCAAGTGCCAGGCCCGTGGTAAGTCGTGTAACTCTCAAAAGCCACTTTGGTGAGCAGAAGAGCGTACAGATCAGCTACTCAAACAGTTTTCGAAGCAGTTCGTCGGTTTTTGCGTATTCTTTCGCGAAACGATTATCTTGACTGCGTAGCTCAGCCGCCCGCTTTGCCCACCACGAAATCAGATCAGGCCGCCGATCCAACAATTCTGCCAAGGCCCGGGCGCTCTGGCGCCAACGCTCGATGCCAATTCCGACGACCAAGAAGCGTTTTCGACTCACATTCCAGCAACGCGTTCTCGATTCGAGTTCCTCTCGAGTCATTTGAAGAACGCCTGCCGTCTCATCGTGGATCGCTGGATGGTCCCCAAAAGTTGACGATTACATCATTATCGTTCTGTGATGGTACATTCTAAATAACGAGATTGTTAGTGATCTCAGACAACAGCTGGAGGACGAAAATGTCTACTAATTTACCTCTTATTCAGGATGCTGATCTTAAAGGCAAGGTAGTTTTGGTTCGAGTTGACCACAACGTTGTCAAAGAGGGTGTCATTCACGATCCTTATAGAATTGACGCTACTTTGGGCACCATGTACTACATCAACGCCAAGGGTGGCAAAATCATCCTTATGACCCATGTTGGTCGTCCGAAAAACAAGAAAACCAATGCGATTGAGATTTCAGACCATACTTCAGTTCAACCAATAGTTGATTATCTTCAATCAAAGCTCCACATCTCACTCAAGGTTCCTGAGTTTTACCAACATGATGAGCGAGGATATCTAGGAATCGAGACCTCTATCAATCATCTCATAAGGGATCTCAAAAAAGATGAGATAGATGGTATTTACCTTCCTAATACTCGGTGGTTTGATGGTGAAGAATCAGGTGGCGAATCTTCAGAGAGATTTGCCCACCAGTTGGCAGGGCTCGCAGATATTTTTGTCAATGATGCATTTGGGTCATGGCAGCCCCATACTTCTACGTATCGCATTCCCCAGCAACTACCTTCTTATGCTGGATATTTAATGCAGAAGGAGATTACGAATCTCGATAGAATCTATAACCCATCTAAACCCTTCCTGGCAGTTGTGGCAGGTTCGAAGTTTGACACTAAAATTGACTCTCTGTTTGCATTAATCGAAAAGGCTGACTATCTGATATTAGGTGGCGTAATCTACAACGCTTATTTAAGCGCAAAATATGGGTTTAAGATTCGCGGGATCTCAGATGATGACCTTCTATCAGCAAGCAGATTTGTTGAGTACGTTCAGAAATTTCCAGATAAGCTGATTGAGCTGCCCTGGATCATTGAGTCAGATACCCTCGCTGGTCGGTTCGAAGGAAAACATAGAACCATAAATATTCATCAGATTAAGCCGGGAACCGAAGTTGGATATGTTCTTGATGTTTCACCAAAGTCGTTTGAATCAACTGCAATCGAAGATGTGTTCTTAAAGGCAAAAACAGTTTTTGTAAATGCAGTAATGGGTTTCACACCCCACTTCAACGAAGGAACTATTGCTCTAGACCAACTGATTGATCGTAACGCTGAGGCAGTTAAGCTTTACGGTGGGGGAGACACGATGCAGGAGCTCAAGAGATTATTGCCTGGTCTTTATATTGTTGCCCTTGATAGCCCCAAGTATTACATCTTCACCGGTGGAGGCGCCGTATTGAAAGCAATCCAGGCTGGAACAACCAGTGGACTCGAGCCTGTTAAAGCCTTAATGGAATGCCCGCTGTGACGGTTGTCAGTTATCGGTTGTGAGTTGTCAGAAAGGGATTCCGGAGACTGGAAACTGACAACCCTAATCAAGCACTGCTTGCTTGATGAGCCCGCACTTCTCACCAATCTTCGAGGCGAGGGGCGCGAGACGTATTGCCATGCTGGGTTTTTCTCGATTTGAACGGCGCAGGCATAGTTCGCTATGTTGAGCTGGGCAAATTGATAAAAACACAGCAGGGTAAGGCGTATCGTGTTCCTCGGCCGGAGATTGGTGAGAAGTGCGGGCTAGAACCTACCTTTAATTGCTGCCAAGCTCGGAAGCTCTTTTCCCTCAATATACTCAAGCAAAGCACCGCCGGCTGTAGATATATAACTTATCTTGTGGGCAAGGGCGTATCTGTTGACAGCTGCTATAGAGTCGCCACCTCCAATGAGCGAATAGGCGCCCTTGTCGGTGGCTCTAGCTACAGCCATAGCAACCCGTAGAGTACCCATGGAAAAGTGAGTGAACTCAAAAACTCCCATTGGCCCGTTCCACAACACGGTGTTTGATCTCTCTATAACCTGGGCAAACTGCTCGCAGGATCTAATACCAATATCAAGGCCCATCCAGCCATCAGGAATAGAATTGATCTCACAGTGCCGTATTTGGGCGTCATTAGCAAGCTTGTCAGCGATAATACAATCACTTGGTAGGTGAACGGCCACTCCGTTCTGCTCAGCTGTTCTTAATATCGACTTTGCGACATCAATACAGTCATTCTCAATGATTGATTCCCCTACGTTTCCGCCAAGGGCTTTGATAAATGTAAAAACAATTCCACCACCTAAAACCAGAGCATCCACCTTGTTGACAAGTTCCTCAATGATATGAATTTTGGTCGATACCTTAGAACCACCAATGATCGCCACAAATGGAGTCTTGGACTTGTGGAGAACTTGGTCAATGTTGTTGATTTCACTTTCAACTAAGTAGCCCAACATCCTCTTGTCCTGAGGGAAAAAGCGAGCCACTGTATAGGTTGAGGCATGAGCTCGGTGGGCTGTGCCAAAGGCGTTATTAATGTAGATGTCACCAAAGGTTGATAATTCACGGGCAAAATCCTCGTCTGCACCTGTCTCCTCAGGATGAAATCTCAAATTCTCTAAAAGAAGGGCTTCGCCTGAACTGAGATTTTCTACCATTTCACGAGTTTCTGCACCACGACTATCTGGTGCATGTTTAACATCGGTTTGCAAAAGCTTCGACAAACGAGGCACTATATGTTTTGTAGATAACGAGTCTTTCCGCATTCCTTTGGGTCGGCCTAGATGAGTCATTATGACGGCAGATCCGCCGTCTGCTAGTACTTTTCTGATTGTTGGCAGAGCAGTCACAATTCGGGTCTCGTCAGTGATCTCTTGGTTTTCATCAAGGGGTACGTTGAAATCGACTCGAATGAGTGCTCGCTTGTTATGAAAATTTATGTCATCTACAGAGTAAGAGTCTTTAATGGCCCTAATTGAAGGTAGTTTCTTGCCCTGGATATACTCCAATAAAGCTCCACCTGCTGTTGATAAGTAGCTCATCTTATGGGCCAAAGCATAGTTTTTGATGGCTGCAATAGTGTCGCCTCCGCCGATGAGGGAGAATGCACCTTTATCAGTTGCTCGAGCCACTGCCAGGGCGATTCGTAAGGTTCCGTTGGCAAATAGTTCAATCTCAAAAGTGCCTATTGGGCCGTTCCAGAGTATCGTGGATGATCTGTCTATGAGGAGCGCAATAGTTTCTGCCGATTTGATACCTATATCCAATCCCATCCAACCGTTTGGGATTTCATTGATCGGGCAGTGTTCAATGTCGGCTCTATTAGTGGCCTCATTGCCGATTACGCAGTCCTCAGGCAGGTAGAGGTTTATCTTTCTCTGTTTTGCCCTATCCATTATCGATTTGGCCATTTGCAGACAATTAGAATCGATGATCGAGTCACCGATATTTCCTCCTAGGGCTTTGACGAAAGTATAAGAAATGCCACCACAGATAATAAGGTTGTCAACCTTTTCAAGTAGTGCTTCGATAATGTGGATCTTGGTGGAGATCTTCTCTCCGCCTAAGATCGCAGTAAATGGCTTCTTAGGATTTTTCAGAATTTTATTGATGTTCTTCATCTCGGTTTCCATGAGATAACCAAACATCTTGTCGTAAGGGAAAAACTCAGCAATTGTGTAGGTTGAAGCGTGGGCACGGTGAGCAGTGCCAAAGGCATTGTTCACATAAACATCACCAAGCTCAGCGAGCTTTTGGGCAAATGTCTTATCTGCTGCAAACTCCTCTTGATGAAAACGAAGGTTCTCAAGCAACAACACCTCACCACTCTTTAAAGATGAAGCCTTTGCCTGTGCTTCGGAGCCTATACAGTCGTTTGCAAACAATACCTCCTGAGCTAAGACTTCTGACAAATATGACAGCAAGTGCCTACATGACAGCTTCTCATCGGGCGTGCCGGTAGGCCGGCCTAGATGGGTAAGAATTATGACTGCGCCGCCAGATGCCAAAATCTGACGGATAGTAGGCAAGGCGGTTACAATCCGGGTGTCATCAGTGATATTGAATTTCTCATCCATTGGAACATCAAAATCAACCCGAACCAGAGCTTTTTTGCCGGAAAAATTGTAATCATCAAGAGAAATCATCACTTATCACCTTTGTTTGAGAGTAAGAATTATCCGCACGTGGAATCACCGCCCGAGTATAGCTTAGCTTGGGCTTAGGCAATCCGTGCCCGGTCAGACGATCCCGACGATTTGAACCAAGAGCTAACATCGGGATTTCAGGGGAGATTTCGTCGGGAAATCGTCAAGCTCATCCAGCATCTCCGAGAACGTAGCATCTATCGACCAACCTGATACCGGCTTTGCCATTTTAGGGTTCCAGGTACGCGCTTCATGACAATGTTTGCATCGAAATAGGGCAGCGTGGTGTGCATGCCTGAGGTATTCGAATTCGTCAAACAGTCAAAGAATGCGCCATTCGCAAACCTGATAAAGATGTGATCACAGAATTGTCATGAAGCGCTTACTTGTAACTTATGAGATCGGATGGGCGCTGAATCGTTGCTTCCAACAGAGTGAAGCGGAGTTCGAGTCGCTGTTCGCAGGCTTGGGCCCAGGCGAACATGAGTTCCGCTGTAGGATTGCATCCCCAACGCTCCATTAGGGAAACCGCTTGTTGGCTGATTTGAAGGCGTTCAGCGAGTTGTTTTTGGGTGAGACCTGCGTCCTTGCGAGCGCTCCGGAGCACGTAACCTGGTTGCTGGGCTTCCCGTTGGTCCAGTTTGCCCCACCTGCGAAGGGCCAGCCATTCGTGGAAGTCCCGAGGCCGCCGACGAGTGAGAAATGAGCTTCGGTCGCGGATCACTATCTGTTCTCTTCCGGGCCTTGGTTCGCCCAGGCTTCCAGGTCTTCAGGGTTCGGGTCGGACGATGACCATTGGTGGTCGAATTCTTCGAGTGCCACGAGAGCGTTCTCAAACCCAGCCTCGCGGGCCCTGCGCGCCAGTCGGTCGAAATCGATTTCTGACCGGCATTTTCGGTAGAGAAGAAACGCATTCGCACCGTCTATTCCAGATTTCCAGTACTGCCACCCTCCAAGTCGATCAACAAGCAGGTCCTCAATACTCACTACGAGAATGTCAAAACCATAGACGCAAATTTGAACAGCGTGTTCCCGATGGTCGAGAGTCTCACTGGGGAACTCCATGAAAATCTGCGCGGTTTCGTGAATCCAATGCCTCCCCAAGCGTTCAAATCCACTCTTCCGGAGGAGTCTTTTCACAGCCGCGGGAACTGAACCTGCGAAGTCCAAGTCAGTTGTGGTGTAGGCGCCACCCGTCAATATCTCAACCGCCGCGCCGCCCACAAGTATCGGGACCTTCTCTTCGGCGGGGAATAGTTTTTGTACCCAAGCGACAAGAGCAGCTGTCTTTCTTGGGCCATCCGCCAGAGATAGAAGATTTTCGAAATCCATAAATACAAGTTATAACTTGTATCGGACTCTGTCAACACCCGCAAGTGGTGCCACTGCTCACAACCTCACCTTTCATGGCTCGACTGTTCATGGCGGAAGGCCGAAAAAGGTGCCAAAAAGGTGCTACGTTACAGTGCACAACTTCGAATCGGCGTCATCATTGGCTTGACGATTTCTTGACGAAATCTCCCCCGCAATCCTGATGGCAGCTCTCGGGTCAGATCGCCGGATTTGTCTGACCACGGATGAAGATGCCGATGAAAGACTATGCCACAATGAGTTCAAAGAATGATGGATTGCTGAGCAGCACATTGCCAGACAAATCCAGGGTTGAAATGAACACAACAATAACGAAAATGACGGAAGCTGGCGGATTCCGACTCGGGTTCGGGGAATTCGTCGCCCTGATGGCGACGATGACGTCGCTGGCCGCACTCTCCACCGACGCTATGCTGCCAGCCCTGCCGGCCATCGGCCTAGACCTGGGCCTACAGCAGGAAAACGCCGGCCAATTGGTCGTCTCGACGCTCTTTCTGGGCATGGCTGTGGGGCAGCTATTCTATGGTCCGGTATCGGATAGCAGTGGTCGGAAGCCCGCCATCTACGTCGGGTACCTACTCTTCATCGCCGGTTGCCTGATGGCCATCTTTTCAGGCAGCTTCGCCGTCATGCTGGCCGGGCGGCTGTTGCAAGGCATTGGCGTGGCCGGCCCTCGTAGCGTCACCATCGCACTGATCCGCGACCTCTACGAAGGGCGTACGATGGCCCAGGCGATGTCATTCATCGCCACTGTATTTATCCTTGTGCCGATCATCGCACCGATGCTGGGGCAGGGTGTTCTGATGATTTCGGGATGGCGAGCCATCTTTGGCACGCTGCTGGTGCTTGCACTGCTCAGCCTCGCCTGGTTCGCGCTGCGGCAGCCCGAGACCTTGCCGGCTGAACTG
>PJEL010005399.1_pt1 | contig 10329 bp, 11 predicted proteins | sample 1853271 | NCBI WGS metagenome assembly PJEL01 (sample SAMN08108733, study PRJNA415343) | Invertebrate metagenome, whole genome shotgun sequencing project. | host: Globobulimina | place: Sweden: Gullmar Fjord | collected 2015-08 | reverse complement strand
AGATACTAAGAAAAGTATTTTTAAGTGTTACAGTTGCTTCTAATGGCCAAGAAGGTCTTGAAATTTTTAAACAAAATAAAGAGAAGATTGATTTTATTATCTCAGATATTAAAATGCCTATTATGGATGGACTTGAGATGTTTCAAGAGATCAAAAAATTAGGTAAAGATATTCCTTGTATTATCACTACTGCACATGGAGAGTATGATTATTTTATGCATGCAAATGAAATTGGAGTATATAGATATATACAGAAACCACTTGATATAAATGAATTATTTGAAGCGGTTAATGATTTTTTAGCTGGACGAGAAGTTAAAAAAATAGATTTATAAGTTCTAACATCTCTTTTGGGTCAGTGATATGATTGACCTTATCTCTAAAGTTATTTGCTCCATCATAACCTTTAGAGTAAGTATGAAGATGTTTTCTAAACATAACTACACCATAGTCATTATAATGAGCAACCATTTTAGTTAAATGTTCGATAATAATTTCTTTTTTTAATTCATTTGAAATCACATCATTTTCAGATGCTATTTGATGAAATACCCAAGGTTTTCCTATTGCTCCACGACCAATCATAATTCCATCTGCTTTTGTATGTTCTAAAACATATTTTGCTTTTTCAAGATCGGTGATATCTCCATTAGCAATTACAGGAATACTTACTGTTTGTTTAATAGCTGCAATCGCATCATAATCAACTGCAGCCTTGTAAGCACCTTTTTTAGTTCTTCCATGTACTGCAATAAAATCGATACCACAATCTTCAATTGCTTTTGCAATATCCACTGGTATTTTTTCATCAACACCAATTCTTACTTTACATGTAGTGTATTGTTTATTTGAATACTTTTTAATAGTTCTAAGCATCTCTTGTAGTCTTGGTAAATCACCCAATAGATTTGAACCACTACCGTGGTTAAATACTTTAGGAGCAGGACAACCACAATTTAAATCAATACCTGCAATTCCATCAATAGCATTTATTTTTTCAATTGCCGCAATTAAAATTTCTGTTTTATTACCAGCAAGTTGTATAAAAAAAGGGTCTTCGTTTGGAGATTTTTCTAACATTTTTATAGTTTTTTCACTATTGTATGCTAGAGCATTTGAGCTAATCATCTCGCTAACAGTATAATCAACACCAAAGTTTTTTACTACAGATCTAAAAGGAAGATCTGTGTACCCTGCAAGTGGAGCCAAAGCTATTACAGGTTTTGAAAAGTCTATAAGTTTATTCATATATTATTTTGTTTATTTGTAACTTAATGCATCTACTGAATATACATGTTTTCCTGCATCTTTTAAGTCTACTAGAGCTTTAAATGCAACATATTCATTTGTAGCACTATTTACTAAAATATCTCTCATCTCATCAATCATTTCAAATTCTGCTAAAACATATAAATATGTGATTGTGTATTCTTCTTTTTCTTGAATTAGCTCTTCAAATAATTTAATAATTTGATCAGGTGACATTAACTTTTTATAGTCTTTAGCAATTTCAATTAACTCTGTATTTGTTAATGTAACTTTTTTAAGAATAGTTAAAATAATATCAGTTGTCATTGCAAATTCTGGGTTTTGTTCACTATCTTTTTTCAATAATGCTTTAGCCATATCGTTATCAAATTTTAATTCAGCAATTACTTTCTTTATAGATGTCATTGATTTAGATTCTATAACTTTTAAGAATGCAAATTTTACAATTTCTTCAGAATATTTTTCAGGACTTTTTACAACTTCTAAAGCATAATTATCATCTAATGTAATTCTATTTTTTGTATTTGTAATCATCAATGGATTATCTTCATCTAATTTTAACTCTTTAGAAGGGATATATTTACCAGATTTGATAACAAAAGTTTGATCTACTGTTTTTGATAAATCTTTATCATCTACGCTAAAATTACTATTAGAAACACTAATTTCTAATTGTTTCAGAATAGACCCAATTTCTTTTAAATTCTTATTTTGAAAAGTTGTAGTAGATGTTTCATTTAGTAACCTTTTGTTAATAAGTGAGATTACTGCTTGAGAATCTTTCGTTACAGCTTTAATACTAAAGTAGTTTTTTAAGCCATAAAATAAAATATGGATAATTGTTAAGATAACTAAAACAAGCATTGGTAATACAACCCATACTGCAATTGGCAGCATTATTGTAAATTCTGCTATTTGAACTTTAAAATCACCTGCTGCTATACTAAATGTATAACCACATACAATAATTGCTAGTAGCAATGAACCTATAATATATTTTTTTAATCCCATATTTTAATCCTTATAACTTTAGTTATTGTTATTTTCGTGAATTTCTCTACAATCAGTACAAAATTTAGCAAATGGTTTTGCTTTTAGTCGTCCAATTGCAATTTGCTCATCACACATCTCACAAACCCCATAAGTACCATTTTTAATACTTTCTAAAGCTTCTTTGATCTCTTTTAATTCTTGTTTTTGTTGGTTGATAATGATTCCTGAAGTAAAACTATCACTACTTGCCTCTGCAAAATCTAATTCATCTTTACAGTCTAAATTATTTAGCTTTGAAATGTTATCAATGCCATCCGTAATATTACTTTCTATTGTAATTTGTCTTTGGTGTAACATTGTTTCTAATTCTTCTATTTGTTTACTTGAAGCCACTTTTCATTCCTATTTTTATAATATGAGGAGTATACCTACTTTTTACTAAATTATTTATGATAAGGATGGTTATTTAATATACATAACGAGCGAAATATTTGCTCACACAAAACAATATTTGCAATTTTATGTGCATATGTTAATTCACTTAAAGAGATGGTTTTATCACATTTAGCTAAAAAAGAACGATCAAAACCATATGCTCCACCAATGAAAAAATTAATTGTAAGTTTATCCTCTAGTAGTTTACTAAATTTGAAGCTATCAAGTTTTTGGCCCAATACATCAAGTGCAATATTGTATCCAGTAGATAATTTAGGAATATAGAGTTCATTATATGCTTGTTGAGATTCTTTTTCACCTAGTGTTTGAGCTTTTGATATTTGCTTATTAAATAGGCTATGTACTTCAACTTTAGCCCATCTACTTGACATCTTGATAAATTCTTGGACAAGAGGCTCAAAATTGTCATTTGATTTTTTAACTATTTGATATATATTTATTTTACAGTTAATAATATAATCCTTAATTTTTTTTAGATATTATACCAAATTAGTTTAAAAGGAATAGTTATAAAAAAAGATACAATTACCAGCATTTCAATTGGCGGCTTTGATGGTATGCATTTGGCACATCAACAGTTGTTTAGCAAATTAGATGATAATGGTGGTATCATTGTTATCCAAACAAGCTATGCAAATATTACACCTTTTAGATATAGACAAAAACATACAAAATATCCAATTTATTTTTATCCATTAGAAAATATTAAACATCTAACAGGAAAACAATTTATTAACTTATTAAAAGAAGAATTTCCTAGTCTAGAAAAAATAGTTGTAGGATATGATTTTCATTTTGGAAATCAGGCTGCATATAATAGTGAAAATTTAATTGAACTTTTTGATGGTAAAGTAGAAATTGTTGATGAATATAAAATAGATAATGTAGCAGTACATTCTCGTGTTGTACGATCATATTTAAGAGATGGTAACCTTCAATTTGCCAATAAATTATTAGGTTATAATTATCAACTAACTGGACTTAGTATAAGAGGACAAGGGCTTGGAAAAAAACAATTTGTTCCGACTATTAATATAAATGTAACAGATTTTTTAATACCTCAAGAGGGTATATATATTACAAAAACAAAATTAAATAGTTTCATTTATAATTCTGTTACCTTCATAGGTCATAGAGTAACTACAGATGGTAAGTTTGCAGTAGAAACACATATTTTAGACAACGAGTTTAATCAAGAAGTTCCAAAAAATATTGATGTAGAATTTATCGAGAAAATTAGAAATAATAAAAAGTTTGAGAAATTTGAAGATTTAAAGAATCAAATAAATAATGATATAGAATATTGTTTGTCATGGTTTAAAGGGAAATAATGAAAAATGTAATTCAATTTATAGAATCAAAAAATATAGAAAAATTGGAGATTTATTCTCATTTAAAATGTAATGTAGAAGAAGTAAAAGTTTTACAATATTTAACAAGACAATATATTTTAGCTATAGATGATTTATTGGTTATTGATATTTTATCAGAATTTTATGATTTAAAAATATATGAGCACTTGAATAAAATATATATTATAAAAAATTTATTAGAGTTAGGATGGATTATACAAAGTAATTTTTCACCTACTAAAATTAGTGAACTTTCACAATTGGAGTTAATAAATACTCCTGTTAAGTTAAGTAGTTCATTTTTAAAGTTACTTGAAGTTGGGTCATTGGACTTAGTATTACCAGAAGTAAAAGCATATAGTGACCACTTAGAATACTTACAAGATCAATTCTTTAAAATAGATCTTGCTCAACAATTAAATATTATAAAACATAATTTTGATGAAAACTCTCCAAACGCAAATAGATTAAGAAGTAAACTTTTATTACTAGAAAATAGAATTAAAGAAAGAGTTGAAACAACAACTACAACAATTATGCTTGAAGATTTTTTCAAAGAAAATGAACTTAATGATCAAGAACAGATGATATTTTTAGCACTTTTAAAAGAAGAGTATGGAGGGAGTGATGAATCAATAAGAGATATGAATTCATTAATTGCTTTAGTCTCTTCTGATGATTATGAAAAAATTAAATATAGAAGTCTATTGGAAGAAAGTGCTAATTTAATTTCTAATAATTTAATTGATTATGATGAGATGCTTACACCTTTTGGTGGAATAAATAGAAATTTTTACATACCAGAACAAATTTTATATAAAATTTCACATCCAATTAAAAAACAAACAAGACAAAGAAAAATTAAACTAGATATGTTAATTTCAGAGCAAGAGATGTTTGAACTTATTGAACCAAAAAAATCTATGGATGATGTTGTATTAAATGATAAAACTAAAAAAACTCTTGATTTGTTATTACAGCAAGTAGATAAAAAAGTTATAGATAGATTGAAAAAATGGGGTATTAAAGATAAGAAAAAAGGGATAGATGCACGAATAATATTTTATGGTGCAGCAGGAACTGGAAAAACTATTACTGCCCTTGCCTTGGCAAAATCCTTAAAGCGTCAAGTTTTAAGTTTTGATTGTAGTAAAATACTATCAATGTATGTAGGAGAAAGTGAAAAGAATGTTAGAAAGATTTTTGATGATTATGTAGATCTTTGTGTTAAAACTAAATCACAACCAATTTTATTATTAAATGAGGCAGACCAGTTTTTAAGTAATAGAGTTAGTGGTCAAATTAGTGGAAGTGATAAAATGCACAATCAAATGCAAAATATTTTTTTAGAACAGATAGAAAACTTTGATGGTATTTTAATTGCAACGACTAATTTACTTGATAATATTGATAAAGCATTTTCGAGAAGATTTAATTATAAGATTGAGTTTTTAAAACCAGATGAAATTCAAAGAAAACTTTTATGGGAAAAGTTGCTTCCACCAACTTTACCATTTGATGATAGTTTTAATATTGATAAACTAGCCATTGCTAAATTAACTGGTGGTCAAATTGAGTTGGTAATTAAAAATACAGCATATAAATTAGCTATAGAAGATGTTCCATTATTTAAAACTGATGACTTTCTTGAAGAAATACATAAAGAAGAAAAAAGTATGTTTGACAAAGATAAAAAAATGGGATTTTTTTCGTAGTATAATTGTAGTATAAGATATTTCGAGTATAAATACTCGAAATATAATGTTTGTTACAGTCCTGTAACGTTTTCTGCTTGAGGACCTTTTTGACCTTCACCAACTTCGTAAGTCACTTTTTGACCTTCGTTTAAAGTTGCTCTATCATAACTATTTGCTGCATTAATTTGTCTGAAGTGTACGAATACATCTTTTCCACCATCTTCTTGCTCGATAAAACCATAACCTTTTTCACTATTGAACCATTTAACTGTTCCGTTTACTAAATCTGCCATGCAAATTCCTTTTTGTTTGAATACACCTTAGGTATAAGGTGGTTGAAAATCTAATATAAAGTTGTCTTTTATTTGAATTATTATTACAATAAATCGAATATTAAGATGTAACTAGAATCATCTTTCGTTAGTATTAGTATATCAAAATTTTTCTTGGATTATTCTGTATAAAATTATAATATTAATAAAATTTATTATATTAATTTAAAGGAGATGTAAAGTGTTACTATTATAAACATAAATGGAGCTTATATGTAGATAATAGTAAATAGGTGTGTATAAATGTAACTTATTTTTTAGTCTTCTACTCTTGAATCTTTTTCTTTTATACCACTTAGTCCAAATCTTCTAGATAATTCTTGTTTGATTCTATCTGGTGAAACATTTTTAGAAGCAAGTGCTACTAAACAATGATACATTAAATCTGCACCTTCATAAATCACTTCTTCGATATCATTATCTTTCACTGCAAAGGTAAATTCTCCTGCTTCTTCTACAATTTTTTTAAGCATAGAATTTTCTTTTCCCTGTAATAATTTTGCTGTATAAGATTTTTTAGGATCATCATTCTTTTTATCTTGAATCGTATGGTATAAAGTATCAATTACCCCATATGCTGTTGTAGTATCAATTTCAACTTCACTAGATATTTCATTTGTTTTAAGATCAGTAAAGAAACAACTTTTTCTTCCTGTATGGCAAGCAACACCATTTTGAATAATTTTTAATAAAATTGTGTCATTATCACAATCTATATTGATTGATTGAACCTCTTGAGTATGATTTGAACTTTCACCTTTTTTCCAAATTCGTTGTTTACTTCTACTAAAATAGTGTGCAAAATTTGTTTTTAGTGTTAATTCTAATGCTTCTTTATTCATGTATGCTAACATTAAAACTTCATTTGTTTCGTTGTCTTGTGCGATTACCGGTATAAGTCCATCTTGTTTATCAAAGTCTACTTTATTAATTATATTATCCATTTGTGTTACCTTTAAAATTTTTGAGTGTATTCCAGTCCAAAACCAGTTATTTCATTTTCATCATCAATAGTAATATCAGGTGTTATATTAAAATCTGAGGAAGTTTCATTTTGTTCTTGATGTAATGGTTTTATTTCCATTGGCAAGTTGAGTGTGTTATTATTTTCTGGAAATTGTTGATTCATAAATTGTATTTGAGTTAATGATTGGGTCTCTTCTATAGAGATGATTTTATCTTGTAATTGTTGGTTTTCTGTTTCTAAAGTAATGATTTTATTTTCTAAAGTAGTTATTTTATTTTTTAATTTAATTTTTGCATTTTTGCTGTCATTATTATTTTCTAGTAATGTTGAAGTAATCTTTTGATAGTCCGCTAGTTGAATATATACCATTCCTAGAGCTAAAACGAGTGTAAAGATTATAATATATTTTATTTTTGTCATTATGTAATATCTTTATAGAAAAAGAGAAGTTAATTAACTTCTCTTTTTATTGATTATCTAGAGATTGCAGAATCTCTTGATTTATTTTTTGTATCTACCCAAATATTTGGAGTAGAACCACCAGGTGTTAAGAATATCTTAGCATCTTTATTAACGCTAAGTGCTTCATTAAATTTACCTTGTACTTTAATTTGTTCTAATTGTAAAAGTTTAGGTGTTAATGATTGTGCAACTAACTTATTCGCTTTTGCTTGTGCATCAGCTTCAATTGTAACAGCATCAGCTCTACCTTGTGCTTCAATTCTATTTGCTTCTGCATCACCAGTAGCTTTAGCAGCTCTTTTTTCAGCTTCTTGTTTTGTTCTTAAAACTTCGTACTTAACTCTTTCTGATTCTTGGTTTGCTATTTGTACTCTTTCAATTTGTTCTTTAATTTTTGTTGGAAGAACAATTTCTCTTAATTGAACAGATTCAATAGATACAGGCTTCCCTGCTAACGCTTCAATTTCAGTTCTAATACCATTTTCAATCATAACTGCAATTTCAGTTCTTTTTGTAGGTAATGCTTCAGCGTTAAATCCACCAACAACATTTCTTACGATATTTCTTACAACAGGATTTACGATTTTATCTTCCCATGAAAGTCCCCAAGTAGAAATAGTTAAAGGTGCTCCTGATGGTAAAAGTTTATATTGTACAGTTAACTCAATAGAAACAGGTAATCCTCTAGCATCTAGAATATTAATAGCAGGATTGATTTTAATACCAGCACCCATACCACTCATATCTTCTAACGACTTGTAGTTAATAAGTCTCACTTTTGTATCAACAGTAATAACTTTTTGAATTACTGGAATAAAAAGATGAAATCCTGGTTGTAGTGGTTCAGTTTCATATTTACCAGTTGTTACTTTAATACCAACTTCACCTGAGTTAACTATTACGTAAGGTTTTGTCATAAATAAACCTATAACAATAATTATAATTGCATATATAATTCCTGATTGTTTATTAAAGTTTTTAAATAGTTCAGGTGCTTGAAATGGTGGTTCAAATCCACCACCATTTCCTCCCCCACCATTATTATTTGATTGGTTGTTTGAACCTTTTTTTTCTTGCTGTCTATTCTTAAAATAGTCGTTATCTATTGGCATTTTCTTCCCTTTTTTATTAATTAAATGCAATAATATATTATTGCACTTTGTTTCGTCTTAAGTATAGTGTCTAGTTAATATATGTTAAATCTTTTATATATTTTGGATTTTTTCCTGCAACTACATCGAAATATGCTGATTGAAGTTTTTCAGTGATAGGTCCGCGACTACCAGTTCCAATTTTTCTTGCATCTACATCTCTAACTGGTGTTACTTCAGCTGCTGTTCCTGTTAGAAAACATTCTGTACAAATATAAACTTCTTCTCTTGTGATTCTTCTTCTAATAACTTCTATACCCATATCTTGAGCTAATTGAATAACTGTAGCTTGAGTAATAGATTTTAAAGAGTTGTCATTTGGTGGAGTGATAAGTTTTCCATCTTCAACCATAAAAAAACATGCGCCACTAGCTTCTGCAATATATCCTTGATCATCTCTCATAAGAGCTTCATCATATCCGGCTTCCACTGCTTCATATTTTGCCATTTGTGAGTTTAGGTAATTTGCTACAGCTTTAGCTTTACCCATCCCTGAAGTATTTCCACCTCTAGTCATAGAAGATATTTTTAGTCTAATTCCATTTTTTAATCCATCTTCACCTAAATATGCTCCCCATTTCCATGCAGAAATAGATACATTTACAGGAGCTTCTTTATGATAAAGTCCCATTACTCCATATCCTAAATATACAAGAGGTCTAATATAAGCACCTTCAAATAATTCATTTTCTTGAAGTAGTTTTATTTGCGCATCATTTAATTCTTGAAGAGAATATGGAACATCCATAAGTGTCATTTTAGATGAATCTAAAAGTCTTTGTGTATGTTCGTTTAATTTAAAGATTGCACATCTTCCATCTACTGTTTTGTATGCTTTTGTACCTTCAATCGCACCATTTCCATAGTGAAGAGTATGTGTTAGAACATGAACTTTTGCTTCATCCCAAGGTGTAAGCTTTCCATCCATCCAAATATATTTTGCTTTTTCCATTTAACTAATCCTAAATTTATATTTCATTTTATCGATTATTTTATCTAAAAAAAACTTAATTAATAGGTATGACATATTCTATGTAAAGTGATTAAATTTTTTTGTGAAATTGGTATTGATACATATTGTAACAAGCAAAATAAATTAAATTTTTTTTATAAGAATTAATTAATAAATCTTATAGTTATTATCAATAATATATGCAAAAACACTATATTTTATTCTTTTTATTGTCTTGTCTCTTTATATTATTAGGAGTATAATTTTAATACAACAAAATTACAAAGAAGTTACGAATATAGTGACGAAAAAAAGGAAGAGAATGGAGATAACAACGGTGAAAAAGCTTGAATCCGAAGCAATGAAAGGTAGTGGCATAGATTTTATGCGACTAGGATTTGCTTTATTTTTTATGGTAGCTGTATTAAGTTATAGTTTTTTAAGTACAGGAGGAATTCCAAACAATATGTTCTTAGCAATTGCCGCATTATTTGGGGCCTATATGGCTATGAATATTGGAGCAAATGATGTTGCTAACAATGTTGGACCGGCAGTTGGTTCAAAAGCACTAACTATGGGAGGTGCAATTGTTATTGCAGCAATATTTGAAGCTGGAGGAGCTTTAATTGCTGGTGGAGAGGTTGTAAAAACTATTAAAAAAGGAATAATTGATATATCAGCTTTTGGTGGAAATACTA
>PJEL010005398.1_pt1 | contig 10330 bp, 7 predicted proteins | sample 1853271 | NCBI WGS metagenome assembly PJEL01 (sample SAMN08108733, study PRJNA415343) | Invertebrate metagenome, whole genome shotgun sequencing project. | host: Globobulimina | place: Sweden: Gullmar Fjord | collected 2015-08 | reverse complement strand
ATTGTGATGATCAGCGCCAGTATGGATAAGAAGGAACGCGAGTTTACGTTTAGTGCCCTAAAGGCGGGAGCGCTCTCGGTAATAGAAAAACCGAGCATACACGATTCGCCCGAAATGCACCAGGCTCTGGTTTCCCATGTTAAGCTAATGTCTGAGGTGCGGGTGGTCAGGCGTTGGAATGCTTCAACCCAACCTAACCATCCCCTGTTGCCCGTAGCCGAACCTCCGGCTCTCAGACGAAACGGGAGATCAAAAATTAATATTGTGGCTATTGCCTCGTCTACCGGTGGGCCGGGTGTTTTGGCCGAAATTTTTAGCAAATTACCTGTCGATTTTCCAGTGCCGATTCTTGTTGTACAGCACATTACAACTGGTTTTGGGCAAGGGTTAGCCTCCTGGCTCAATCAACAAACATCGCTTGAGGTACGTATCGCTAACCAGGCCGATAAACCGCAGGCCGGGCAAGTGCTTATTGCCCCAGATGACTACCATCTGTTAGTTAATCGTATGGGCCTTATCTCGCTGAGTAAAGCGCCCCCTCAACATGGTTTACGCCCAGCGGCTAATTATCTTTTCGACTCGGTAGCGCGGGCATACGGCTCTACAGCCATTGGTCTTATTTTAACCGGTATGGGCAGCGATGGGGCGCAAGGTTTGCAAAGCTTACGCCAGACAGGAGCGCATACCATTGCTCAAAATGAGGAAAGTTGCATCGTGTTTGGTATGCCGGCTGTAGCTATTGAATTAGGGGCAGCCGAACAAGTTTTGCCGCTCAACAATATTGCGACAGCCCTTATGGTTTTGGTTTAGGAGTCGCATAAGGCGCGGGAGTGTGGGGGTATCCCTCCACCTTCTCCCGCGCCATACGCACCGTATGATGATAATTACATTATCGTAGGAGAAATTTATTTATGACAGCAGTCGTGGCAAAAACAAAAGCTTTTGGATTGAAAAATTCAAAGCATGCCACACTTGATCAACCCTCACCGGAAACCAGTTACGTGGCTATTATAGAAGATTTTATCACCACAATTGGTCGAGAAACGGACAAAAAGAAGGTTTTAGGAGCTATCCTGCCCTATACCTTGGCCATTAGCCAAGCAGAAGCCGGTGCTTTACTGGTGGCCGGCGATGAGCCAAATCAGATGAATATTGTGGCCAATCAGGGCATACCCAATGAAGTGATTAGCCAGTTGACCCGGGGCGATTTGGGACACCTGTTGCTGCTGGGCAAACGATTATGGGTAAAACCACGCTCCCTGCAACTTAATCCGGAGCGAGCGCTGTTAGGCCGACATAAATTGCGATACCTTTTTGGGGTTCCCTTCCATTTTAAAGGCCAGGTTTTGGGGGCTATTGTGGTAGGCAGCCGCACAGAAGAGGACAGCGCGCTTAAGGCAAAACAACAACACCAATTGGAGGTATTGGCTCAACTGGCAGCCCTATTCTTGGATGACACCCGCCTACGTGCAATACAATATCCGAGCAGAGCGGAACCTAATCCGGCTCTTGTCCCTCCGGCTAATACAACGCCAAGCGATGATATGGAACAATTGTTAGCCGCCATTATGTCTGCGGAAGAAGAAGTGGTCAGTCAAAATACCGATTTAGGTTTGCTCGACGAACTCTCCAACGAAGTAAACAACACCCTGCAAGTGGATGGGGTGCTGGAAGCCGGGGTCAGGCAAGCCAAGAACGCGCTGAGGGCCGATGTAAGTTGGTGTTACCTGTTTCAAGATGGTACGCTAAGCCTGGGCCAACAGCTGGGCCTCTCTAAAGAATATGTGGCCGGGATGCAGTACCTGGCCCTGGGAGATGGTGTGGAAGGAATGGCCTTTAGTCGTAATGAAACTATTGTGCGCGACGGAGTCCTCTTCCACAGTGGACAGGCACGAACCCTGGTGCAACAAGAAGGTTTGCGGCTTGTGGCTGCGGTTCCATTGCGGGCCGGAGATGAACCGTTTGGGGTGCTGGCCGTGGCTAATCGTGATGAGCGGGGTTGGTCAAACCGAGATAAACGGATGTTATCCTCCGTGGCTGACAAGGTAGCCCGGGCCATCACTAACTCACAGACGTTTACCGAAATTCAGAAAAAAGCCCAAACCTGGGAAACCAATTATAAGGCAGCACAGCAATCTAACGCAGAACTGACCCGGCGGGCCAAAGCTCTAGAGCAGCAAGTTAAAACCCTACGCCAGGTTGAGCGGCGAATGTGGAGCGTTCTATCTGCATCCAATCAGTCCCAAGTACAAAACAAAACAACAGACTCACATTCTGATGAGCAGTTGGCCGCAACGCTTAGAAGGATATTGATGACCATCCAAGAAAAGACCAATGAACTGACTCTAGCTTAAGGAGTAATATTTATGGATATAGAACAAAAAATGCATGTCAGCAATGATTTAGACATTGTGGTAACCCGTATGCAGGCCCGCAAGGTAGCCAAAAAAATGGGCTTTGGCACAGCCGATCAGGCTCGTATCTCACTGGCCGCCTCGGAATTGGCCCGGGTGATTTGTTGGAATGGTAGCGGCCCCGGAGAACTGGTTATGTCCCCGACCTATCAAAACGGCCATAAAGGCATTCAGGTTACCTGTTTGGTTGATTTAGAATATATGCCTACCAAAGACAAAAAAGATTGGGCCAAAGAACCTTCGGTGGTCAGCCGTAGTTTGGCCGGAGCTTGCCACCTGGTCGACGAGAGCCTGGTCGTAGCCCAAGATGACCGACATGCCCATATCACCCTGACCAAATGGTTGAAATGAATGGAATGATAATTATTGAAAGGATAACATTATGATTGCCAATAATACAAATACTTACCCAGATTCTTATGGTCGCCAGACGCTTCCGCCGCTCTCTGTGCTCATTGTTGAAGATAGTCACCCCCAAGCCCTAAGACTCAAAATGACGCTGGAAAATAATGGTTGCCGGGTCAAGTGGGCTGAAACAGGCTTTGGCGGCCTGGCTATAGCTCAGCAAAGTTATTTTGACTTAATTGTACTCGATATTGAACTGCCCGATACCAACGGCTTTGAAATCTGCAAAAAACTTAAAAGCGATCCTAACCTGACCGAAATTCCGGTGGTTATGCTGACCACGCTCGACCAAGCCGAAAATGCAATGAGTGGCCTGGAGGTTGGCGCGGTTGATTACATTCCCAAGGATGTTTTTGCCGAAATGGTACTGCTAGACACGATCAAACAAATGATGCAGGAAAGACAGTTGATTGAGAATTGAATGATTAGGAATGAGAATTAATTTTCTTATAAGGTGTTTTGGTTATGCTAGTGGGTAGTGCGTGGTGGGTATTTATAAGGCAGAAATGATACATACTATATAATAGTTGGAAATGGGAAAGATGATTACCAGAGGCAGATAATTACCAGAGGCAGACGATTACCAGAGGCAGACGATTACCAGAGGCAGACGATAATGAATGAAACAACATCTCCACTTGCAACAAAAGGAGAGCCGCTTGTGGTTAACAATTGGCCTATGAATTTAGAGGTCACCCGGCAAGAGTTTAAAAAAGCCCAAAAACGATTGGAGAGGTATCAGGCAGCCCTGCGCCTGGCCGGAGTTGAGATTGAACGGCGCAACCGGGGCCTGATAGCTTTAACCGCCTTTACCTATCAGACCAGTCGGGCAACATCTTCGTCTACTTTGCTCAAACTGGCCCTGGTGCAAGCCCTGGAAACCATCGCTGCTCCGGTGGGGGCTATTGTTCTCATTGACCCCTACAGCAAAACATTAAGCATGGGTGTTCACAAGGGGTTGGCCCCAGAGTTGCACGACATTGTAACCGGACGGCAATTAGAGGCCGGCGCTACGGCCCTGATGCCGCATCTGGTGACCGGTTCCGGTGCTTTATTAGAATATGATACAACTGATGACCAAACAGAGCGGCTGTTGCTGATGTCCAGTCACCTGACCAGTTTGGTCAGTTTACCGCTTCAGCTAGGCTCCCGACTGATTGGGGCCTTTCTGGTTGGCTTGCAAGGAAAACAAACCTTCACCCCAACTGATCTTTACTTTTTGATGACTCTTAGCCAGGCTACCACTATTGCCCTGGCAGGGCTACGCTTACGTGAGGGCCTGTGGAATACCGCCGAGACATTTTTAGGCCAGGAAACAAACACTATTGACCTGCAGCAAACTGATAGAGCCGATTTAAGTGTGGAGACATCAACCCCCTTCAAATTGCCTGAAACCTCGCCCCATGTCCCTCAGCCGGCTGAGGACGACCTCGAACAGTTGCTGGCAGCAATGATGGAGGCCGAAGACGAAGTCCAACAGCAAAATGCCGACCTGCAAACCCTCAACTCTATCGGCGAAATGATGATCAAGACTCTCAACTTAGTGGATATTTTGCAATATACCGTTGACCAGGCCCGGGCCACATTAGGCGCTGATGCCGCCTGGCTTTATTTGCTTAACGAGAAAAATGAGTTAGAGATGCAGGCTCATATTGGTCTCTCCTCAAATTACGTCATCGGGATGAGTCACTTGCAACTGGGCGATGGTCTGGAGGGACAGGTTGCCGTAGAAAACAGAGCTTATTTTGTCGAGGCTATTGCGGAAGATATTCGTAACTACAAAATCTGGGTAGACAAAGAAAAACTGCACGCCCTTGCTGCCGTGCCTATTAGCCGTCCGGAGATTGACGAGCAAGGGGAACGGAGCTACGCTCAGGTGATCGGGGTACTGGTCATCGGCAAACGAGCTGGGCAAACACATTCCTGGCCCCCCCGTGAGATACGCTTGCTAACCTCTATTGCCAACCAAGTTGCTCTGCCTATTGATAACGCCCGCTTACACGCCCAGGTTCGGGATGACCAAATTGGTTTGAGAGCAGGCAATCAGGTTCTACGAGAAATCAATGATATGCTGCTGGAAAAGAATGTCTTTCTGGAAGGTTTTATTTATGATGATTTAGCCTCAAATCTGGTTATAGCTTCTGAAGCTTTACAACAGTTACAAAATGAAAATTCTTCCCCTCTCACAGATACACAAAAACAAAATATGGATGTGTTACAAAACGTTATCAAACATTTAAGCAAGCTGACCAAAGAGACAGGTGGTATGAGTAAAGCTTTGGACACCGAATTTGATAAGACACTTAATAGCAAAGACAGGCAAAATGAATATACTCGCTCTACAAAACCTATCAGGCTAAAGAAAAAACAGAAAGACGAGCCAAAATCAGCCCCTAACAAAGCTGACTCGTCCCTTGAACCGCTCCCAGGCAAGCCAAACAGAAATAAGGATACCAAATCAAAACCGACTATTGCTGTAGAAAACAATAGTACTGTATCTAAAGCAATGAGCTACGAGGAGGCCGTTGCTGCCGGTCTGGTTCCGGTCCATATCCTGGGTAGAGAAACTACTTGATTTGCGGGCTACCAACTTAAGAAGTCTGGCTCAGACCTGACAGGTTTTTGAGGCCAATATTGATGATTTTGCCTGCTTTTTGGAATATCACCTCGCTCAGAAGTCGATTTTACTTCACAATTAACTTTTCGCTTTTCACTATAGAACTAAGGATTCTCAATCCTCACTCTGGTATATTCTTTTATGGAACTCCCTTAAGGGAAATGTTGCCCCTAAAAGCCCGCCCGCCCCTCAAAGGCGGGTAAAATGCACTAAATTCCCCCCACTGCGAACGCAAAATGGCTTGTTATCCCTAATGAGTTTCTAAAAATCTGGTTTTTTCAGTGGAGTCGATATATCAAATCAGAAAAGCCGGATTGAGCTTATGATAAAGACAAGATTCTGGCCCCTCAGCCTTTAGCTAAGAATTCATCCCCAGCCCACTGTGTGGGGCAGGCACTAAAACACTAAGCTTTGTAGTGTAAAGCAGCTTTCCCGGCTTTTCTCGTAATGGACAGCCAACCCCTCTGGGAGTAGGGGACCAAATCCGTGCCATCCGTGTTCTATTTTAGCGCCTAATGCAAACGTCATGGTTGTTTATTAAAAGTGTACGCTAGTACACTATCTTTACACAATCTTTATAAAACCTTTACCGTAACTTTAAACAAGTACTTTATACTGTAGTTAGGCTAATGGTCTTCGTTTCGGCCATTGAGTAGTTACGAAAAAATTATTATCGAAAGGATAATCTGATGATGGGCTTTGGTTTTATATGGATGATACTTTTTTGGGGCGCTTTGATTGTTCTGGCGGTTTGGCTGATAGGGCTACTTTTTCCGGCCGCAAAAAAACAAAACAATGCTAATGATATTCCACTTACCCCTCTGGAAATTCTCAAGACTCGATATGCTCAAGGTGAGTTAACTACCGAAACATATCATAATATGGTAAAAACTATTCAAAACAGTAATATTCAAGGAGACAAATCATGAAACGTTTATTTATATTCACTCTACTTTTAACGCTGGCTGTGCTAACAGCCTGTAACAGTACTCCGCTGACAATGATGAACGATGTCCCCAACTCCGAGAGGGGAATGGGGTCTGGGATGGGGAATGGGATGGGAATGGGGTCCGGGATGGGTGGCATGATGGCCCGCCACCATGCCACCATTCCCCAGGCGTATGCTGGGCTGACCAGCCCGGTTTCACCCAATGAAGAGTCTCTGGCTCGGGGGGCAGAGATTTACAACACTAATTGCGCTGCCTGTCATGGCGACGGCGGCATGGGCGATGGTCCGGCAGCAGCCAGCCTCAATCCAGCTCCCGCACCTATTGCCCACACCAGCCTGATGTTGGACGATAGTTATCTGTTCTGGCGCATCAGCGAAGGGGGCGTAGCCGAACCGTTTAGTTCAACCATGCCTAGCTGGAAAGCGACCCTGGATGAGCAGGCCCAGTGGGATGTCATCAACTATGTGCGGGCGCTTGGCAGCGGGCGGGTAAACCCCAAACAGATTGTTGGGGGAGCGACCTTCGACCCGGAAGCAGAAAACGTTATTCGGGCCGAGATATTGGCTCAGGCGGTGGAACAAAATGTACTAACTCAGGATGAGGCTGACATATTCACTCAAATTCATTCAGAAATGGATCGGTTAGCAGCATCCGGTGACTTTGAAGCGGATGGTAATATGGAGCACAGAGAAGAAGCGCTGCTGGCAGAACTGGTTGAAAGTGACAAAATCACTCAAAGCCAGGCCGATGCATTTAACAACATTCACCACAAACTTGTTGAGTCTAACCTGATGCAGTAATACCTAAATTTCTTGACACATTTCCATTCAATTAATATGACATCCAGGTGCCGGGGACTGTCTCCAAGTGTGGGACTTGGTAAAAATGATAACGCAATGTATACAATTAGCAACTTAAGGGAGTTCCAAAAAAAGTCCCCGGCACCTTTCAAAATTTTCTAAAATGAGAATTGCTGACCATACCCATTGTTCATTGATAATACCCTTTATGCGGGGCTAAAAACCATTACCCGACCATCGCCCGGTATTACAATGAGCGTTTGGCCGTCGGGGCCAAATAGTAAATCTCCTTCCTGGCTGATGCCTTGCTCTAGCACCTGCAAAATCGACCCATCACTGATTTTCCATAAGCCAATAGCACTTTCTGAGGCTGTGGCTAAGATTTGACCATCCGGTGAAAAGGCAACTTTATGGGCATTGGTATCTATTTTGCCACTGAGCGACCCATCGCTCACCTGCCAAAAATTGAGTAACTCATAAAAGCTTGAGGTGGTCACTAAACTTTGTCCGTCGGGGCTAAAAGCCAGGTTATCAACACCTTCTATAGGCAAAAAGGCTATCAAGCTACCCTCATTGACCCGCCATAAACTTAATATGCCATCCTCTGCTCCAGAGTAGGCCGCCAGCGTTTGACCATCGGGCGAAAAAACAAGAGGTTCGGGATCATAATACTCAGAAAAGGTGCGTAATAAGCTACCATCGCTTACCTGCCATAAGATTATGCTTCTTCTGTCAGTATCAGCAGATGAAACGGCCAGAATTTGTCCATCAGGCGAAAAGGCGATGCTTCCAACATTACTTACACCAAAAGGTAGATCAGGATTTATCAAGGTCTGCTGCAGCGTACCATCACCGACCTGCCACACTCTAACGCTATAATCGGAGAAGTATGCGGCTAACAGTTGTCCATCAGGCGAAAAGTCGACCCGCATAGCGCTCACCGAAGCATCCTGACTGCCTTCCCATTCATACGTGTGCAGTAAGGCCCCATCATTCACCTGCCATACCTTTATTACACTTTTAGAGACAAACTTTGTACCCAGCGCGCCGGCTGCAAATTGTCCGTCTGGTGAAAGCGTAAATGCCTGCCCGTCCAGTTCCGGCTCCCAAGCATCCAACTTCCTAATATCGACAAAGTTAAAACCGGGAAAAGGGCCGCTGCTCGCCACAGTAGGGGGGGGTGTCGGGGGGGGCGCTTTTGTCTCAGCCGGAACGGGTGACCAAGCGGGCCATAGGAATCCTGAAGTAAGGTTAAGGGGTATTACTTGAGCGCTGCCATCAGCTTTGATGGTGTAAAGGGCGGATTCAGAACTATTTACATCTTGGTTGGAGGAAAAAACAAGATATTGGCTATCCGCTGACCAACTGGGATTGCTGTCGTCGTTTGGACGTTGGGTAAGACGCTGTAGGTTGCTGCCAGCGGCATTAATGACATAGAGGTCAGCATTGCCCTCCCGGAAAGAAGAAAAAGCAATACGGGAACCATCGGGGGACCAGGCTGGTACATAGTCATAGTCAGGATGATTGCTGACATTAACCGGGTTGCTGCCATCAGCGTTCATGATGTAGATTTCAAGGTTGCAGTCCTCTATATCTATAGGATAGTCACAATAATTTTGATCTGTTGTGTTCCGACCTGTCTCAAAAACCAGGCGGGCGTTGTCCGGGGCCCAAGCAGGAGCAGAATCATGAGCAGGGTTTTGGGTTAAATTGGTCAAAGCGCTGCCGTCTACATTGATGACATAGATTTCATAATTACCATCGCGATTACTTTCAAAGGCAATGCGGGTTCCGTCCGGCGACCAGGCGGGAGCCTGGTCAGCGGCGGCATGATCCGTTAGGCGAGTTATATTACTACCATCAGCATCCAGCAGATAGATATCCCAAGAGTCTGCTCGATTAGAGGCAAAAACCAAACGCGTGCCATCGGGGGACCAGTCTGCTTGTATATTGGTTCCGTCGGCGGTAAGTTGGCTGATCTCATTGCCTTCAAGGTCGCGCACAAAGATATCACCCCCGTCATTGAGATTTTCTGCTCCTTCAATATAAGCCAAACGCCCGCCAGGATTGGCTTGAGCCGGGTCTGGGGCAGCCGCGGTATCAGCAGAGCCACCGCGCGGTGTGGGCGTACTGGTATCGAACACAACGGGTGTGTTGGGTAGGGTGGGAGTGCCTGTTATGGTGGGGCTGGGGGTTTCAGTGGGTAGGGGGGTCTCGGTGGGGAGGGGCGTAGCGGTGGGGATGGGGGTTGTTTCTAAAACCACCGGAGCCGGTGTTACTGCTGGTTGTTGGTAGAAAAAAAATAAAACCCCACTCAATCCACAAAAAACAACAACTGCCACACTACCCAATAGACCCAAGATGATTTTTTGTTGCTTGGTCATCATTACCTGCCTTTTTAAGAGGATACTTATAATTAAGGTTCCTTACCCCTTAATTATCATATAAATTTGGGTAGTGGTTACATGTTAACTGATGCCAAGCAAAATTTGTTTTAGGAGCTGTCTTAGATACTTTCATAATAAATAAAAGTATACCCACAAAATGACAAGAAAGCAATTTGATAGCAGGACGAGTTCAGCGAGGAAGGTACACTTTTGGCAACTCGCTGCCCGCCGAAGGTGTAATACTTGGTCACGGCTTCCACGGAGACCGAGTCAGATTCAACCCACACACTTTCATTGTTTACGTTGGCGGTGGCTTTAATCTGGAAGGTGTAGCTTTTACCCGCTCCGCCAACATAAATGGCTTGGTTATTGGAGAAGCCGGGAAAGCTGCTTTACTAGAAAAGCAGGGAAAGCCCCTGGTCTTTAGCCAGGGGATGAAAGGCCAGAATCTTAGCTTTATCATAAGCTCAATCCGGCTTTTCTTTAAGAAAAACCCTATTGAGCGTTAAGGAAGCCCCCTAACTTTAGTGGGGGGTTTTTCACACTACAAAGCTTAGCGCTTTAAGGCCTAATAATACGTTAGGCTGGGGGATGAATTCTCAGCTAAAGGCTGAGGGGTCAGAATCTTATCTTTATCATAACTCAAGTTGCCAGCTGTGGGTAAAAGACCCTAAAGGTTTCCAATGTCAGCGTATTATACCCAAGCGATGGCTGTTGAAAGTGATTGTTTAGCACAATCAGCAGCTAAAACCTTTAG
>PJEL010005397.1_pt1 | contig 10332 bp, 13 predicted proteins | sample 1853271 | NCBI WGS metagenome assembly PJEL01 (sample SAMN08108733, study PRJNA415343) | Invertebrate metagenome, whole genome shotgun sequencing project. | host: Globobulimina | place: Sweden: Gullmar Fjord | collected 2015-08 | reverse complement strand
TATTAGGTATTTTATGGTAAATAGCCAATATGGTTAAATACACAGTATAAATCAGAGAATATCGACACCAAATAAAGGCAGGGCATCACATAAAGATACCTGCCTTATAAACGCCAAAACCAATTTAACATAACGTACATAATACGCACTGAATCGTGGGGTCAACTGGGGTGGTCGCCAGTAACGCCAAACTACCACAAGCCATTGAAACACCTGACATATTAAGCCCGTTAAACTTTTTTGCGATGTTCTGCCAAGCCATCTGAGCCTTATGATTTTTGCTGCGGTCAGCGGCTAAGTACACTAAGACTTCTTCTTCTGACAAACCAATCCTTTCAGCAATAAAAAGTGCTTCTGTTTCAGTTAGATAGCGTATGCCTTTTCTAATATTACTTATCTTCTGACGACTTAACGCTAAGTCGTGTGCAATCTGCTTATCTTGTACGTAGTTTTGAGCCTCTTTGTAGGCATCTAACAGTTTATTCTGGTACATGGTTGTCCCTCCAATTCCTTCAATTGTATACCGACAGTATCCAAAAAGCGGGCTTGTCAGTCCTGTTTTCTGCATATTATAGTATGCACAAATCAGGACTCACTTGATTTGGCTGTCTAGGTTTGGGCTGTTTGCCCTTGACGCTTATAGCTCGGCTTAGATGGTCACTCCAATTCTCAATAATCAGTCAAGGTGGTTGTTATGGTTAATGTTCTATTAGTTTCTGGGTGTCTACCTCGTTACTTTGCAGGTTTTGGTACCACAGCTAGCGGTAAACCTTTTGTGATCACTACAGCTCAACATTTTCAGAGCAAATTCCTATCTTCATCGGATGCTCATGGCATTGTTGAACGTTTACAAAACTCATGGCCTTTGGCTCAAGTTTCTTACGCTGTAGGCCGTTAATCATGGCTTACGAGCGCGTTTTCGACCTCAAAACGAAAAGCTTTGAAATGATTGATTTCGTTCCGGTTCAATCATGGGCAACAGCTGAACATGTTCATGATAATCAGTTCGATTACTTGTCTTCATACAAAGACCATACGCGCCCTAGTTATCCTCTCGCGGCTTCGGTTGTCCCTGCGTTAAACCATCAGATTCATGCTCATGATGTGACGGGGCTTCCTTCTCTTGCTTATCGCCCTGCTCCATTGCTTTGTAATTCTTTGCCGTTTGGTTTAAAGCGCAATGGTGATTTTACTCGTCATATGCTTCGTGCTTATAAAGATATGTGTAAGCAAAAGGAAGAGATTGACGCGGCTTATGCTTTACATCGTGCACATGAGCGACTAACTAAAAACGGTTACAGCGCGGCAATGCCTGATGATGATATTCGCCAACTCGCGGAAAACAAATCTAAACAATTTGGTCGTGCTGTTGCCTGTCTTCCTGATGTAGAAACACAATTTGAAACTTGTGTTGGGCTTCTGGCTTCGCTTGGCCTTGGCTTTCGTGAGGAAGTTATTAAAAAAGCTGAATCAAATAACGAGCTTCATTCTCTTGTTGCTCGTGCAATTGATAATAACTGGCTTGTTCGTCAGTTACGCAGAAAGTGTGCTTATGAAGTTGAACAGGTGGCGCGAGACTTGGCACTTGTTGAACGTCATAAGCAAATTTATTGTTCTGATTTTTCAGTTCGTAGACACCGTGACCGCATGAAATCAAATGAGATTGCATTAGAAAAAACGGTGGCCTTTGATGAGAACGACCCTCAAACCTTTTTTACTCTTTCTGAGTTGTCGGCTAAATCAGTTTCTAATCCAGAATTAAGACGTAATGAAATGTTTGCCCGTCTGAATGGCTTCGAAAACATCGCTAAAAAATCAGGCCATGACGCGGTGTTTTATACGGTGACTACTCCGTCAAGATTCCACGCGGTTTCTGGTGGTGCGACTAATCCCAATTGGGAAAAAGCAGGACGACCGGACGCGAGACAATCACATGATCATTTGATTGGTGTTTGGTCTTCGCTGCGCAAAATTCTGGACAAGAACGATATCAAAATTTATGGCATGCGCATTGTTGAGCCTCATCAAGACGGCACAGCACACCACCACATGCTTTTGTTTATGGCAAAAGAACACCGTGCCTTTGTTACATCAGAATTTAACCGTCTAGCCCTTGCTGATACGCCTAACGAATCAGGTGCTAAAAAGTACCGTTTCAAGTCTGAGCTAATTGATTTTAGTAAAGGTTCTGCTGTTGGTTACGTGGCTAAGTACGTGAGTAAAAACGTTGATGGTAAACACATCGATAAAGACCGCAGTTCTAATCTAGATGGTATTGCGGCTGCTGAACGTGTTGTCACTTGGGCGCGTGTGAATCGTATTAGACAATTTCAATTTATAGGCGGTGCTTCTGTCACTGTTTGGCGTGAGCTTAGACGCTTACGCGAAGAACTTAACGAGGAAGACGCCATGTTTTCAGACTTGAACAACGAAGAACATTTAACACTAGAAAACGTTCGCAGAGCTGCCGATGCAGGTGACTGGGAAGCGTTTTGTTATGCAATGGGCGGTGTGTTCGTCAAGCGTAAAGACCAAACTATCAAAGCCGCTTACGAAGTAACTAACACTATCGAAAAGCTAATTGAATCCGGTGGTGAATACTCTACGACTCGCTACGGTGACGCGGCTCAAGCTCGTATCTCTGGTTTAATGTTCCGTGATGTTCTTGTAGTCACTCGCTTTAAATCTTGGAAAGTCGAAAACAAAGATAAATTCATCGCTTCACAACAGAAAATTATGTCTGGGACTGTGGACTGGTTTGATGCTTTGGAGCGCGAGAAAGAATACGAATACATGCTAGATAGCCATTATGAAGAATATGAGAAGCATCTAGCCCGTATGGATGAGATTGAGGCACTTGTGCTCTCTGGCTCTTTAGAGGCTCGTGGAGCCTGTTCGGTGGGCGTAGCCCCGCCGGATAGGTTTCATTAGTCTCCTTGGACTTGTGTCAATAACTGTCTTTTTCTCTTTTAACCAAAAAATTACGTCAAGAAAGGAAACACAATATGAAACTCGAAGGTTTGATTTTAGACGATACCGATATCATTCAAGAAACAAAACCCGCTCGTGGTACGGGTGAGGCTTTGACTGTAGGTAAGTTGAAACTGATTACAACCAATCCGACTAACACTATCGAAGTTAAGATCTCCTCTGAGCTTTGGGCAGGTGGTAAGGCCGGAGAGGTTTTAAAATCTTGCGTTGGTAAGCGTATGCAATTCAACGTTGAGTACAAAGAATTTAGCTTTGGTAATGATGAGGGTAAGCACGTTGCTTTGAACGGCTTCCACTTATTCGATTTACCACAGCAACTAAAAAACTAAATAATTAGGTCTTAGTTCGTGTTAACCCAGACGATCCACTCGACATCTTGGTTAACCAAGCTTGTCCCTACTGATGCTGAAGTTCAAAAGCACTTCGAAGCATCTATCAAGAAATAAACTAAATTCGGAATTGTTATGCCTAAGTGCGCTTTACCAAATGAAGATGGTTTTCTAGCTCTTGTTGATACGTCAGTTGAATCCTGTATAGGGGTCATTGTTGTTACTGCTAGTGATTATGAATATTTGATGGGGTTTACTGAGGTTACCGCAATCGAAGCTACTGCGGCTTTTAGTGGGGCTTTCTCACTGGTTTTCGTTAGTGGTTTCGCTTTATCTTATGCCGTCAAAATGGCGGTTAAATTGATTAAAATTTTATAAGGAAACAAAATTATGGAAGCTATTTGGGCTGCTGTGGATTTCGCTGATGTTGCAACTAAAGTAGGTGCTGCGGGTGTGGCTATTGTTGGAATCACTATGGCTTACAAGGCGATTGGTCTTGCTAAACGTGCTGTAAAGTCTGCTTAACTGATGGGGGGTTTTGAGCGTGATGATTGCCATACATGACCTGATACTTATGGTCTTTGCACTTTTGGGTGGTTTGTCTGGTTTTCTAGCTGCTCAAAATTTTCAAGGTTAAATATAAAGGGGCTTCGGCCTCTTTTTTTATAGGTTTTTTTTTATGAAAAGATTATTGCTTATTGCTGTTTTTTCTATGTTCGCTTTAGGTGCTAATGCTTCTGATTTGAATTATACAGGACGTTATGAGGACTTATTAAGAAAGCGATGTTCAGACACACCACCTGCACGTTCACTATTGCCTGACGGTAGTCTAGTTTGTGAAGGTGAGTTTCATGATCCTGATGCGATTTGTACTGGTGGCTTTAATTATGCTGATTCAGATATTTTTAATTGTGGTGCTCCGGCTACAAGTGATGATGTAAACAATAATGGAATCGTTGATGGTTTTGAAGATTGGGACGGTGACGGCCTGACTAATGCAAATGATCCTAATCCTTATCAGCCTGAAAATCCTGCCCCTGATGAAAATAGAAACGGCATACCCGACGATATTGAAGGGGTTTATGAAGAATTAAGGCATACGCAAGAAATTCTTTATTGTAATAACGATGACGATATGTGTCATCAGATGCGGTATGCAATGCGGGACTTAACTAAATCAAATCAGATTTTAGCAAATTCATTGTCTAATGCTTCTTTGAAAAATGTTCGACGCACTGATTTTAGGGAATCGGTCGGTGCACTAACAACAACCGTTAATCAAAAATCTCAGGCGATTTTGGACGCTGTGAATAGTATCGAGGTTGGTGGCGGTGGTGGTGTTGATAACTCTGGGATTATCAACAAAGGTTTTGCTGATATGAAGGCAGGTTTCGCTGATATGGAAACCAATTTTGACGATTTGGATTATAACGTTTTTAGAACGATGAGTAATATTTCATCCATTGATAGGGGAATGACAAGTTTAAACACCCAAATTAATGGTGTTCATGGCCATTTGGACGAAACTAAATCCGACATTATCAGCGCAATTAATAATGGTACTGGCGGTTCTGGTCTTACTCAAACTCAAAAAAATCAATTAAAAAATGCAGCGAAAGCCAATGCTAATCAAAAGCTAATCAAAGAGCTGAGAACTACTGTTGGTGAAAATGGTTATACCCTTTCTAGGATTAAAAACGATTTAGGCAATGTTTCCGATGATGTTAATCAAAATACTAACGAGAAATTCAATCAATTAAGCGAGCAAATAGCGGCTGTTTCTGGCGGTCAATCAACGGTTGATTTGACCGGTGTTGAATCAAGCATCGATGCCCTATCAGATAAGATTGACGGTATTGAAGGCGGTGGTAATGGTGAGGGGCTCGCTGAAATATCCAGTAAGTTAGACGGCTTGGCTACTGGTGTCACTGACATAGGTGACTTATTGAAAAGTGTGGATGCTTCCAAAGCAGGTATAGACGGTACTTGTATTCAAGGTGGCACTTGTCAGGGTTTTTATGAATCGGCTTATGAGGGGGATTTGAGCACTGTTGTAAGTAGTCAGTTAGATGCGATGAAAACTAGCATTGTTGATCCTTTTGTATCGAGTTTTGGCAATATTGATTTAAGCGGTGCGCAACGTCCAAAGTTCGGTTTGCCTGTTCCTTTTTACGGTTATATGTCATTTGATGATTACATTGATATGGACTGGATATTTGGATTTTTACGTTTCATTTTTCTTGCGTCTACGGCTTTCTATTGTCGTCAGATTATTTTCGGGGGGTAATGTATGGACTGGATAGTAACGTTATTTAATAAGCTAATTGAGTTCATGTACCAGTTGCTTTTGAGCCTTATTACCATGTTGAAAGATATGGTTTATTGGGTTGTTGAGCAATTTATGGAGGTCGTTAATTCTGCTCTATCTTCTGCTGTAGCTTTGTTTCAGCCTGTCGATGTCGGTCAATATTTACAATCTATTCCACCTAATGTCGCTTGGGTCATGGGCGCCGTTGGCCTACCTCAGTGTTTGAGCCTGATTATATCGGCCATTGCTTTGCGCATGATTTTACAATTGATTCCATTCACGAGGTTAGGTTCGTAATGATCTACTGTATCGCAGGACGACCACGTAGCGGTAAAAGCTATGAGAGTGTCGCTTTCCATATTATTCCCGCTATCAAGGCTGGTCGAAAAGTCGTTACCAATGTGACTTTAAATGTGCCCTATTTTCAGAAAGTCTTTGGTAATGACGTATTGGATTTGATTGAAGTTGTGGACGGTCAGTTAAACCAATACGGCTCTATGGATAGACCGTTTTCAAAGCTTGAGGACTACATAAACGATTGGAGGGATGCCGATAACAAAGGTCCCCTATTTGTGATTGATGAAGCTCATATGGTTCTGCCAAATAAGCAGCTAGATAGCAAAATACTTGAGTTCTATTCTCTTCATGGTCACTACGGCATAGATATCATCTTGTTAACTCAGAATCTAAGGAAGATTCACAAAGACGTTCGCGATATGGTTGAAATGACTTACTACTGTGCCAAGAATACCGCTTTCGGTAGTAAGAATACTTACACCAAGAAAGTGAGGATTGGTGCAACAACTGAAGTCGTCAATGAAGAACAGCGCAAATATAAGAAAGCGTTTTTTCCTTTCTATCAGTCTCATACGCAAAGCAGTGGCAGCGTGGCCGAAGCCATGAGTAATGACATTAAGCCAATCTGGCATCGATGGCCGTTTTGGATGGGCGGATTTTTACTTGTGGCGGGTGTCATTTTTAATATTTACGCGTGGTCTGGCAGTGATAAGGAATTAGAACCGGTTCTAAAGCCTGAACAAAACAATGTTGTTGAGCCTGCCCAGGTTTCAGTTCCCAACGGTGTCCCAGGTCAAACAGTTAAATCTACAAAAAAGTCTTCTGGTTTCGGTCCCCTTGATGAGTTTGATTTGTTTGTCACTGGTTATGCTCGTCAGACAGCTTGGCAAGATGTCACTCAAAACCTTGTCGATTTTCAGAACTCTTTTGTTCGTATCTATATCGAGGTTCGTCAGAATGACAGTAAGCTATTCACTTTTAGTCAATCGGAGCTGATAGAAATGGGATATGGTTTTAAGGTTTTAGCTGATTGCGTCTATCGAGTAACTTGGGGTGATTCAGTTAAGATTTTGACGTGTGTTGAGTCCAAAGAAGATAACCCTGCTAATGATCCTTTTGATTTCGGTAAGGCCGTAAAAATCTAACCACCTCTTAGTCTATCAACCGGATGTTAAACGGAACTGTATTGTTGAAGCTATATAGTCGCCCTACCTCATAAGAACGATTTAGGGCTTAGCATGTTATTGATATTTCAAACATAAACTCATGGCTGATAAGATATTTTAATTCTTTTATTTTATGAGACCTATGATATGGAACATTTGCCTAACTTAGTTTTTCCTATCCTAATGCTGTTTTTTGCATTTGTGATTTTATGGAAGTTGGTAGGACTACTCGTACGTAACATGACGAAAACAAACACTGATAGTCCTGCTACTCATTATCAGTACCAAGCCATAGATAAACTTGCCACATCAAATGAGCTAACCTTTTATCAAGCATTAATCGTTGTAACAAAGGGCAAACATACTGTTTTTACTAAGGTGCGAATTGCTGATTTGATGACGCCAAGGAAAGGAGTTCATGATAAAAAGACATGGTGGCGAGCGTTTAACGCAATAGCCAAGAAACATGTAGATTTTGTACTTTGCGATCCATTGACGCTTGAAGTTAAATGCTTAATTGAGCTAGACGACTCAACTCACAATCGACCAGACAGAGTAGCAAGAGATAAGTTAGTTGATATGGCCGCAGCTTCCGCAGGGATTGAACTGAAGCACTTCAAAGTTAAAAACAAGTATGACTATTTCGAATTAGAAAAAGAGCTCTATGGGGTGAGCGATGCGCCACAGCCTGAAAGTATTTATACTCAATAGATATCGATGAACAAGCCCCGCAGGGATAAGGGCACTCGATGTGGTTCTTGGGTATACAGTCCCAAATGCCCGATAAGCAGCGAAGCGTATCTATTTTGTTGAAACCACTTAACCGCCCTGCCTCATTGCCAAGATCACCCTACCAGAGCCTCACAATACCAGTGGGGCTTTTTGCTACTGCAACCCATAGAACTTTCAGCGTTGATGCTTTCGGTAGCTTTGGTTCGCAGCTCGTTGGGAGGGACCCGTTTCGTCGGGAGGGTCCCAACGAGTTGCGGGCCAACAACCCCCGTGTTGTATCACGGGGGTAAATTCGACTATCTATCAACGAACGAGTTACCGATAAATGCATAATACGATACCAGTCACCTATGTACATCGTATATAATCAAACGCTCTTAAATCGATTGAAAGGTAGGTTGCATTGAACAGTGAAGTTAAAGAAAATAAAACGCAAAGTAGTAAATTATTGTCACTTGGAAGCATCATATTTTTAGGAGCTCTTGGGAGTGGTCTTTGGGATCTCTTTCTCAAAGACCTATTTAATAAAGGTCTACGATTTGTGATATCTATTGCGGATTATCTATTTTCTGGCTTTGCCGACAGCCTCTACTCAAGTGTGGGTAAAGGAGTCGTACCTATGCTAGACATTTTGTTTACGGTATTCATGATTCTAGCGATCATTGCTACGCCTTGGTTTTTGACATACTTAATTTGTTCAGGCCGTTCTAAGGTTCAGGTTACTCGTAGAGAAAAACCAAATCGTGATATACACAAATTTCGTATTGTTTATTACATTGTAATGTCTAGCACTATCACAATGGTATATGGACATACTCTAATTTCAGGTTTGAACAATTTTAAAACCTCGATATATACAGAACAAGTTTTAGAAATCATCCGTCCATACGTGGAACAATCAGATTATTATCAACTCCGTTCACAATATCGATTGATATCTACACGTCAGGGCTTCCAAGATTTGTATTTTAAAATCAATGAAATTGCATATCATTCGAGCTTAACTCTTCCTAAATTTGAGCCTCTGTTGATAGATGAATTACCTGATTATAATGAATAGCCTAAACGCATATATTTTATTTATTATCATGTTTTATTACAAACTTCGAAACTTTAATTAGAGAAAAATATGGTAGCTAAAAAAGAACAAGCCAACGATGCTAGCAAAAAAACGTGTTTTGTAATCATGCCGATATCAGGCCAAACTGGTTATGATTCAGATCATTTTACACTTGTCTACGAAGATATTATCAAGCCTGCAATTGAACAAGCTGGAATGTTGCCAATAAGAGCTGATGAGACGGTCAATACGAACTTGATTCAACTTGATATTTTGCGGAAAGTGATTGAGTCTGATATTGCAATTTGCGATATGAGTTCAAAAAACCCCAACGTATTTTATGAACTTGGAGTAAGGCAAGCATTTGATAAACCAACGGTACTAATGATTGATGACGCGACAGACGCCCCATTCGATGTTTCTAGTTTAAGGTATGTCAATTACAAAAAAGAGATGGGATTTCGTGATGTAAATTCTGCGATTACGCGATTAAAAGATACTCTCTTGGAGACGTATCAGAAGAAAGATGATAAGTCAGAAATTAATTCACTAATTCGTTTAATGGAGTTGACCACACCCGCTCAACTTTCTCAAATAGATATATCAACTGAAGATAGAACGGCTATCCAGATTTCGGAGTTGACAGCTGCAGTTCACAGCATACAAGCGACTCAGAACAGATTTATCTCTTCCATCAATCAACAGACCAAAGCTTACCACTTGAAATCTGACAATGAGGCAGAAGCTAGAACTCTAACTAAATTGCGTAATCGCTGGATAGCAATAGACGAAGACGGGACGAGAGTACAACATATCTCGAAAGACGGGAAAATTGTTAGCACATAGAGTATTCCCATAAATCTATAGTGCCTCAATTAAAAAGCCGAACTCAATGAGTCCGGCTTTTTCCCCTTGATATGACCAAAAAGGAGGACCGGTGAACTAAAAAACAGGACATTTCTTTGCACCAGTCCAGGTCACCTTATCAACAAGAGTCACATCATGTTAGGCAATGTAATTAAAACTTTGAGCTCTTATCGAGAAAACCATACTTTCCTAATACTATTTCTTTATGTTGGCTATCGCTCTTGCAAGGCCAAGTAAGTGTGTTGAAGTTTTAATCTCTAGCTCCGATTGAATCCCCAAAAGCGCAATCCCTGCTAAGATTTGTTGCGGCCTCACCACTTGGCCTGTCGGAAGCTCCATGCTGTCGTATAACATTTTGAACTGTATCCAGTCTTCGCTAATGCTTAGTTCTCGACCTTTTGCCATTCTCATTAGCCTTTTGCACTCAGGAGGTATTGGTTTTCCTTCGTCCCATCCCGTGACCGTTCTCACAGATTTAAAACAGAGTTCAGCGACCTCTTCCTTGGTCATTTGGCACTCTAACTCTCGAAAAATGTAATTCTTACTCATTTCGCGATACTTCAATGATAAAACCTCTAAATA
>PJEL010005396.1_pt1 | contig 10332 bp, 15 predicted proteins | sample 1853271 | NCBI WGS metagenome assembly PJEL01 (sample SAMN08108733, study PRJNA415343) | Invertebrate metagenome, whole genome shotgun sequencing project. | host: Globobulimina | place: Sweden: Gullmar Fjord | collected 2015-08 | reverse complement strand
TAGTGAAAATAGCTTTTGTTAAATCATCAGGTCTAACTTGAATATCTAAAGACTGACAATTGTTTTTAAAAACCTCTGTAACATCCTTTCCGTCATTATCATATACTTTAAAACCATTTTCACTATTCGGATTTTTTCCTAATACTATTTTCATTATGCAATTCCTATCTTGATTGACATTCGTACGTAGCTCCTGCTGGATCTCTTTTAACGCCATTCTCTACTATCGTGAATGTAGAACCTTCGGCCGTTATTCTATCTCCTGGTAATGGCACTATATCAGAAGGCAAAGAGGCTCCTAAAATTACTATCTTATGATCAGATCTTAATACTAATGTACCATCCACTTGATCATCTTTAAATACATCTATAAAACCTTTACAGTCGCTAGGAGTATCTGTGGGTACCATAAGTGTAGGGTCTACTGGATCTCGTGCTTCAGTTACTTTAATTAATATCTGATCGAATACTAACGGGCCTAATGCTTTATTAATCTGACCGGCAATATCTGCTCCAAATATATTAGTAGGAATCGGCATATTAATAACCTCTATTCAACGGAAATAATGGAGCTTCACTAAATGATGACTCAACATCGGTTCCACTAACAAATGACAAATCTCCGGTTGATATAGAACTATTTAAACAATCTTCGATGAGTTGTAATACGTTATTAGGAAATTGCGTACCTGTTCCATTATCAAATCTAAAATACTCGATTTCTGCAGAACCTGCTTTAAGCTTTTTATTATTGCTTCCAGTAGCTTCTGAACCCCCTGTTATCAACGTAGAATCTTGCGTCATTGCTAATGCATATTCAGCATTGCCTGCTGCTAGATTATCGGGTATATCTACTTCATCTATTGGAAATTGATAATCATCTATTACTCTTAGTTCAATTCGCTGCCCTGCTGTAACAAGTGCTTGATCTTTTACTGTTGCAGATAAAGCTGTCCACGCAGCATTTTGTAAGTTATCTGCAAAGTATGCATCAGCATCATCTGCATCTATATAACTGTTTTCTCCAATTATAAGAGCCATACTAACTCTCCACAAATTTTATGTTGAAATTCCACATGCCTTTTATATACAAAGACGGACTTACTTTAACTATTTTGGCTTTCTTATCCTCAATAGTCATTTCAGTAATCTTTTTAGGGCGTAAGCAAGCGGGCATAAACGATACTAATGCATCAGCATCATCTTCAGCATCTTTTTCTGAATAGCCTGCCATATATTCCTTATCATTAAACACTACAGCTTTTCTAGGTATTTTTATTGCTTTTCCAATTATCATAATTGTTTCACCGTAACTAACCAAGTTCTTTGATAAATTCTTGCATCTGTTGTTGTTATAGTAACTTCAACAGGTATCTGTATTCCATCATCATCAAACACTGTGTCTTCCTGATTTAATATATTTACTTGTGTCCAATATAAAACATTTTGATCTCCAACTTCTAAAGAAGGTGGAATTGCTGAACTGATCTCAAAACCTAGCGCTGCGCCTTCTGTTGTAGGAGACACTGTAAAACCCGCTACTACAGTTTCACCATCTTCGAGTAAACTACTAAACTCTGATACATAATCTACAAAATCTGTAGGATCCATTGGTCCTTCGAATTCTGTTGCTGAATTAGTTGTCATGCTATTCCTCCACTGATGCTCTTCTACTAGGGCTTGCTATTACCGCAGCTCTTCTGTTACTAGATTCGACTCCTGCACGACGATTAGTTGGTGTATCAACATCAGGTATAGTAAAACCAAACATCAGACTATTGGAAGATTGCAAATTTCCAAGAGCTATTATAACTTGGTTTGCGGCGCCTTGTAAATCTGAATTACCAGAAACTAAATCTCCTGATGCTATAACTTGAATATTGGCACTTCCATCCAAAGACGAATCGCCAGATTGAAGATTACCTGATGTTGTTACGATTTCGCTGTCAGCAACTGCTACACCATCTAATTCAGAATCATTAGATTGTAGATTACCGGTAGCCTCAACAATAACGTTTACGCTAGCCGCTAACTCAGAATCGCCAGACTGAAGATTACCGCTTAAAGATTGTGTTATACCTGCAATACCATCAAGTTCTGAATCTGAGGCTTGTAGGTCACCAGTAACATTAAATGGTGCTCCAGCATCGGCGGCTCCTGTCATAACTGAATCGGATGCTTGTAAATTACCAATAACGTTAATAATAAGATTAGCTGCGCCGTCTAATTCTGAATCGCCAGACAAAAGATTACCTGTCGGCAAAATCAATAAATTAGATGTGCCATCAAGTTCTGAATCAGTTGATTGCAGATTACCTGACGTACTAATGATTATATCTACGGTACTATCAAGTTCTGAATCAGTTGCTTGCAAGTTGCCGAATGCTGTTATACCTGCGCCGCCTGCGTCTTTAATCTCAAGAGCAATAGCATCATAGTATCTTGGAGTACCACCGAACATGGTATAAGTAGGAGCTGTATTTCCTGCGCTATCAAAACTAATAAATGCACTTTGATTCGTTGACGAATGTTTACCGCCATTTAATACTACTTCAGGAGCATCAGGAGAACCAGCTGTAAAACCCATTTCTCCCCAACACGCGATAGTTAAAAGAGTAGCACCTGGTAGCGACATTATAATGGGTGAACCATATCCAGTATTCGACATGGTTTGTATAAAACTATTTGCTACAGTACCACTGACGTCTGCTCCCGTAATCTCAGCATAATTACATTGCATTCTATTTGATGCAACTCTAGCAACACTGATTACACCAGAAGACGGACTAGCTCCAGAATGGGCGCCATATAAGCCGACGCTGATATTTCCTGAAGATAAAGTACTGTCTATGAGAACCCAAGGTGTTCCGCCATCATGACCTGATATACTATCTGCAGCATTACCAGTGGCAGATTTGACTACAACCCAACACAGCATAAGTGAATCTGCTGCAGGTGTAAAAATAGGCGAGTCTACATTCGCAATGGAATAACCTCTATCAGTTGCTCCTCGATCAATCGGCGTTGCCATTTAGAGATCTCCACAGATTAAAATCTTGTTCCCACTTTTTTTCTATATCGGCTAATCGATAACTGTAGTCTGGTTCTTCTTTTCTAGAGGCTGCACCTAAATGAGGTATTGTCCCTTCATCAAAATACTTATCATAATGAATTGAAATATCTTGCATTCGGTGATAAATATTAGGAACTAATACTCCATTATGCGAGATTAAATCAGTTTGCGGTTTCCAATGGTTATTCTCATTATTAAAGACATAATCTAAAAACATTTCATAGTCTTTTTGTATCCCTCTATTCTCTATAAAAAGATACTCAGCTGGAATGTTATCCCAAAGATGACCTTGTCTTACTTCCCATCTAGCCATAAAAAACGAAGATTTAAGTCTTTCTAGTGGATCTCTAATAAATGCTACACGCCTAGGATATTCCAAAGCTTCTTCATTAGAAACTTCTAAACTGCCCTTTGCATTACATACCCAAGTTTCTATACTTCTATTAGCGACTTTTAATATGCGTGCAATACAGACATCACTTCCTGCTCGACTTAGAAAAGGCATTGTTCTACTCCTATATTTATTATGTTTTATAAAGGAGCAGTATAAGTCAATGAAGATATCTGAACTGTAGCACCATTTGGAATTGTAGTATCGCTAATGATAATATCTGTACCAGAAGTACCAACTGTACCTTCGATAATAGTTGTACCATCTCGATCGTTTAAGACACATCTGTCAGTTACTCCGCCTACCGCTGATGAATCGTCGGCAATAGCATTAGCTGTTGCTATGCCAGCCGCAGCTGCTCCAAATGCGTTAGTGCCGTTCATAAGTAAAGTAGCGACTGTAGCCAGTAAATCAGTTTGAAAAATAAACTCTGGATTACCAGCCCCATTGTCTAATTGATCTACTACGCCATCAGCTATGCTGTTTCGTACTGCAGGTGGATGAGTTGCCATGTTGTTTCTCCTATCTGTGTTTAGATTCGTTTAAGGTTGTTTTCTACTCTATTATTCGCAAAATTTCGTTGTTCATCAGTTAAGCCATTCCAAACTTCATCTGGAACCGTTAATGGCTCTTTGATTAAAGGCATGCCGTTCTTGTCTATAATAAGACCGTATCCTGTAACTTTGGCTTTACTTATCTTCATTGCTTGTTGTAGCATCTTTATCATCCTCTTTATCGTCTGTTCTTACAAATTTGCTTGGGTCTACATTGTTTAGTCCCATATCTTCCATAAGCTTTGTCATATCAACTCTGGTTAAACCTAACAATTCTCTTACTTCGTTAATAGCTGGATCGTCTGGAGCAAGAACCGCACCAGCTGACGCCATGTTACGTAATGCATTAGTGATTTGTTCAACATCTGGAATTTGTACTGTACTAGTCTTTAATGTGGGTTTAAGTTCTTCAGGAAAGCCATTTAACTCCCATATAGGATTTATAAGGTCTTTTTGATATGTTTCGGCTAATTCTCCTAACGCTGATTCAATTATTAAGAAAAAATTACCTGATATGTCTCGACTCAATGCTTGCGTGCCTTTACCATCTGCTCCTAACAATAAATGTTGAGTTCCAATAAGTCTGGCTATTTCATGATTAAGTCTGTTAATAGCGATATTCATCTCTTGCTGAGAAGTAGGACTACCTTTAAGTAACTCTACATCCCACGTCTTAACAGATGATGGACGTTGTGCTGTATCTTGACTTGCGTATGGACCAGAATCAAGTAGAATACCTAAACTAGGACTTTTTATATGATTTGAAACAAAAGCGCGTAACGGGTTTATGATTGCATTATAATCTGCTTCACTTATTATGCCCTGCTTCTTCTTTTCAGCTAATGCAACTAAAGGAGCTCTACCAACTGGCATACCTCGTAAATCAGATTCAAATCCAAATCCTTCTAACTGTTCATATCTGGTTAGCCGTTTTGCAATTGATGCAATGTGCCTAAATATGCCTAATCCCTCAGGACTATCAGATAGCGAGTCATCTACTAAATAAACAACTTTATCTCTAGGTAAATAGACTTCATCTTGATTTTGAGGAGATCTCTGGATTACTCCGAGCACGTCTCCTCTCTTATCTACATCCCAACGTTCGATTGTAGCATTAGATCTGGGTTCTACATCGAGAAAACCTATTTTGCCGTCTTTTCGTTTCTTAGCAGTCCACTCTTGAATATTGAAACCATAAAACTTGAACATAGCACCACGTCTAACAACTCTAGACCACGGAGTATCCATGTCGTTTATTACTTCTTTAAAATAATCTGCTAACTCTACAGCTTTTGCATTCTTATCATCTGATGGGACTACAGTCCACACAGATCTTGCTATCATATTAAGGAAAAATCTAACTCCAGCTCCTACAATCGATATATTAACTAAATTTTCACTATAAGTAATATATCTATTCTGACCAGTAAGTGAAGCGTCTTTTTCATTTGATTGAATGTACCCTGAATAGATAGCTACGCCAATATCGCCTAATGTAACCTCAGGAGAAACTTTCTTAGGTTTATCAACGTCTATAGGACTTCTACTAGGATCGTTAAATGTATCTTGTTTTTCAACTTTATCATTCATTGGCTATAAACTCTACTGTAAATCCGTGAACTGTTAACCACTCCGTAAACTCTTCTGACGGAGATTGCCTAGTAATCTTATACCAAAGCCCTACACACAACAAAACTGGACGAGCCCACAATTTAGGTCTAATCTTGACTGTACGTCCTTGTTGCTTTACCTGAGACTCATTTGAGCTTCTTTCCTGATTTTGTGTCATAAACTTCTGGTCCTTGTGGTATATACTCAAGATTAGATAACATGTCATCTATAGCATCAACTGTCGGATCAATCTGATCATCGTGCTTATGAGTTAACAACGGATTAAATTTCCTAAACTCATCTTTATAATCAAATATCCACTCAGCATTCTGTGGAATCCACACATTACCAGAAGTAATCTGAGGTACAGCGTTATATGCTCTAGATACTTTATCTTTACTACGTTGAATTCCTTTTATAGGAATCAACGTATTTTTCTTAATGTTCTGAATTAGACTTGAACCTGAAGATTTATCTTCTATTTTTAAAACAGTGCAGCTAATACCATTCTTTTTACAAAAGCCGACTTGCTTGTTCCAAAAATCTTTAATGGTTTGTTCTAACTCAGGCGCTTCTAGTTTCTCTCTAACTTGATCAACTAGTAATATACCATGCGACGGAGAAAATACCCACGCTTGAAAAACAGTATAGTCATTATACTCTTCTTTCTTTTGCGCCGTATCTCCGTATATTCTCATGAAGAGTATGTCTCTCGGCAACACTTCATATATTCCCCACCATTCATCTCTAAATATACTTCCTCCTTTGGGAGAAGGCACTTGATGATATTGAGATGCTGTGGTGTAAGGATCAGTACGATTCATTTCATCGAGCTTCTCGTCCGAATGTTTAAATGGCCAGAGAGCTCCTTCTTCTAGATTATACTCTATTGGGATACCATGTGTAAACTCTTTTGGATACCAATCTTTGATAGGACCAGGGGGAATTGGTGATGGTAAAAGTAAATGATGCCACATCTCACCAGTACCGCCTGTAAGTAGATACCCAGTTGGGTCATCTTCATGTATTCTTTGCATAATTATGATAATAGGCGTTTTATCTTCTATCGCTAAACGAGATTTAAATGTGTTCATGAAGCGATTGTTTATCTTATTTCTCTTAGTTTCTGAGTAAGCATCATCTGGTTTGATTGGATCATCGAATATGAAAGCTCCCTGGAACCCGTCAGGTCTAAAAGTACCAGCACGGAAACCAGTTATAGCTCCACCTGCTGGAACCGCGTAAACTCCGCCACCTTCCATAGTATACCATTTCTTCTTTGATTTACTGTCTTGTCTTACCTCTAAACCAAATAGCTCATGGTATTCTTCACTCATGACGATATCTCTAGTCTTCTGACTATTCTCTAACGCCAAATCACCAGAATAAGTCGCATGAATGAATTTTGCTCTTGGATTTATCGCAAGTCCTTGAGACATAAAGAGTATAACTGCCAATTCAGTTTTTGTATATCCTGGAGGCACGTTAATAACGAGACGAGTTATCTCTCCAGTCATGACTTTCCATAGAGTATTAGACATAACCACATGGTGAGGATTAACGATAAACTTCATCGCTTCTCTATGCTTAAAGAAATACCTAGCGAAAGCTAAGTTATCATGGGTCGTTAGATGCTTGAGCATCCTTTTCTCGTTCTCAGTCCACTCACTCTTACGAGCTTCCATCTCTGAATTGTGTTTAGCTATTTCACTCGCTGATGGCATCGTTTAGTGAATCCTTATGTTTAGTATCTATGATTGAATTTTCTAGTGAATTGTCTTATCTCTTTACGAGTAAGCGGTTGAACGACATTAGTAGTCTCAATATTACCCGAATGCGTAACTTGTTTCTTTTTGGCATGTGAATATTCTAATAATTGATTTGCGGCCTTAGTAGATTCATTTACAGGAACTAAGAAATGCTTATAACGCTCTTTTATAACTTCCTTTATCTCTAACCAATCCCATTCATCTGGAACATCGTCCCCGTACTGTTCCTCTATAGCTATAACCCTATCGAATAAGTCAGATATGTACCTAGGGTCCTTTCCTGCTGCTATTTGGGCCAAGAACTCTAACGGCTCAACTACCTTATGTTTACGGCAGAGTTTCTTTATTTTCTTCTCAATGTCTTCGTCATCGAACTGCATTGGTGTCTATCCGCTATGGTTATATCCTTTCACTATAAACAGATGGTGAGAATATGTAAACACCTGGGCGTCTAAATGTATATTCTGCACAATGCGCACGAATTGCAAGGTATTGGGTGTTAATACTTCTATTTCATGCTATAATAGGACAGTTCAACTATTCACTTTAACTAAGAGGAAAATAACATGACCGACCAAACCGATATAGAAATGCACCACGTGGCTAATAGAGTATGTTGTGGTGTCGCTATAGTAGAGTTATCTATAGAAAAGAAGTTTACTAGTACTTTACAGTTCGAAAGTTTTCTTGCTGAGTTTCCTTCAGGTTCATTTATATTTGAAAGTACAAAAGATGATCTTTATACTATGATGATTGAAGAACAGATGTATAATGACATTAATGAAATAGGGGCTATCCGATTAGCCGATTATTTTAACATAACCATTAAATATTAGGAGAAATAAACATGAGTGTCCAATATAGAGATGGTTCATTTGGAGAAATAAAGCCTTTTCCAGAGTCTATGGAAGAATTTATGCATGCTGTTGAATCAAATACCGCTAAAGCTCTTCATGTAGGTACAAGAGAAGAATTAATTGACGTTCAAGATGAACAATCTAACTCTGATAAAATTGAAGCACTACGAACCCAAGTTTCTGACTTAAGCGCAAGAGTTAACGAAAATCGTATTATTGCGATTCCAACTTATAACGAAATTAAAGAAATTACAGGAGAATAAATATGGGCGATGTAAATAATAATAAACTCATAGAGGCCATTAAACAACTGGTCAATGCAGGGTACTGGACTACAGGAGGCATGTTAAGGCCATCTACTGAGAAAGACTTATGGAAAAGTGTGCTAGACGCAGCTGATCTGACTAAACACAGTTTTAGTGATAATAAGGATGACTTCGTGTGGATGGAACGTGTTGAGTTAAGTAAATGTACGTACGGATTTTGTCCACAATGTGGTTCATCTGGTATTTCTAGACGTGAGACATATAACGAAAGTTTTGATGTATGTCATAGAGGTCATTCTTATCCCTCTTCTGAAGCTATTGTTTGTCCTTAAAACGTATGTTCAACTCCTCTAGGTCTTAGGGGAGTTATTTTTATCCTAATATTGATCTAAACGTGTGCATGAAGTGTTGAATTTTTATATAAAAGTGTGCATGAGCCTTTAAAATTTTCAGAAAAAGTTATTTTCTAATACCCGAGTGACCTAAACGTGTGCAAATCAACTTACCTACTGCCCTTTTGCTGTATAAACGTGTGTTTTTATATAAAAGTGTGCATAAGGGCTTAATTTTTACAGAGAAATTGCGAGAAGCTGGGCCGGGCGTTCGGGCTCAAACGTGGGGGTTTCTGACATTTTTTGTCACGTGCCCCGTTTTGTCACGTGCCCTGGTCTGTCAGCACACGTTTAGACGTCTAAGTGTACATACGTTTATTCATTCACTCTCCTCGTTAATTAATGATGTATCTATTATAGCATGTGCACACGTTAATGTACACACGTTTATGTCTTAAATATACGTATAATATTGACTGATTATCTGTATCCACGTACCTTCGTGAAAACGCTTAAGACCACTATCGCGATAACTGTGACTATTAATAACTCCATAATTGACTCCGTTTAAATGTGTGTTTGTTTAAGTTAGGATCATTATATCACGTTCATTTTATAAGTACACACGTTTGTGCACATATTTAAAATTAATTTAAAATAAACGTGCGTAAATCCTTTAAATTCTAATATCAATAGCTTAGGTGCTAAAAGGTCCACGACGGTCAGAATTGGGCTCAGAACAGTAATCTTCTTGCATATCAATAGCTTAGGAGCACAGGGTCCAGAACTGGGCTCAGCGAGGATTCCATACAATCTTCTTATAAATCAATAGCTTACGGCTTTAAATGAGAAAAGTTCAATAAATATTACCCCCTCTTTATATATCTATTATATTTTATATATTTTCTAAACGTGTGTACTATTCTTTAAAACTATGCATGCACACTTTTATGCACAGTGCAAGTCGACATCTCGAATATTTTTCTTCTGAGGGATTGTTTCCACTTCTCACTCTCTCTGTTCCATTTACTATCTAACTTATTGATTTCATTACACTTCTATCCATTTCCTCTCTGTACTCTATATGGACCATTTATATACGTTTTATACTTCTTTCTGTAATAATAAGGATATAAGCTATTGATATGTTTATACTTTTTGAAACTAAAGGAATTGTACTTTTTTCTGAACTAAGAAAGGACCAGGTTTTCTTAACTGCTTAAAAACGAAAAATTGAATCTAAGTAAACCCTGCTAGATGCTGAAAACGCGGCATACGGTGAGTCCAGTCATTCAATAATCCAAGCCTATATTAATACACATGCATTACAAAACTACGCGACACGTATCCTCTAAGAACGCCTTATGCACTTTATTATTGGATTAGGGCGCGAATAATGGACTATATTGGTACTTATACATACGTAATTAAATAAACACAATTAATTTAAAATAAATGCATAAAAGTGTGTACATCTCA
>PJEL010005395.1_pt1 | contig 10332 bp, 4 predicted proteins | sample 1853271 | NCBI WGS metagenome assembly PJEL01 (sample SAMN08108733, study PRJNA415343) | Invertebrate metagenome, whole genome shotgun sequencing project. | host: Globobulimina | place: Sweden: Gullmar Fjord | collected 2015-08 | reverse complement strand
ACCTCTGCTGTCGCAAGCCGACCGGAACTCAAAGCCCGGTCGGCCTGCTTTTTTGGGAGCCTGGCGAAAGGGATGGCAATGCTCCTCGATTGGGGAAGGGCTGTCGGTTCCTGCCGAACAGCCTACGGGCGAGGGGTGCAGCAAACCTCAGAACTGGTGAATCAGATCTAATTAATAAATTTCATTACGTCGATAAAATATCGATATATTACTAATTCATGATATTGGACTCGTCGATGTGTATTTATTGTGGGCACCGGGATGTGCCGACTCGCATTCGCAATTCCTGCGGCTTCCGGTTTCGGCGACATTGGGACTTCGATCCGGTCGCTCCTTCCCGCTGCGGGCGAACACAAAATAGGGATATTAATATGCCAGTCGAAGACAATGATGCTCATCAGCGTGCTTTGGAGATAAAGGCCCTGGTCCTGAATCTCGTGCCCACGCCGGTGATGGCGATCGATAGGGATTTCAGTATCACATACATGAATCGAGCCGGGGCCCAGCTTGGTGGCCTGACGCAGGAGGAGTGCGTGGGGCGCAAGTGCCATGAGGTCTTCAAAACGCCACATTGCCGGACTGAGGAGTGTCGCTGCCATCGCGCGATGAGCGACGGTCAGATGCACACGGGGGATACCACCGCGAATCCACAGGGCACGGAGATTCCCATCCGCTATACGGGCGCGCCGAGGAGAGACGAGCAAGGTGAGATAGTCGGGGCGGTCGAGTTTGTGCTCGATATCACTGAGGAGGTGAAAGTCGCGGAAGAGGCCGGAGTCTGGGTGAATCCATCCGGGCTGGTCGCCTGGATTCGCGAGGCGAGCCGGATAAATTCGACATCGAAGGCTATCGGCAGATCATCGAGAGCGTGAATTCCTCTATCGAAACGCTGGTTGGACACATGGATGTGATCCCGGCGCCGGTGATGATTATCGACAACGACTTCAACATTCAATATATGAACAACGCCGGGGCCGGCGTGCTGAGCACGACGCCGGAGCTTCTGATCGGGCAGAAATGCTACGACAACTTCAAGACTTCGGACTGTCAGACGGAGAACTGCGCGTGCGGTCGGGCGATGAAAACCGGCCAACTCGAGACGAGCGAAACGGATGCGCATCCGAACGGCATGGATCTGGACATTAGTTACACCGGCGGGCCGATCCGGGATGCCGAGGGCAAGATCATCGGCGCCCTGGAAATCGTGGTGAACCAGACGGAGATCAAGCAGGCGTCGCGGCTGGCGGCCAAGCAGGCCGAGTTCCAGGCGGCGGAAGTTGCGAAGCTGGTGGTTAACCTGAGCAAGGTTGCGGAGGGCGATCTGAGCGTGGTGGCCGATGTCGCCGAGACTGATGATGATACCAGAGAGTTGGGTGAAAACTTTACTCAGATCGCAACCAACCTTAACCAATGCGTGGGCGTCATGAACTCCCTTCTTGACGAGGTACGGGCGCTGATTCAGGCCTCTGAGGAAGGACGATTGGAGACTCGTGGGGATGCAGCAAGTTACAACGGCGGTTGGGGCGAGATCGTGGGTGGCATCAACACTAGGCCGGATGCGATTCTCCTGCCGGTGAAAGAAGGTCTGGAGGTTCTGGCCCTCGTGGCCGAAAAGGACTTCACCCAGACGGTGACCGGGGAATACCAGGGCGATCACGAGAAACTCAAGGCCAATATCAATCTGGCGATCGCCAACATGTCCGAAGCGCTGAGCGAGGTAGGCCAGGGCACCGCCCAGATCGATCAGGGAGCGTCCCAGATCGCCAGCGCGAGCCGGTCGCTTTCCGAAGGCGCTTCGGAGCAGGCGGCGAGCCTGGAGGAAATCAGCTCTTCGCTCGAAGAGATTACGAGCATGACGAATCAGTCGGCGGATAACGCCCAGCAGGCGGCGAACCTCTCGGAGGAATCGCAGAAGATCGCCGATCGCGGTCAGACCGAAATGAACCAGATGTCCGAGGCGATGGGCGAGATCAAAGCATCCAGCGCCGAGATAAGTAAGATCATCAAGGTGATCGACGAAATTGCGTTCCAGACCAACCTCCTCGCGTTGAATGCCGCGGTGGAGGCCGCTCGCGCGGGCGAAGCCGGAAAGGGATTCGCAGTGGTCGCCGAGGAGGTGCGCAACCTGGCGCAGCGCAGTGCCGAGGCGGCGAAGAATACTTCGGCGATGATCGAGGAATCGACCTCGCGGGCGGATAACGGAGTGGCTATCGCCGGACGTGTAGGCGGTGTATTGGAGGAGATCGTCACCGGTACGAACAAGGTCAATACGCTCCTGGCGGAGATCGCCTCGGGCGCGAAGGAGCAGGCCGAAGGTGTAACGCAGATCTCCAAGGGGATCACGGAGATGGACAAGGTTACCCAGCAGAACGCGGGCAACTCGGAGGAATTGGCTTCCGCGGCTCAGGAGACGGCGTCACAGGTTACTACACTGAACGAGATGGTTGAGCGGTTCAAACTTGCAGGAGGCTCCGAGCGCGGCGGGTCCAGTTCCGTCAGCAGGGTTCGCGGGCCGAGCACTTCTCCAACGCGGCTGGCGCGGACCGGGGACAACCCCAGAGCGGTGCTCTCGCTGGATGAGAGTGACATGGCCAGCTTCTAATACTTATCCTCGCCCCGGCTGAGAAAGGACTCGGCCGGCGCCTGACGCGACCGGTATGGAAGTCAAATCAGGAGTCGCGAGAACGCAAATCTCTTCAATTGCAGGCCGACCGGCCCCCCAAGCCCGGTCGGCTTGCTTTTTGACCTGAGTTTGCGATGTGCAGAGCGGCGCATTGTGGCCGATCGTATTGCCGACGCAAACTGGATAACTGGCTAGGCATATTCAGATTAATTTAGTTCGGTTTGTCCCGATTCCGAATCGTGGAAGTAGGCGGTATTTCGCGAGGGTAGATATACCGCGAACGGCAAGGTGCCGACAGAATAAATGGAATTGTCAGTGTTATTACGGATACGAGATGTCCGTCAGCTCCCATTGATGAAAAGAGGACAAATACCATGAGCCTTAGATCTGCGAGTTTTGCTTTGGTTATCGGTCTGACTATAACTTCCACGGCCTTCTCAGAGGAAGGCATAACCGGCGACAAGATCCTCCTTGGCCAGTCGTGTGCGTTAAAAGGTCCAGCCAAGGCACTGGGGCTGGGCATGCAGACCGGTCTGCAAGTATATTTTGATGGTGTTAACAAGGACGGCGGTATCCACGGACGCACTATTGAACTGAAGACGATCAACGACGGGTATGAGCCGGACAAGTGTGTGAAAGCGACGACCATGTTGATCGACAAGATGAAGGTATTCGCACTTATCGGAGGTGTGGGCACGCCGACGGCGAAAGTGGCGGTTCCCATCTGCGAAGAGAACGAAGTGCCGTTCATCGCTCCGTTTACGGGGGCGGAGTTCCTTCGCAATCCATACAAGGAATGGGTGGTGAATTTCCGCGGCAGTTATTACCAGGAGATGGAACGTCTCACCCAATACCTCGTCGACGGACAGGGATACAAAAAAATCGCATGTTTCTACCAGAATGATGGATACGGCAAGGCAGGTTTGAGCGGCATCGAGTTGGCGCTGAAACAACGAGGCTTGGAGCTGTGTGCCACGGGCACCTATGAGCGCAACACCGTCGCCGTGGCGGGCGGACTTGATTCGATCGCGCCTCAAGAGCCTGATGCGATCGTGATGGTGGGCGCCTACAAGGCTTGCTCCGCATTCATCACCGCCGCGAAGTCGAATCCGGCGACGGCTGATGCGACCTATTGCAACATCTCGTTTGTCGGTACGAAGGCCCTGATCAACGAGCTTGGCGCCGCGGGCGAAGGCTGCGTGGTTTCGCAGGTCGTGCCCTACCCCTGGGACACGAGCATCCCTGTGGTGGCGGAATACCAGAAGGCCATGAAGGCCGCGGGCAAGAAATCGGAGATCGGCTTTGTGTCTCTGGAAGGGTATCTCTCTGGCAAGTTCTTCTGCACAGTAATGGAGAACATCGAGGGAGAACCGACGCGGGAGCAGTTCATTGCCAAGACCAATGAGATCGGGACCTTCGAACTCGGAGGAGTGACGCTGGTGTTCGGCTCGGATGACCACCAGGGCATGGATGATGTGTTCCTCACGATCTTCAAGGGCGGCGATCCGGTCGTTCTTGACGGTGCTCGCGTAGCGGGCGTTGGCGATGCGCGGTAAGGCGACCTGAAAGGAGCTTTTTGCCCGCGAAGGTTGTCGACAAGAAGTAAAGGTCAGATCAAGGCCATGACGCTGTTCTGGGAAGCGATGGAGATATTGGCATGCGAAACCTATCCATGCAGGTACGATTCACGTTTTTCGCTGGCGTCTGCCTTGTTCTGACCGTTCTGTGCATAGTGGGTTATTCGACGATAGCTGTGCGCGGGATTTCGATGGCGGAGGCGAGAGAGCGCGCGCTCGGCGTGGCGAGAAACGAAAGCGCCGAGATCCGCGAAGAGTTTGAATCCGGCTTAAATGCGGCGAGGACATTGGCGCAGACGCTCTCAGCGATTCATGATGAGGATATTGCCCTTGACATCAGTCGTGAGGCTGTGAGCGGGATCCTGAAGATTGTGCTGGATCAAAATCCCGGCTTCGAGGGGGTCTTCACCTGCTGGGAGCCGGATGCGTTTGACGACATGGACATGGGCTTCACGGGAACTGAGGGGAGTGACGAAACAGGGCGGTTCATCCCTTATTGGTACCGTGATGCGACCGGTGAACTCGTTCTGACCGCGCTGGCCGGGTATGAAAGTACGGATGCTGGTGTGTTAGGGGGCAGAGTAGGCGATTTCTACCTTCTGCCGCGAGATATGCGGGAGGAGTGCATTCTCGAGCCTCGTATGATTCGCTTTGGCGATAAAAAGGCAATGATCACTTCTCTTGTCGTGCCTATCACGATGGGGGACGAATTCTTCGGCATCGTCGGAGTGGATGTGAGGCTGAATTTTCTGCAACGGTCCGCAGACACGTTGGATATCTACGACGGTACTGGAGAGCTCTCAATTCTCAGCCATACCGGAATCGTGGGAGCCAGATCCGGTGAACCCGATGCGGCGGGAACCCAATTGAAGTCTGATGACGAAACGTCGGGAGACTTGCTCGCCAGAATATTGTCGGGTGAAGAGGCGGTGTTCTTTGATGCCGGATACTGTCAGTGCCAGGTGCCTCTGCAGGTCGGCGCAACCACGACACCTTGGTCTGTTCATGTGCGAATCCCTGAGAAAAAGGTAACCGGCGCGGTTATGGCTTTGATGTGGCGGCAGATCGGGATCGGCAGTCTCTGCACTATCCTTGCGGTGATTGCGCTCTGGTTTATCAGTACAATGATCGCCAAGCTCGTGCGGAAAATCGCGGATGAACTCAGTGGTGTGACCGGCGAAGTCACCAACACGGCAGATCGGTCGGTTGAGGTGTCTGAACGTCTTTCGGATGGAGCTTCCAACCAGGCGGCGTCGATCGAACAGATCAGCGCATCGGTCACGGAACTCGCCGCCTCGGCACGCCAAAACGCGGAGAATGCGGATCGTGCGAATGCGGCCGCCAGCCGAACTACGGAAAGCGTGCAGGTGGGCACGGACTCGATGACCCAGTTAAAGGCATCGATGGGGGACATCGATAAGAGTACGACGGAAGTGAGCAAGGTTCTGCGAGTGATCGAGGACATAGCCTTCCAGACCAACCTGCTTGCGTTGAATGCAGCCATCGAAGCGGAAGGGGCGGGCGAGCATGGCAAGCGGTTTGCCGTGGTTGCTGAAGAGGTGCGCAAACTCGCGGAACGCAGCGGAGACGCCGCGAAGGAGACGGCCGGCCGAATTGAGCAGGCGGTGACGGCGGCGCAGAAGGGAGTCGCTTATTGCGGCGAGTCGGCGGATGCGCTGGATCAGATTCTGGGCGGCGTGTCGGAGGCGACGGAACTCATTGCATCAATCACCACCGCCAGCCGAGAGCAGTCCGGCGGTATCGAACAGATCGAATCCGCGGTGGGGCATGTGGACCAGGTAACGCAAACGAATGCGGCCTCAGCAATGGAATCGGCGGACTCCGCGGCCAGCCTCAGTGAACACGCCGATCGGATGGCCGGAGTCGTGAAAGATCTCGCCGGGCTTGTCAACGGTCAGGGTTTCGGCAAACGCCTGGGATGGAAGAGGCGGTCTTCAGCAGCCCAGAATGCCTCGGACGACTGCGGATAGCTGATGTGACAGCGAGACTTATGGCCCGATCGGCTGAATCAGCCGGTCGGGCAGTTTTTTTGCGCGATGCGCGGGATTCGTGGAGGCTTTTCCGGTTTGGGGCGACGCAACGGGGGCGGTGGAAAAACAAGGTCCGATTACCAAATGCGGCCCGTTGCAGCCAATTGTGCCACGATTCTGCGGCCTGGATGTACAACAGGGCGAAGATGGACAGAACCCGCGGCTGAAGGTCTTTGAGTGGGGGTAGGCTGTTTTGCCGCGTGAGGGACAGACCCCGGCGGCAGGCCCGGCCTCAGCAGGCCGGTTGGGCTTCGGGAACGGTATTGATGACCTGAAATGCCCCTTGGGCGATCAATCGACAGGTGCTTCTATGAAACGGATCGGATATCTCGCGGTGTTGGCAACCATGGTCACTCTGGGCTGTGAGAGCCACTTGACGCACAGGACGCAGAGTGGAGCGGCTCTGGGGATGTACGGGGCTCTCAGTGAAGACGGTGCGGTGCCGACGGCTCTGATGCCCAAGAGTGAGACTGGTGCGGACCGCTTCCTCGAGGCGCAGCCGGAGCATGACGGGCGGGGCGTGGTGGTGGCGATCTTCGACACCGGCGTGGATCCCGGAGCCCCAGGGCTGCAGGTGACGACCGATGGCCGACCGAAAGTCGTTGATATCGTCGATGGCTCCGGCAGTGGTGATGTGGATACCACCACCGTCCGGAAGCTCGACGAGGACGGCACACTCGAGGGCCTGACCGGCCGGAAGCTCACGCCGGGTTCGGAGTGGAAGAACCCTACCGGCGAGTACCGGATTGGGATCAAGGCGGCCTATGACCTGTTCCCGGGCCAACTGGTGGGACGTCTCAAACGAGAGCACCGTGAGGACTGGGGCGAGCGAAATCGAATCGAAGTCGAAGCGTTGAAACGCAAGCTTACTGAATGGGATCATGCGCACGGCAAACCGACGCGCGAGGAACTGAAAGAGCGGGCGAACCTCGCGGCGATGCTCGAGCAGCTCGAAAAGATGCAGAAGAGCTTCGATGATCCCGGGCCCGTGTGCGACTGCATCGTCTTCAATGATGGCGAAGTGTGGCGGGCGGCCATTGATACAGATGAGGATGGCGATTTCAATGATGAGAAGCTGCTGACCAACTATCGGTTGGAGCGTGAGTACGCGACGTTCGGTGATAAAGATCTCATGAACTTCGCGATGAACATTTACGACCATGGAGACCTGCTGTCGATCGTGGCGGACTGCGGCTCTCACGGGACGCACGTGGCGGGAATCGTGGCCGCGTACTATCCCGATCAGCCGGAGTTGAACGGCGTCGCCCCGGGGGCGCAGATCGTGGCGGTCAAAATCGGCGATACGCGGCTGGGGTCATCGTCTGTAGGCACGGGCTCCATCCGGGGGCTCGCGGCGGTGCTGCAAAACGATTGCGACTTGATCAACATGAGTTTCGGCGGTCCCACATCGTCACCGAACCGGGGTCGCATCGCTGAACGCTACAGCGAAATCGTAAATGTTCACGGTGTTATATTCGTGGCCAGTGCCGGGAACGCCGGACCCGCAATGTCTACCGTGGGCGGACCGGGGGGGACGACGGAGGCGATCCTGGGGATTGGGGCGACGGTGTCGCGCGAAATGATGGCCGACCAGTACTCGATGTACGGGGCGTACGATGAATTGCAGTATACGTTTTCAAGCCGCGGACCGACGATGGATGGCGATCTCGGCGTGGTGTTCACCGCTCCCGGAGGTGCGATATCCCCCGTGCCGAACTGGCAGTTGAAGAAGAACCAGCAGTCGCACGGCACTTCGATGTCTTCGCCGAACGCGTGCGGATCGATCGCGCTGCTGTTGTCGGGACTGAAGGCGGAGGAGATCGATTACTCGCCGCATTCGGTAAGGCGGGCGATCGTGAATACGGCGAGGCCGGTCGAAGACGCCGAGTCGTTCACGCAGGGGGCGGGGATGGTCCAGGTCGATGCCGCGTGGGAGTATCTGAAGGAGTTCGATGGCTATGCGGACGATGATCTGCGGTTCAGGATCTCCGTCTCGGGCCGTGAAGGCGCGCGGGGGATCTACCTGCGCGAGCCGTTCGAGAATGATGAGCCGTTCTGGAGCCAGATCACCGTCACACCGGTCTTCCACGAGGATGCGGACAATCGCGAGAAGGTCGCGCTTGACATGCAACTCGAGCTCGAAGCGACGGAACCATGGGTGGAAGTGGCGAGCACGTTGCGCTTGATGCACGGCGGCAGGCGGTTCGAGGTCGAAGTCGATCCGACGGATCTGGGGCACGGCGTTCATACCGCGGAAGTGCTGGCCTTCGATGCGGAAAGTCCCGAGCGCGGTCCGGTGTTCCGGATTCCCGTAACCGTCGTACGCACTCTGAATGAGAATGAAGCGAATGCATGCAAATGGCAGGGGACCATCACCCTTGAATCGGGCGGCATAGAGCGAGGCTTCATTGAGATTCCGCAAGGTGCCACCTGGGCGGATCTTACGATCAAGCGGCAGGATGAGGGCACCCGCAGGCGGATGGTTGCGCAGATGCACCAGTTGCTCGATGGTCGGGATTACTCGGCGCATCGCCTGGCCAATTACATATGGATGGATGATTCATCCGAGGAACTGCGATCAATGGCGGTCGAAGGCGGCGGCACTCTGGAAGTGGCGCTGGCGCACTACTGGTCGATTCCCGGAGAGGCTGAGTATGAAGTGTCGCTCGAGTTCCACGGGCTGAGGCCGAGTCCGAGCAGGATCTTCCTGCCCGGCGATATGCCGATGGTCGAGGTGGATGTAGAGGCGCCTCTGCGCTCGGAGATGATTTCGCCGAGCGGGTCGCTGAATACCCTGCGGCGCACGCTGCGGCCTGTCGATAGTGAGATTCGCGCGCTGAACAGCGAGCGTGATCGACTTCCCAAAGAGCGGCAGATCTACGAGATGATTCTCACTTATAAATTTGAACTCGCTGATGATACGACGGTCACGGCGAGGGCGGCGCTCAACCGTATGCCCATCGACTGGGATGTCTATGAGTCGCTGATCTCGATGATATTCGACAAAAACAAAAGGCTGAGAGCGACGCTGGAAGGTGACATGTCTACCGCGAATCTGAAGAAGGGCGAGTACACGCTGAGGTTCCACGTTCGGCACGATGATCCGGATCACCTCGAAGGTCTCAAGGACATGACCATGACGCTGGACCGCCGACTGGGCAAGTCGGTGAACCTGCAGGTTTTCGCGGATCCGTATCGTGCCCAGGCCGGTCGGCCGGCGATGCGGGGGACCCAACTGGAGAAGGGTGAGTCGAAGCTGCTGTACATCGGCGTGCCGAGCGATAAGGCGGTTCCGAAGGCGGCCAAACCCGGCGATCTGCTCGTGGGAAGCATGACGTTCGGCCAGACTGGCGCAGACCTCACCGGGGCGGGCAAGCGCCCGGGCGGATATCCGGTGATTATGACCGTGGTCGCCAACCCTGAGGCCGAGGACAAGCCGAAGGCGTCGGATGCGGAACTGAAGGATGAGCGCACGGAGTTGGAGAAGCTCGCGGAGGCGATCAGAGATCTGAAAGTCGCGAAGCTCGGGAAGCTGCACGGCGAAGATGATGCCGAGGCGTTCGATGCGCTGGCGGAAGAGATTCTCGGAGATTGGCCCAATCACCGGCCCGTGATTCAAGCAAAACTCGCACGTGCGGACAAGAAGAAAGGCAAGGGCGATACGAATGCGATAATCGCCGCGGCGGATGAGGTGATCGAACAGATCGATCAAACGGAACTGGCGGCGTACTTCGGTGTGACCAACGACACGGATGAGCCCGAGGCGAAGCGCGAACGCGAGCAGATGGATGAGAAGAAGGATGCGCTGGTCGATGCACTCTTCCGCAAGGCACGGGCGCTGATGTCCGTTTCGAACGGATCAGCAGATGCAGAGAGCGTGGCCACGTTCGATGCGGCATACGATGAGCTGCGCAAGTGGACGGATGTAACCGGCAAAAAGTACTACGAGCAGGTCCCCAAGTCGGGGCTGAAGAGCGCCGACGCCGCCTACGTTCTGGCGTTTTCGGTCATCATGCTCAACACCGACCTTCACAACACGCAGAACAAGAGAAAGATGACCCTTGAGGACTTCGGGCGGATC
>PJEL010005394.1_pt1 | contig 10333 bp, 8 predicted proteins | sample 1853271 | NCBI WGS metagenome assembly PJEL01 (sample SAMN08108733, study PRJNA415343) | Invertebrate metagenome, whole genome shotgun sequencing project. | host: Globobulimina | place: Sweden: Gullmar Fjord | collected 2015-08 | reverse complement strand
GAAAGTTATAGTCACAATAAACATCACCGTTAACAACAACAAACACATCATCATCCTGCTCAGCCAATAAAGCTAAAGCTTTGATAATTCCACCAGCAGTTTCTAGCGCAACGGGTTCTTCGCTGTAGCTAATTTTGGCCGAGTATTTTTCACCTGTTCCTAAGTAATCAACTAATTGTTGACCCAACCAAGCGTGATTAATAACGATTTCGTTAATACCCGCCGCCACTAAATTTTTTATATGATATTCAATTAATGGAATACCTTTTACTTTCAATAAAGGCTTAGGACAATTATCGGTTAATGGTCGCATGCGTTCGCCACGCCCTGCCGCCAAAATCATCGCTTTCATTTATTATTTTCCGTTAGTTCATTTACTGCTGGAATTACACGTTCAGAAACAAGCCGATGAAGAAAGTTGAGTTTATCATACTGTCCGCTAACATCTTTTACGTAAGTCAAAGTAAGTGGGATATCAGCTAAATAATTCGACTTTTGATCTCGATGATGCAAACGGGCAAAAATACCGCTAGCTTTCAAATGTCGTTGTAAACCGGTTAAATCAAACCAATATCGCCACTTCTCTTTAGTCAAATTTTCATTTGGCAAGTGTTTTTTCACTCGTAAACGATAATTTTCAATTAACGGCTCAAGTAGTGCATCTGGCCAACGCACATAACAATCTCGTAGTAAGGAAACCAAATCATAAATAACTGGCCCTTGTACGGCATCTTGGAAGTCAATGATGCCCAGAAGTTCCTTTTCTAACAGCATAATATTACGGCTATGATAATCACGATGCATGAAAACTTTTGGCTGCTCAGTAATCGCTATCGACAAATAATCAAAACATGCGGCTAGTTTTGTGTTTTCTTGTGCAGATAACTTAATACCTAGATGTGCTTCAAGCAACCACTGCCGGAATATCATTAATTCCGTGGCAATAAATTGCTCGCCATATTTAGGTAAAGAAGTCATTGCTGCTTGCTGAGAGAAATTAATTTTTTCTAGCTCAATAAGCGCTTGTGAATAATGCTGTTGCATATTTTCTGTCGATAATTGTTCAGCCAATAGCGTATCACCTAAATCACTCAAGCATAAAAAACCTTGTGAAAGATCCTTGGCTAACACTTTCGGTACGTTAACATTAGCCAATTGCAAATGCGCTTGTATCTCAATAAAAGCTTGGTTATTCGATAGTTTTGCTGGTGCATCAACGGCAATATAGGATTGATTATGATGCTGAAAGCGGAAGTAACGCCTAAAACCGGCGTCACCCGTTAACGGTGTTAAGGTGATTTCTTCATGAGAAAATTGCTGTGCTAGCCAGTGGGTTAAATGGCGAGTTCTTATGGTGTTCAATAGAATTATGCTCTCAAAAATGATAATGCCAATATAACTAATTAGCAGGCTAATGAAAATTGCTATATTATTACAGTCTTTAGCGGTAAAATACCGCGGTTATTCTATGCTTTTTATTTTTATAAGTTAATTATTCGGACAATAAATGCGTTTTCCCCTAAACAAAATTTCTTTTGCCTGCCTATTTTTTTGTTCCTATGGCAGCAACGCACAAAATAATAATACGAATAAAGCTGACATTAGCCAGTGTCCTATTCCAAGTTACGCTCAAATAGCCGATAAAACAGGCAAAGCAGCTAATGATAACTTTACTATCTTATCTTCAACGTCAAGTATCAAAAAAGGTGAGTATGCTCAATTCACTGGTGGCGTAACACTATTAAATAAAAATAAATCTATTGTCGCAGATAAATTATCAGTCAATAGAGAAAATGCTACGGTTATTGCAAATGGTGATATCCACTTTCAAAACAAAGGTATAGACATTTTCGCTAGTACATTGAATATCAATGAAAAAAAACAAACTACACTACTTACCGAGACATCTTATCAGTTAAATGGTACTGCCGGTCATGGTAGTGCAGAAAAAATTAATATTAATGGTAATGGTAAAACATTGAATTTTATTGATTCTAGTTTTACCACTTGTTATGGCGCTGTGCCTGATTGGCAAATGCGCGCCAGTGAAATTATCATTTCAGCAGATGAAAAGTCATTACAAGCTTATAATGCCCGCTTTAGCCTTTTTGACATTCCTGTGCTCTATATTCCCTATTTAACTATGCCGATTGGTGATGAACGTCAATCCGGCTTTTTGTATCCAAGCATTGGTTCATCGAAGAATTCAGGTATTGAAATACAAACACCATATTATCTAAATATTACTGAAAACATGGATGCGACGATAACACCACGTTATATGTCTGATCGTGGCACGCAATTGATTACTGAATTCCGATATTTACAAGGTTTACAATCTGGACAAGTTGATATTGAGTACCTAAATAAAGATAAAAAGCTTATTAATGATGACTCTCGCTATTTAGCACGTTTACAACATATTGGTACCTATGCAGATAGATTTCGTGCCCATGTCGACTACACCACCATTAGTGATGATAATTACCTAGTTGATTTAGGTAGCCGTCAATTTAGTTCAAACGACTCTTATTTATATCAAGTTGGGGAGGTTTCATACTTCGCCGAAAATTGGCAATCAACCTTTAAATTACAAGATTTTGAAGTACTAGGTAATCATCAACAAAGTTATAAAACTCTACCGCAAATAGAGATAAGTGGTCAGCAAGCATTAACAAGTTTTGATGGTATTGTTGATATTTACTCGGAACTTTCGGTTTTCGACACGCCTGATAGTACTAAGCCGACCGCTGAGCGGTACCATTTAGAAGCCGGCTTACTATACCCTATAGTAACGCCTGCTTGGTTTTTGAACTCGGAAATAAAGCTACTACAAACCAACTACCAGCAAAAAAATATTGTTGACAGCAGTAAACTAGAAAAGCATGTCAGCAGAACGTTACCAAAAATACGTATTCATGGTGGCGTGAACTTTGATCGCTCGTTATCGTTGTTTGGCAATAGCTACAATCAAACGTTAGAGCCACAATTACAATATTTGTATATCCCCGATAAGGACCAGAGTCATATCGGGATTTATGACACCACGAATTTGCAAGATGATTATAACGGCTTATTTAGAGATCGCCGTTTTAGCGGCATAGACCGAATTGCTCAAGCCAATCAAGTATCGTGGGGGCTTACCAGTCGCCTATTAAACGAGAAAAACACTGAGTTACTGCGTTTCAGTTTAGGCCGTATTATTTATTTTAATGAAAGCAATTTTGATAATAGTCAACAAGATATTGTTGCAGACAAGTCAGCATTAGCGGCTGATATATTTATACATTTAAATCGAGATTGGCAATTTAGTAGTGACATTCAATACAATACCGATTCTAGTAGTACCAGTAAAAGCCAAACTTCATTAGATTACTTATTTTCTAATAATCAAACAATTCAATTGAACCATCGCTATGCTAGTGATGTCTCAGGAGAGTCATTAGAACAAATGTCATTAGCTACTAGTATTAAAATTGCCCAGCGTTGGCAATTTGTTGGCCGCTTTACACAAGATTTACAAGGACGGCGTAGCATCGAAAGTTATGCAGGTCTTGAGTATAGTAGTTGCTGTTGGGGTATACGATTTACATTTCATCGTAATATTAATTCTCAAATTGATGATGGCAATAATATAAATGGTAATCGTGATGCATTTGATAGCAGTTTTAATATTCAATTTGTATATAATGGCATTAATAGCAAACAGTCATCTAACAGTGTTAGTGATATGTTAAATTCAAGTATATTCGGCTATAAACGCCCTTACTTCCTTAATAATTAATTAGAAGAAATTTACGTTACATGAAAAATTCATTAAAATTATTACTCCTTAGTTCTGTATTAATGTTTAACTTTACAAGTTATAGCTTTGCCGAAGAAGTTGAACTTGACCGAGTCGCTGCTGTCGTTAATGATGGCGTAGTATTGGAATCTGAAATAAAAGATTTAATCGCCTCAATTACTGCGCAAGCAAAAAAAAATAATCAGACTCTCCCGTCAGATAGCGTTCTACGTGTGCAAATTACAGATAAGCTAATAAACGATAGCATAATTTCCCAACGAGCCGAACGTATGGGGGTGCAAGTTAGTGATGCTCAACTTGACGAAACCTTGGCGAATATGGCGAGAGAAAATGGCCAAACACTTGGGTCATTTCGTGAAGGACTAATATCAGAAGGCGAGAGTTACGAGAAGTATCGTGAAAATGTTCGTAAAGAGCTTATTGCCGGTGAAGTTCGCCGTGCCACCCTCAGTCGCAGAATTTATATTTCACCACAAGAAATTACCAATTTACTATCGGTAATGAAAGAGCAAACCAATACTGATGTTGAATATCGTTTAGGCCATATATTAATTGAGTTTCCAAACGATCCAAGCCAAGAAGATATTAATGCTGCTAAAACTCGTGCTGAAAAAGTTATTGAATTATTAGAAAGCGGCAGCGATTTTACAAAGATCGCCATGACCTCATCAGGCGGTGGTAAAGCCCTTGAAGGTGGTGATTTAGGTTGGAAAAGCATTAATGAAATGCCCACTTTATTTTCGAAAATTGTTGATGGTAAAGAGAAAGGCAGTATTTTTGGTCCAATCCGTACTGGCTTGGGTTTTAGTATTGTTAAACTGGTCGATATACGAGGTCGTCAAGTTGTCGAAATTGAAGAAGTCAAAGCCAGGCATATCCTCATTGAACCATCAATCATTCTTAGTGAGGCGAAAGCTGAAGCTATGCTACAAGGTTTTCTTGACCAGTTAAATGCAGGAGAAGCTGACTTTGCAGAATTAGCAAAAGAACACTCAGAAGGCCCTACTTCTGTGCGGGGTGGAGACTTAGGTTGGTCTGATCCTAGTAAATATGATCCAGCATTTTCTACAGCGTTAGCAAGGTTAGATATTGATGAAATACATAAACCATTTAGGTCTTCTTTTGGCTGGCATATTGTGCAATTAACAGGCCGTCGCACATTAGATGCAACCAACCAAATGAACAAGAATCGTGCTTATCAAATACTTTATAATCGAAAATCGGGTATGGAAAGCGCACGGTGGTTGAAAGAATTACGTGATGAAGCCTACATCGAAATTATCGAAACGGATAAAAAATAGTGTTAAAACGCATAGCAATTACGCCAGGAGAACCCGCAGGTGTTGGACCTGATTTAATCATAAAAATAGCCCAACAAGCGTGGCCAACACAAATCGTTGTCGTCGCCTCGGCAAAGTTATTGCGTGCTCGTGCTAAATTACTGCAGTTACCACTGACTATTAAAGAATATAATGCTGATGATGAGCCAACAGCTCATCAAGCTGGCACACTAATGGTGCTTTCTGTTGAGCTAGATGATGTTTGTATTCCTGGCGAACTTAACACGAACAACGGCCGTTATGTTGTTGAAACTTTACGTATTGCTAGTGAAAAAAATATTTCAGGTGAATTTGATGCTGTTGTTACGGGCCCCGTTCATAAAGGCTTAATTAACCAAGCCGGCATCCCCTTTAGTGGCCATACTGAGTATTTTGCCCATCAAGCAAACTGCTCTGACGTGGTAATGATGTTAGCAACGGAAGGCTTGAGAGTGGCACTGGTAACAACTCACATCCCTCTAGCTTATGTAGCCAAAGCCGTTACTCACGAACGCCTGCAAAAAATAACACGTATATTACATCAAGATTTAATCACTAAGTTTGGTATTCCAAGTCCCAAAATTTATGTTTGTGGTATCAACCCTCATGCCGGTGAAGACGGGCATTTAGGGCGAGAAGAAATTGATATTATGATCCCCGCGTTAGATGAATTAAGACAAGAAGGCATGAATCTTATTGGACCATTACCCGCAGATACTATTTTTCAAGAGAAGTATCTTGCTGAGGCCGATGCCATATTAAGTATGTTTCATGACCAAGGCTTACCGGTACTGAAATTTAAAGGTTTTGGCTCATCGGTTAATATTACCTTAGGCTTGCCCTTTATTAGAACATCAGTTGATCACGGTACCGCCTTAGATTTAGCAGGTAGTAATCAAGCTGATGCTGGAAGCTTCAACGAAGCTATTCGCACCGCAATCACTTTGGCTAACAACCAAACTTAGCTTCAATTCGAGCAATACAAAATTATGAGTAAAAATTCCCATTTAGGCCATCAAGCGAAAAAGCGCTTTGGACAAAACTTTCTGCATAATGATGCGGTCATTAGTGACATTGTCGATGCTATTAACCCCGAGCCAAATGAAAACTTAGTTGAAATTGGCCCTGGTCTCGGCGCATTAACTGAACCTGTTATCGAACGTGCTGGTGAACTTAGTGTCGTAGAATTAGATCGTGATTTAGCACATAGATTACGTCATCACCCTTTCTTAGCACCTAAGTTAACCATTTACGAAGAAGATGCGTTAAAGTTTGATTTCTCAAAATTAGCAAGTGAAGACAAGCCTCTACGTATTTTTGGTAACTTGCCGTATAACATTTCAACGCCACTTATTTTTCATTTGTTAACGTTTAAAGACAAAGTGAAAGACATGCATTTTATGCTGCAAAAAGAAGTGGTTCAACGTATGGCATCCGGCCCCGATTGTAAATCTTTTGGTCGTTTGTCAATCATGACACAATACCAGTGTCAGGTTATTCCAGTGATGGAAATTGGCCCAGAAGCTTTTAAGCCTGCACCTAAAGTTGACTCCGCTATTGTGCGTCTTGTGCCACATAAAGTTATAAAGAATCCAGTTAAAGACATTAAAGCACTTAACCAAGTTTGTTTGGCTGCCTTTAATCAGCGTAGAAAAACCATCCGTAATAGCTTTAAAAAATTGCTCTCAGTAGAACAATTGCAATCATTGGACATTGACCCCGGTTTACGTCCTGAAAATTTGGGCTTAAATGACTTTATAAAATTAGCAAATTTTGTCACTGACAACCCTGTGGTTGCAGATGATGACTAAAGATAATTCTTTAATTTCACATGCCATTCGTGTTGACGTTCAAAGCGACTATATTGCTCAACAATCAATTGAAGCTGAGCAACAGTTTGTGTATAGCTATACTATTACCATTAGCAACCAAAGTGCAGAACCAGTGCAGCTTCTTAATCGCCACTGGTTAATCACCGATGCCAATGGTGAAAGCAATACCGTATCCGGAGAAGGCGTTATTGGGCAGCAACCTTATATTCAACCTAGTCAAAGCTTTACTTATACTAGTGGCTGCGTATTAAAGTCACCACTGGGGAATATGCAAGGCCATTACCAAATGCAGCAAAACGATGGCGAATTGATACAGGTGGATATCCCCTTATTTCGCTTGGCAAAGCCTAATATTTTAAATTAGTAGGAAGCTATGACAGTTTATTTTGTTGGTGATATACAAGGCTGTTATAGCGAACTCGATACATTACTCAGTAAAATCGCTTTTTCCGCACACCATGATCAATTATATGTTGCCGGAGATCTCGTCGCACGAGGCCCAGATTCACTCGCCACCTTACGACTTATCAAGTCACTGAAAAATAGTGCCAAAGTAGTATTGGGTAATCATGATCTACATTTATTGTCAGTGTTCCACGGTTTAAAAAAAGTCAAAGTACAAGATAAGTTATCGACACTGTTATCTGCCCCTGATGTTGAAGAGCTACTAGAATGGTTAATTAGCCAGCCTCTCATTCAAAAGCTTCCTGATGAAGAAACCTATATGAGTCATGCGGGCCTTACTCCAGAATGGACACCTAAAATGGCGCTAGAACAAGCGCACATTGCTCATCAACATTTGATTTCATCAGAGCTTAAATATTGGCTGAAGCACATGTATGGCTCTCAGCCAACAAGCTGGGAAAACGCTCATGATGAAATCAGTCAGTTTCGTTTCACTATTAACGCTTTAACACGCATGCGCTATTGCCACAGTGACGGAAGTTTAGATTTTGAATGTAAAGAAAGCCTAGACAAAGCACCAAAAGAGTTATCACCTTGGTTTAAGTTTCAACACATCAACAATAATACTCAATGGTTATTCGGTCATTGGGCGGCATTAATGGGTAAATGTCAGCCAAGTAACATTCATGCACTCGACACCGGCTGTGTTTGGGGGCATCATTTATCGATATTAAGGTGGCATGATAAGCGGTTATTTACCGAACAAGCACACAAAATACAAAGATAGCTGGTCTCATCGGTTTAAAAAGTCGCTTAGCTTGTTATACTAGCTTAAAGACTCGTACGTATTCCTTTGTAGTCTAATAATAATTAATCAGCAGATAATTAAATTTATATATTGGTGGGAACTATGAAATTAACAGTAGCAATGAAAATAATCGGTGGTTTCACCATTATTTCACTTTTACTCATTTTAACCAGTGTAATATCGTGGAATAGTTTAGCGACTATTGGTGATGCTACAAAACAACAAAATGAACTTGCGATACCAACATTAAAAGGTAGTAATAAACTCGCTAATGATCTAACAAACATTGGTAACCTCACCCTACGCGCATATTACCAAACAAAGTTACCCGCACTTGCCGAAAACCGTACTGCATTTGACAATGACAAAAATGATTTTAGAGCGCAATTAAAGAACTTAAAAAGTGTTGTTAACGATGAAGCAAGCTTAATTGCCAACTTACGTAAAGTAGACTCGGTTTATAACAGCTTAGAAAGTGAAATTGATAGTGTTATCAGTAATAGAAAACTAGCGATTGAACAGCACGATATCTTAGTTGAAAAAATTGATATTGTTGAAGAAAAAGCTGACGACACCGCCACCGTATTATTAGATCTTGCTGACCATGAGTTAGCCGAAACAAAATTACAGCGTGCGGTTAGTTTAGCAGAGCAGTTAGAAACCTTACTCAATAGTATGGTGAGTTCATCATTTGAATACCGTGAAGTTGTTGACCAGCAATCTGCTAGCTTAGTAGCCAGTGAAATTACCAATTCATTTAATGATATAGAGCAATCTGTTGGCGATGTACTTAGCGAGCTGAGACAACAAGGTATGTCGGATATTGCCGATGAACTTACTTCAAGTTTTGAAGAGTTTAGAAACTACATCACAGGTAACGAACAGATATTCACCAATAAAAATAGTCAACTTAATGCTATATCAGTTGCCACGGCTAGCTTAAAGTCAGCAGAGACAGGTATCAGTAATGCCAACGCGATATTAGCAACACAAGTTGAACTTGCCAACAAAACGACTGTTGCCACTGGCATACTAGTTGAAGATTCAGTCTCAGAAGGTACTCGAAACACCCTACTTATCACTATTGTTTCAGTAGTCTTAGCCATCGTTATCGCTTGGATAACACTGACTAGCATCATTCGTCCATTGGGCCGTGTTAATGAAATGCTTAATGTTGTCGCTTCAGGTGATTTATCACGTAAATTAGATGAAAGTGGCGATGATGAATTTGCGCAGTTATCACGTAACTGTAATTTATTAATTGATAGCTTACGCAACTTGATTCAAAGCATTGTTAGCCGCTCGACTCAGCTGGCAACAGCCGCAGAGCAAATGTCAGCTGTTACCGCTCAAAGCACATCAGCCATTGAAGAACAACGTAATCAAGTTGAGCAAGCAGCATCTGCTACTACTGAAATGAGTAGTACATCACAAAGTGTTCTTTCTAGCGTAAACGATGCCCTCGGCGGTATTAAACAAGCTGATGACGAAGCAGGAAGAATAAAAGTGATTTCAAAAAATAGCTTAGATACCATTAAGTTATTAGCGAAAGAAGTCGACTCAGCTTCAACCGTCATAAATAAATTACAAAATGATAGCGCTTCAATTGGTGGTATTTTAGATGTGATCAGAAGTATTGCAGACCAAACCAACTTATTGGCACTAAATGCAGCTATCGAGGCAGCACGTGCCGGTGAGCATGGACGTGGTTTTGCTGTTGTTGCTGATGAAGTAAGAACATTAGCAAGCAGAACGCAAGAATCTACCGAAGAAATTCAAAGTATGATTGCTATATTACAATCAGGCGCTGCAGAAGCAGTAGCGGTTATGGATACAGGCAAAGAGCAAACCACTACTTGTGTTGAGCAAAGTATTGAATCAGAGAAAGCACTTGAATCAATTACCCATGCAGTTCATGAAGTCTATGACCGTAGCTCACAAATAGCGACGGCAGCTGAAGAACAAAGCGCTGTAGCCCACGAAATCAGTGAGAACCTTGAGTCTATTGTAGCGATTGCAGAGCAAACTACTGCCGGTTCTCAACAAACGGCAGAATCAAGTAGTGAAGTTGCACGCTTAGCTGAAGAATTACAACAATCAGTGCAAGAGTTTAAAGTTTAGCTTTCAATTGCTATAAAAAAGAGCGCCATGAGCGCGATTTTTT
>PJEL010005393.1_pt1 | contig 10334 bp, 6 predicted proteins | sample 1853271 | NCBI WGS metagenome assembly PJEL01 (sample SAMN08108733, study PRJNA415343) | Invertebrate metagenome, whole genome shotgun sequencing project. | host: Globobulimina | place: Sweden: Gullmar Fjord | collected 2015-08 | reverse complement strand
TGTTTGTTTCAATTGAAATTCATTGAGACAGCCGCGTGATAATTAAACTGAACCTGGCCAATTTTTGATACTGGGTGATATATTATATGGAGAATAAAATGGATATCAACGATGTAAAGAACATTTGCGTGATTGGCGCTGGAAATATGGGACACCAGATCTCAACGCTTTGTGCGATCCACGGTTATAAAACGACCTGTACTGATATCAGTGATGAGATGCTCAAAAAAGCGGAAGCATTTGTTGATAAATATCTTCCGGGACGTGTAGAAAAAGGCAAACTAACAGCTGAACAGGCAGAACAGGCAAGAAAAAATATCAGTTTTACAAACAGCCTGGAAGAAGCAGCTAAAGATGCGGATTATGCCATTGAAGCAGCCATTGAGGTGCTGGATATTAAAAGAAAGGTATTTGCCGATTTGGACAAATTTGCTCCTTCCCATGCAATTTTAGCAACCAATAGTTCTGCTATTGTCAGCTCAAGAATTGCAGATGCAACCCAACGTCCCGAGAAAGTATTGAATCTCCATTTTTTCAATCCGGCACTGGTCATGAAGCTGGTTGAAGTTGTACAGGGTCCTCACGTTTCGGATGAAAGTCTAAAAATTTCCATGGACTTTTGTGAGAAAATCGAAAAAGTACCTGTGCATATTAAAAAGGAAGTTGACGGATTTCTGCTGAATCGTATTTTTGGTGCCATCAGCAGGGAAGCAAACTGGATTTTGGAAATGGGTGTGGCTACCGCTGAAGATATCGATAAAGCCTGCGTTTATGGTGCTGGACATCCAATGGGACCATTCCGCCTGAATGATCTGACCGGAATTGATCTGAGTTATATCATGGCTATGGAAGCATTTAAAAGAACCGGTGACCGATCACTACTTCCCTCCCCAAGTGTGGTTGAACATTATGTCAAAGGTGAATACGGCCAGAAAACTGGAAAAGGCTGGTATGACTATAACGAGTAGTTAGAGCTGTCATCCCGGGCTTGCCCCGGGATCCAGGGAATCATTGGGTGGACCGAATGGCGAATAAATGAAACTCCAACATTGAGTGTCCGCCAAGGGAGTTGTGATTCAAAACGATGAGTTCCTTAGAAAGGGTTGGGGGACAGAATAGTGGGAAAAATTTTTCCAGATTCAGAATTAAACGAAGATTTTTACGATTGATAAAGGTATGTCAGATAATATTGTTGCACAGCTCGACCCGATATTTAAGCCCCGCTCCATTGCCATTATCGGCGCCAGCAAGCAGATCGGTAAGTGGGGGAATATGGTATTGAACGGCATGTTGTCTTCCAGATATCGGGGCAGCATCTATCCTGTTAATCCAAAAGAGACTGAGATCAAAGGGTTTAAAACCTATGCTGATGTGCTCGATATACCAGATGATGTAGACCTGGCGGTCTTTACTATACCGGCAGTCCATATGCCGTCTACTATGAAAAGCTGCATTAAAAAAGGTATTCGGGCGGGCATTGTCATTTCTGCCGATTTTGCAGAAACCGGGGAAAATGGAAAAGCGTTGCAGGAGGAGACAGTCAGAATCGCCAGGGATGGGGGTTTACGATTTGTGGGCCCCAATTGTAATGGAATCTGGACCTCTGCTGTAGGCGGTCTGAGCGTCTCGCCGATGCCCAGACCCAAATCCGGCAGCCTGGCTTTTATCAGTCAAAGTGGTATGTTTGGCGGAACCGCCATCAGGGCTTCCTGGACCCAGGGATTTGGTCTTAGTAAATTTATCAGTATCGGGAATCAGGCCGATCTGACAGTCGCTGACTATTTGCTGTATTTGGCGGAGGATGATGATACCGAAGTAATCGCCTTGTATGTTGAGGGTTTTAAAGACGCCCGCCGGTTCCTTGAAGTTGCAAGCCAGGTATCCAGAAAAAAACCGATCCTGCTGTTGAAAGGGGGCAGTTCTCCGGTGGGTGCTCGGGCGGCACGTTCGCATACGGCTTCTATCGCTGGCGAAGACCGAATAGTGGATGCCGTTTGTAAGCAGGCAGGCATTATTCGGGTTGAGCAGATAGAGCACCTGATGATCATGGCAGAAGCCTTGATGAAACAACCTCTACCCAAGGGGGATCGGGTGGCAGTCGTCGGTAATGGTGGCCAGGGTGTGACCTGCGTGGATAACCTTTGGGCATTTGGTCTGAATGTACCTGAATTTAGGGAAGAAGATAAGCAGGCGTTGAAAGCCCTTTTGCCGTCCCATGCGCCTTTTCCAAATAATCCGGTGGATTTTGCCGCGGGCGGTTTTGAGACCGAAGCCGAGGTGCGGGTTTTTGAGAAAATTGCCTCTTTCGACTATATTGATGGCATTATTACCAATATCCCTACCGAGCGTAACTATTCCCAACCGACTCTGGCAGATCAGAAAATTGCGATGATTAAAGCCATGTCTGAATTTACTCAAATTCCTGAAAAATACGGTAAACCGGTTATTACCTTCAAGGGTAATCGTGGGGAGCAGACTGTGGAGCTAATGAGAAACGGTAATATACCAGTTTTCAGAAGCTCTGAGGATTGTGCTTTGGCTATGAAGGCCTTGATGAAATATGCTGCTATCAGGAATAGGGCCTGAGATGAGCAATCCTTCAGCTAGCTGGGGAGAATTTAAGTATGTCGAATCGTGTACCCTCATTTTTTCCCTTTTCATGAAAATATGAATTGAAAGGAGCCAGTATGAAATATCGTCGGTTTGGCAAGTTGGATTGGGATGTTTCTGTCCTGGGTTTTGGTGCTATGCGCCTTCCGGTCATAGATGAAAAACCGTCCCAGATTGATGAGCCGTTGGCTATGGAAATGATTCGGTTTTCAATTGATCAAGGAGTTAACTATCTGGATACCGGGTATACTTACCATGAAGGGCAGAGTGAACTCTTGGTAGGAAAGGCGCTACAGGATGGTTATCGGGAAAAGATCAAACTGGCGACCAAGCAGCCGAGTTGGTTGATGAAAACCGCTGATGATTTTGATACCTACCTGAATGAGCAGTTGCAGAAACTGCAGACCGATCATATTGATTTTTACCTCCTGCACAATATGAACCGAACTTTTTGGCCCCATGTCAGAGACCTGGACGTGCTGAAATGGGCTGAGAAGGCAATTGCAGATGGACGAATCGGCCATTTGGGTTTTTCATTTCATGATGATCTGGAAATGTTTAAAGAGGTGGTCGATGCCTACGATAAATGGGTCATGTGCCAAATTCAATATAATTATCTGGATACAGAGTACCAGGCAGGCAAGGAAGGCTTGGAATACGCCCATGAAAAGGGGCTGGCTGTCGTAGTGATGGAACCCCTGCGAGGCGGACAGATCACTCAGGAGCAACCTGCATCGGTGGCTAAATTATGGGAAAGCATCCCCCAAAAACGATCCCAGGCGGATTGGGCTCTTCAATGGGTCTGGAACCACCAGGAAATACCCATGGCGTTAAGTGGGATGAGCAATATGCAGCAGGTTGAGGAGAACTTGGCCAGTGCTGATCTGTCAGTCACAGGATCGTTGTCAGAAGATGAGTTGCATGTCATTAAACAGGTTCAGGTAGAATATAACAAATTGTGCCCGATCCCCTGCACCAATTGTCGCTATTGCATGCCGTGTCCACACGGGGTGGATATCCCTTACGCATTGTTATCCTACAACCAATCAGTCATGTATGATAACCCTCGAAGAGCCCGCCTTTTTTACCGCCAGCTACCCCTCAACCATCAGGCAAATAACTGCGAAGAGTGCTATGAGTGTGAAGATATTTGTCCCCAAACCATTTCCATTGTTGAGTGGCTGGAAAAAGCCCACGGCTGGCTCGGTCCGAAAAAGAAATAAATCGAGCTATTCATAAATCTCCAAACTTGAAGGCATTCCCAGGGATCTCTATCTGTTTCCGGATAAATTCTCCTGCAGCGTTCAATCTGAGGGATCGTTAAAAAATAACTTCACCTTCAATTTACCAAAGTCTCAAAAGCACTGGACATTTTGCAAACAGAATGTGTCAGCAACGTGTTTCTGGCGAAACACTCGACTAATTTTTGAGCCAATCCTGAGTTAATCAATATCAAGGTTTGCCATGAAAAAATGATCGGGCCTAGATATTCGTTTTTTTCCGTTGACTTATTTTTTCAGTTTTGTATGGTTTCCTATAACACTTATTCTTAATTAACTGTTTTTTCATTCATCAGCGCGCCAGCAAATCCTGGATTGGTTCTGGAAATCTGGATTTGAAATTGCCGAATAGCGCACAGGGATGAGCTTTTAAGCACATTATAACCCTATCAGGAAGATAATCATGGCAGAAAAATTAGTGAAGAACATGCACGAACAAATTGTCTCTACGGTCAATGGCCATAAAGACAAGACTGCATTTAAATGGTTCCAGGAAAACGGGGATCTGACCGGTGTGACCTGGGCAGAATTTTATGAGCAATTGATACAGGCTGGAAAGAGTTTGATGTCGTTGGGTGTGGAAAAAGGTGATAAGGTTAATGTGCTGAGCAATACGCGGTATCAATGGGTGCTTAGTGATTTTGCCAATGTCAGCATTGGTGGCGCAACTGTGGGGATTTATCAATCCAACCTGGCCAAAGATTGTCAGTACATTATCGACCATTCAGACGCTGTGATCATTTTCGCTGAAGACGATGAGCAACTGCAAAAACTGCAGGAAATTCGCAAAGAGATTCCGGATATCCGTAAGGTGGTGATGTTTACCGGTAGCCACAAGGGTGATGACTGGGTCATCGATTTTGACGATTTTATGGCATTGGGCAAGGATATTTCCGATGACGAGTTTCAGAAACGTGCCGGTGCAGTAGAACAATCAGATACTGCCGGAATTATCTATACGTCGGGGACAACTGGCGTACCAAAAGGGGCGGTTATCTCAAATGGAAATTTCCTCTTTACAACCAATGCTGTTAAAAATGCGTCGGCATTCTATGAAGACGATGAAACTTTTCTTTTCCTGCCTCTGGCTCATGTCTTCGCACGGATTCTAGTCAACAGTGTTATTATAGCAGGTAATACCATGACCTTTTTTCGGGGCATGGACACGTTGGTGGATGATTTACAGGTTGTGCGTCCTCACTATTTTGCCAGTGTCCCCAGAATCTACGAAAAGGTGTACTCCAAAGTTATCAGCGGCGCAGAAGCCAAGGGTGGCGCAGCTCTGAAGATTTTCAACTGGGCATCTGCTGTTGGCGCACAGGTGAGTGACTTAATCATTGCTAAGAAAAATATCCCTTTCATGCTGGGATTGAAATATAAGATAGCGACCAAGCTGGTGTTCAGCAAAGTCCAGGGAGCTCTCGGCGGTCGTGTCCGGTTTTGTATCAGCGGTGCTGCCCCTTTAAACCCCGAGATTGCCAAGTTCTTTCATGGCGCCGGTGTTTTAGTTCTTGAAGGTCTGGGGATGTCGGAAAATACATCGGTGACCAATGTAAACCGGTATGATAATTATAAGTTCGGGACCGTAGGCATGCCTGTTGAAGGTGTGGAACAGAAAATTGCAGAGGATGGCGAAATCTGTTTCAGAGGTCCTAATAATATGCAGGAGTACTACAAAATGCCGGAAAAAACAGCCGAAACCTTCAGAGGCGATTGGCTGCTGACCGGTGATCTCGGTGAAATCGATGAGGACAATTTTCTGAAGATTACCGGCCGTAAAAAGGATCTGATTATCACGGCTGGCGGAAAGAATATTGCTCCCTCACGCATTGAAGGAATTATCTCTACTTCTAAGTATATAAACCAGATCTGCATCATTGGGGACCAGCGTAAGTTTCTGAGCGCATTGGTGACCCTGGATGAAGAGAATGTAAAAGCGTACGCCGATGAAACCGGGATCTCTTATAGCAGTTTCGATGACCTGATCAGAAATGCGCAGATCCAGACGTTGCTGGAGAAAGAAGTTGAGGAGAAAAATTCCGAACTGGCATCCTTTGAGTCAATCAAAAAAATCTATCTGGTACCGGAATTTACGGTAGAGAATGAGATGATTACACCGACGTTTAAGATCAAGAAAAATGTGGTGTCTGATACTCACAAGGCAGCGATAGACGGCATGTACCCTGACAAATAGTCAAACGCCCCACAGCCGGGCAGCAGCACTAGCCTGTTACCCGGTTTCTCAATCCCCACCATACGACCTGGTATAAAGCTCGCAGTATTAAAGTAGGCATTGTCACGAGGGGTCAAACAAGATGAATCCTGTCAAGCAGAGCCTCAACAATATTCAAATCATTCAAAAATCTGTTGCAGAGACTCCGATTCATGAGATTACCCGTGAAGTTCAAAAGGTGAGTCGACTGTTCTTCTCCCAGGTAGAATCCAATTTCAGCTCTTTTGATATCTATATAAGAGATTTTCATCGTCTTATTGAAATCATCCGTGTCATATCAGAGAACTGTTTGATTCTGGACCAGCAAATTCGCCTCTCAGATGAATCTCCATCCAGAAAAGGTGGGGAACTGGACGTCAGGTTGCTGAGGCAGGTTGTTGCCGAAGTGATGGATCGTGTTTTCGAGTTGAATATCCTGAATGATGACCTGGGCAAGTATCATCGAGAGCTGTCCCGTTTCCTGAAACGCTTCAGGCAATTTTATCAGAAAGAGAACAAGGCCCGCAACTATGTGCGGGTGATCAAACAGGAAAAGAAAGTCAGAAATACCCTTCGACTGTTTCGTCTCACTGTCACTACCGGCCTGAAAAGCCTGAAGGTTGGAATCCATCCTGAATCCTTGTTGAATAAGGAGCTTAGCAAAGAAAAACAGAAAAAACTGCTGGAAAACAGCCAATACAATTATCGCCGGGTGACTCACAGTGTGGTGCGATACTTTCAGGCTGTCTGTACCATACTGGCTCCCAATGTTCGGCCGGTGGTGCTGAAAGCCAGGGAAGTGCTACATAAACTGGACAAACATCGTGCGCGGGATGACAGTTATCAGTTTATTCTGGACGTCATCAATCTCTATCATCCAGGTCTGAAGAACCTGGTTAAAACAGAACTGAGTGACTCCCTGGTGCCCGAATTTCGGATTACCCATGATAATCTGCGGGTGATTGGGCTGGGAAAGCTGGATTTGCCGGAGTATCAGGAGGAGGAATGGATCGGAAAGGAAGAAGAGTTCAAAATGCCTGTGACAGTGGATGAACAAAAAGAACAGTTGTGGAAGATCAAGGCCAAGGTCACTGAATTAAACCGCCTGATGGCTAAAGGGCGCCTGGGCATAAAAACCCTGGAAGGGGCTAAAAAGAAGATTCTGTATCAAAATTTTCTGCTTTCCATTGATTATACTGCCATCATCAGGCGCCTCTGCAAAAGCCTGATGGAACCGGTGGACTACTATGCCATCATTAACGGTTTGTTTAGCATGAAACCCCATACCGTCGAGACACCGGATATGTTGCGCTCTCTGGGAGATCTCTCCAATCTGGTGTCACAAAAAGTGACTGCCTTAAACATGAAAAAGGTTTTACTGGCACTGGAAGTGACCGAAACAGGGTACCAGCATCGAATCCGAAATCAAATCTATCGAAACACCTCTCCCATCAAACTTGAGACCTTTGCACTGGTCTTCAGCCATTTCTACTATACGGTTCGCATGGGAGAAGAAAAGTTCTGATTCTCCTATTTCTCCTCTAATCCAGATAATTGTTTTTTAAACTGGAAACAGAAACCGGTCTTCGCGGACAGAAAAACTCAATTCTCTATAAAACCAGAATTCAAGCTAACACACATACACTGTAATTTTTTTAGGATTTATTTCTTGTTTTTTGATTTGATATTGATCAACATAAGTGGTTTGATTGCAATCAAGTCTAACCTAAGTTGTTGAAGATACTTTATAATAACTTACCTCCTGTTATAACAAACTTTTAGCTATTTCGTTTCTGAATTAAAGGGAAAACACAAACTGGAATCGAACTGTAAAGGGATTTTTTGCTCTTCAACCAGGCGGGTTTTCTGCTCATCTCCGGAAATGATACTGACGGACATACGCAAAAGCTAGACCGTTGTCAGGGCCAGGAAGGTCGCTTTAAACCGGCGGTTCATTATCAGTTCCCCTGTTTTTGAGTTTTGATTGTGGATGTTATTTTTCAAACATTTACTCTCAAGAAGAGAATGACTGAAGTCGAATGGGCTTATTCGTTATGGTATTTTTTGTACTGGAAAAAGTAAAGTTAATAACCCAAAGATAATCGGGTCGAATCTCCACATTTATTGTGGGATCTTGCAGCTGAGAGTCGTGGATTGCAGGTCAATCCCTGACTCCGCTTGGTGGGGGAACTTAAGTGGGAAAATGATAGGTATTGCACTGAAGATGAGAATCGGATCTAGTAAAACAGTTTTACTTTGTTGTTTATCCACTGAGCAGGATCGACCCGGATGTTATTGACGCTCATACCAAAATGGAGATTAGGTCCGCTGGTGATACCGGTTGAGCCTAACCTGCCAATGATCTGGTCTTTTTTAACCCAGGCACCTGTTTTCACCAGAAGTTTATCCAGGTGGATATAAATGGAGACGATACCGTGGCCGTGATTGATCAGAACGGTTTTTCCGTTTGACTTCCAATTGATAGATAGAACAACTTTTCCCCCGTTAGAGGCATGGACCGCTGTGCCAGTTTTGTTGGCAATGTCCAGGCCCTTATGGTAAGTAGAAACATCATTTCCATTATACTTCCTGCGTAGGCCATAAAGCGAGCTGATCCGCCCTTTGGCGGGTTTTTGGAATGGCGAAGCGAAGTAAACCTTTTTGTCCTTTTTAATGAAATGACTGGCCAGAATCGCACCCTCCCGCCGCAGTGATTTGTGATCCAGGAGTTTTGTTTTCTTTTTCGAAAGATTGATCTGCTGGATCTTGTAACGGGCGTCCTTCACCTTGATCATAGTATAGATCGAAAGACTTTGCTGGTAGATATCGGTGGCACGAGCCACGATTTTATAGCTTCCCGGTTTGGTTCCGGCGGGTATGCCTAGAAATGCTCTGAATAGATGTTTGTGATCTTTATGCCATGTGTGATTCATGGGCAGCTTCTGTCCCATAAACGACAGCTCAATCTGTTTGAGGCGATTGGCAGAATCGACAAAAACCGTTAGTGTCTGGCCCTGCCTGATGGATGCAGCAGAGGGAATAATTTTAAAATAATTGGACAGGGGGTGACTTGTTTCGCCGCTGATCGGCATCACAATGCAGATTGTCAGGAAGGAAAAAAGCAACAGATGTTTCAGGTAGTGTGGAAACTTTAATTTTGGACTGATAAATCGCTCCTTTGTTCCTTTCTGAAATGTTGGGGAATCTGATTTTAGTGTGTTTGAATAAGGCGAATGTTTTTTAATTTTGTGTTGCTAAGTTTACAGCCTAGCACGGCGGTCACAATCCGGCAAACTGCCTGAATCCCTTGATTCAGGATCGGTTTTGCAGTAAAAGAGTAGAAAACAAAAAAAAATTGTGCTGGATATGCCGCACATTACAATTTACACAACAGGTCCTGCTTTTTTAAGGAGCTGCCGGACAGACATGAAGATCGCCACAGCACCCAAAACTGCAAGAGAAATCAGCGAATATCGCATCACTGATAAGTAACTGTCAGATGTCTCCACAGAGACTGCGGATTCTCCCATTAACAGAGAGAGATAAAGAGTCACCAGCAGCATGCTGATGATCATACCGAGCGATCGCGTCTGAGCTGTCAGTGCGGAAGCCACACTAAGATTCTTTTTGTCGATGCTGGTCATGATAATCTTCATATTCGGAGAAGAGAACATGCCAAATCCCATACCCTGTAGGGCAAGGATCAAACTCAAGATATAAAGCGTAGTGAACGCGGTAATGCCTGTCGCCAGTAGTGTTCCCGCAAATGTCAGCAGCACGCCACCCGCGGCCAGGTAATCAGGGCGGGTCTTATCTGCTAACCTGCCGAAAATGGGGGCCATCACCGCCATTATGACAGGAGAGATCATCAAAATCATGCCGGTGTTTTGGGGGTTGAAACCTCGTACGGTTTGAAGATAGAGGCTAAATAGGAATGTGACCCCAAAGGCGCCGGAGTATGTGAATAGCTGAATGATCAAGGCCCGCGTAAAGACTGGATGGGCGGAGAAAAGTGCGAGCTCCAGTAGAGGGGCTTCTGCCCGGTTCTCTACGATGACAAAAATCGGTACCAGCACGGTTCCCGTTATTAAAAAACCAAAACCGATAAAACCGTTGTTAAGTGTCGAGCTGCCAATAATCCATAAAGACAGAATGGCAATTGCCAGAAAACCGCCACTCCAATCGATGGGGCTGGTGGGCTGTTTCCATTTTCCTTTTAAGGCGCTGACGGA